>Ga0209913_1001432_pt1 | contig 13233 bp, 14 predicted proteins | sample PersoiDNA2013203_FD_185805 | JGI IMG/M metagenome (GOLD analysis project Ga0209913, IMG submission 185805) | Permafrost soil microbial communities from the Arctic, to analyse light accelerated degradation of dissolved organic matter (DOM) -... | ecosystem: Environmental > Terrestrial > Soil >... | reverse complement strand
GATGACTGGCTCAAGCTGGCAGCAGCAAGACGCTGGCCGCTGGCAGGCTGAACTTGACGCTGTCGCCTTCGCGCCAGCTGGCAGCACTGGCCGGCGCCACGCCTTTGATGTCGCCAATCGGGGTACACAGCACGTATTCCACGCTGTCGCCGAGGAAGCCGCGCGAGCGCACGGTGCCGTAGTACTGACCGTCGCCGACCTTGACTTGCTCAGGACGCCAGCCGGCGCAGGCAAACTGGCCTGGTGCCGTGACGACAAACGGCAGGCGCTGGCCGTTGCCGAGCAGATGGCCCTCCTGATAGTCGAACAGGTTTTCGTAACCCATGAAGTTGGCAACGAAGCGCGTGCGTGGTGCACTGAACAATTGTTCCGGTGTATCCAGTTGCTCGATCTTGCCGCCGTGCATGACCACGATGCGGTCCGACAAGGCCAGCGCTTCTTCCTGATCATGCGTGACGTACAGCATGGTGATGCCGAGTTCGCGCTGGATGCGGCGCAGTTCAGCGCGCATTTGCACGCGCAGTTTGGCGTCCAGATTGGACAACGGTTCATCGAGCAACAACAACTTGGGTTCAATGACGATGGCACGTGCCAGCGCCACGCGCTGTTGCTGGCCACCCGACATCTGCGCTGGCAGACGCGCTTCGAAGCCGCTCAGTCCAACCGCCGCGATGACTTTTTCCACGCGCTTGCGCAGGTTGTTGTTGTCGACCTTGCGCAGGCGCAGACCGAAGGCAATGTTGTCGAACACATTCAGATGCGGAAACAGTGCATACGACTGGAACACCATGCCGATGTTGCGCTTGTTGGGCGGCAGGCGGCCGATGTCACGGCCGTCCAGTGTAATGCTGCCGGCACGCAGATCGATCAGGCCGGCAATGGCGCGCATGGTGGTGGTCTTGCCGCAGCCGCTTGGGCCCAGCAGGGAAATCAGTTCGCCTTGTGCGACGTCGAGGTCGAGTTGGTCCACGGCCGTTTTGCTGTTGCCGTAACCGATGGCTAATTGTTGCAGTTTCAGATAACTCATTGCAATCTCATTCACATGTATTTGGAAATGCCCAGCACCTTCTCGGTCACCAGCACGAAGGCCATGGTGAACAAGACCAGCAAGGTCGACAGTGCGGCAATCGATGGATCGAAGCTGTTTTCCATATGGCCCAGCATTTCAATCGGCAAGGTGCTGATGCCGGGACCGGTCAGGAACAAAGACACCGGCACCTGATTGAATGAGGTGACGAACGCCAGGAAAAATGCGGCGATCACGGCGCTGCGGATATTGGGCAGCACGATCAGCCGGAAGGTCTGTGCGCGTGAGGCGCCGAGCGTGATGGCGGCTTCTTCGATATCGACGCGCAGATTGATCAGGCTGGCGTAGACCACCCGCACGGCATAGGGAGTCAGCAGGCCGATGTGGCCGATCAGCAGACCGAGGAAGACCGGCGCATCGACTAGCAGTACGAAATGACGCAGCAGTCCCAGACCGACCAGCATGGCCGGAATGATCAGTGGCGAAGTCAGGATCTGCTTGATCGCACCCATGCCCGGCGGCGGCATGCGCGACATGGCATAGGCCACCGGCACGCCCAGCAACAGCGCGATGACGGTCGCCAGCAAGCCGATTTGCAGGCTGGTCAGGAATGCTTGCTGGAATTCTTCCGCGGCGACGACTTCAAGGATCCAGCGCAGTGAATACGCGGTCGGCGGAAACGCCAATGTTTCACCGGCGCTGAAACCGGCCAGGAACACGATCACGAATGGTCCCAGCAGGAACAGGAACACCAGCCACAAAATGGTGCGCGAAAACAGGCCGGGTTGTTGCAGCAGCGATTTCATTTCACGCTCCCGGCAAGGCTGGAGCGCCGGGGCGCGGAGATACGTTTGAGACCGGCATTGACGGCCAGCGTCATGGCCACCAGGATCACGGCGATGACATTGGCGCTGCTGAAGTCGCTTTCGACGCTGACCTTTTGGTATAGCAGGGTTTCCAGCATCAAGACCTTGGGCCCGCCCAATAGCGCCGGCGTGACATAGGCCGTGACGCAGCCGGTAAACACCAGCGTGCCGCCGACGATCAGACCTTCCTGGGTCAGCGGCAGGGTCACGCGGGTAAACACTTGCCAGGCATTGGCACCCAATGTGGAGGCGGCCAGTGCAATATCGCGCGAGAGGTTTTCCATCGAGCTGACCAGCGACATCAGCATCAAGGGCAGCAGCAATTGCAGCAAGCCGACGAAAACCGCCATTTCAGAAAACAGCAAGCGTTGCGGCGCATCGGCCAGACCCAGATGCAGCAGTACCGCATTGATGGCGCCGTTGCGGCCGAACAGCACGATCCAGGCATACGTACGGGCAATCGGCGACACCATCAGCGGCAAAATCATCATGCCCAGCACCAGGCCGCGCCAGGACGGCGAGACCCGCACAATCGCCTGTGCTGCCGGGTACGACAGCAAGGCCGCGCACAAGGTGACCAGCGCAGCAATGCGCAGCGTGCGCAGGAACACCTGACGGTTGAGCGGCTCGGCAAAGAAATCGATGAAGCGGCTGATGCCCCAATGCAGCGTGCCGCTGTCGAGCGAGCCGACGCGAAAGGCATCGAGCAGCAATGCCAGCACGGGCAGTAAAAAGCACACGACGGTGAAGATCAGGGCTGGCGTCACCAACAAGATGCCGAGCCGGGTTTTATGTTGTGCAACCATGTGTTGCGACTCCGTTTTGTTACTTTGATAACTTACTTGCCGAGCGCAGATGCATCAACCCGGAATGGCAGCTGAGCGCGATTCCGGGTCAAGACGGCTTGCGATAGGGTTTAGTTGCTGATGCCCTTGTTCCATTGCGCCAGCCATTCGGCGCGATGTTTGAGCAGGGTTTCGGGTTTGACGAACTTGAGCGATGCGATGTGTTCGCCACCATAGGTATTGAATTCGGCCTTATCCTTGGGCAGCACCACCAGCGTATTGACCGGCGAATCGACCAGCTCCATCGCCAGTGCGGTCTGCACGTCCTTGGACAACCAGAAGTCCATCAGTGCATACGCCAGGTCGGCGTTCTTCGATTTGGCGACAATGCCCATCACGTTCATGCCGGCGGCCTGGCCTTCGGCGGGAATGACCCATTTCAACGGCATGCCGGTCTTCATCAATTGCGACCAGGTGAAGCGCGCTACCGGCGCGGCCCAGATTTCATCCTGGGCGAACAGTGACGACAATTGCGCGCTGTTCTTGGAGAAGGTCACGACGTTGTTCTTGATAGCCAGGATCTTTTGCATGCCGGTGGCGAAGTTTTCATTCTTGCCGCCCCAGGCGATGTCAGCCATCTGCAACGCCAGCGGACCCTGTGTGGTGCTGACGTCAGGCAGCGCAATGCGGCCCTTCATGTCATTGCTCCACAGGTCTTTCCACGAGGTCAGCGACTTGATCTTGTCGGTGCGATAGACCAGGCCAACGGAATAAATGGTGTAGCCGACTGCATAGTTGCCGCCGATCGGGTTGCGCGCAAACGGATAGATCTGGCTGTAGTTCTTCAGCTTGCTGTAATCGAGCGGTTGCACCAGTGCCTTGCGGGCGGCTTCCAGCATGCCGAAATCCGACAGCAACACCAGATCGACCACCGGATTATTGCGTCGGGCATCCAGTTTGGCGATACGGTCGGCGTTGTTGCCGGTTTCTACCACGATCTCGCAGCCGCACTTTTCCTTGAACGGTGCATACACATACTTATTGAACAGCGGTTGCGCGATCGGGTAGGCGGACAATACCAAGGTACGTTTCTCGGCGTGGGCTGGGGAAGCTGCCAGCGAAAGGGATCCCGCCAGCAGACCCGCACCGAGCAGGGAAAGTATGTCCGCCAAACTTGCTTTTTTCAACATAGTGTTCCTTTGCATAGACATCAAATAAATGTCTATTTTAGGCCTGTCGCGACGGCCAGTTCAGCTCGCCGCGACAGGCCCGGTTTTTACCGACAGAGTTAAAACACGTGACGCATGCCGATCATCAGGATGCCTTGCTTCTTGTCACTCGATGCCGAGAAACCGAAGATGTTGGCATACTTGGCATCGCCAGCGGCGATCTGGTAGCTGTAAGTAATGGCGACGTCGGTGCGCTTGGACAGGAAGTAGTCCGCCTGCAGGTTGAACTGGTGCCACTTTGGATTAGTGTTGATGGTGTCGTACTTGCCGGTGGTGTAGAAGTACGATGCGCCCAGGTTCAATGCTGGCGTGTAGTGATTGACCAGGTTGATGTCGAAGTTTTGCAGCGTCAGTTTGCTGTTGTCCAGATACTGATACTTGACGTTGCTGTACATCGCGCCGAAGTCGGTGTCGCCGACGGTGTAGAAACCACCAGTACCGGCGATGCGTTGACGTTGTACGCCCGAAGTGCCATTGACGCCGCTCTTGTTGAAGATCAGCAGCGAGCTGGCGTAATCGTTGCCGATGGCGCCGTCAGATGCCGCCGCATTGTTGGGGGTGTCCATTTGCGTGAAGGCAGCCGACCAGCGGAAATTGCCGCCCTTGTAACCGGAGCCAATACTCATGACGCGGTTCAGGCTGGCATTGCCGGCTGCTTCGCCGAAACCGTACAGCGTGGTGACGGTGAAATCGCTGAACACCGGGCTGATGTACTTGACCGAGTTTTGTGCGCGCAAGTCGTTGTAACCGTTGTCGTTGTCGCCGATGTGCACGCCGTTACTGGCGATCACGACCGGGCCGAGGTAGTCTTTGACCGCTTCATATTGACGGCCCAGGGTAATCGTACCGAGGGTTTTGCTGCTAAGCCCGACGTAAGACAAACGACCAAACAGACGACCGTTTTGCGCTGCTGCACCGGTCATCATGTTGAAACCGTTTTCCAGGTTGAAGATGGCCTTGTCGCCGCCGCCCAGGTCTTCCTGACCGCGGAAACCGATACGTGGATTTTGATTGGTGCCGCTCAGCGCTTCCAGATTATGTGGGCCGCCTTGATTGGTCAGGTAGCCAACGCCACCGGAGATCAAACCATAAATTTCCACCGTGCTTTGTGCATGTGCTTGTACACCAGCCAGCATTGCAGGTATCGCGATCGTACCAATCATCCATTGCTTCATCACCACCCCTTTTACGGCCTTGCGGCCACCTATATATGTAAAAACCTACTAACAAGGCTGGAGAATAGAATAAGCAGTGAGATAATATAATTTGTTTATTTTTATAAATTCATAAGCTAAAGTTATAACCAGCCGACCTCGGACCGGGAATAACGCAGCCTGTCATGATCAAACTCAACCAAAAAGTCACCTTGCGCCATTTGCAAGCGCTGGTCACGCTGGCCGCCACCAATAGTTTCAGCAAGGCCGCTGATCTATTGGCGGTGACGCAACCGGCCTTGAGCGCGACCATCAAACAGCTCGAAAACCAGCTTGGGATCAAGCTTTTCGACCGTACTACCCATCAAATCGGGCTGACCGCGCAAGGTGCCGTGGTGTTGGAATATGCCAAACATTTGCTCAATACAGCGACCAATACCTTTGCCGATATCGAGCATGTCATCGGTACCGGACGCCATCGCATCCGTATCGGTGCAATCCCGTCGGCAGTGACCTTGACGGCAGCGGTGATTGCCCGTTACAACGCTGTGCACGATCAGCATGTGGAAATTTTGCTACAGGATATGCCCAACGATGCCTTATTGGCGGCATTGCATACCGGCAAGCTAGACCTGTGCGTGGGCATCAAACCACCTGACTCTGCCTCGCTCGATACCGTGACCTTGTTTGAGGACGAACTGGTCTTGATCGTCTCGAACCAGCACGCGCTGGCCGGCGCCAAGGAAGTCCACTGGCGGCAGATGGCCGGCGAGGAAATCGTCTTGTTTACCCAGGGCAGTATTTGGGAGTTTGCATCAGCGGCGCTGCTGCAACACGGGCTGGCTTCATCGCGGCGCTACCAGGTAGTGCACAGCGAATCCCTGTATGGCGTGGTGCGCGCCGGCATCGCCATTGGCATCATGCCCAGTCTGTACACAAGCTATCTGCGTGACGATAGCTTGCATGTAGCGCCGCTGCGCTTTCCCACGCTCAAGCGCAAGATTGTGCTGATGCGGCGTAATGAGGTCAGTCGCAGCGAATGGACCGATCACTGTTTCCGCGAAATGCGCAATGATCTGAAGCAGGCCAATCACTGGTTTTGACGCATCGATCAGTCTATGTCGGCTTCGCTTCATCCTTGACCGGGCCCAGCGGCGCGTAGTGCTGGCCGTAGTTGATCAGCAACTCGGTAGCGGACAAGCGGTTAAAGAAAAAAGAGGGGATTTTACTGCCATCAGGGCGGCGCTCGCCTGCGCGTCGCCCACGCCGGAAACGGCTTGGGCCTTCCATGCGCCAGCTTTTGCAGATGGGCATGATTGAGCACTGGGCAGTAAGAACGTAGTTACTGGCGATAATCGGGCTGCTGGTTGTCGACCAGGCGCAGCGCCGATTGCCAGGCCAGATCCATGATGCCGCTGGCATTGTCGCCGGCAAATTGTTGCGCCGTGCGCAGTCGCACCGTTTCCGGCGGCAAGCGCAGCGTCTGGCCGCCAGCGCCGGCGGCTACCTGGGCCTGGCAGGCGCGTTCGAGGAAATAGATCTCGTGGAAGGCTTCGGCGGCGCTGCCACCGGCGGCCAGCAAACCATGATTGCGCAGGATCATGGCCTTGTGGCTGCCGAGATTGGCGACCAGCCGTTCGCGTTCGGCCAGGTCCAGCGCAATACCTTCATAGTCGTGATAGCCGAGCTTGCCGTAGAACTTCATCGCATGCTGACTGATGGGTAGCAAGCCATGTTCTTGCGCGGCCACGGCGATACCGGCGCTGGTGTGGGTATGAATCACAAAATGCAGGTCGGGGCGCGCATGATGCACCGCCGAGTGAATCGTGAAGCCGGCGACGTTGACGCGCTGTCCGCTGGGGGCGTCGTTGCCGGTGCGCAGGGTGCGCCCGGCGTAGTCGACCTTGACCAGGTCACTGGCGCGCATTTCATGAAACAGCACCCCGTAGCGGTTGATCAGGAATTGATCGGGCTGGTCCGGCACGCGCGCTGAAATGTGTGTGTCGATCAGATCGGTCATGCGGAAATACGCCGCCAGCCGGTACAAGGCCGCCAACTCGCAACGCGTCTGCCATTCGGCGTGAGGAATCTGCTCGTCGGCGTTGTGCATGCTTATTTTCCTTGATTGAGTGCCGCTGGCATGGAGGACGATTGCAGCTTGTACTTGGCCAGCAGTTTGTCGTAGGTGCCGTTGCGCTGCAGGGTTTGCAGCGCGCCCAGCACGGCCGCACGCAATACCGGTTCCGTCTTGGAGACGGGAATGCCGGTTTCCTGTTCGAACAAAGGTTTGCCGAGCAAGACATAAGTATTGGCTTCCATGGTCTGGAAGTAGGGCAGGGTTTCATTACCCTGCACGGCGACATCGATGCGGCCGGTCTTGAGCTGGGTACGCGCATCGACCGAACCTTCGGTGCCGAGCACGGTGATTGCCGGCTTACCCTTGGCCACACAATTGTCATTGCTCCAGGCGGCAATCTGGGTCGGCCAGTTGGTATTGCGGCTGGCGCCAACCTTGGTACCGCAGACATCGGCGATGCTCTTGATCTTGGCGGCATTGGTTTGCAGCGTGAAGAATTGCGGACCGGTCTTCATGTAATCGATGAAGTCGGCCACCTTTTGCCGCTCGGGTGTGTCGCTGATGGCGACCATGGCAATGTCGACGCGGCCAGTCGCCAGCGAGCTGAACACCTGGGCGAACGAGGTTTCCTGGTATTCCACCTTTAGGCCCAGTTCCTTGGCGATGGCGGCACCGAGTTCAATATCGAGGCCCAGCAATTCGCCGGTTTCCGGATTTTTGTAGGCGATCGGCGGATAGTTGGCCTGGGTCGCGATGACCAGCTTGCCAGCCTTCTTGATGCGCTCCGGCAAATCGGCGGCATGGACGCCGACCGCGCTCACGGCGGCTACGGCCAGCAATATCAGGTTGAGGCCGAACACGGCTTTGCTGAGCAGATGTCGACTGGCGATCGTGTTTTGATTCAGTTTCACTTGGTTTCCCCTTATTGAAAAATCCGGCTAGGACAGAATTGCCGCTATAAATTCTTTGGTGCGCGCATGCTGAGGATGATTCAAGACTTCAGCAGGGGTGCCGCTTTCCAGCACCTCGCCCTGATCCATGAAGACCACCCGGTTCGACACTTCGCGCGCAAAACCCAGTTCGTGGGTCACCACGATCATGGTCATGCCTGACAGTGCCAGATCCTTCATCACCATCAGCACTTCGCCGACCAGTTCTGGGTCCAGCGCGGACGTCGGCTCATCGAACAGCATCAGTTTGGGCCGCATCGCCAATGCCCGCGCAATCGCCACGCGCTGTTGCTGGCCACCGGACAGTTCGCTCGGATAGGCACCCGCCTTGTCGGCCAGGCCGACCCGTTGCAGCAATGCTTCGGCTTCGGCGCGCACCTCGCTGCGTTTGCGTCCTTGCACCACCAGTGGGCCTTCCATGATGTTTTGCAAGGCGCTCATGTGGCCGAACAGGTTGAAGCGCTGGAACACCATGCCACTGGACAGCCGTTGACGGGCGATGTCGTTGTCACTCAGTGCACGCAAACGATCGCCTTTTTGACGATAGCCGCACAGTTCGCCATCGACCCAGATGGCACCGCTATGGAGGCGTTCGAGCTGGTTGATGCAGCGCAGGAAGGTGCTTTTTCCGGAGCCGGATGGGCCCACCATGCACAGCACTTCACCGGCAGCCACTTCCAGGTTGATGCCTTTGAGCGCGTGATAGTTGTCGTAATACTTGTGCACATCGTGTGCCACTACCATCGGCGCACTCACGCTTGCACTCCGGCAGGCACCGCAGCAGGACGGGCTTTGACGTTACGCCGTTGACTGCGGGCGAAGGTCTTTTCCAAAAAGTACTGGCCAATCGAAAACACGGTCACCACGGCCAGATACCAGACCGTCGCCACAATCAGCAATTCGATCACACGCGCATTGGCGAAATAAATCGTCTGGGCGTTATGCAGGATTTCCGAAAACTGGATCACGCTGGCTACCGACGTCAGCTTGACCATGCTGATGACTTCATTGCCGACCGGTGGAATGATCACGCGCATGGCTTGCGGCAGGATAATGCGGCGCAGCGCGGTCAAGCGTGTCATGCCGACCGCCTTGGCTGCTTCGGTCTGGCCGTTGTCGACCGACAGAATGCCGCTGCGCACCACTTCCGCCGTATAGGCACCCTGGCCGATACCCAGGCCAAGCAGGCTGGCGATGAACGGCGTGATCAGATCCACGGTGCGCGCTTCGAACACGCCCGGTATGCCCATCATCGGAAACACCAGCGCCAGGTTGAACCACAACAGCATCTGCAACAGCAGTGGCACGCCGCGGAAGAACCAGATATAAAAACCGGCAATCGCGCGCAGCATCGGATTGGGCGACATCACCATGACCGCGAAGATCACCCCCAGCACGATGCCGATGGTCATCGCATAGATGCTCATCAGGATCGTGTTGAGCAGGCCCTGCATGATGACCTTGGCGGTCATGAATTGCGCCACTACTTTCCACTCGATCTGGCCATGCGCGAAGGCGTTGATGATGAAGGCCATGATCAACAGAATCAGCGCGGCGGACAACCAGCGGCCGTAAAAGCGGCGCGGCACCACTTTCAGATGGGCGACCGCGAACGGCGACACTGGCGTCGTCATGCCGCACCTGTCTTGCGCTGGCACCAGCTACGCTGAGCGGCCACGGTCTGTTGCAGCCGCTGCAATTGCGCCGTCACCTGCGCCGGTGCTGTGCCGTTGTAGCCACTACGGGCACCCACGGCAGCTTCCGGCGTCAATACTGTGCGCACTTTGGGTAACAGTAGCGGGCTGATCATCTGCATCTCGTCATCGCTCAACTGATGCAGTTCGCATGGTTTGTCTTCACACAGTTTGACCATGGCACCGGTGATTTCATGCGCCTTGGAAAACGGCACGCCGCGGCGCGCCAGCCAGTCGGCCACTTCGGTGGCCAGCGTAAAGCCCTGGGTGGCAGCCGGCAGCATATTAACTGGCTTGACGCGCATGGTGCGGATCATGCCGGTCATGGCGGGTAATACCTTGTGCAATACATCGACCGCTTCAAAAGCGGCGAACTTGTCTTCGGCCAGATCGCGGTTGTAGGAAAACGGCAAGCCCTTGAGCGCGACCAGCATGGTCGTCAAGGTGCCGATCAGGCGCGCTGCGCGCCCGCGTGTCAGCTCGGCGATATCGGGATTTTTCTTTTGCGGCATGATGGAGCTGCCAGTCGAAAAACTGTCATCGAGTTCCACCCACTGGAACTGACGTGAGACCCACAGCGTGACTTCTTCCGACAGGCGCGACAGATGTACGCCCAGCATGGCCGTCACAAACAGAAACTCAGCCACATGGTCGCGACTGCCGACGGCGTCGATCGAGTTTTCGCAAGGGCCGTCGTAACCGAGTTCGGCGGCCGACAGTTCCGGTTGCAGCGTGATCGCAGAACCAGCCATGGCCGCCGCCCCCAGCGGTGACAGCGCACTGCGTTTATCCCAGTCCATGAAGCGCGACATATCGCGGCTGAAAGTTTGCGCATGGGCCAGCAATTGATGCGCGAACACGATCGGTTGCGCCGCCTGCAAATGGGTAAAGCCGGGTGCCAAGGTGTGCAGATGCTGGCCAGCCTGCGCCATCAACGCATCTTGGAGTTCCAGCAGCAGGCTGCCCAGTGCACGGCTTTCGGCGCGCAGATACAGTTTCAGATTATTGGCGGCCTGGTCATTGCGCGAGCGGCCGGCGCGCAGTTTGGCGCCGGTGTCGCCGAGCGCGTCGACCAGGATGCGTTCCATGAAGGTATGCACATCTTCATCGGCCAGCGAGGGCGTGATGTCGCCGCGTTCGATGGCGCTGTCGAATTCGCTGAGCTTATCGACGATGGCGTCGCATTCGGTCTGGCTCAGCAATTGCGCACGCAGCAATTCGCGCGCATGCGCCTGCGACGACACGATGTCGAAATGCGTCAGGCGAAAATGCGCCATGCCGCCGCGCGACAGGTTCATCAGCGCGTCATCAGGAGCGCAGCGAAAACGCGCGCCCCACAATCGGGTTTCACTCATCTGACTTCCTTAGAGACAATGCAACTTAACTACGGTATTTCACGCCGGGAAACACACATAGCATTTCATAGGCCAGATTGGCCGCCACCAGCGCGGTGGTGCCGGCCGGGTCGTAAGGCGGTGAGACTTCTACAATATCTGCCGAAGCAATATTCAGGCCTTTGGCGCCGCGAATGATCTCCAGGCCTTGCTGTACCGTCAGGCCGCCGATCTCCGGCGTACCGGTACCTGGCGCAAAAGCCGGGTCGAGGCCGTCAATGTCGAAGGTCAGATAGACCGGGCCGTCGCCCATTTGTGCGCGCACTTCGGCCATCAATGGCGCGAGCGACTTGTGCCAGCATTCTTCTGCTTGCACCACACGGAAACCCTGGGCCCGGCACCAGTCGAAATCGTCGGCGTGATAGCCGGTGCCGCGCAAGCCGATCTGCACCACCCGCGGCGCATCGAGCAAACCTTCTTCAAAGGCGCGCCGGAATGGCGTGCCGTGGGCGATCTTTTCACCGTTCATGGTGTCGTTGACGTCGGCATGGGCGTCGACATGGATTAGGCCGACCTTGCCATAGGTCTTGTAGAGCGAGCGCAGGATCGGCAGCGTCATCGTATGGTCGCCGCCCATGCTGATGGTTTTGCAGCCGGTGGCGTAAATGCGGTCGTAGCCTTCTTCGATCATGCGCACCGAATCCAGCAGGCTGTAGGGGTTTAACGCCACATCGCCAATGTCGGCGACCTTCAGCGAATCAAACGGCGCGGCCCGTGTCGCCATGTTGTAGGGGCGCAGCAGCACCGATTCGGTGCGAATCTGGCGCGGCCCGAAGCGCGTGCCGGGCCGGTTGGAAGTACCGATATCCAGCGGCACGCCGACGAATCCGACGTCCAGACCACTTGGATCTTCGACATACGGCAGTCGCATCATGGTGGCAATACCCCCAAAACGGGGCATCACATTACCCCCCATGGGCTGATAAAGTGCATGTTCCATCGATGCTTGTCCTTGTAATAGCGCTTGATATTTCCGATTGTATCGAGGCAAAATCGATTGAAATATGCTTAACTTGCGGCGTTTACATCGATATTTATCAATGTATCTGCCTTGACGGAAATTCATGCTCAACAATGTCTTCGATCTCGACATCCGCCTGATCCGCGTGTTTCTGGCGGTGGTGGATGCGCACGGTATTTCGGCCGCGCAATCCAAGCTCAATGTCGGCCAATCGACCATCAGTGCCCAGCTCAATGTGTTGGAGACGCGCCTCGGCTATCGTTTGTGCGAACGTGGGCGGGCCGGTTTCCGGCTCACCGCCAAGGGCGAAAAGTTTGCCGTCTCGGCGCGGCGCATGATCGAGGCACTATTGGAATTCGGCATGGAAGCGCGCAATCTCGACAAGAAACTGGTCGGCACACTCAGCATCGGCTTGATCGGCCATACGCCAACCCATCAAAACACCCGGCTGTCCGAAGTGATCCGGCGCTTCCGTCAGCGTGACGAAGCGGTGCGGCTCGACATCGTCGTGCGCACGCCGAGTGAGCTGGAAGAAATGCTGCTCAATGGCAGCATCCAGGTTGCCATCGGATATTTCTGGCGGCGTGTGACGGCGCTGCACTATACGCAATTGTTGCTGGAGCGCCAGGTGGCCTATTGCGCGCCGCCGCATCCCTTGTTTTATAAAGAAGAGGTCATCGAGCCGGAAGAGGCCGCCAGCTATAGCTGGGCCTGGCGCGACTATCCGGTGCCGCCCGGCCATGTGCCTATCCATCGGCGCAATATCATGGCCATGACCGGCAACATGGAAGCTATGTCGATCCTGATTTTGTCAGGCCAGCATCTAGGGTATTTGCCGGACGAAATGGGGCGGGAATACGTCGCGCGCGGTGCCATGAAGGCGATCAACCGCAACGCGCTGTCGTATGAAGTGGCCATCAGCGTAGTCACCAACCGGGCCCATGCGGGCGAACCGATACTGGCGGCCTTTCTGGACGATCTCAAATCGGTGCAACTGTAAATAAGAACAAAAAAATGGCCGTTGCACCGGCAACGGCCATTTCGCATGCAAAGCACAGGTTCTTAGAAGGTTTCCCAATCGTCGCCACTGATCGCT
>Ga0209913_1001430_pt1 | contig 13247 bp, 12 predicted proteins | sample PersoiDNA2013203_FD_185805 | JGI IMG/M metagenome (GOLD analysis project Ga0209913, IMG submission 185805) | Permafrost soil microbial communities from the Arctic, to analyse light accelerated degradation of dissolved organic matter (DOM) -... | ecosystem: Environmental > Terrestrial > Soil >... | reverse complement strand
GGGCGGTGGTGTTCGGTGGCCAGGACTCGTTCTGGGTTGAGGCTGCGGATGGGGATGCTGGTGTCCTGGGGGATGCCGCCGCTGAGTTGCAGGGCCATGTAGCGGCCGCAGCACACGCGCAGGAACGACGCAAAGTTCTCGACGCTGCCGCGTTCGGCCTGCAGTTCGTCGTGCAGCCGGGCGCAAAGCTGGGGCACGCTCATGCCGTCGCGGGCGGCGATTTCTTCGAGCACCTGCCAGAACAGGTTTTCCAGCCGGATGCTGGTGGCCACGCCGTGCAGGCGCACGGAACGGGCACGGTTGTCGTACAGGCGCGGGTCGGCGCTGATGAACACCTGGCACATGTGGTTGTCTCCTGGGCAGGCCTGCATCTTCGCGGCGGGCCAGCGGGGCCGTCAAGAGACGACCCTTTTTTCAGAGGGACGGTCTCAGTGGGTGATGCGGGTGCCCAGCACGTGCAGGAACTGCGCGATCCAGTCGGGGTGGGCCGGCCAGGCGGGGGCGGAGACCAGGTTGCCGTCGGTGTGGGCCTTGTCGACGGCGATGTCGGCGTAGCGGCCACCGGCCAGTTCGACCTCGGCGCGGCAGGCGGGGTAGGCAGAGCAGGTGCGGTCTTTCAGCACACCGGCGCCAGCCAGCAATTGGGCGCCATGGCAGATGGCGGCCACGGGCTTGTGGGTGTCGAAGAAATGGCGCACGGCGGCCACCACGGCGGGGTAGGTGCGCAGGTACTCGGGGCCACGGCCGCCAGGCACGACCAGGGCGTCGTACTGTTCGGCGCGGACATCGGCAAAGCTGGCGTTGAGCACAAAGTTGTGGCCGGGCTTTTCGCTGTAGGTCTGGGCGCCCTCGAAGTCGTGGATGGCCGTCTTGATGGCATCGCCGGCCTTCTTGTCGGGGCACACCGCATGCACGGTGTGGCCCACGGCCAGCAGCGCCTGGAAAGGCACCATCACTTCGTAGTCTTCGCAGTAATCCCCGCAGATCATGAGAATCTTCTTGCCCGCCATGTCGGTCTCCTGTGTTGATTGAGGCGACCTGATTGTTCGGGCTACCCGCGACGGGCGGGTGTTATCGGGTTACTACAACAGGGCAAGGCGAGGTGGCGGCAGCGCGCCACGCTCGCAAAAGGCCTGGGATCAGGCCGTGAGGCGTTGCAGGGCTTCGCGGTACTTCGCAGCCGTGTTCTCGATCACCTCACGCGGCAGGCGCGGTGCGGGGGCGGTCTTGTTCCAGGGCGCGCCATTGACGCGGACGGCCTCGAGCCAATCGCGCACGAACTGCTTGTCGTAGCTGGGCGGGTTTTCACCGGCGGCAAAGGCGGCGTCGTAGCCTTCGACGGGCCAGTAGCGCGAGCTGTCGGGGGTCAGCACCTCGTCCATCAGCACCAGCGTGCCGTCGGTGTCCAGACCGAATTCGAACTTGGTGTCGGCAATGATCATGCCCTTGGTCAGCGCGATCTCGGCCGCGGCCTTGTAGATGGCAATGCTGATGTCGCGGATGCGGGTGGCCAGGTCCAGGCCGATCATCTCGACCGTGCGTTCGAAGGTGATGTTCTCGTCGTGCTCACCCATCTCGGCCTTGGCGGCGGGGGTGTAGATAGGCTCGGGCAGGCGCGAGGCGTTCTTCAGGCCTTCGGGCAGGGGCACGCCGCAGACCGAGCGGCTTTCCTGGTATTCCTTCCAGCCGCTGCCGGCCAGGTAGCCGCGCACCACGGCCTCGACCGGGATGGGCTTGAGGCGCTTGACCAGCATCGAGCGGCCCGTGACCTGGGCCACTTCGTCGGCCGCCACCACGCTTTCGGGGGCGTCGCCGGTCAGGTGGTTGGGGCACAGGTGGCCCAGCTTGTCGAACCAGAACAGCGCCATCTGGGTCAGCAGCTCGCCCTTGCCGGGAATCGGCTCGCCCATGATGACGTCGAAGGCGGAAAGGCGGTCGCTGGCCACCATCAGGATGCGGTCGGTGCCCACGGCATAGTTGTCGCGCACCTTGCCACGGGCCAGCAGGGAGAGGGAATGGAGGGCAGAGGTGTGCAAGGCGGTGGACATGGTTTTGACTTCAGAGAAAACGGCGGAAACCCGGAAATGAAAAAGCCCGCTGAACAGTCAACGGGCCCGCGCTATTCGGCTTGATTATCGCAAGAGTCGGCCGGCCACGCCACGAACCTGCCCGGCAGGCTGCGCCAAGCCTGGGGCCGGGCATGAAAAAAGGCCCCGCAGGGCCCCTTGGTGGGTGTGGCCCTCAAGGGGCCACACGGCCTCAGTTCACCACCTGAGCCAGTTCGCCAGCGGCGTAGCGCGCAGCCAGGATCTGCAGGCTGCTGCCCTTGATCTTGGAGGCCTGGCCTTCGCAACCGAACTCGAGGTAGCGTTGCTTGCACACGGCCTTGGCAGCTTCGCGGGCGGGCTTGAGCCATTCGCGGGCATCGAACTTGTCGGGGTTCTCGGCCAGGAACTTGCGCACGGCGCCGGTCATGGCCAGGCGAATGTCGGTGTCGATGTTGATCTTGCGCACGCCGTGCTTGATGGCTTCCTGGATCTCGGCGATCGGCACGCCGTAGGTTTCCTTCATCTTGCCGCCGTACTGGTTGATGATGGCCAGCAGTTCTTGCGGCACCGACGACGAACCGTGCATCACCAGATGGGTGTTGGGAATGCGGGCGTGGATTTCCTTGACGCGGCTGATGGCCAGCACGTCACCGGTGGGCGGGCGGCTGAACTTGTAGGCGCCGTGGCTGGTGCCGATGGCGATGGCCAGCGCGTCGAGCTGGGTTTCCTGCACGAAGCGGGCCGCCTCTTCCGGGTCGGTCAGCATCTGGCTGTGGTCGAGCTTGCCGACGGCACCGATGCCGTCTTCTTCGCCGGCTTCGCCGGTTTCGAGCGAGCCCAGGCAGCCCAGTTCGCCTTCGACGGTGACACCCACCTTGTGGGCCAGGGCCACGACCTGACGGGTCACGTCAACGTTGTAGGCGAAATCGGCCGGGGTCTTGCCGTCTTCACGCAGCGAGCCGTCCATCATCACCGAGCCAAAGCCCAGGTCGATGGCGCCAGCGCAGATCTTGGGGCTGGTGCCGTGGTCCTGGTGCATCACCAGCGGAATGTGGGGGTAGGCTTCGGTGGCGGCCTGGATCAGGTGCTTGATGAAGGACTCACCGGCGTACTTGCGGGCACCGGCGCTGGCCTGCAGGATGACCGGAGCGCCCACTTCGTCGGCCGCCGCCATGACGGCCTGAACCTGTTCCAGATTGTTGACGTTGAAGGCCGGAATGCCGTAGCCGTTGGCCGCGGCGTGGTCCAGCAGTTCGCGCATGGAAACGAGAGACATGGTGTAGATCCCTGGGAGGTAATGATGAATCGGTGCACGCGGGCAAGCCCCGGCTTGGTAACCCCGCTGTAACTGCGGAGATTTTAGCCGTATGTCGCTGCGCCACGCCATGCCCGGACCGGCGCCCAAGGGGCCCCCGGGCGCCCCGCCGGGCGTCAGGGGCAGGCCGCGCTCAGCTGACGCGGCAGATCTTCAGCATGTTGGTGCCGCCCGGCGCGCCCATGGGCTCGCCACAGGTGATGGCGTAGACATCGCCGCTGCCGACGATGCTGCGCTTCTTGAGATGGGCCTCCGCCTGCACCAGGGCCGTGTCACGGTCACCGCTGGTGTCCATGAGCAAGGGGCGCACATTGCGGAACAGCGCCATGCGGCGCTGGGTGGCCACCTTGGTGGTGAGGGCGTAGATGGGCACATGGATGCGGTGGCGGCTCATCCACAGCGCGGTCGAGCCGCTGTCGGTCATGGCCACGATGGCCTTGGCGCCCAGATGGTGGGCCGTGAACAGCGCCCCCATGGCGATCGACTGGTCGATGCGGTTGAACGACTTGCCCATGAAGTCGGCCTCCAGCTCGACCTCTTCGGCCGCTTCGGCGGCGCTGCAGATCTTGGCCATTTCCTCGACTGTCTCGAGCGGGTACTTGCCGGCGGCGGTCTCGGCCGAGAGCATCACGGCATCGGTGCCGTCAAGCACGGCGTTGGCCACGTCGCTGACCTCGGCCCGGGTGGGCACGGGGTTGGTGATCATGCTTTCCATCATCTGGGTGGCGGTGATCACGACCTTGTCGTTGTCGCGGGCCAGGCGGATCATGCGTTTTTGCAGCGCCGGCACCACGGCATTGCCGACTTCGACGGCCAGATCGCCGCGCGCCACCATGATGCCGTCGCTGGCGGCCAGGATTTCCTCCAGGCGCGGAATGGCCTCGGCACGTTCGATCTTGGCGATCAGGCCCGGCTTGTGGCGGTATTCGGCGGCGGCCACGTTGCACAGCTGGCGCGCCATTTCCATGTCGGTGGCGTTCTTGGGAAAGCTCACGGCCACGTAGTCGGCCTGGAAGCTCATCGCGGTGCGGATGTCTTCCATGTCCTTGGCGGTCAGGGCGGGGGCGGTCAGGCCGCCACCTTGCTTGTTGATGCCCTTGTTGTTGGACAGTTCACCGCCGAGCTTGACCACCGTGTGCACCTGCTCGCCGCGCACGGCGGTGACGGTCAGCACGATCAGGCCGTCGTTGAGCAGCAGCACATCGCCTGCCTTGACGTCGCGCGGCAGCTCCTTGTAATCCAGGCCCACGCCTTGCAGATCACCCAGCTCGGTGCGCGAGGCGTCCAGCACGAAGGGCATGCCCGGCTCCAGCATCACCTTGCCTTCGGCAAACTTGCCGACCCGGATCTTGGGGCCTTGCAGGTCGGCCATGATGGCCACTTCGCGCCCGGCGCGCTGGGCGGCTGCACGCACCAGGGTGGCGCGGTCGATGTGGTCCTGGGCCTTGCCATGGCTGAAATTGAGCCGCACGACATTGACCCCCGCACGGATCATTTTCTCCAGCAGGTCGGGATCGCTGGAAGCGGGGCCAAGGGTGGCGACGATTTTGGTGGCGCGGCGGGTGCTCATGCAGTGTCTCCTGTAACTTAGTTTCTATTTTCACACGGATCGAGTTACCAACGCGGTACATGCCGCCCGCAATGCCCGCCTCGCGGGCTGGGGCATTCGATCCGGCTTGCATTGTGCGCGGGCCCGGACAGGCCGGGCGGCAATGTGCTGGCGAGCAGGGCGGCGCCAGGGCCCCGCGTGGGCAGAACAGCCCATCGGACGAGATCGACGGCGCCAGGGCCTGGGCGAATGGTTCAAAATCCCGGTTTTGAAGCCCGGCAACCCACGGCAATCCCCGGTCACCCAAGGGGGCATTGCCACAGGCCAAATGCACCGGCTTTGAGGCGCGTCAACGGCCTGTCTTGACAAAGCCCTACCATCCGCACCTGCCGCTAAATTCGCAGAATCCTTTAGGCGACCATGAACGTCACTCAGAACTCCCCTCAACCGCTGCCCGCGCCGCTGGCTCCGGACGTCCCCCTGCCCCACCGCAAGATCATCCGCTCGTGGCTGATCCCCCTGTCCGAGCGCACCACGCTGTGGGCCTTCGTGCTGCTGGCCTTCGACTACGCCGTGCTGGGCGCCTTCCTCAGCGGCGTGGTGCTGCTGGGCTCGGTCTGGCTCAAGCTGCTGTGCGGCCTGGCCGCCGGCTTCATGCTGGGCCGCCTGTTCATCATCGGCCACGATGCCTGCCACCAGAGCCTGACACCGCACCGCCGCCTGAACAAATGGCTGGGCCGCATTGCCTTCCTGCCTTCGATCACCCCCTACAGCCTGTGGGACGTGGGCCACAACGTGGTGCACCACGGCTTCACCAACCTCAAGGGCGTGGACTTCGTCTGGGAACCCAAGACCCAGGCCGAGTTTGAGGCCATGACCCCGGGCCGCCGCTTCATGGAGCGCCTGTACCGCAGCGGCTGGGCGCCCGGCCTGTACTACATGATCGAAATCTGGTGGAAGAAGATGTTCTTCCCCAGCAAGTCGAGCATGGGCACCCGCCGCCCGCTGTTCTTCTGGGATTGCATGGGCGTGTCGGCCTACGGCGTGGCCTGGATCGGCGCCCTGGTGGCTTCGGCCCTGAGCACCGGCCAATCGATCACCACCTTGCTGCTGCTGGGTTTCGTGGTGCCGATGATGTTCTGGTTTGCCATGATCGGCTTCGTGGTGTACGTGCACCACACCCACGTGAAGGTGTCCTGGCATGACAACAAGGCGGCCTGGACCCGCGCCCAGCCTTTCGTGTCGACCACCGTGCACCTGACCTTCCCGCTGCAGATCGGCGCCGTGCTGCACCACATCATGGAGCACACCGCCCACCACGTGGACATGAGCATCCCGCTGTACCGCCTGAAGGACGCGCAAAAGATGCTGGAAGACCTGCTGCCGGGCCGCATCATCATCCAGCCCTTCTCCTGGAGCTGGTATTTCAAGACCGCCCGCGCCTGCAAGCTGTATGACTTCACGCGCCGCTGCTGGACCGACTTCAAGGGCCAGGCCACCAGCGTGCCGCAACCGATGCCGGTCTGATCCTCTTCGGCCCGCCCAACAAAAAGCCCAGTCAGTGACTGGGCTTTTTTTCGTCCGGACCTGGCCCCGAAGGGCTCAGGAACGGGCCGGGGAATCACTGCTCGCTGGCGCGGCGCGACAGGATCTCGAAGGCCGGCAGGGTCTTGCCTTCCAGCACTTCGAGGAAGGCGCCGCCGCCGGTGGAGATGTAACCCACCTGCTTTTCGATGCCATACTTGGCAATCGCGGCCAGGGTGTCGCCACCGCCGGCAATGCTGAAGGCGCTCGATTCGGCGATGGCCTGGGCGATCACCTTGGTGCCGTTTTCAAAGGCCGGGAACTCGAACACGCCCACGGGGCCGTTCCAGACGATGGTGCCGGCGGCCTTGAGCTGGGTGGCCAGGCGGGCGGCGGTCTCGGGGCCGATGTCCAGGATCAGGTCGTCATCGTCCACCTCGGTGGCCTTCTTGACCGTGGCCGGGGCGTCGATGGCAAAGGTCTTGGCCACCACCACATCGGTGGGGATCGGCACCTCGGCGCCACGCGCCTTCATGGCCGCAATCACGGCCGTGGCCTCACCCAGCAGATCAGGTTCGGCCAGGCTCTTGCCGATCTTCAGGCCGGCGGCCAGCATGAAGGTGTTGGCGATGCCGCCGCCCACGATCAGTTGGTCAACGTTCTTGGCCAGGCTTTGCAGAATGGTCAGCTTGGTGCTGACCTTGCTGCCGGCCACGATGGCGGCCAGCGGGCGCTTGGGGTTGGCCAGGGCTTGCGTGATGGCATCGATCTCGGCAGCCAGCAGCGGGCCGGCACAGGCCACGGGGGCGTACTGGGCAATGCCGTAGGTGGTGCCTTCGGCACGGTGCGCGGTGCCAAAGGCATCGTGCACAAAGATGTCGCACAGGGCCGCCAGCTTGCGGGCCAGTTCTTCCTTGTTCTTTTTCTCGCCCACGTTGAGGCGGCAGTTTTCCAGCAACACCACCTGGCCCGGGGCAATGGTCACGCCATCCACCCAGTTGGAGACCAGGGGCACATCGCGACCCAGCAACTCGCCCAGGCGCTTGGCCACGGGGGCCAGCGAGTCTTCGGGCTTGAACTCCCCCTCGGTCGGGCGACCCAGGTGCGAGGTGACCATCACGGCCGCGCCGGCCTGCAGTGCCATCTGGATGCAGGGGACGCTGGCGCGGATGCGGGTGTCTTCGGTGATGTGGCCGGCATCGTCCTGGGGCACGTTCAGGTCGGCTCGGATGAAGACGCGCTTGTCGCGGGCTTGGCCGCTGGCGCACAGGTCGGAAAATCGGATGACGTTCATGGCTTGGCTTCGGTTCTGGACAAAACCCTTCCATTCTAGAAGCATGGGCTTCGCCAAACTGACACCGCCCTGGCCACCGGCCGGGCCCATCCGCCTTACCAGCCCAGGCCGATGTGCAGCGGCAGGTACACCGCCATGCCCAGCACGATGGTGAGCAGCACATTCTTCTTCCAGTAATAGGCCACCGCACCGGCCACGGCGCCATACAGGCGCGCGTCCTGCAGCGAGGGCGTGAGGTGGCCCTGCACCATCACCACCTCGGGCACCACCACCGCGGCCAGGGCCGCGATGGGCGCGTACTGCAGGCCCCGCTGGGCCCAGTGCGGCAGGCTCCAGGGCTTGCTCGACATGAAGAAAAAGCTGCGCGCGATCACGGTCACGCAGGCCAGGCCGACGATGACGGCAACAGTCCAGAGGTCGGTGGTTCCCATCAGGTGCTTTCGGGCGATGCGTTTCAGTGGGGGGTGCCCGCCGGGCGCTGGGGTTCGAAACGCTCCAGGCTCAGGCACAGCAGCACGGCGATCGCGATGGCCGCCACGATGTTGAGCTTGAGCGGCAAGGCATAGGCCACCACGGCCGCCACCCCGGCCACCCCGACCGCCACCAGCCGCAAACGGGTGCTGGCCAGCGAGCACAGGATGCCGATCAGGCACAGAATGCCCGCGAAACCCAGCCCCCATTGGGTGGGAATGAAATTGGCCGCCACCACACCGACCAGGCTGGCCGAGATCCAGCTGCCCCAGTTGACCGCGCAGTTGCCGGCCAGATAGGCCGTCTGGGCCAGGCGCTCATCGGCCGTCGTGCCCGGCTTGGGGTACTGGCGGGTGAACAGCACATAGGTCAGATCGGCCGTCAGGTAGCCGTGCATCAGGCGCTCCCAGAGGGGCAGATGCATCATGTACGGGCGCATGTGCAGGCTGAACACCACAAAGCGCAGGTTGACGCAAAAGCCCGTGGCCAGGATCACCCAGGCCGGCGCGCCGGCCACCAGCAGCGGAATGGCCGCCAGTTGCGAGCTGCCGGCAAACACCAGCAGGGTCATGAGCACCGACTCGAACACGCTCATGCCCGACTTGACCATGGCCACGCCCGTCATCAGCCCCCAGGCGGCAATGCCCGGGGCCTGAGGCCACATCTGGGCCATGCCGGCCGCAAAGGCCGGGTGGCGGTAGTGGGTGCGGCGCAGGAACACGGGGGTGTCCGGACTCAGGCGGCCGCGCCCAGCACGGCGCCCACCTGCAAGGGGAAGCCGCGCAGGAAATCAGCCACCGGCAGGCGTTTGCCGCCGGCGCGCTGCAGCACGCTCAGGCGCAGCCGGCCGGTACCGCACTGCACCAGCACGCTGCGGGCATCCAACTCCAGGATGCGCCCCGGGGTGTCACCCTCGCCGGGCTCGGGCGTGGCCGCCCACACCTTGATCACCTCGGCCCCCAGCACCGTCTGGGCGCCCGGGAAAGGATCGAAGGCGCGCACCCGGCGACCAATGACCTCGGCCGACAGCGCCCAGTCGATCGCGGCCTCGGCCTTCTCGATCTTGTGCGCATAGTTCACGCCCTCAGCCGGCTGCGGCACGGCGCGCAAGCCGCCACAGGCGGCCAGCTCCAGGGCTTCGACGATCATCCGGCCACCCAGGTTGGCCAGGCGGTCGTGCAAGCTGGCCGTGGTCTCGGTGTCCGTGATGGGCAGCCGCTCCACCAGCAGCATGTCGCCCGTGTCCAGGCCGGCGTCCATCTGCATGATGGTGACGCCGGTCTCGGCGTCGCCCGCCTCGATGGCACGGTGGATGGGGGCCGCACCGCGCCAGCGCGGCAGCAGCGAAGCGTGGATGTTCAGGCAGCCCAGGCGCGGGGTGTCCAGCACCCACTGCGGCAGGATCAGGCCGTAGGCGGCCACCACCATCACGTCGGCCCGGGCCGCCAGGATGGCCTCGCGGCCCGCTGCCGCCTCATCGGGGTATTTGCCGTCGAGCCTCAGGCTGCGCGGCTGGGCCACGGCCACGCCCTGCTCCAGCGCCCATTGCTTGACGGGGGAGGGTTGCAGCTTCAGGCCTCGACCGGCAGGCCGGTCGGGCTGGGTGAGCACCAGCGGCACCTCGAACCCGGCAGCATGCAACCGCTCCAGTGCCACACGGGCAAACTCCGGCGTACCGGCAAAAATCACTCTCATGCGTTCAAACCCGCCCGAAGGCCGGTGTCATCCACGGTGGTGCCCATTGGGCGGGTTGCGCACCTGCTGGTAGACCACGCGGCGCAACACGCCTTGGGGGTCCAGGTGCAGGTAGGCATAAAAAGGCTCGTTGAGATCGAGAAACTGGTAGACCCAGACGGTGCCCTCGAAACGGGCCACCTGGTCGACGCGCAGGGGCTGGCCGTACAGCAGGCGGATGTCCTCGGCCCGGGTCTGGTCAATCACCATGTCGGTGTCGATGCGGCTTCTCAGCAGGGGCTGGTCCACGCGCTGCAGCCGGCCGTCGGCATCCAGGTCCAGGTTGTAGACCGTCACCCCGGCAGGCAGAAACGAATACTGGAGCCGCTCCCCCTGAGGCAGGGGGTAGCTGGCGGTGGGTGCGCCCAACCGGGTCAGCACCTCGGCCCGGGTCGAGCCCAGCGGCTGCGACATCGGAAAGCGCGGCCCCACCCAGCCGGCGCAGCCTGCCAGGCCCAGGGCCAACAGGCCTGCGGCCAGGCGGTGCCACGCCCGGAGCAGCCTCATCCGCGGGCCTCGCGCTGCAGCTTGAGCATCTTGGTCTTGATGCGGTTGCGCTTGAGCGGCGACAGGTACTCCACGAACACCTTGCCCAGCAGGTGGTCCATCTCGTGCTGGATGCAGACGGCCAGCAGGCCCTCGGCACTGATCTCGCGCGACTGGCCCTGCGCGTCCTGCGCTTTCACCCGCACCGCAGCAGAGCGCTCGACGCCGTCGTAGATGCCCGGCACCGACAGGCAGCCTTCGTCGCCCACGTGGTGCTCTTCGCTGGCCCAGGTGATTTCGGGGTTGATCAGCACCAGCGGTTGGTCGCGGTCCTCGGACACGTCGATCACGATCAGGCGCTCGTGGAAGTCCACCTGGGTGGCGGCCAGGCCGATGCCCTTGGCGTCGTACATGGTCTCGAACATGTCGGCAACGCGTTGTTGCAGGCGCTCGTCAAACACGGTGACGGGCTTGGCCACCTTGTGCAGGCGGGGGTCGGGGTAACAGAGAATGGGTAGAAGAGCCATGGCGTTTCGCAGCAGTTGTCGCTATTTTCGCCACTTTTGGCTGGCCCCTCCGGGCCAGGGTTCATTTTTCATTGCCCAATCAAGGGCTTGGGCGCAAAATCTGACCCGTTTTGTGACGTTCCGCCGGGTTGAAGCCGAGCTTTGACGGCGGACCCCGGGAGCAGCAGGAATGCCAAAAGACCACCACCATCAGCCCGTGCGCAGCGACCGACGGCTGATCACATTTTCCGCCCTCTCGATGCTGGGCCTTGTCACTGTGCCCGCCTGGGCGCAGCGCTACCCGGTCACCAGTGACCAGAAGGCCAGCGCACGTCAGGCGGCGCAGAACGGCGTGCCCGAAGGCGAACTGGCCGCCAACGCCCCCAACACCTACACCGTCAAAGGCGGTGACACGCTGTGGGGCATCTCGGGCGTGTTCCTGAAAAAGCCCTGGCGTTGGCCGGCACTGTGGGGCATGAACTTTGAACAGATCAGCAACCCCCACCTGATCTACCCCGGCCAGACGCTCTACCTGATCCGCCAGAATGGGCTGGCCCGCCTGAGCCTCAGCCCGGCCGATGGCGCGGGCGACATCCCCACCGTGCGCGTGTCGCCCCGCTCCCGCTACGAGTCGCTGGCAGACAACGCCTTGCCCACCCTGCGCAGCCACCTGATCGAGCCCTTCCTGGCCGAACCCGTGGTGGTCGACGAGGACACCCTGCTGCAGGCGCCCCACATCGTGGCGGCCCAGGATGACCGGGTGCTGATGAGCCGTGGTGACCGCGCCTACGCCCGGGGCGAGGCCAGCACACCGTTGCTGATGGGTCCCGGCATGCCACGTGATTTCCGCGTGTTCCGCAGTGCCACCCCCATCAAAGACCCGAACGACGGCAAGATCCTCGGCTACGAGGCCCAGTACCTGGGCCGTGCCCGCCTGATCCGCGCCGAAGGCTCGCAGGACGAACCCAACGACACCCCCGTGATGCGGGAGTTCCCGGCCAGCAACGTCGGCGAGGGGGGCTACCCAGCGGCCAAGAAGCCGCCACCACCGACCGAGATCATCCCCGCCTCGATCGACATCACCTCGATCAAGGAAGAGATCCGCGCCGGCGACCGGCTGCTGCCCGAGCCGCCGCGCCAGTTGATGAACTACGTGCCCCGGGCGCCCCAGGTGCCCACCGAGCGGGGCCGCGTGGCCTCGATCTATGGCAGCGCGGTGGCCAATGCAGCGCAGAACCAGATCGTGGCGATCAACCTGGGCACACGAGACGGCATCGAACCCGGCCATGTGCTGGCCATCCTGAGCGAAGGGGCCCGCCTGCTGGACACCAGCGACGGCTCGCGCGCCAAGTTGAAGCTGCCCGACGAACGCAACGGCCTCCTGATGGTGTTCCGCTGCTTCGACCGCATCTCCTATGCGCTGATCCTGGAGATCAAGCAGGCCGTGCGAGTGGGCGACCGCCTGGTCAACCCGCTCTGATCGCGGCGCCTCACCGCCGGTGCCCGCAATGGCGCTGCAACGCGAAGAACTCCAAGCCTGGCTGCGTCTGACGCTGAGCCCGGGCGTGGGCAACCAGAGTGCCAGACGCCTGCTGGCGGCCCTGGGCTCGGCCGAGGCGGTGTTCGAAGCCGCCCCCGCCCGCCTGAATGAGCAGGTCACCCCCGCCCAGGCCCTGGCCCTGAGCCAACCCCCCGCAGGCCTGCCGGCCCTGCTGGAGCGCACCTGGCGTTGGCTGCAGACCCCGGCCGAAGGCCTGTGCCACCAGGTGCTGACCCTGGGTGACCCGGCCTACCCGGCCGACCTGCTGCAGCTGGCCGATCCCCCCTTGATGCTGTATGCCCTGAGTGGCCAACCCCTGCCCCCCAGCCAAGGGCCGCTGCAGGCCGTGGCGGTGGTGGGCAGCCGCAACCCCAGTGCCCAGGGCCTGGAGAATGCACAGGCCTTTGCCCACAGCCTGGTCGGCCAGGGCTTCTGCGTGGTGTCCGGCCTGGCCCTGGGCATTGATGGCGCGGCGCACGAGGGGGCGCTCAACGCCGCGGCCGGCGCCCCACCCGACACGGCAGGCCCCCTCCAGTGGCCCACGCTGGCCGTGGTCGGTACCGGCCTGGACCGCGTGTACCCACGCCAGCACCGAGCCCTGGCCCACCGCGTGGCATTGCAAGGGGTGATGCTGAGTGAGTACCCGCTGGGCACCCCGCCCCTGGCGGCCAACTTCCCCAAACGCAACCGGCTGATCGCCGCCCTGTCGCGTGGCACCCTGGTGGTGGAAGCGGCACTGGCTTCGGGCTCGCTGGTCACGGCCCGGCTGGCTGTGGAACA
>Ga0209913_1001429_pt1 | contig 13252 bp, 11 predicted proteins | sample PersoiDNA2013203_FD_185805 | JGI IMG/M metagenome (GOLD analysis project Ga0209913, IMG submission 185805) | Permafrost soil microbial communities from the Arctic, to analyse light accelerated degradation of dissolved organic matter (DOM) -... | ecosystem: Environmental > Terrestrial > Soil >... | reverse complement strand
AGCCCTTGCACTTTATGGCGAAGCGATTTCCCCAAATCTTGGAAAACTCGCTGCAACGACCACTATTTCTTGTGCGTGTCCTAGAAATGATAAACCCCCGAAAAATCGGGGGTTTATCAGCAGTCTGAGCAGTCGCTTGTCGACTGCTTTTTTATTGTGCGCAAGATAGGTGGCTCAGGCGGTACGCATCAGTCGCATTTTGAAATTACGGCCCTTGATATTGCTGTTGGACAGGCGGGTGTAAGTCTGTTCGGCAATCCGATAGTCCAATGCAACATAGGTGGAAAATTCAAACACATTGATTTTTCCGACCTGTTCTTTGGTCAGACCAACCTCACCGGTGAGTGCGCCAAGCAGGTCACCCGGACGCAGTTTGTCTTTCTTTCCGCCCTGAATGCACAAGGTGCGCATAGGTGCACGTAACATTTTGTCCTGACTGACTTCGAGTGCATCAAGATCGAACCACTGCACGTGGGTTTTTTGGTATTCCTCAATCAGCTTGACCCAGCGTTTTTCGCTCGGGGTGCATAAATTCAATGCCAGTCCCTTATCCTGGCCGCGCCCGGTGCGTCCAATGCGATGGATATGCACTTCGGTATCGCGCGTGACATCAACGTTGATCACGGCGCCGAGATTGGTGATGTCGAGCCCGCGTGCGGCCACATCGGTTGCCACCAGCACCGAGCAGCTCTGATTGGCAAATTGCACCAAGATTTCATCGCGTTCGCGCTGTTCCAGGTCACCATACAGAGCCAGTGCGCTGAAACCAAAGGCGCGCAATTCCTCGGCCAGTTCGCGACAATGGATTTTGGTGTTGCAAAAGGCCAGCGTCGATACCGGTTGGAAATGTTGCAGCAAGCGCGCTACTGCCATATTGCGTTGTTCCGGACTGACTTCGAAAAAACGCTGCTCAATTTTGTCGCCGTCGTGTTGCGCCTGTACTTTTACTTCGGCAGGGTCGCGCAAAAAGCGTGCACTGGCCTTACGGATGTCGTCCGCATAGGTAGCCGAGAACAGCAGGGTTTGGCGACGTGCCGGGCACGCGCTGACGATGCCTTCAATATCTTCATAAAAGCCCATATCGACCATGCGATCGGCTTCGTCCAGCACCAGAGTTTGTACGGTTCCCAGATTGATGGTGCCGCGGCCGATGTGATCGCGAATACGGCCAGGAGTACCAACTACAATATGAGCACCATGTTCCAGTGAGGCGATTTGCGGACGCATGGCTGCACCGCCGCACAGCGTCAGAATCTTGATGTTGTCGGTGAAGCGGGCAATGCGGCGCAACTCGTTGGATACCTGATCGGCCAGTTCGCGGGTAGGGCAGAGCACTAGTCCCTGGATGGCGTAGTAGCTCGGGTTGAGGTTTTGCAACATGCCGATACCAAACGCTGCCGTCTTGCCGCTACCGGTCTTGGCCTGGGCAATCAGATCGCGTCGCTCTAGAATCACGGGCAGGCTGGCAGCCTGAATTGCCGTCATGTCGTGATAGCCTAGCTGTTCAAGGTTGCTAAGCATGGTCGCGCTGAGCGCCAGGCTGGAAAAAGGAAGTGCTGGCGGCATATTGAGCATGATAGGCCCGGTTAGGAAGGAGATGAGTAAAGTCTAACAGAGGCGCAATGCATGCCATTTGAATCAGGCGCACTGCAAAGCAAAAGGGCCTGCACCGTGTTGCGAGTGCAAGCCCTTGCTGATTTTGGTTGCGGGGGCAGGATTTGAACCTACGACCTTCGGGTTATGAGCCCGACGAGCTGCCAGACTGCTCCACCCCGCGTCTGAGGAACCGAATTGTATAGAGCATCGATTTCAATAGCAAGCGTTGATTTGATTAAACTCGTAAATAAATTGTGCGGCATCAATGGACGCGGCGCGCAGGCGCGCATACACTGCGCCGTTCAAGAAAACTGGAGGGCAACATGACCTATGAAGAATACCTCGATGAAGTCACGACACTCATTACTGAGCTCTACGACGTCACTGACGCCGAAGCGATCAAATGGGTAATGCAAGCGCAGGCGAATGAATTTTTTGTCGCGCATGATGACAATGAAAGAATACGCACTCAAGAGCGCGCCATGCTGGATGCGCGCGCCGTCTTCAAGCAGCGTAAAAAATTGCCTTCTAAAAAATGAAAGACTGATGTGGTTTTTGCTGTGGGCAACGCTCACATCGTGAGCGCGCGCCAGCCGATGATTATCCAGTCGCGCCAGTTCAGCTTGGGGCGTTGGTCGAAAATGTCGCCGTTGACCTGTTCCAGTCGTCGCAGAATCTGTAGGCCGCCCTGTATCACCAGGCGCAGCTCCCAACCAATGCGCCCCGGCAGGCGCCGCGCCAACGGAGCGCCCGAACTGAGCATGCTGCGTGCGCGATTGACTTCAAATTGCATCAGCGCCTGCCAGTGCGTATCGATTGCGGCATCGGCAATCTGCTGCTCGCTAACGCCAAAGCGAAGTAAGTCATCCTGCGGTAGATAGACACGCTGTTTTTGCCAGTCAATGGCGACATCCTGCCAGAAATTGATGAGTTGCAAAGCGCTGCAGATGGCATCAGAGTCACGCAGGTTTTCGGTTGTTGCGGCACGGTAGAGGTGCAGCATCAAGACGCCGACCGGATTGGCCGAGCGACGACAGTAATCAAGCAAGGTGTCAAAGTCTGCATAGCGGGTGGTCAGGACATCCTGCTTGAACGCCGACAGCAGGTCGTGTAGCGGTGCCAGTGGCAGGTTGTATTGCTGCAGCGTTTGCGCCAATGTGGAGAACATCGGATCGCTACTGGCATGGCCATGCTCAATCCGTGTCAGTTCCTGTTCGTAGGCGCAAAGCGCCGTCAGGCGTTGCTCGGTGCTGGCATCGCCTTCGTCGGCAAGATCATCAGCGCTGCGGGCAAACGCGTAAATAGCCCTGACCGCAGGACGTAAATGCGCTGGCAGCAGGAGCGAGGCAACGGGGAAGTTTTCGTAGTGATTGACAGCCATGAGGCAGGTAGTGAGGAAATAATATCGGTTTTTGTGCTCCGAATAATAATGGAAAAAAGACTCAATCCGCTTTCAGGTCGTCGTGCTGATGTCGCCGTCGATAAAAAATCCGGACAGCACATACTGCTTGAAGTAAAATAGCGCGCTGCAATAAAAATGCTACCTCATTGGTATGTCTTATTCGGGATGGATTGCAAGTGGTTTCTGTAAGCTTGCCGGAAAATAGACCGTATCGATGATTGCACCCTTTAGCGAGGATGGCGAAATTGGTAGACGCACCAGGTTTAGGTCCTGACGCCAGCAATGGTGTAGGGGTTCGAGTCCCCTTCCTCGCACCATTTTTTTTACGTACACACCCCCCCCACTCAATTTTCCATTGAATCTCCTTGCCTTTCTGGTAGGGAGTGGGGGGGGGCGTATTTTTTTGATTTCCTGTGTTGATTTTCAGCTAGTAAGGTTTGCGTTGGCAATGAATGCTTAATAAACGCTTGTGATAAATTGTCTTCAATGTCGCTGGCATTATTTGAAGCGCACCAACTGAGTCAAGTGAGGCTGAATGCTGTATCGACATTATAAGGGTGGGATTTATGAATTCCTGCATGAAGCCACCTTGGAGTCGGATTTGACGCCGATGGTGGTATACCGTGCCATGAGTAACGGTACTGTCTGGATCCGCCCGCAGCAGATTTTTCATGAGATGCTAGAGGTGGAGGGCAAGAGCGTAGCGCGCTTTACTCCGCTGGAGCCAGCGTAAATCTGTCATAACCGGAGATGAGTTTGGATAAGTTTTTGTGCCTGACGTTTGTTTCGGCAACGCTGCTGTCAGGTATGTCGGGCGCATTTGCCGAGGAGTTGGGTGACGTCAGTACTGCGTTTCGCTGGATGGGGAAAAATGACCGGATTGCCATTGAGGCTTATGATGATCCGAAGGTATCTGGCGTGACCTGTTATGTGTCGCGTGCCCGCACCGGCGGCATCAAAGGTACGATAGGGATGGCAGAGGATAAGTCCGAGGCTTCGATTGCTTGTCGTCAGGTCAGTGCAACGCTGAGCTTTAAGGTGTCACTGCCGTTGCAGGAGGATGTGTTTTCCGAGCGCATGTCGATTTTGTTCAAGCGCCTGCATATAGTGCGGTTGGTTGATGTCAAACGTAATGCGCTGGTTTATCTGACCTATTCCGATAAATTGATAGATGGCAGTCCTATGAATGCCATCACGGCCGTACCTGTGGCTGCGGCGACTGTCATTCCGGTGAAATAGTCGGTTTAACAAGCAATTCTCAGTGTCATTTTGAGTGTTTTGCTGTTTTGCATCATTTTTTATGGCCGTCATGATGTCATGCGATTCGGGTAATTTCGGCCGTAAACAGGCGCTGGTCGTGTCGGTCGATCGTTTTTATGCATCGCACCATGGGGTTTTGGCGCAACTGCATCTTTTCCGTATAAAATAGCGGACTTTAGCGCGTCTAGACAGCGCCAAGACAGCGTTTCAACGTTGCTTGCATGTCGGGCGCACCACGGAATTTATTAATTTTTGGACGATTCACATGGCAACTGCAGTCGAAACTTTGAGCAAACTTGAGCGCCGTATCACCCTGACTTTCCCTCTGGCCGACGTGCAGGCTGAAGTTGAAAAACGTCTGAAAGTGCGTGCGCGCACTGCGAAAGCACCTGGCTTTCGCCCAGGTAAAGTGCCAATGAAGATGGTCGCCGCCCAGTTCGGCTACCAGGTCGAAACCGAAGTCCTCAACGACAAGGTCGGTCGTGCATTCAACGATGCTGCAGTGGAAAACAATCTACGCGTTGCCGGCTATCCGAAGATCGAGCCAAAGACCAGCGAAGGCGCGGAAGAGGGCGCACTGGCATTTGATGCAACATTTGAAGTTTATCCAGAAGTTGTCGTCGGCGATTTGACTGCGGCCGAAGTTGAAAAAACCACATCGGCTGTTTCCGATGTCGAAATCGACAAAACATTGGACATTCTGCGTAAGCAACGTGTGCACTATCACGTCAAGGGCGAGCAGGGCGCGCACGGTGACGGTGGCGAGCCAATCGCGCAAAACGGTGATCGTGCAACCTTGGATTTCGTCGGCAAAATCGATGGTGTTGAGTTTCAGGGCGGCAAGGCTGACAACTTTCCGTTCGTGTTGGGCGAAGGCCGTATGTTGCCTGAATTCGAAGCCGCCACGCTGGGTCTGAAGGTTGGTGAGTCCAAGACTTTTCCGCTGGCTTTTCCTGCTGATTACCATGGCAAGGACGTGGCTGGCAAGACTGCAGAATTTACCGTCACATTGAAGCAGCTGGAGTGGGCGCATCTGCCGGAAGTTGATGCAGAATTTGCCAAGTCTTTGGGTGTTGATGACGGTGATCTGGTCAAGATGCGCGAAGATATCAAGCGCAATCTGGAGCGCGAAGTCAATGCCCGCACCAAGGCCAAGACCAAGGACAGCGTCATGGATGCACTGATCAAGGTCAGTGAGCTGGATGTGCCCAAGGCATTGGTTGAGCAAGACATCGAACGCCTTATGGAAATGGCGCAGCAAGATATGCAGCAACGCGGCATGGATCCGAAGGGCATGCAATTGCCGCGCGAACTGTTCACTGCACAGGCAGAGCGTCGTGTACGCCTTGGTCTGATTTTGGCCGAAGTGGTTAAGACCAACAAGCTGGAAGCGACCGAAGAGCAAGTCAAGGCGCAGGTTGAAGACTTTGCCCAAAGCTACGAAGATCCTCAGCAAGTGTTGAAATACTATTTCAGCGATCGCCGCCGTTTGGCAGAAGTCGAAGCACTTGTTTTGGAAGAAAACGTCGTCAACTATGTGCTGGGAAAATCAAAAATTTCCGAGAACTCGGTAGCGTTTGATGCCTTGATGGGTAATCAGCCGCAAGCGTAATTCCATCTTCTCGGATAACATCAGAGAAGTTTTCTACGCATAAGGAATGCACATGACAGGTTTGATTAGGCAGTCGGCAGTGGATACAGAAATGCTCGGCATGGTGCCGATGGTGATCGAGCAAAGTGGTCGTGGTGAGCGTGCTTACGATATTTATTCACGTTTGCTGAAAGAGCGCATCATTTTCCTGGTTGGTCCGGTCAATGATTCCTCTGCCAATTTGATTGTGGCGCAGTTGTTGTTTTTGGAAAGCGAAAATCCGGATAAGGATATTTCGTTGTACATCAACTCGCCGGGCGGTTCGGTGTCGGCTGGTATGGCGATTTTCGACACGATGCAATTCATCAAGCCGCAAGTGTCCACGCTGTGCACAGGTCTGGCAGCGTCGATGGGTGCATTCTTGTTGGCAGCTGGCGCCAAGGGCAAGCGTTTTTCGTTGCCGAATTCACGCATCATGATTCATCAGCCTTTGGGCGGTGCGCAAGGGCAGGCTTCGGACATCGAGATTCAGGCTCGTGAGATTCTCTATCTGCGTGAACGTTTGAATGCCATTTTGGCCGAAAAAACCGGCCGTACGGTGGATCAAATTGGTAAAGATACTGATCGTGACAACTTCATGTCGGCGGATGCTGCTGTCGAATACGGACTGATTGACCAGGTGTTGACGGTGCGTGCCTGATTCAATGTGTAGGTTGAAATAATGTGATCGGCAACTAGTTTGTATTTTTTTGTCGTTACAGAATGCCCGGAGGAATTTCCGGGCATTTTCTTTTGTGCCATTGCTTTTTTTATCTGCAATCCCATATACGGTTACCTGAGGGTGTCTTTGCTGTCCTTGAAATGCGGCGATTCCGTGACGAATCATGAAATCGCAGGTATGATCAAGCCGTACTCTATTCAAATTTGCCCTATATGTCCGAGAAAAAATCTTCCAGTGGCGAAAAGCTGCTTTATTGCTCGTTTTGTGGCAAAAGTCAGCATGAAGTCAAAAAACTGATTGCAGGCCCGTCGGTATTCATCTGTGACGAATGTATCGATCTTTGCAATGACATCATTCGTGACGAAGCATCGAGTGTTGAGTCGGTGTCCGGTGTTAAATCCGACTTACCCACTCCGCAAGAAATTTCCGAATTGCTTGATCAGTACGTGATTGGTCAGTCGACAGCCAAACGGATCTTGTCCGTGGCGGTATACAACCACTACAAGCGTCTGAAGCACCTAGGCAAGAAGGACGACATTGAACTGGCCAAGAGCAATATTCTGCTGGTTGGTCCGACCGGTTCAGGTAAAACGCTACTGGCACAGACGCTGGCACGCATGCTTAATGTTCCCTTCGTGATCGCTGATGCGACCACGCTAACCGAAGCTGGTTATGTCGGCGAGGACGTTGAGAACATCATTCAAAAGCTGCTGCAAAACTGCAACTACGAAGTTGAGAAGGCGCAAAGGGGTATTGTTTATATCGATGAAATCGACAAGATTTCGCGTAAATCGGACAATCCATCTATCACGCGTGATGTTTCCGGTGAGGGTGTGCAACAGGCTTTGCTTAAACTCATCGAAGGCACCATGGCTTCTGTGCCTCCTCAAGGTGGCCGCAAGCATCCGAATCAGGATTTCGTGCAGATCGACACTACCAACATCATGTTCATCTGTGGTGGTGCATTTGACGGTTTGACCAAGATCATTTCCGAGCGCTCCGAAAAGAGTGGCATTGGTTTTGGTGCTAACGTCAAGAGTCAGACTCAGAAGACTGCTAGTGAAGTGCTGTTGGCTGCAGAGCCGGATGATCTGGTCAAGTTTGGCCTGATTCCTGAGTTGGTTGGCCGTTTGCCGGTCATCGCTACGCTCAACGAACTGAATGAAGAAGCCCTGATTCAGATTTTGCTTGAGCCGAAGAATGCGCTGATCAAGCAATACGCCAAGCTGCTGCAAATGGAAGGTGCTGAACTGGAAATCCGTCCGGCTGCGTTACAAGCGATTGCCAAAAAAGCGTTAGCGCGCAAAACTGGTGCGCGTGGTTTGCGTTCTATCCTTGAGCATGCCTTGCTGGACGTGATGTATGAGTTGCCGAGTCAGCAGAATGTAGCCAAGGTGGTGATTGATGAAAATACCATCACCAATGGCGCCAAGCCTTTGCTGATTTATCATGAACAGCCCAAGGTGGCAGGTGCGTAATTGAGGGTTTGTAGGATCTGAAATGTTTCTCTGAATGCGGCCTTGCACCAAAATGGAGTAGGCTAATTTCAGAGCGACGAAAAGCGGTAAAATAAACCGCTGAAATCACTACTCCGGCTTCCATCGTAAAGCCACCCGAGGGCGACTTCGTGTGTGGCTTTTTTTGTTTGTTGTTGCAGTAATAATAAGTTGTCGTGTTTTTATTTTAATTTGGGCTTGTGTTTTAACAGCTCGCGCCAACATCACTAACAGTAACTTTTGATAAGGCTCGCCATGACGACTTCTACTCTCACAGAACAAACGCAATTGCCCTTGCTGCCGTTGCGGGATGTTGTTGTCTTCCCGCATATGGTGATCCCTTTATTCGTCGGTCGTCCGAAGTCGATCAAGGCTTTGGAAGCGGCGATGGAGCAAGGCAAGAGCATCATGCTTGCAGCCCAGAAAGCGGCTGCCAAGGATGAACCGTCGGCTGACGATATCTACGAAATCGGTTGCGTAGCTAATATTCTGCAAATGTTGAAATTGCCGGATGGCACGGTCAAGGTGCTCGTCGAAGGTGCGCAGCGTGCGCGTATTCATCAGATCACTGAACTGGATACCCATTTCGTTGCCGATTTGACACCTGTTGAATCTGAATCCGGCGACGAGGCTGAAGTTGAAGCCATGCGTCGGACCATCGTTCAGCAATTTGACCAGTACGTCAAACTGAACAAGAAAATCCCTCCCGAAATCCTCAGTTCGCTGGCTGGCATTGATGACGCGGGCCGTCTGGCTGATACGATCGCCGCACATTTGCCTCTCAAGCTTGAGCAAAAGCAGGTCATCCTGGAAATCTTCAATGTCGCCAAGCGACATGAGCATCTGCTTGGTCAACTGGAAGGTGAGCTGGATATTCTTCAGGTTGAAAAGCGCATCCGTGGCCGCGTCAAGCGTCAGATGGAAAAGTCGCAGCGTGAGTATTACCTGAACGAGCAGGTCAAGGCAATTCAAAAGGAGCTGGGCGAGGGCGAAGACGGTGCCGATCTGGAAGAGTTGGAGAAGAAAATTCTCGCCGCCAAGATGCCTAAAGAAGCTCTGGAGAAAGCGCAGTCCGAACTCAAGAAGCTCAAACTGATGTCGCCGATGTCGGCAGAAGCTACCGTCGTGCGCAATTACATCGACACGTTGGTCGGTTTGCCGTGGAAAAAGAAATCCAAGGTCAATAACGATTTGCCGAATGCCGAGAAAGTCTTGGAAGGTGAGCACTATGGCCTTGAGAAGGTCAAGGAACGCATTCTGGAATATCTTGCTGTACAACAGCGTGTTGAGAAGCTGAAGGCGCCTATCCTGTGCTTTGTCGGTCCTCCGGGTGTTGGTAAAACCTCGTTGGGGCAGTCAATTGCACGTGCCACCAACCGCAAGTTTGTGCGTATGGCCTTGGGTGGTGTGCGTGATGAAGCTGAGATTCGCGGTCATCGTCGCACTTACATCGGTTCTATGCCTGGCAAAATTTTGCAAAGCTTGGCCAAGGTTGGTGTCAGAAATCCTCTGTTTCTGCTCGATGAAATTGACAAATTGGGCATGGATTTTCGCGGTGACCCATCATCGGCGTTGTTGGAGGTGCTTGACCCTGAGCAAAATCACACCTTCTCTGATCATTACATCGAGGTGGACTTCGATTTGTCGGATGTGATGTTCGTGGCGACATCGAACTCCTTCAATATCCCTCCAGCGTTGCTGGATCGGATGGAGGTCATTCGTCTGTCCGGTTATACCGAAGATGAAAAGACTAGTATTGCGCAACGTTACTTGCTGCCTAAGCAGATCAAAAACAATGGTCTGAAGGAAGATGAAATCAGCGTGGCGGAATCGGCGATTCGCGACATCATTCGTTATTACACGCGTGAGGCTGGTGTACGTTCGTTGGAGCGTGAAATTTCCAAGATTTGCCGTAAGGTAGTGAAGATGTTGCTGCTGAAAAAGCAGGAGAAAAAGGTCGCCGTGGCTTCGCGCAATCTGGATAAATTCCTTGGCGTGCGGCGTTTTGATTACGGAATTGCCGAAAAAGAAAATCAAGTCGGTCAGGTTGTCGGTTTGGCCTGGACAGAAGTCGGCGGCGATTTGCTGACCATCGAAGCGGTGGTCATGCCTGGTAAGGGCGGAGTGATTCGCACTGGTACACTCGGTGATGTGATGAAGGAATCGATCGAAGCTGCTCGTACCGTGGTGCGTAGCCGCGCCAGCAAGCTCGGTATCAAGAGTGATGTTTTCGAAAAGCGTGATATTCACATTCACGTGCCGGAAGGTGCAACGCCCAAGGATGGTCCATCGGCAGGTATTGCGATGACTACCGCAATGGTATCGGTATTCACGGGTATCCCGGTGCGTGCTGATGTGGCGATGACTGGTGAGATCACACTACGCGGTGAAGTATTGCCGATCGGTGGGTTGAAAGAGAAATTGCTTGCAGCGCATCGCGGTGGCATCAAGACCGTCTTGATTCCAGAGCAAAACGTCAAAGATCTGACTGAGATTCCCGATAACGTGAAAAACAAGTTGGAAATCGTTCCTGTACGTTGGATCGACAAGGTGCTTGAAATTGCACTGGAGCGTCAGCCAGTACCACTGACGGAAGAGGAGGCTGTGGTCGCTGTCGCGGCCAAAGAAGAGCCTGCTGATTCCAGCGTCGTTAAGCACTGAAGTGATGTTTTGATTGTGTTCTACTGCAGATAATGAAGCCCTGGCCAATGGTCGGGGCTTCATTGTTTTTCCAGCAAACGCCATAGCTACAGATTCAGTAATTGAGCGAAGGGGTGAAATGCAGGCTGAAAAAACAAAACCCACCAAAGTGGTGGGTTAATGCACGAAGGGCCAGTGTGAACTGGCTTTTTTAATGGCCTCTGCGCCTGTGAAGGCAAGGCCACAATCGGCAAATCCAGTGCTGCCGATTTTCTATTCGTTTAGAAGTCTTGCGCGCTCAGGCAGTTGCCTTGTTGCTGTCGCCGCTCTGCAGTGTCGACGAAGTGCTGGTTTCCTTGACTTCTGGAGCTTTCGGAGCTGGGGCGCTGGCGTTTGCCATCACCTTGCTAAAATCTGCATTGGGCTTGGTCTTTGCGCCGGTCGGTGTTTGTGAATGCGGCGTTGCCGAATTTGTCGGTGAAACAGTGTTTATCGCCATGGTGGTCACCCCTTATAGAATACGGATTCAGTGTTCAGTTCAAGCATGCCTAGTATAGGTGAGGAATGGTATCAATCCGATGACATCATTTAAATATTTTCATAAATTTACATGAATCGACGGGTAATACTCTTTACTTAGCGTTTTTTTTATATTTTTGTACTTGTTGCCGCCATCGTTGGCACCTTAACATGCGTGCTGATGATGATGGGCAATGTCTTGATAGCAAAGGATACCCAATGAGGTTTTTCGGGAAACTGCAAATAGTGCGTAGCAGTGGCATGATCTTATGTGTATTGCTTCTGCTTTGTGCTTGCCAGATTGCACCGGTGCCTGCGTCAGCAATGCAGGAGCCTGAGATTGATCATCTACTGACGCTCATCGATCAACGTCTCGATGTAGCCACTGAGGTAGCGCAAGCCAAGTGGAATTCAGGAGCTGCAATTGACGATACGGTGCGTGAAAGCAAGATACTTCATGATCTGGACGCAACGCTGACAGATGATTCGTTGGCCGATCGCGAATTCATTCTGCATTTTTTTCAGGCGCAATTCGATGCCGGCAAGATTATTCAGCGCAGCTTGCATGCGCAATGGCAGCAGCAACGGCATCCGCCGTTTTCGCATCCACCTGACCTGAGTCGCGACATTCGCCCCGAGTTGGATCGGTTGACGCCCTTACTCATCATCTCGTTGCGCAAGGTGCGGCCGATCTTAACAAGCGCGAGCGAGCGTGCCTACCTCAAGCAGCGCGCCGAGCAACTGGTTGCTGTCGACGACATTCCCGCCGTGCGCCAGCAAGCAATCGGAACCCTGTTGGTATTGCCATGATTTAATGCCGGCTTTGTCGTGCGCAGATGTCGTTTTGCTCCGATGAGGGCGTGCTATCTTGTAGGCAATTAGCGTAGGTATTGATGTAAGACTGGAATAGCTGACGTGCGGACGCCAGCGGCAGTAGCAGTAACTTGTTGATGAATGCACGACTGCCGATTTCAAAGTGTTGATAATCGACAGGTTCATGCCAAGTGCCGCCCCAAACCAGGAAGCCGTGTCTGAAAAACACATCGCGTACGCTTTCTACCATACCGGGCCGTAATGGTTTGCGAGTGGCAAACTCGTCTGAGGTGGCTGGAAGCAAGATGGTGTATTGAGCGCCAATATTGCTCAGGTAGGGGTTTTGCCTGGGGTTAATATCGATCGCGACGCCATAGGCATGCTTGGACCAGGTGTTGCCGCCGGTGATGGGGCGGCCATTGAAAGCGGAGGTGTTGTTTGCTTGCATGGCTGCTTGATCGTCGCCATTGTAGGCTTCCATGGGGAGCGCCTGTTGCAGTGGAAAGCCGCGGGTGAGCAGCGTGTCGAAGATGGCCTGTACTTGTAGGGCAACGACATCTAGCACGACCACCAAGCCGTCATCATGGCGGCTACCGTTGAAGTCAACATAGGCAAACGATACTTGCATGAGGCGCGAACACGGTATCGGATTATCTGCACTCAGGGTTTTTTGCTGTTGCATGTGCAGGCATTGCTGTGATGTCAAAGGCGTGACTGCGGCAATACCCGAATTGGAAAAACACAAACAGAGATTACCGAAGATGAGCGCCGCAAGCCAGCGGCAAGAGAAGGGCTGCATGCAAAATTTCCAAGGCGAGTTCAAAGAAATGTGTTCTTGCGCTTAGATGCGCGGGGAAACAGGTGTCATTGTCCTACAACGCCACCGCTCGCGGATAGGTATTGGCATCGCAGATCAACGGTGGCGATTTAGAACACCTAACAAAACGCCGCTTGCAGCGTTGTACGCCGTACTGTCTGCGTCGGTACGCCTTGCCACCGGCGCTTTGTCAGATGTTCTTATTCGATTGCAAGATTGGCGAACTTTGTCGGCAAGCCGTCGTCTCAGGCAATGGTTGAACTATTCCTTCGACCCCCTTTTGATAGGGATTTTGACCCGCCAGAGTAGCTCTGCGCGGGTCTTTTTTATTTCACCATGACGTTAGCATCTAATTTGGCTGACGTTCGCTGAGGCTGTTCTTTGCGCTTTCCATGAC
>Ga0209913_1001428_pt1 | contig 13270 bp, 8 predicted proteins | sample PersoiDNA2013203_FD_185805 | JGI IMG/M metagenome (GOLD analysis project Ga0209913, IMG submission 185805) | Permafrost soil microbial communities from the Arctic, to analyse light accelerated degradation of dissolved organic matter (DOM) -... | ecosystem: Environmental > Terrestrial > Soil >... | reverse complement strand
TGAGCTGGACTGAAGTCGTCATCGAAATCGCACGCGACCACGCCGAGGCCCTGTCGGACGCCTTGATGGAAGCGGGCGCCCTGTCCGTGTCGGTGGAAGACGCCGACGAGGGCACGGCCGATGAAAAGCCCCTGTTCGGCGAGCCGGGCATGGAGCCGAAGGAAGCGGCCTGGGATCACAGCCGCGTGGTCGCCCTGACTGACGTCGACGCCGACCAGGCAGCCATCGTCGCCGAAGCGGCTGCCGCGATCGGCCTGGCCGCGCCGGGCTTCAGCACCCGTGCGGTGGCCGACGAGGACTGGGTGCGCCTGACCCAGTCGCAGTTCGCTCCCATCCACATCGGTAAAAATATCTGGGTCGTGCCCAGCTGGCACGAAGCGCCGGATCCGTCGGCGCTGATCCTGGAGCTCGATCCCGGTCTCGCTTTCGGCACGGGCAGCCATCCCACCACCCGCCTGTGCATGGAGTGGCTGGAAGCCCATCCGGCGCCTGGTAAGACGGTGCTCGATTACGGCTGCGGTTCCGGCATCCTGGCCATGGTGGCCAAGAAAATGGGCGCAGGCGCCGTCACCGGCGTCGACATCGACCCGCAGGCGATCGAGTCGGCCAGGGACAATGCGGCGCGCAACCAGGTGGACATCGCCTACTACCTGCCGGATGCGTTTGCAGCAGCCGTGCCGGTGGGCGCCACTTTTGACGCGGTCGTCGCCAACATCCTGTCCAGTCCATTGAAACTGATGGCGCCCATGCTGTCCGGCCGCGTGGCCGAAGGGGGCAGCTTGACCCTGTCCGGCGTGCTGGCGCGCCAGGCCGAGGAAGTGGCGGCTGCTTACGCGCCCTTCATCAAGCTGGGCGTGTGGGCCGAACAGGATGGCTGGGTCGCCCTGCACGGCGTGCGCGGCGCCGGCTCCGCGCCACCTGCCCGCGCCAACGATCCCGCCGCATAGGCCCCGCCAGGCATGGCCCTCGCCACGATCTGCCCCCACTGCCACACCACGTTCCGCGTCGCCGCGGACCAGTTGAAGCTACGTGGGGGCATCGTGCGCTGCGGCGCCTGCAACGAGGTCTTCGACGGTAACGCCGTGCTGGTCGACCTCGGTGCGATTCCCCTGCAGGAGAGCGGGCCGGCCGCAGTAGATGCGGCAGCGCCGGAGTCCGGCAAGGATGACGAGGCCGCCCTGGGCGCCCTGCCCGTGCTGCACAGCGTGGTGGAAGAGCCGCCTGAACCCGGGCACGAGCCCGAACCTGGGCCCGAACCTGAGCCCGAGCCGGAACCCGAGTCCACCTACACCCTCGACTTCGACACCACCCTCGACGAGGCGCCGGTGGAAGAACAGCTTGAGGCGCTGCCGCCGCCGGACGAAGCAGAAGATGACGAGAAGGCCGACGCCCCACCGCCGCCTTTGACGCCGCTCGATCCCGCCGCCGTCGATTCGCTGGCGCCCCTGCTGCAGCGCGCTTCCGCCGCGGCCGAAGACCGGCCCGGCCCCGTCACCCAGATGCCGGGCCAGGACAAGGCGGCGCGAAGAAAACAGGCGGCCGCACAGCGCGCAAAAGAGCGCGTCGTCGCTCCGCCCGTCGTGGAAGCCCCGCCTGAAGACGAGCCGGAATTCGTGCGCAGCAGCCGCCTGCGCGAAGAAACGGGCGCCACCCGCCGCATGCTGCTCGGCGGCGGCGCCGTGGTGCTCGCGCTGCTCCTGGCGCTGCAAGGCGTGTGGAACTTCAGGAATGTGTGGGCGGCCCGCTATCCGGGCGCCCGCCCTGCCCTGGTGACCGTATGCGCCGTCATCGGCTGCAAGGTCGAGCTGCCGGCCCAGATCGACGCCCTGGCGGTGGAGACGGGCGAATTGCAGACGCTCGACGCCAGCACCTTTTCCTTCACCACCCTGCTGCGCAACCAGGGAGAGCTGGTGCAAGCCTGGCCCCACCTGGAACTGGCCCTGACGGACGCCAACGACAAGACCCTGGTGCGGCGCGTGTTCGCGCCCGCCGACTATCTGCCGCCCGGCCCCCTGGCCGCGAAGGGCTTTGCGGCCCGCTCCGAGCAGCCCGTCAAACTGTTTTTCCAGCTGAACCAGATCAAGGCCTCGGGCTATCACCTGGCCATCTTTTACCCTTGACCGCATCCCTGACCGAGACCGTCCATGACCGACATGACCAATAATAAAACCACCCTGATCTGCGGCTCGCTCGCCTTCGACAAGATCATGCAGTACCACGGCCGCTTTGCCGAGACCCTGCTGGCCGACCAGCTGCACAAGGTGAACGTGTCCTTCCTGGTGCCGACCCTGCGCACCGAATACGGCGGCTGCGCGGCCAATATCGCCTACAACCTGGCCATGCTGGGCGGCGATCCCCTGATCATGGCCACCATCGGCCAGGACGGCGGCGACTATCTGGCCCGCTTCGCCAAGCAGGGCATCTCGACCCGCGCCATCCGCACCATCGCCCAGGCTTATACGGCCCAGTGCTTTGTGACGGCCGACCAGGACAACAACCAGATCAACGCCTTCCACCCGGGCGCCATGCAGCACTCGCACGAGAACAGCGCGGCCGACTGCGGCCCGCTGGCGCTGGCCATCATCGCCCCCGACGGCCGTGACGGCATGCTCAAACACGCCACCGACCTGGCCGCCCAGGCCACGCCCTTCATGTTCGATCCGGGCCAGCAACTGCCCATGTTCAGCGGCGCGGAGCTGCGCGACTTCATCGAGAAAGCCAGCTACCTGGCCGCCAACGACTACGAATTCGAGATGCTGGTCGAGCGCACCGGCTGGAACGCCGACGAGATCGCCAGCCGCCTCGACGCCCTGATCGTCACCCGCGGCGAGCTGGGTTCCGAAATCTTCGCCAACGGCGAGCGCATGCTGATCCCCGCCGTGGAAGCGGCCGCCGTGGTCGATCCCACCGGCTGCGGCGACGCTTATCGGGCCGGCCTCCTGTACGGCATCGCCAACGGCGTCGACTGGGGCACCACGGGCCGCCTGGCCAGCCTGCTGGGCGCCATCAAGATCGCCCACCAGGGCGGGCAGAATCACAGTTTTACGCGCGAGTCGATCGCTGCGAAGTTCGAAGAGGCGTTCGGCTACGCGCTGTTCAAGGCTGCATAAGAAGCGTCAGTCAAACCGGGGACAGGCAGCGAGTGCCAGTCCCCTGCCGCGCGGCGGCGCGTGCAGCACCGGGGACTGGCACTTGCTGCCTGTCCCCGTCTTCGCTGTTCAAACCGAAGTAAAAACCTACTTCGGTTTGGATTGATCATAAAAAATGCCTGGCAAAGCCAGGCATTTTTTATGTAACGCAGACCCGATTGTGTGCTCGCTTCGCCGCGATGATGAGCGCCGCAAGGATGCCAACGGCTATAAATGGGGAATCCCCTGATCCACCAGGTACTTCGCGATCTGCAGCAGGATCAGCGCCACCAGCATCGACAGATCCAGCCCACCGAGCGGCGGCACCACCCGGCGCAGGGGGCGCAGCAGGGGGTCGTTGAGGGCGCCCACCAGGGGCGCCAGGGGAGCGTGGGGGTTGACCCAGCTGAAGACCGCTTCGATCACCAGCAGGGCCATGAAGCCGTACAGGATCCAGGTGATGAAGCGGTGGATCGCCGAGAGGAACACGAATTCGAAGCCGATCCCGGCCAGCAGGTAGATCGAGGTGGCCAGCAGGACGATCAGGAAGGCGCCAATCAGGCTGGCCCAGTCGTAGCCGCCCACGCCGGGGACGATGCGGCGCAGGGGGCGCACCAGCCAGTCGGTGACGGTATAAGTGAAATGGGCCACCGATTGGGGCGGCCGTACGCGGATCGCCTGCATCCAGAAGCGCAGCAGCAGGACGCCGCCGAGCAGCGTGGCGATGGTATCGACGATCAAGCCGAGAATACTGAGCACGAGGACCCCTTAAAAAAAAACCGCTGTGTGAACATCACACAGCGGTATTTTGCCTGAACGAGGCGCAGCTGGCTATTACGGACGGCTGCTGGTCGGGAACGGCCAGGCGGCTGCTGGCGCCAGCACGGTCTTCGCGGCTGGTGCTGGTGCGGCCGGCTTTTCAGCTGGGGCAGCGGCGGCGGTGGTCGTCGCTGGTGCCGGAGCCGGTGCGGCTGGCTTGGCGGCGGCGGCCGGCTTGGCTGCTGGCTTGGCTGCTGGCTTGGTTACTGGCTTGGCGGCGGCCTTCTTCGCTGGTGCAGCAGCAGGTTTGGCTGCTGCTGGCGCCGAAGCGGCGCCGTTAGCGGGCTTTTTTGCTGCTGGCTTAGCCGCGACCGTCTTTCCTGCTGGCTTGGCTGCGGTCTTGCTTGCTGGCTTAGCTGCTACTTTGGTGGTGGATGCTTTGGTAGCTGCCTTCGGTGCGGCTTTTGGTGCGGCCTTGCTTGCGGCTTTTTTTGCTGCGGGCTTGGCTGCCGACTTGGCTGGCGCGGCCTTCTTCATCGCTGGCTTGGCGGTCGACTTGCTGGCGGCCTTTTTAGCGGCTGGCTTGGCGGCTGCCTTGCTGGTGCTCGCTTTTTTGGCGGCTGGCTTGGCTGCAGTCTTTTTGGCTGCCGGTTTTGCCGTCGTCTTCTTCGCTGCTGGCTTGGCGGCGGCCTTGGTGGTCGCTTTCTTCGCTGCCGGCTTGGCCGTCGACTTCTTCGCAGCTGCTTTTGGTGCTGCCTTGGCGGTGGTCTTCTTCGCTGCTGGCTTGGCGGCTGCCTTGGTGGTCGTCTTCTTCGCGGCTGCCTTGCTTGCTACTTTTGGTGCGGCCTTGGCGGTGGTCTTCTTCGCTGCCGGCTTGGCTGCCGTCGTCTTCTTCGCTGCCGCCTTCGGTGCTGCCTTGGCGGTGGTCTTCTTCGCTGCCGGCTTGGCGGCGACTGCCTTCTTCGCTGCCGGTTTGGCGGCTACGGCCTTTTTGGCGGCTGGCTTGGCGGCTGCGGTGGCCTTCTTGGCAGCTGGCTTGGCGGCTGCGGTGGCTTTCTTGGCTGCTGGTTTAGCGGCGGCGGCGGACTTGGCGGCCGGTTTCTTTGCTGCTGGTTTCTTTGCTGCTGTTGCCATTTGAGTTCTCCTTCATCTGCGATGAAAAAATACGCTACAAGGTTGAAACCCGTTCGACCCGCGTTGGTTCGGTCGAGCGAATTATTCATCGGCACAAACAGGGCGCTTCGTTTGCGCTAATGAATTCGGCACCAGCTGAACTGCTGCAACTCCTCACGATTGCAGCACTTCAGCCGTCGTCACCGCGCTGTGCGGCGACAAAATCGGGACTACATTGAAGCTGTTCTCATCTGCCGTATGCGCCAACCCGAAACGAAAAAGCCGCCATGCCTGATCCGGATCGGGCAGTGCGGCTTGCGGTTTGCGGTGAGGTCCAGTGCATATCTGTGTGAATCAGCTTCCCATTTTGATCGGTGAGGTTGACGTCGTGTGCGCGAAAAAAACGGCGGCTGCACGATGCGACAAATTCAATCACGTAAATTACACGAAAACCTTAACACTGCGCAACTGGCGCACTCATAAATTCGCACTGTTTTTTCAAACTGGCTATCGCACGCGATTCGAATTGGCGCGCGCGCGTGTGCAAAACGGGGCGCGCGGTGGCGCGTGCATGCGCATGCAGTGCTGGTGCGACGCTTTTCTGCTCGCGGCGATTTTGCATGGCGCCTTTAGGTATGGGCGGTATGCGAAGTGAAGAAAAATTCGGAAGGGACGGCGTGCGCGATGGCGTGCCATCGGCGCTGCGTGCGCGTGGTGATGAGGGGTTTCGTCTCGTAAGCGCAACGTGCGGCGTCAGTTCATCTAAAAACGTGACGATGGATTTTGCGTCGGCCGCGGTCCAAGGACGGGGACAGACACCTTCGGCGTCAGTCCCCCCTGCTGCAGACGTCGGCGTAAAAAAACCCGGCGCACGGCCGGGTTCTGTTTGAGGCTCGCCGGGATTATTCCCAGTTCAGCGCGCCGCCGGTCTGGTACTCGGTGACGCGGGTCTCGAAGAAGTTGCGCTCTTTCTTCATGTCGATCATTTCGCTCATCCACGGGAAAGGGTTTTCTTCCTGGGGGAACAGAGGCTCGAGGCCGATCTGGACGGAGCGGCGGTTGGCGATGAAGCGCAGGTAGCCCTTGAACATGGAGGCGTTCAGGCCCAGCACGCCACGGGGCATGGTGTCTTCGGCGTAGGCATACTCGAGGTCGACGGCTTTGAGGAACAGCTGCTTGATCTCTTCGCGGAAGGCGGGCGTCCACAGCAGGGGGTTTTCCATCTTGATCGTATTGATCAGGTCGATGCCGAAGTTGCAGTGCATGGACTCGTCGCGCAGGATGTATTGATACTGCTCGGCGGCGCCCATCATCTTGTTCTGGCGGCCCAGCGCCAGGATCTGGGTGAAGCCGACATAGAAGAACAGGCCTTCCATCAGGCAGGCAAACACGATCAGGGACTTCAGCAGGGTCTGGTCCGACTCGACCGTGCCGGTGGTGAATTCAGGATCCGTCAGGGTGTTGATGAAGGGGATCAGGAACTCGTCCTACTTGTTCTCTGCGGATCGACTTGATTTCGTTGTACGCATTAAAAATTTCCGACCCGTCCAGGCCGAGCGACTCGACGATGTGCCGGGAGGCGTCGTTGTAGAGCATGCGCAGGTCCGGGCCCCAGCAGGAGGTGGGGGTGCATGCGTCGGGAGCCAGGAAGGAGTGTGGCTATTGTGCCATGGACGGGTGAAAACACGGCTTCCCTTGCTGCGGGGGCCGCGGTCCAACGACGGGGACAGACACCTTCGGCGTCAGTCCCCCCTGCTGCAGACGTCGGCGTAAAAAAACCCGGCGCACGGCCGGGTTCTGTTTGAGGCTCGCCGGGATTATTCCCAGTTCAGCGCGCCGCCGGTCTGGTACTCGGTGACGCGGGTCTCGAAGAAGTTGCGCTCTTTCTTCATGTCGATCATTTCGCTCATCCACGGGAAAGGGTTTTCTTCCTGGGGGAACAGAGGCTCGAGGCCGATCTGGACGGAGCGGCGGTTGGCGATGAAGCGCAGGTAGCCCTTGAACATGGAGGCGTTCAGGCCCAGCACGCCACGGGGCATGGTGTCTTCGGCGTAGGCATACTCGAGGTCGACGGCTTTGAGGAACAGCTGCTTGATCTCTTCGCGGAAGGCGGGCGTCCACAGCAGGGGGTTTTCCATCTTGATCGTATTGATCAGGTCGATGCCGAAGTTGCAGTGCATGGACTCGTCGCGCAGGATGTATTGATACTGCTCGGCGGCGCCCATCATCTTGTTCTGGCGGCCCAGCGCCAGGATCTGGGTGAAGCCGACATAGAAGAACAGGCCTTCCATCAGGCAGGCAAACACGATCAGGGACTTCAGCAGGGTCTGGTCCGACTCGACCGTGCCGGTGGTGAATTCAGGATCCGTCAGGGTGTTGATGAAGGGGATCAGGAACTCGTCCTTGTCGCGGATCGACTTGACTTCGTTGTACGCATTAAAAATTTCCGACTCGTCCAGGCCGAGCGACTCGACGATGTACTGGTAGGCGTGGGTGTGGATGGCCTCTTCGAAGGCCTGGCGCAGCAGGTACTGGCGGCACTCGGGGGCGGTGATGTGGCGGTAGGTGCCCAGCACGATGTTGTTGGCGGCGAGGGAGTCGGCGGTGACGAAAAAGCCGAGATTGCGCTTGACCAGGCGGCGCTCGTCCTCGGTCAGGCCGTTCGGGTTCTTCCACAGCTCGATGTCGCGCTGCATGTTCACTTCCTGGGGCATCCAGTGGTTGGCGCAGCCGGCCAAGTATTTATCCCAGGCCCATTTGTACTTGAACGGCACCAGCTGGTTGACGTCGGTCTTGCCGTTGATGATGCGCTTGTCGTCGGCATTGACACGCTTGGCCACGGCGGCGTCCGCCGGCGCGGCTTCACCCGGGGTGGCCATCACGCCAGGGGCGCGGGGCGCCGCGGCAGGAGTTTCTTCGTCCCAAGACAACATAGTGTGGATTCCTTCTCTTATATATAGTGTAGATCAGCCCCGGCGCGGCTGGCGCCGGGGTGGATGGATCTTATTGGCAGGCTTCGCATTCCTCGAAACCGTCGTCGCCGGGACGCAGGTAGCAGGCCGCGCCCTCTTCCACGGCCGGTGCTGCTGCTACCGGGGCGGGTGCTGCGGCAGCCGAGGCAGCAGCCGAGGCCGAGGCCGACATGCCGCCATCGACCGCCACCGCGTTCAGGGCGCCGGTACGCGAGGTGGATTTCTCCATGTGGGTCGCGGCGATGGTGCGCAGGTAGTACGTCGTCTTCAAGCCGCGCAGCCAGGCCAGTTTGTAGGTTTCGTCCAGCTTCTTGCCCGAGGCGCCAGCCATGTAGATGTTCAGCGACTGGGCCTGGTCGATCCATTTTTGACGGCGCGAGGCCGCTTCCACCAGCCAGCTTGGCGAGACTTCAAACGCGGTCGCATAAATATCGCGCAGGTCTTGCGGGATGCGGTCGATCTTGGTCAGCGAGCCATCGAAGTACTTCAGGTCGGCGATCATCACTTCGTCCCACAGGTTGCGGGCCTTGAGGTCGCGCACCAGGTAGGCGTTGATCTCGGTGAATTCGCCCGACAGGTTCGATTTCACGTACAGGTTCTGGAAGGTCGGCTCGATACAGGCCGACACGCCGATGATGTTGGAAATCGTCGCCGTCGGGGCAATCGCCACGCAGTTCGAATTACGCATGCCGAACTTGGCGATGCGCTCGCGCACCGGGGTCCAGTCCATCGCCGACGAGGCATCCACTTCCAGGTAACCGCCGCGCTCTTCCGCCAGCAGGCGCACGGAGTCCTGGGGCAGGATGCCGCGGTCCCACAGCGAGCCTGCATACGACTCGTAACGGCCGCGCTCTTCGGCCAGTTCGGTCGAGGCCAGGTAGGCGTAGTAGCAGACCGCTTCCATCGAGGTGTCGGCAAAGGCGACGGCGTCGTTCGAGGCGAACGGCACGCGCATCATGTGCAGGCAGTCCTGGAAGCCCATGATGCCCATGCCGACGGGGCGGTGGCGCAGGTTGGAGTTACGGGCCTTATCGACGGCGTAGTAATTGATATCGATGACGTTATCCAGCATACGCATCGCCGTGCGCACCGTCTTCTGCAGCTTGACGTGATCCAGCTTGCCCTCTTTCATGTGGGCCGGCAGGTTGACGGAACCCAGGTTGCAGACGGCGATTTCGCTCTCGTTGGTGTTGAGGGTGATTTCCGTGCACAGGTTCGAGCTGTGGACCACGCCCACGTGCTGCTGGGGCGAGCGGATGTTGCATGGATCCTTGAAGGTGATCCATGGGTGGCCCGTTTCAAACAGCATCGACAGCATCTTGCGCCACAGGTCCAGCGCCGCGACCTTTTTGAAGACGCGGATTTCGCCCGCGGCGGCCTTGGCTTCGTAGCCCGTGTAGGCCGTTTCAAAGGCTTTGCCGACCAGGTCGTGCAGGTCCGGCGTCTCGGAAGGCGAGAACAGGGTCCAGTCGGCCTTTTCCATCACGCGCTTCATGAACAGGTCGGGAATCCAGTTGGCCGTGTTCATGTCGTGGGTGCGGCGGCGGTCGTCGCCCGTGTTCTTGCGCAGGTCGAGGAATTCTTCCACGTCCATGTGCCAGGTTTCCAGGTAGGCGCAGACGGCGCCCTTGCGTTTGCCACCCTGGTTGACGGCGACGGCGGTGTCGTTGACCACCTTGAGGAAGGGGACCACGCCCTGCGACTTGCCGTTGGTGCCCTTGATGTGGGCGCCCAGCGCACGCACGGGGGTCCAGTCGTTGCCCAGGCCACCGGCGAACTTGGCCAGCAGCGCGTTTTCCTTGATGGCGTCGTAGATGCCTTCCAGGTCGTCCGACACGGTGGTCAGGTAGCAGGAAGACAGCTGCGAGCGCAGGGTGCCCGAGTTGAACAGGGTCGGGGTGGAGCTCATGAAGTCAAAGCTCGACAGTAGGTTGTAGAACTCGATGGCGCGCGCTTCGCGGTTTTCTTCGCGCAGGGACAGGCCCATCGCCACGCGCATGTAAAACGCCTGGGGCATTTCGATGCGGATGTCGCGCACGTGCAGGAAGTAGCGGTCGTACAGGGTCTGCAGGCCGATGTAGCCGAACTGCAGATCGCGGTCGGCCACCAGGGCCTTGGCCAGTTTCGCCAGGTCGTACTTGGCCAGCTCGGGATCCAGCAATTCGTTGGCGATGCCCTTGGCGATGTACTGGGGGAAGTACTCGACGTAGGCGGCAGCGGCCTTCGCCTGCGGCACTTCCTTGCCGAACACTTCCTTGCGGATGGTGTGCAGCAGGATGCGGGCCGTCACCTGCGAGTAGGCGGGGTCTTTTTCCATCAGGGCGCGGGCGGCCAGGATGGCGGACTTGTGCAGCTCTTCGACGGGCACGCCGTCGTACAGGTTCTTGACGGTTTCAGCGAGGATGGCGTCGGCATCGACGTGCTTTTCCAGGCCCACGCAGGCGGCGCCGATCAGGTCGCGCACTTCCTGCATGTCGAGGGGACGGCGCTGGCCGTTTTCCGTCACGTGGATCTGGGGCGCAGCCAGGTCGGTCTTGCCGCCGGCGGCTTCCTTGGCCAGGCGGCGCTCTTCCATGTGCTTGGCGCGGTACAGCACGTAGCCGCGGGCGACGTCGTGTTCGCCCGAGCGCATCAGGGCCAGTTCGACCTGGTCTTGCACGTCTTCGATGTGGACGGTGCCGCCGCCCGGATGGCGGCGCACCAGGGCTGCCACCACGCTGGCGGTCAGCTGTTCGACCTTGTCGCGGATGCTGGCCGACACGGCGCCCTGGCCGCCATGCACGGCAAGGAAGGCCTTGGTGACGGCGACGGCAATTTTGGACGGTTCGAAAGCGACCACGGCGCCGTTGCGGCGGATGATGCGGTAGTCGCCGCTGGAGGCGAGTTCGGCGGCGCTGGTGGACGGCGCGGCGCTGGCCGAACCTGGGGTCACCTGCATGGGATTGGTGGAAATGTCTTGTGAAGTGTGCATTGAAGCTCCCCAGGTTGGCCGCTCTTGCTTGAGGGCCTTGTTATCAAACGACAACCGCCGCGCACAAGGGGCGCGGGGCGGAAAAACCATAAAAAACGGAAAAAAAACAGCAGATTGACACGGTCGATCGCGTCGGCGGGACTTGACTTTTATACGGCGGGGACGTATGCCCTTCCCTGCTTCGCACCACTACATCTAGTCATGAACGCCAACTTGAGACTAATTGTAGTACCTGCCTGCCAGGGCTGCAATATCTTTCCGATACGATTAGAAAGTAAATATTTAGCCGAAATCGGGCCCGGGCCACTTGACTTTGCTCAGCTTGGCAAACACGCCATGCGGGCGGTTAGCATCCACTAACTTGGCCGCGGTCTGGGCCAGTTTTTCTTGCAGGTGGGGCCAGTCGAAATGGGGGCCGGGATCGGTTTTTCGCCCGGGCGCGATGTGCTCATGCCCCTGGATCGCGGCGATGGGATAGCGCGCCAACAACACCGCAAGTAGTGTGGCCACGGCGTCGTATTGCGCTGGCGAAAAAGCAACATGGTCGCTGCCTTCGATCTCGATGCCGACCGAAAAATCGTTGCAATTGTCCCTGCCGTCGAACTGCGACAGGCCCGCATGCCAGGCGCGTGCTTCGCAGGCCACGAACTGGGTCACCCGGCCATCGCGCCGCACCAGAAAATGGCTCGACACTTCCAGTCCCCGCAAGTCGGCAAACGAGGCATCGGCCGTGAAATCGACCCTATTAGTAAACAGGTCGGCGATGTGGGGGCCGCCGAACTGCCCCGCCGGCAGGCTGATATTGTGCAGCACGATCAGGTCGATCGCGCTGCCGGCGGGGCGGGCATTGAAATTGGGAGAATTGTAGCGGCGCGCGGCGGGCCACCAGCCGTCCTCCCCGATCGGCTCCGGCAGCGGCTTCACTCGGGTTCCTGGATGTCGAGCTTTTGCATGGAATAGCGCAGCTGGCGGAAGCTGATCCCCAGCAGCTCGGCCGCCTTGGTGCGGTTGAACTGGGTCTGGGCCAGGGCCCGCAGAATCAGTTCGCGCTCGACCTGGGCCAGGTGCTCGGGGAGGTTCGATGGCAAAGACGCCGCAGTCGCTGGCGCCTGCACCGGCACTTCCGCCACCGGCGCCGGAGGAACAGCGTGGGCCACAGGCGCCACCCGCGCCGCCTTCAGCGACAAGTCCCCCGTCTCGATCACGCCATCGTTGGCAAAGGCAAGCGCCCGTTCCAGCACGTTTTCCAGCTCGCGCACATTGCCGGGAAAAGGATAGCTGCACAGGGTCTCGAGCACACCCGCCCCCAGCCGCACCGGCGCCCCAGTCCCCGCCAGGCGTTTTAATATGCCTTCGGCGAGGACGGGCAGGTCGACCAGGCGCTCACGCAGGGGCGGTAGGGTCAGTTCGATCACGTTCAGCCTGTAAAACAGATCCTGGCGAAATTCGCCCCGCTCCACGCAGGCGGCGAGATCCTTGTGGGTGGCGCTGATGATGCGCACGTCGACCGGTTCCTCGGCGGTGGCGCCGATCTTGCGCACGCGCCGCTCCTGGATGGCGCGCAGCAGTTTGACTTGCATGGCCAGGGGCAGGTCGGCCACCTCGTCGAGCATCAGGGTGCCGCCGTCGGCGGCCTGAAAAAAGCCTTCCCGTTCGTCGGCCGCGCCCGTGAACGCGCCCTTGCGGTAGCCGAAAAATTCGGCCTCCATCAGCGCTTCGGGGATGGCGCCGCAGTTGACGGCGATGAAGGGCCGGGCGGCGCGGGCGCTTTGCGCGTGGATCTCGCGGGCCGCCAGTTCCTTGCCGCTGCCCGATTCGCCGGAGATGGCGATCGGCGCCATCGAGCGGGCCAGCCGGCCGATCTGGGCGCGCAGGCCCTGCATGGCGGGCGAATCGCCGATCAGGCGGCTGCCGTTGGAGCCGCCCGCCGTGGTGGGCGCGCTGGCGCCATCGGCGGCGGGGGCCAGGCGCAGGGCCGAGCGCACCATCAGGCGCAAATCGTCCAGCACCACCGGCTTGGAGACGTAGTCGAAGGCGCCGGCCTTCAAGGCCACGACGGCGTTGTCGGCGCTGCCGTAGGCGGTGATGACGGCAATCGGCGTGCCCTTGCCGCTGGCGGCCACTTCGCGCACCAGTTCCAGGCCCAGGCCGTCGGGCAGGCGCATATCGGTCAGCACGAGGGCATAGTCGCCCGCCGCAAACAGTTTACGGGCTTCGCCCAGGGTGGCGGCGCAGTCGACGTCGAGGCCCATGCGCACCAGGGTGATGTCGAGCAGCTCGCGCAGGTCGGCTTCGTCATCGACGACGAGGATGCGGGGCGCGGTCAT
>Ga0209913_1001426_pt1 | contig 13276 bp, 8 predicted proteins | sample PersoiDNA2013203_FD_185805 | JGI IMG/M metagenome (GOLD analysis project Ga0209913, IMG submission 185805) | Permafrost soil microbial communities from the Arctic, to analyse light accelerated degradation of dissolved organic matter (DOM) -... | ecosystem: Environmental > Terrestrial > Soil >... | reverse complement strand
TGGTGCGGGCCGATGCCTCACTGCTGACCCGGGCGCTGTTCAACCTGCTGGAAAACGCCATCAAATACAGCCCTTCCGGCACCTGCGTCAGCCTCGACGTGGCGGTGGCGGATAACCAGTTGAGCTGCAGCATCCGCGATCAGGGGCGGGGCATCGGCGCACGGGAGTTGCCGCAGCTCTTTGATCCGTACAAACGCTTTGCCGGCCCTGACAACATCGAAGGACTGGGCCTGGGCCTGTCGATGGTCAAGGCGGTGATCGACCGGCATGAGGGGCGTATTCACTGCGCCAGCGTCGAGGGCCAGGGCACGACGTTCACGCTGTGCCTGCCACTCTGGCAGGACTGACCGCGCGGCGCCGCCAGTCTTTTTCGTGAGCACCGACTGAATATATATTGAGCTTGTTTTTTTGGTCTACCCTTCGAGAACGGCAGACGGGCGGCGTGTTCGACCGCTGTCGCTAGGCTCCGCCCTGTGTATGGATCGGGCAGGAGCATTGGTCTCCGGCTGTCACTCAGGAAATGAACGATATGCCGCGTAATGCTCTGCTCTGCCAGGACGGCAGGTTGCGCCCGTTGTGGGGGATGGCTTTGTGCAGCCAGTTGCTCTGGCCCCTTAACGCCTGGGCCGACGCGTCCTACGACCAACTTATCCGGCAGGCCCGTGATGGCAGTTACACGCCAGCGCTGGTGCTCTTGCGCCAATTGCCGGCGCCGCAACAATCTGCCGGCCAGATCAGCGATCACCTGCAGATCGCCAGCTGGGCCGGGCTGGATGCCGAAGTGGTCAGCGTCTATGAAACCCAGGGTGCCCAGCGGACCTTGCCGACCCAGGCCCTGGCCGCTGTCGCCCGCGCCTATCGCAACCTGAAACGCTGGGACGATGCCGAGCGCCTGTATCGCCAGGCGATGGAGCGCGAACCGCAGAATGCCGACCTGCAACTGGGCCTGGCGATTACCGAGGCCGATGGCGGTGACCCCCAGGACGCGGTGCGCCGGGCGCGCGAACAGGTCGCCAGACAACCCAATGACCCGGCCCGTCGCATGGCCCTGGGGTATGCGCTGACCCGTTCGGGGGCCAACAGTGATGCCCTGTTCGAGTACGACCAGGCTTTTGTCCGGGCTTCGGACAAACCCGAGGTGATCCGTGAATACCTGTTCGCCCTGGAGCGCGCGCGCCTGCCGGAGCCCGCCCTGCGCCTGGCCCAGCGGCATCCCGGGCTGATCGACGCGGCCGCGACCCGGCGCCTCGAAGGCGAGCTGGCGGCCGAACGGGTACGCCTGGCCGAGTTGCCGACCCGCACCGAACAGGAACGTTTTGTCGTCGCCGATCGTGCCCTGGCCGACTACGACCGCTTGCTCGCGGCCTGGTCCGCGGACCCGCAGGCCCATGATGATGTGGTGCACTGGCGCATCGACCGCCTGGGCGCGCTCAAGGCCCGTTCGCGCAATGCCGAGGTGTTGACCGAGGCGCAAAAACTGATCGATGAAGGGGTGACGATTCCGCCCTATGCCCAGCGCTGGATTGCCTCGGCCTACCTCGCGGTGCGCGAGCCGGAGAAGGCCGTGGCGTTGTATCGGCAGATCCTCTCGGCGCCGAATGCGGACCCCATTGACCAGGCGGGTGATACCTCGGCACTGGTCTATGCCCTGGTTGAAAGCGACCAGCCGGAAGAAGCCCGCGCGTTGGCGGACGCCCTGGCGCTCACCGTACCGCCGCGCCTGCAGCTCAAGGGCGTGCCGGGCGGTGTTCCCAACGATGCCTGGCTGGACGCCCAGCAACTGGCGGCGCAGATGGGGCAGCACAACGGCGATCTGCCCGCCAGCGAGCAAGGTCTGGAGGCGTTGGTGGCACAGGCGCCGGGGGAGGTCGGTTTGCGGGTGGCCCAGGCCGATATGTACCTGGCCCGCGCCTGGCCACGGCGTGCCGAGGCCTTGAACAAGGAAACCGAAAGCGAGGCGCCGCGCGACCTGGGGCTGGAAGTGGCCCAGGCCAACACCGCCCTGGCGTTGCAGGAGTGGCGCCAGCTCGATGTGCTGACCGACGACGTTGCCGCACGGTTTGCCGAGAGCCTGCAGGTCCAGCGCCTGGAGCGTCTGCGCGAAGTCCATGACATGGCCGAGTTGCGGGTCGAGGCCTATACCGGCAAGAGTTTCGGTGGCGGCGCCGCCGGTGCCGGTGCGGTGACCGGCAGTCGCGACTACGGGATTGAAAGCACGCTCTATAGCCCGCCGATCAACGACGACTGGCGCCTGTTCACCGGGGCCGGCTACGCCTTCGGCCGCTTCACCGAAGGCGACGCCCAGCGCCGCTGGCAGCGGCTCGGAATCGAGGATCGGACCCGCGACATGACCCTGCAAGCCGAGGTCTCCAACCAGTCCTATGGCTACGGCGACAAGCTCGGCGCGCGCCTGGCGGCGGCCTTCGATATCAACGATCACTGGCAATACGGCGGCAGCCTCGAACGGCTGTCGGCGGCAACACCGCTGCGCGCCCTGAACAGCGACATCAGCGCCAATTCGGCGAGTGCGTTCCTGCGCTGGCGAGCCGACGAAAGCCGCGAATGGAAACTGGCGGTCACGCCCTCGCATTTCAGCGACGGCAACAATCGCACCGAGACCCTGCTCACCGGCCGCGAAGGTATCTACAGCACGGCTCATGTGCAGGTGGACCTGGGCCTGGAGGTCGGCACCAGCCACAACAGCAAGGGCGAAGACGTGCCGTACTTCAACCCCAAGACCGACTTCAGCGTGCTGCCGACGGTGAACGTCAACCACGTTCTCTATCGCCGCTACGAAACCCAGTGGAGCCAGCAATTCCAGGTCGGTGCCGGGACCTACAGCCAGCGTGATTACTCGACCGGTGCCGTCGCGCTGCTGGGCTACGGCCAGCGAGTGAGCTGGAACGATGTACTGGAGGCCGGCGCCAACCTGAGTTGGATCAGTCGGCCCTATGACGGTGACCGCGAACGCGACGTGCAACTGATCGTCGACCTGACTTACCGCTTCTAGAAGGGATTGATGATGCCTTGGATCACGCGTTGCGTCCTGTTGCTGGGAGCCTTGCTGGTCGGCGCCTGTGCGCAGAAGCCGGCCGAGTTTGTCGCGCCCGCGCAACGGGCGCTGCCGGTCAATGAGGCGCCCTGGCCGAAAAATCATTTTCTCAGCCTGACCTACCATGACATCGAGGACCGCGACCCGGACCAGGCGGTGGTTGCCGTGCGCACCGAACGCTTGCTCGAACAGCTGGCGTGGCTCCGGGAGAATGGCTATCGGCCGGTGACCGTGGACCAGATCCTGGCGGCGGGCAAGGGCGGGCCGGAGTTACCGCCGAGGGCGATCCTGCTGACTTTCGACGACGGTTATGCGAGTTTCTACACCCGCGTGATGCCGTTGCTCAGGAGTTATCAATGGCCGGCCTTGCTGGCCCCGGTCGGCGTCTGGATGGATACCCCGGCGGATAAACCGGTGGATTTTGCCGGTGACATGCGCCCGCGCTCCATGTTTCTGAACTGGGCGCAGGTCAAGGAAGTAGCATCCTCGGGACTGGTGGAAATCGTTGCGCACACCAACGCCAACCACCACGGCATGCTCGCCAATCCCCAGGGCAACCTGCAACCGGCGGCGGCGACCCGGCGTTACGATACGGCGACCGGTCGTTATGAAAGCGAGGCCGATTTCGAGGCTCGCACGCGCGCGGATGTGCTGGCCATCTCGGCGAAGATTCGTGCGGCCACCGGTTATTCGCCGCGGGTCTGGATCTGGCCTTACGGCACCGCCGATGGCACTGCGTTGAAAGTCATCAAGGAGCAGGGCTACCAGATCGCGCTGACCCTGGACGACGGTATCGACAGCCTCGACCAACTGATGAACAGCCCGCGCCTGCTGGTGGCGGCGGACCCGGATGGGGCGCACTACGCCAGCGCTGTTGTCGCGGTGCAGAACCGTTTGCCAATGCGCGTGGTGCATGTCGACCTGGATAATGTCTACGACCCGAACCCGGCCCAGCAGGAAGCCAACCTCGGCATGCTGGTCCAGCACGTGGCGGATATGGGCGCCAATACCGTGTTTCTGCAAGCGTTCGCCGATCCGGCGGGGGACGGCCTGGCGCGTTCGCTGTACTTCCCCAACCGCCATCTGCCGATGCGCGCCGACCTGTTCAATCGCGTTGCCTGGCAACTGCACACCCGGGCCCACGTCAAGGTCTTCGCCTGGATGCCGGTGCTGAGTTTTGCCCTGGATGAAAAGCTCCCCCGGGTGACGCGTTGGGACCCGGCCAGCGGGCAGGTCTCGGTGGACCCGAAACAATACAAGCGCCTGTCGCCGTTCGACCCGAACGTACGGCGGATCATTGGTGAGATCTACGAAGACGTGGCCCGGCTGACCTCGGTCGACGGCATTCTCTACCACGACGATGCCGTGTTGTCCGACTTCGAGGATGCCAGCCCGCAAGCACTACGGACCTACGCCGCCAACGGCCTGCCGGGCACCCTCGGCGCCCTGCGCGGCGATCCGGCGATGTTGCAACGCTGGACGCGGTTCAAGAGCCGTTACCTGATCGATTTCACTGCCGAACTCACCGCCAGGGTCCGTGCCATTCGCGGCCCGCAGGTACAGACCGCGCGCAACCTGTTCACCGAGCCGGTGATCGATCCTCAGAGTGAAACCTGGTTCGCCCAGAACCTCGACGACTTCCTCGCCAGCTACGACTGGACCGTGCCCATGGCCATGCCGCTGATGGAAGGGCAGAGCGAGAAACAGGCGGGTGACTGGCTGGAGGGCCTGGTCGGCAAGGTCAAGCAACGCCCGGGCGCGCTTGATCGCACGGTGTTCGAGTTGCAGGCCCGGGACTGGCGGCAGAAGCCGGCGACGGACCTCGACGGCGCACAGCTGGCGGACTGGATGGGGCGACTCAAGCGCCAGGGTGCCAGCAGTTTTGGTTATTACCCGGACAACTTCCTGGATGGCCGCCCGGCTGTGCAGGCCGTGCGCCCGGCACTTTCCAACAAGTGGAATCCTTAGATCATGATGGATCGAATCCTGGCACTGACCGTCCTGGCGCTCGTCCTGGGGGTTCCCCTCGGCGTGATTTTCCTGGTGACCGGGCAATTCCTGATGGACTTCGTGTTTTTCTACCCGTTGTTCATGTCGGGGTTGTGGATGGCCGGCGGCCTGTACTTCTGGTTGCACTGGGAACGTCGCTGGCCCTGGGAAGCCGATACCCTGCCGCCGGCACTGGCGGGTGAGCCGCTGATCTCGATCCTGATCCCTTGCTTCAACGAAGGGGCGAATGTCGGCGAAACCATCGAGGCTGCATTAGCCCAGCATTACCCGAACATCGAAGTGATCGCCATCAATGACGGCTCCAAGGACAACACCGGTCAGTTGCTCGATGGCCTGGCGCTGCTCGACCCGCGCTTGCGGGTGATTCACCTGGCGCAGAACCAGGGCAAGGCGGTGGCCCTGCGCATGGCGCCGTGGCGGCCCGCAGCGAGTATCTGGTGTGCATTGATGGCGACGCCTTGCTGGCACCGCACACGGCGGCCTACCTGGTGGCGCCGATGCTGGAGAACGCCCGCCTGGGTGCCGTGACCGGCAACCCGCGGATCCGCACCCGCTCGACCTTGGTCGGGCGGGTCCAGGTCGGCGAATTTTCTTCGATCATCGGTTTGATCAAGCGCACGCAGCGGGTCTTCGGGCGGATTTTCACCATCTCCGGGGTGATCTGCGCCTTCCGCCGTACGGCGCTGGACCGGGTGGGCTACTGGAGCCCGGACATGATCACCGAAGACATCGATATCAGCTGGAAGCTGCAACTGGATCACTGGAGCATTTTCTACGAGCCACGGGCACTCTGTTGGATACTGATGCCGGAGACCTTGCGCGGGCTGTGGAAACAGCGGCTGCGCTGGGCCCAGGGCGGCGCCGAAGTGTTGTTCAAGAACATCCGCGGCATCTGGCAGTGGAACCATCGTTATCTGTGGCCGTTGTTGTTCGAGTACTGCCTGTCGACCGGTTGGGCGTTCACCCTGCTGTTGTCGATTGTCTTCTACTGCATGGGGCTGTTTATCGAAATGCCGGCCTCGATTGCCGTGCACCGCATCGTGCCGCCGGCCTTTACCGGGTTGCTGCTGGCAATGGTCTGCCTGGGGCAGTTCGCGGTCAGCGTGCTGATCGACCGTCGCTACGAAAAAGACCTGTGGAAAATCATGTTCTGGGTGGTCTGGTATCCACTGGTGTTCTGGTTCATCAGCTTCTTCACCACCCTGGTCAGCTTTCCCCAGGTGTTGTTCCGCCAGAGCGGCAAGCGGGCGCGCTGGGTCAGTCCGGACCGGGGGATCAAGCCCGTCGATGACGACAAGCAGAAGGTGCGTTCATGAAAATCATCAGAACTCGCCAGCGGCCGTTCATGGTGCTGGTGGATGTGGTCCTGACCGTGCTGGCCTGGGCCGGGCTGTGGTACCTGTTGATCCAGGGGTTGATACCATTGTTCGACGGGCATACGGGGCCGCGGATCGATATCTCGTTCTTCGACGCCCTTAATACCCTGGAGGTTTATCTGTGGGTCGGCCTGTTGAATGCGGCGGTATTGATTGCCTGGGCGCGTTATCAGCAGCGCAAGAGCCGTGGTTTCACCCGGCGCCGTTTGCCTGCGCCGGTGGTCGGGGATGAGGGCTTGAGTCGCAGCTTCAAGCTCAGCGAGGACAACTTCACGCGGATGCGCCAGTCGGCGACGATGATCGTGCACAACGACGAGCATGGCGGGGTGCTTGAAGTGACTACCCCGCTGTATCGCGTCGAGCCGCAGGAGCCGTCGCTGGCTGCGCCTCAGGTCATCCAGCTGCCCTCGGAGGATGACGGCAACCGCCCGGCGCTGTAGCGCCGGTCCGTGCTGCCGCCCGTGTCGTAACTATCTAGTGCACGGGCACGCCGTGCCGCGTTCTACGCTTTTCCCTTTTTCCATGGAACAGGGGAAATCCCATGAAAACCTCCGTAGCGGACCCTCCCGGGGAGGCCGTTGAGCCGGCAGCGGTTTTACCCGACCCCCGTGGCGCCGCCCTGGAGCGCCTCGCCGGGAAACTCTACGAACGTATCGCCAGCGTGCAGCGCCCCAGCTTGTTGCTCAACCGGCTCCAGGCGGCGTTGGTGCGTGGGCTCGATAGCCAGCACCAACTCAAGAAACTCTTCGCGCGAGCACCCTGTATCGGTGTGCTGCTCAAGCAGATCCTGACCGAGGCCTTTGGGCACGACCCAGACAAGCTGTTGTTCACCCCGCCATTGCGTTCCGGCGACGGGCAAACGGCGCGGACCCTGGCGCAGGTGGCCATGTCGCTGTTGCGCAATCCGTTCCTGTCCCTGGCGCCGGGTCATGTCGTGCGCCTGAGTCTGGCTGACGAACCGGAGCGGCTCCTGGCGCTGGACCCGGAGCAGGTTCTGGCACGTCTGAAGAGCCTGGGGCTGTCTTCCAGGTTGGACACGGCCCTGCGCGGCTATTGGCATCAGCCGGCTTGCGATAGCCCTCTCTCACGGCGCGAGCGCCTGGTCGAACTGCACAAGCTGCTGTTTCACGACAAGGCCCTGTTGGCCTATGGCACCGACGTCTTGTCCGCTACCGCGTTCAGCATGCTGATGGGCCTGCTGGATGCGCCGACCCCCGAAGCGCGGGCACTGGCCGGTGGCCGCTGGGGGCGGCTCAGGGTGTCGGAGCTGGTCTGGCCGGGCAAGGACTCGGCGACGGTGGTCTTGAGCGGTGCTTTGCACCTGCGGGGCTCCGGTAGTGCCGAGCGGGGGCGGCAGGTGATCTTCGTGCCTGGGGTGACCGAGGAGTTTTTCGAGTTTGACAGTCATGCCGAGATGCAAAGCCAGCTCCCGGAGCTGTTTAACGCGCCGGGCAATTATCGGCTCTGGCAATTGCTGGCGCTGCAAGAACGCGATCGACTGTTTACCCAGTCGGACAGCCCGGCCCTGGCTTACCACTTCCATGAGGGGCCCCCGCTCGCTGGCGATGCCCTGGCCCACAGTGCGCTGAGCCGACTGGATACCCAATTGGCCAACGAGTGGGCCGCCGCGTTGTTGCTCAATACGGCGTACATGCTGCCCAGGGGGTTGATCGAAGCCGGGCATCTGACACCGTTGCAGGCGGTGGAGGCCATGCAGGAATCGCGCGCCGCGCTGGCCGGTTTACCACCCCTGAGGACGATACTCGCACAACAGCTTCGCAGTGACGAACGTCGCCGGATGCTGGAAATCAGCTTCGGCAGCCTGGCCGCCGACCTTCCCGTGCGCCTGCGACAAAGCAAGATTCGACAGCAGGAACGCGGCCTCCTCGAACTGCTCGATGAACAGGCGCCTGGGCGCGACACTCCGGCCTACAGCGAGTGGCGGACACGCCACAACCTTTGGCGACAACAGGTGGTTTATGTCCAGGGCCTGCTCAAGGACCGGGACCGATACGCCCAGCCCGAATTCTGGAACACCCGGGATCGGGCGGGGGACGATCTTCCAGACAAGTTGCTCAAGGGGCGCTGGCAGGGACTGTTGCACGAGGCGAAGATGCAGCATCAGCTCGGGCTGATCGATCAGGAGGAGCTGGCGCGGGTGCTTGATGTGCTGCCGCAGGCGTTGGCGGACGTGCGTGTGGGCAATGAGACGGAGGTCGTCGCGATCAGCCTGGGGCCGTCGGACTCAGGGTGGTCGCTGACGGGCGCTTGCGTCATCAGTACCCGAGCCGCGCTGGCCGACCCGCGCTTGAGCGTAGCGGCGCTGCTGTTTGTGCCGGGACGGCTGGGCGGGCTGCAACGCTTCATGACCCTCGACAGTCTCTCGCAACAGCTGGACGTCAGCCTGCGCAGCCCGGAGTGCGAAAGCCTCTGGCCGTTGATTGCCCGGGACCGGCGTGGCGAGGCCCGTCGCTGGGTGCGGGGACGGCCTGACGGCGAGCGGATTCCCATCCACTATCAAACGATTGAAGCGGACGCCCTGCAACAGGGACTCCAGCAACAGATCCAGGACCACCTGCGGGTCTGCCGGTTGATCGAGGGCGGTTTGCGGCCGTTCTCGGAAATCGGCGATACCCACAGTTCCCTGCAACTGTTGGCCCATGAGCTGGAGGAGAACCTCGGCGTTCCGGGTCACGATGCCCGGGAGCGGGCTCTGGACAACGTTGCGCTGCTGCAACTCGGTGCGGTGCAGGCACAAGGTCTTCCCGGCTGGCTGTCCACGGCGGCCCGCGCGGTCCGCCAGCAGTACGCGCGACTGCTGGCCCGCTATCAGAGAAGCATGCATGCCCTGGAGCTCAAGCTGGAACGCCAGCTACCGGACCTGGATGACTTTGCCCGTGAGAGCCTCATCAAGCAGCTCAGGCAGGACGGTTTTTACCCGGGACTGGATATCGACAAGCCGTTGTTCGATCTTCCCGACAGCGTCGAGCGGGTCTGGGCCGGGCATCCTGAGCGCATGGTGGGCGAGTCGGGCCCGAAGACCGTGGTCAGCGAGGGGCGCACGACCTACAGCCTCTTGCGCCTGGCCCTGGAAAACCTCGACCCGCAAGCCCCCGGGACCAAACGTCGGTTGCAGCACGGACGGATACTGGACCGGGCCTGGCAGCAGCGACTGACGCCTGATTATCTGATGGGCACGATTTCGGCACTCGACCTGGGCGGCCACTACGACACCCTGATCCAGCGGGCTTTTTACGGCGTCGATAATTCCAGGCTCGAACCGCTGCGGGCGTTCGATCAGGCGCTGTTGTACCGGCTGGTCAGGCAACGCGCCCGAATGGAGTTGTTCAGTGCCCGGCAACAGGGACTCAGCGACTGGGCCGCCGAGGTTTTCGAGAGGGCCCTGGGTGCGGAGTGCACCGCGGACCTGCGCAACGAGCGCCTTGACCTTGAATTGCACTTTGTCACCTTCGCCGGCCGGGCGTTTGCCCGGGCCCGGCATGTGGGCAATGTCGTGGCTATCCACGACAAGATTTCCGGAAGAACGCTTATCTATTTGCCGGGCGCTCCCCATGAGCAGGTGCTGACCGAGCACACTGACCTGGCGACGGCGCAGCAGGCGCTGGTCAATATCGGGCGGGCGCCGCAGCGGGTGGCGGACATTGTGCAAAGACTGGCGCCTGGCTGGGAGGCGGAAGCCATCGAGGGTTATCCCGCCGAGCAGGACCCGGAGGCGGGCTCAAGGCTCCTGGAGCCTGCGCGCGATGATCATCTGCCAATCGGCTTGGCGCCTGTGGGGGCCAATCCTATTTCCACGATCAGGTCCACTTCGCTGTTGACGGTGGTCAGTAGCTGGTGGACGAGTGAGCCGGAGCAACCCGTACCGGATCACGCGGCGCTGGAAAAGGAGGTCAGGCGCGAGATCGCGGAAACCCCCCAACACTGGTTGCGGCTCAGGAAAACCCAACGCTGCGACCTGTCGCGGATGCTGGCGCATGCCTTTGTCCTGCGGGCGCAGCAACGGGCGCGGACGGTCTCGAACTCGGCTCGGCAATTGTCGCAGCTACGCGAACTGCGTGAGCGCGAAGAGCGCTCGGCCTACTGGCTCAGGGTGTTGTCGGTGGTGCCCGTCGTCAGTATTGGGGTCAATGTCCGGGAGACGGCCGTGGCGTTGCGCCGGTTTCACCGCAGCGGTGATCCGCGCGATGCCCTCGAGCTTTTCAAGGCGGCCCATATGACGCTGGTCGACGCCGTGCTGACCTTCTACCCGTTGAGCAAGGGCGCCGGCGCGGCCTCCCGACCGCTGCGGGCCGGTCATCGGGGCTGGTCGCGTGCGGCCTTGCGGACCCTTGATCGTCGGCAGGGCCTGTCTCACAAGGGCGCGATGGCCCTGAAAACGAATGTTGCTCCAAAGCCCAAACCCCTGCTCCCCGGCTATGAGGCGAAGATTACCCCCGACGACGCGGTGGCCCTGCATGGTCCGGCCAATGCCGGCAGCTACGCGAAAAATGGTGTGCAGTTCATCACCGACGGCAGCACCCGCTACGAGGTCTACCGGCCGAAGGGCGAGAGTGCCTTGCGCTTGAAAAGAACCGCCGCACAGGACAATGAGCTGGTTCTGTATATCCACGAGCCGGGCGAATACCTGTTGCGTGCCGATGCGCCCGAGCCGCAGCCGGGCCCCAGTCGCGCGATGTGGCAACCCTGGACGCGGCCTGCGTTGCCGGAGTCCGCCGGTGCTCCCGTGCTGCAACTGGAATGGATGACCCGCCGACCGGCCGTGTTGCCTGCGGATTGGAAGAACCGGGGATTGGCCCTGGAAAGCGACCAGGTCGTGGAGTTGTCGGCGAGCCGAGGGATGTATGCGCGGCGTGGGGCTGAACACGTTCGGCTGCTGAAGATCGATGATCGTTATTTCGAACTGCTTCCCGATGGTTCCGGGGTTCACCCCGATATCGTTTTTCTGAAACGTTCCGTGCCGTTGTCTGGTCATGCCGAGGCCGACTTCAACTTTTGGTGGACGCATCTGGACGAGCAGCCGGTGCCGGCCACTTTTGATCAGCGCAGCCAAGCCTGGACCGTGCGCGCGGCTTTGTTCAGCGAGCCTTTGGAGCAGACCCTGGCGCAACCCCTGGAGGGCATGACGCCGGCGAGTGTGCACAGGACGGTCAACCGGTTGATTGAACGGACCGATGTGGAGCATACGTCGGTCACGGCGACCCGGATGGTCGCGCTCAAGCGCACGCAGGAAACCTGGAGCTCACGGGGCATGAACATGGATGTGCTGCTGCGCGAACTCGATGGCCAGCCCCTTGGGCGGACTCACTTTCGCCTCGGTCGTGCGAGCGCTATGACGGGTTTTTCCCGGTTGGACTTTGATCCGCCCCAGGCCGTCGACCCTCGGCTGTTCAACGCCAGGGGGGCGGCGCGCATTTCCGAGTTGGCCGCGAACAGCGAGACCGCCGTGATCACCATCCTGCGTCGTCATGGTTTTGTCGTGACCGAGATCCCGAAGTCACAATCCTTCAATACGGTCAACCTGTTCGGTACCCACCCTGCCTCGGACCATCTCTACTACATCATGCTCAAATGGACCGACAAGCCTTCGGTGCCCATGACCCGCTACCAAGGGGGCCCACGGCAGTTGACGGATGGCTGGTTCAACCGGCATTTCGACCTGCGGCCCCTGGGTCAGCGCACGCTGCTCAAACCGGTCAAGGAGGCCATGAACGAGGGGCGCCTGGTGAAGCTTATCGGGGGGCTGCAGCGCTCGGGGGATACCGGGCTGGTTACGGTGTTTTTTACCCGGGCGGTCTAGGGTGTTCAGAGTGCTGTGGCCATGGCTGTTGACGGGGGCGCTTCAGCTTTTATAATCGTTCTCAACACGGCCCCTCTCGGTTGATGCGCTTCGGTGCTGAGACTGCTTAGGGGTTTTTTATTGTCTGAATTTTTTCGCTTACCAGTCATACCTCCGCCAATCACAGCAGGCTGTTACAACTGGTTATGATCTTCGCTCAGGGTGGCTTGCATACCTTGAATTTTGCCTCCCATCACAGACTATGAGGTGAGAGGAGTGAAACGCAAAGGTCGCAACCTCAACTACGCGCTTCGCCTCACGGCTGATGAAAAGGAACTACTGAAGAGGTGCCTGACTCACACCATTGGTGCGACTGACCACCAGCAGACCAAGGATAGGTTGGCGGCGGCCTTGCAGCAGATAACCACACTCACGCCGATGCAGGCTGCCCTAGAGGCAGCCAACGCGAAAATTGCTCAGTTGGAGCTTGAGCGGGCTGAGCTTGTCTTGGTGAATGAGGTTGCAAATGACTGGGATAAGCGGATGGGGGAAGGCCGCTTGCAGGAGGCAGTGGATGAGCTGCGTGAGTTGTACTCCGAGATTGAAGATGAACCTGCTGGCGGTTAGGCCAGTCGTCCTGCTCCGCTGACGCACGTCACTTGTCCAGGCTTGACACGTAAGTGCCCTCTCGAGAGCATCAATCCCACTGGCGGGGATCACTGGAGCAGTACCGGAACCTCGCGACGGCCTACGGGCATATACTGCAAAAGAAATCGTAAACAACAAACCGCCTATAGGGCGGTTTTTTGTTGGGCAAAAAATGCGGGTGTTTAAATTGCACCTGCCTTTACCACTGAATGAGTGGCCTGCTCCAGCCGGCCCGGGCCCGAAAACAAAAATGCCCCGAATCAACGATTCGAGGCATTTTGATCTGCAGATGGTGCACCAGGCGGGATTCGAACCCACGACCCCTGCCTTCGGAGGGCAGTACTCTATCCAGCTGAGCTACTGGTGCTTATGCGGGCGACATCATACCCATGT
>Ga0209913_1001425_pt1 | contig 13276 bp, 7 predicted proteins | sample PersoiDNA2013203_FD_185805 | JGI IMG/M metagenome (GOLD analysis project Ga0209913, IMG submission 185805) | Permafrost soil microbial communities from the Arctic, to analyse light accelerated degradation of dissolved organic matter (DOM) -... | ecosystem: Environmental > Terrestrial > Soil >... | reverse complement strand
GAACAGGACCGTGAAACAACTTTGCGCCGATGATAGTGCTGCAACCAGTGTGAAAGTAGGTTATCGTCAGGCTTGTTATTTGGTGCAACAGCCCCCGGCTGTTCCACCTGGAGAAAAACCCGTCAAGCAATTGGCGGGTTTTTTTTCGTCTGGTGGTTTTTTTGGTGCTGGTGGTGGCTGTCGGCTTACGCGCGTTGCGCTAAGCCGACCTACGCCTACGTCCATTTGATGCCGGGTAGCCGGTAGGTCGGATTAGCGTAGCGTAATCCGACAACATTGTTGGCGTTCGGGGGAGAGGCTTATGCGCTTGCGCGCTAAGCTGACCTAGGGTATAATTCGCCTCCTCAGATCAGATGGTTTGCTGCCCCGTTGGGAGCAGGCTGTTGAAAAAGTTATGCCTGATGACCATAGCAAGTTGGTACCACCCCTTCCCATCCCGAACAGGACCGTGAAACAACTTTGCGCCGATGATAGTGCTGCAACCAGTGTGAAAGTAGGTTATCGTCAGGCTTGTTATATAAAAAAACCCCGCTAGGTGCGGGGTTTTTTTTCGTCTGCAGCGTTCATCGGGCTAGATGCCCCAGGTGATGCTTTCACCTTCCGCCTTGGCCGAACGCAGCATCTCCATCAAGGGATAGGCGCGCTGTGAAAAATGCACTTTTTGCGCGCGCGCATGTGCGCCCGATTCGCCATCTTCCAGCGTTTCCGGCGTATGGGTATCGTGTTCTATGTCATTTTCCGGATGCAGTTTGCTTTCCGCGACTTCTTTTTCCAGCAGGGCCAGGGCATCTCCCGCTTCCGTTGGCGTAATGACGCCGCGCGTGGGATTCTTGTGCAGGATGTCGAGGATACGCTGCGCATGTTCCTGGTACATCAGCACTTCAGGGGAGGATTTGGATTTGAATGAGATCAACATAGGGGCTTTCTGAGACTTGTTGTTAGTGTCGAAACAATATCACGACTTGAAATATCGCACAGGCCGTCCGATTGCGCGGATTGCCCATTTGCGGGCCGGATATCGCCATCTGTTGGACAACACACGTATTTACAAGGGCGGCTGTTCCAGGTAACTGCCTGTTTAAGCGATCGTTAAGTCTTAATCCAGTTTCACCGCGTCCATGAAGGTGTCGATGGTGTCTCGCGACAGCTTGCGCTCTTCACCGAGAATGATGATCTGGAAGATGTGCTTGTCCTGTGCCACAAAACGGCCGACCAGCACCACAGGCTTGCCTTGCTGCGTGCCGCTGGCCTCGATGCTGAGCGAACGGCGCTGATGCATTCCGGCAGCAGTGCTGCTGGCTGCCGATGCCGATTTTTCGCTGCGCACAGTGCCGTTGATATTTTTTAACAAGGCAGTCTGCATGGCGGGCAGGGCCGCTTGCGCCTGTTCTGCGCTGTCGAGCACGGCGCTGCCGATGGCGAAGGTATTGCCATCAATCTCGCTGGCCGTCATGGTCAGGCTGACTTTCTTGCCATCGAGATCAATCTCGCGCGTCAGCACGGCCGGCTTGCCTGGAAACAGGGCCGTGAATTGGGCGTCGGGGCTGCGATAGTCGCGCCAGTCGAATTTCGGACTGCAGGCGGACAGGATGCTGGCGCCCGCGAGCGTAGCCAGTAAGAGAGCAAGTGATGGTTTTTTCATCAGCAGATGGTAGCAGCGCCGCCAATCACGCGCAATCGCGCACGTGCGGCTTTCACTGGTCGTTTTATACCTCACGCAGCACGCGCCGGTACTGGATCGCTTCGGCAATATGCGGCTGCGTGATGGCGCTGCTGCCCGCCAGGTCCGCGATACTGCGCGCCACGCGCAGTACCCGGTGGTAGGTGCGTGCCGACCAGTGCAGGCGCGCCATGGCCCCATGCAACAACTGTTCGCCATGTGGCTCCAGGCGACAATGCTGTTCGATTTCCGTGCTGCTCAGGCGCTGGTTCGCTTTCCCCTGGCGTGCCAACTGCAGGGCAAAGGCTGCCGCTACCCGCGTGGCGATGCACTGCGTGCTTTCGCCAGCGCCTGCGTGCCGCCCCAGCGCCATCGGTGGCATGGCGGCAACTTCGATTTGCAGGTCGATACGGTCGAGCAGCGGGCCGGACAGGCGACTGTGATAGCGCAGCACGGCGTCCGGCGTGCAGCGGCAACGGCCGGAAGCGTGGCCCAGGTAGCCGCAAGGGCAGGGATTCATGGCGGCGATCAACTGAAAGCGGGCAGGAAACTCGGCCTGACGGGCCGCACGCGAAATGCTGATGACGCCCGATTCCATGGGTTGGCGCAAGACATCGAGGACCCGGCGCTGGAATTCGGCGATCTCATCGAGAAACAACACACCGCAGTGTGCCAGCGAGATTTCTCCCGGGCGCGGCACGTTGCCGCCGCCCACCAGGGCCACGCCGGACGCCGTCTGGTGCGGGGCACGATAGGGGCGGCGTTTCCAGTGTTCCACCTTGAAGTGGCCGCCCAGCGAATGCACGGCGGCCGATTCCAGTGCCTCTGCATCGCTCATGGGCGGCAGCACGCCGGGAAACCGGCTGGCCAGCATGGTCTTGCCCGCGCCAGGCGGCCCCACCATCAGCACGTTGTGGCCACCCGCGGCGGCCACCTCCAGTGCGCGTCGCGCCTGCTGCTGCCCCTGCACATCGGCAAAGTCGGGATACGCAAAAGCGTGCGCTGCCAGCACGGGTTGATGGCGTTGCAGGGCCGTCTGGCTGGCGGGCGCGGCAAAATGGGCGCAGACCTCGAGCAGGCTGTGGGCGGGATAGATGCAGGCATCGCTGACCAGCGCCGCCTCGTCCGCGTTCGCCTGCGGCAGGATGAAGGCGCGTGGTGTGCCCGATTGGCTGCGCTGCATGGCAAAAGTCATGGCCAGCGCACCGCGGATGGGGCGTAGCTGGCCCGACAGTGACAGTTCGCCCGCGAATTCGTAGTGGTGGAGTTGGTTGCCCGGCAACTGGCCGGAGGCGGCCAGGATGCCCAGCGCAATGGGCAAGTCAAAGATTTCGGCGTGTTATTAACTATTAACACCAGGAAAAGCGTTATAAATCAACGTAGTTCTGTAGTTAACGTTTTCGGTTGTCAATTCACGCTAAGCGGAAGCCTGTCAAGCCTGTCAAGCCTGTCAAGCCTGTGACCTGATTTGCTTTAAGATCGGAGAGTCGGCCACGTCATCGTCTACACTCAACTGGCGCGGCACCGACTACGCAGCCACGTCCGCTTCAAGTCGGGTGCTGCCGTTTCTTGCCTGAAGCGGGGAACGTCGGATTTTCAGCTTGGCAACATGATATGCTGGGCTGAACGGCTAAGTTACTTCGGTGCAAATCTACCGATGACGTCAGTCGGCCGATAGCGATCGCTCGATCTTGGCCTGTTTTTCCTACGTGTGGGAAGGTGAACGAAGGAGCCGTTTCATCTGATTGATTAACAGCGTTGGCGAGTTGCAGATTACTGACAACGACACTAGGGGCGGGCGAGAAATCATAATGGGTAAAAATACGACTTTCTACCGTATTGTCGGTACGCTGGGTGGCTAACATAATGCGTAGTTGAAACTACGCGATTTTTTTGCAATGGACCGACAACCACCATGAACGAATTTTCCGAAAATTGGCGACACTTGAAAGCAATATTGGACGGATATGCGACGAGGGATCGCAACGTTGAGGTTTATTCGTACGAGGATCAACGTCAGGCCAAGGCATTCTCTATTTTCCTGGCACATGCCAGGCTGGCGACACCGATGCTGGACAGGGAAACTGTGGAAGCCGTCCTCACCAGCGCTATCAAATGGCCGCAGTCATCCGGCGTGCCATTCGCTGGTACTGACATTCCGCTCTCGCAGTTCGAAAAGTGGGGGCTAGTCTCCTTCTACGCAGGATGGTGCACCACTCACAGTGACTTGGTGAGAGATCTGGACGCAATAGATCCGAGTCTGATACCTCTGGTTGAGGCAATCAATCACCTTGAAAATATCCGCTACGGTCGAAATGGCTTCATCCAAGCTCATTACGCCTGTCCAGAGGCAGAGCTAAGGCAGTTGTTGCATGTCGAGTTTGGTAATCACCTGACTGTGGAGCAGCTCCTTGCGGAACTCGAGCTCAAAGACGGTGTTTATAGCCTATCGCCCGGTAATCAGAATTTCAGCTCACTGATCAGCACTCATGTATGGCTGACCCTGCGTAGCACGCAGACCCCGGAGGAGGCCTTTTCTCGCTGGATGATGTGTTTCCGCGTCAATTGCGAATGGGCCATGCCGGTCATCTTTGACCAACACCAGTATGACGAGCGAGAGGAATTCAATGGGCAGCTTTTGAGGTTTTTAGCTGATGACGCCGAGCTTGCTCAGGATGTCAATTTTTACATCAGACAATCGATTAACGAGGAGCACTTTTCAGGTCTTATCCGTCCGATAGAAATCCACCAGGAGTTAATCGTCGGCGACCAAGGCGGCAGGTTAGGCTCCACCCGAACGTCGGAGTCGTCTACGCCGACGCTGAGTTGGCTCGAAGATGTTTACCCGCCGATGGTAAGTGATGCATCAAACAATCTCGAATTCGTTGTTAATCTTCATCGCTTAAGACCGCGCGGGCGCCGTGAACTCTTTTACAGTTGGCTGTTGTCCAGCGTGGTCGATGCCAGTATTCGAATCCAGGGTCAGCAAGTTCTTTCCTCAGGTTTCACTGAGGACTTGGTGAAGCTTGCCGACAGTAGGCCAATCCTCAAATACATACTGTTTATCGTCCTGCCCAACTACGAGCACTCGAACTACATAGTGTTGCTGCTCGCTCGCTCGGAGACCTGCGACGTGGCGTTCTACTATCTCGCCAAAAAGACCTTTGAGTATTCGCAGAGTCGCGATACGTCATATGTTCAGAATCTGGAGGACGGGTATCAACAGCTGGTATGCCGAGAGTACATTCGTTCTGTTGAAAAAGAGCCCGATTTTATTTCTCGCCTCCTATCCATTTTGGGGATGCTGGGCGCCCAATGCGCGTTCAGGTCTCCCGATTTCTCTAGAGGGTTCGAATACCGTCTCTTGTTGAACCTCGTAGACGCCCTTGAGCATCAGCAGGTTGTCCAGTTGGCACAGGCGTTTATGGAGCTCCCCAAACGGATAGAAAATTCGCGGTACGACCAGTTGCATCAGCACTACAAATATCTATTGGGATTCTGGCTTATTGATCGTCTGGAGAGTTCAGGGATCGATCCAACCGGAGCAACATGCCGAGCATTGCGTGGATCAATTCAAGCGTATTATGGGGCAGAGTTCGCGGCAAACTTGGAAGGATTGGGTAGCCTGGAGCCCAGTCCATTCTTTGCCACCTTGCCGTGGGGAAAACTCATTGTTGGCGCGGGCCCGAGTTCACTTCTAGCTTTGTCCAACAGATGTGATGACTGGAAGCAGAATCTTGCTTATAGCAAGCCGCATCCATTTGAGGTGGCTTCAGCGGTGCGCCAATATCTTCAGGTCCTGATGTGTGTTGGAAGACTGCCCTCGTTTATCGAACCGTTGCATGTTGTGGCGACAAGAGTGCAAGAGATTGTACGCTCCTGTGGGTTTGGCCCTCGAAACCAATTTATCCATCTCTTTGGGGAAATGCCAGGGTCGGACAAATACGACCTTTGGGAGCAGTTCTGCTCTTATTCCAATGCATTTCGCGATGAGCTGTATGAAGAGTTCGTTGCTCGGTGTGTACCGTCTATTCCGGTGGATCATTTGTTCGTTTTATTGGAGAGGTGTACTGTCATCGCCCGCGCACAACTTCTGCATGAAGCGATCGACGTTCGCCAATCATATGCAAGTGATGAATTGGGTCTGACGAGATTAGAGCAAGCGTTCATATCCGCGTGGGATACGAGGAGAACTGCAACTGCGGCTCGATTATTGGCGTCAGCGAAAGAGATCCTCTCCGAGGAGCGATTTGCTAACTCAAGCAATCAGAGAATCGTTCACATTCGCAAAGATTGGCAAAGCTACGAGTACAAATGGCAGCTTTTGGAAATTTTTGAAGCGCATAAATCAGATCCAGCCAGCTTTGAGCAAGTGGCGTATGACTTGTCTATTCCGCATGAGCGGACAGGATCTTTAGGCCAGTCCCCTGATCGCAGGCACTACGAGGAGTGTGACCGTTTCAGACGACAAATGATCGCTATGGCCTTCAGTGATACTGATCCCGCAAAGAGTATCCGGTTCATGGATGCCCTCTACCGGCAAACCAAGCGTGATCTCCATGGTTTCATATTATTTTACGTACACCTAAAATTGTACGCGTTGGACAAAGACAATACCCGTCTTCAGAGCGCCTTAGCCTACTTCCTCGATTGTGCAGGAAGCATAGAGCCTGAGCAGATGAGCGAAATCTGGGTGGCCACTATTCTGGATGCATACCGGCTGATCGGTACTCCAGATATCGACAGTTTTTGGATGAAGCTTTCTGATGAACAGCATACGCGGCTTCAGATTCTTAAACCGTATTGCAGTGCGCTTATAGCCCGTCGTGATTCCTTTACTGTGCGAAAGATACTGGCACGTTATCAGCAGATAAATCAGTCAACACCTGATGACTTGGGCATTGATGACTTGATCTCTGAACTAGAAAAAATGGAGGCGAGCCATCCTTCCATGAAAGACCTGATTCAGCTGTTAAATGAGGGATCTCAACGTACAACTCTGCAGCTCCAGAAACACTACGGGCAGGTTATTTCCAAAGATTTTGAAACCTACGTCGAAATTGTCAGCAAAGGCCAGTCATCACACGAATACCTAAAGGATGCGGTCCTGGCGGTAGCTCGCGAACTTGTGCTGCGTAAGCGCAATTTGCAAGTCGAAGACAATGCAACAGGAAAAACGAGGTACCGGATAATATTGGAGGATTGGATCAATGACTGGTTTACCTCATTGTTTGATCATCGGATGTCGCAAGCGAGGGTAGGCTTTAGAGATCAAAAACGGGGAGGCCAATCAGCGAGCGGTAAAAACCCAGGTGAGATCGACGGCTTTATCACCTCAAGCGACAATACGCGGCTCGCGATACTCGAAGCGTTCCGCCTATTTTCGCTCGACACGACGGTTATCTCTCAGCATCTAAACAAGATTGCGGGTTATGACGCCGAGTCCCTGAGTCCAGTATTCATAGTTGGATACTGCGATGTTGAAAATTTCTCCGGGCTCGTTACCGGATATGGTTCATACGTTTCGCAACATCAATACGCTGGCTATGCAGTCGCCGAGGATTCGTTCGGTGGCGTGACGGCTTTATACGACACCGACCACATTTGGTTGGGAACGGAAACCCGTAAGCGGGATCGTAAAGATATTGTTTTCTATCACCTTCTAATCAATTTGCATTTTCCCCCCCCATCGGCGGCGACTCCGGATGAGGGCCATCCGGACGAGGGAAAAGCCTGATATGTTGTAGTCCTGAAAACGAACACACTAGTTTAGATGCCGTCCGAGCGAGACTTTCCTTCGTTCCTTTTTTCCACCACATCTGTAAGCAGTTCAACGATGAGTGCCGGGACGCTGAGCTGACGAAGTCTATCAACCGTTAACTCAGCTGACCAAATTATCAATTTATCATGTAATTCCTGTGGGATTCGGATCAGGACGGGCTTTTTCAAGTTATACCTTAATTATTGTATTAAATGGTTATCATATTGGCATTTTGGGTCGTAAATGCCGTGGCCTATTTTGCCTGAAAAATCAATTATCGGGGGATGAAACCTCCATCGGCCGACCAAGAATTTAGTTCCCAGTTACTAGCTGTGGGCTCAGCCGTGCGAGCGATGCGCAAGGAGCGTGGGATGTCGCAAGAGGAATTAGCGAACGTCGCTAAAATTGATCGGAGCCACATGGGAAAAATTGAACGCGGTGAGAGAAACGTTAGCTTTGCCAATATTGTGCGGATTTCCATCGCCCTGGGATGTTTGCCCTCTACAATCCTATTGCGGGCCAGGCTTTAGCGGGCTCTAGTGTTCGCGTGACGAGGAACTAACATAGTTGAAGTAATACGAGTTGTAGTTCATACCATCCGTCCGGTCATTTTCTCGCGCGACAACCCCTCTTGGAGATCGTTGTAGACGATCTCGTCCTTGGCGGTACTTCAACTTAGCCGACTATATGGACCGTCTAGGTCGAAAAGCCGTACATTTTCGACCGGCGAGTAAATGCCTCTTTCGCTCCTTCTAAAATCGCACACGCAGCATCTCGCGTGCCTGGCCTATCAATAGATCCACGAGACACGATCTCCGCATGGTCGTTATTTGCCTTCATCACAATGATTTGCTCAGCGTCGCCTAGTACTGCGACGTTAGCGTTGTGTGTGACAATAATGACCTGGCGTCGCTCCTTTGCACGACGCAAGACAGGTACCAAGGTCGAGTAAATGAATTCGCCGTCTAGATTGTCTTCGGGCTGATCAATTATAAGCGGCTTATCACTATTCGCGGATAGCATCAGTGCGAGCAGGATGGATTGCTGCTGGCCTAGCGAAAGCTTCGAGAACTCGCGGCGAAATGGTCGTAATCCACCTGCTCCGTCTGACACTTGCTTACTAACCTGAAGTCTCGGTACATCGTACAGAGCGACACGTTCAAGTGCGAAGCGAACCGACTTGTCAGATAGCCGCTCTAGAACGAGCTTTGCTTCACCGGCATCGAACGCCTGCGAGCCATCTTTCGTCTTCAATTGTGTCAGTGGTGCTGCGTCGTTTTTCTCAATAGCTTCAAGTAATTTGGGCACTGTCAGATCTTCGACAAGGTAGCTCGCGCGAACTTGCTGGTTTGTACGCCATCCCATTGCTTCAATGATTTGCTCCTGAGCCTCAGGTGAGCATGCGCTACTTGCGTACTTCAAGCTAACTTGAAGATCAGATAAAGCTTCCTTCAGGGTTTGGGATGCAATACGTCCGAAAGTTTCGCGTTGCATGGCAATACGATCACGCGCAGTCCTCCGGCGGCCAAGCGCTGTCAGCCTTTTACGCTGTGCTGCAGTCAAGTTTGCCTTCCATGCTTCTAGGTTTTTGAGTGTTGCAACGTGACTAGCTTCATCGTTAGCCAGCTTAGTTATGTATGACATGTCGAACGTGACCTTGAGCGCTTCCAATTCCTTTTTCTTGGCGTCAATTTTGGTCTGCGCTTCGGTGTCCTTTACTTTCCAAGCACTAGCTTGGAAGGTGACAGCCTTTTCCATTGTCGACGCACCGGCAGCAATCTTCGCCTTCGCGTCAACTACGAGCGTCTTAAATATGCCAACTTCGGCCACGATTGCCTCGTATTCCTTTCGGCCTAAGGTCAATGACGTTGAGTCCGCCAAGCCTACAATTTCGTCGGCAACGTTTGCTTGGTTTGTTACGTCACCACCGGCTTTCAATTGCTTGAGTTTTGTGAGTATCTGGGTTCGAAGTTCTCGCTCGGTCGCTAAGTGGCGCTGCAATTCAATTAAGGCTTTCACCTCTGGCTTCTGCATTGCCTGTAGAGCATTTCGCGTCGTTTGGAGCTGTCGTTGGTATTGGGGAATCAATGACACTTGCTGCTCAGCTTTCTCAATATTTGTCTGCAATTCTAGCAATTCGTCTCTGGCGGCATCTTCCTCCGCCAAGAACGCTCCAAGATCAATGAATTTGTCGAGGTAACTAAGCAGGGCTAGAGGATTGGTCTGGGACTGCAAACTAATGCGTGCCGCGTCACCTTGGCCAAAGCAGTCAATATGGAAAGAGCTAGGGCCTCCGTCGGCGTCATCAAGATTTTCAACCATATTGCCTTTGTGACGCGCCAGCAGGTGACGCTGCCCGGCTTTATCCTGCCAGACATAATGAATAATATCTGGCCAAACTTCAGAATCGACGACCTTACCAGAATCTTCATCAGAGTCAATCAGGCAACGCACGCTCTCAAAAGTTGTTGACTTTCCCGTGCCTCGACCACCGATGATGCAATTTAGGTTTCGGTTAAACTGGATCACTTGCTTGTCTAAAAAACCACCCTCCATCGCAATGCCTACAATATGGGGCACTGCTTGTGGAATAAGGTCTTCAATACGAACTCTAGCGTCGGCATCTTCTAATGCGATTTTCAGCGATGCAAAGCTTGGCTCATCCATTTTATAACGCGTGATACGTTTGTCATTTAACGCGTTTCGACCGAGAGCATTTAGCGTGTGTGAGTCCGAATTCATCACGCGGGCCAAGTACTGTCTGGCTCCAAGCCCAAGGCGCATGATCCTTTGCTGCCCCATCTGAGTCCGCCCAGTCTGATCGTCAAATGGAGAATAGTGAATAGTCGAATCGGCGTGTTTGAGCTCGATGCCTGTCAGGGCCGGGTGGCATATGACATCAACCTTGTGAGGCGAAGCGCCTGGGTTGTCGTGTTCGAAACCCGAGCCTACGTCAACGTGTGCAAGTATGCCAAAACCGCCGTAAGTGTTCGCTGCGTTTAAACATTCAAGTATAGATTGCTGGCATCGTGCGGTCGGTAGTCCCTGATCTACGATGCTGAGAGTCGCAAAAAATTTTACCAAACGATTATAGTCAGGCAGATAGCAAAGCAAGTGCCCCTGTGATGTGGAAAGCTCAACGCCAGGAATTACCAAAACGGAGTTCCTTTGTCCTGCCTCGATGGCTTTTTGAACGTTCGAGATATCGTTGTGATCTGTAATTGCGATGATCGATATGCCTTCCGCGGCTGCAGTCATCACAATATTTTCCGGCGTCATCAACACATCCGAGACGTCATGCGACCCTCCATGCGAATGAATATGCAGGTCTGCACGATAAAACGTTGCGCCTGCAGATTGAGCATAGATGTCATCTAATTGGGGCATATCTTCCTTTCCAATATCACGCACTGTTCTGTTTTTAGTTTGCCTTAGCTGCGGCGATAACGTCTACCACTTTGTGGCTATCATAATAACATTCTTGCTTATTCGAAAGATACACGAATAATCACGCAGGCGCTTCAAATTAATGTTGTCGAAATGGCCAGTGAGAAAAGTGCTGGGAGAGTATCGTATGTCAGTTAGTGAGAAATTTCTTTTGTTTCAATTTGATATTCTTTGCGGCCCGATTAATATCGGGGAGTGCCATTCATCATAACGGGAGAGGACGCACGGTAATTGCTAGAGGAGCTACGTAAGTTTGTTCGCGAACGAAGTTCGGAAAGTTTTGATGTGCATGCAAAGACGCTTATTATGACGTCTGCCCACATCCAGGAACTCCGACTCACAAGGAGTAACCTAAGAAAGGCCAGGCAGCGCATCAGTTCGAGAGAGCAACCGCATCATCAATGTCTGGTCACTATGGCGAACCGTTGCGATCACCGCTGCCGCCGCGACTGCGGCTCGGATATCAGGGCGTGATCGCGGTTTTCATCGTCGCCATCGGCGCAGCTGTTGCGTGCACGACTTGGCTCAGCCAGTTCGTCTAGGTTTTCGTCTATCAGAGGAGGGACCGTTATGTCATGGAATTTCAGCAACGAAGGTAAGGCGCAAAAGCTCAAGTCCAAATTTACAAAGTTGGGCATCGATTGCGAAAGGCCGGGATTTTGCGATTCGGAAGCCTTTCTAAGGGCCGAGAGGAAAGATCCGAAGGTCATGGACGACTATGCTAGGTACATAGAGTCGCGCATATACGGTGACGCGTATCTGGCGGACGCCGCACGGAAAATCGCCCACGTCGCCGAAACAGTGCGGCGTGCCGTAGAGGTGGACGGTAGGAACGGGGCATGTGTTGATGCCTCGGGTATGTTGGGCCGTATGCTCGACAAACTGGAAATATGGAACTACGTGGCCAAGTCCACGCTGACGATTACGTACCCGGCCGCCGCACGTATTCCCAAGTCCTATTTCTGGGCATTGGATGAGGGCGAATTTGCAGCACCGCATGCGGTCGTGATTGCGCCTCCGTTCGGTATCATTGATGTGACTCTGCGCTATCAGATGTATTTGGGGCGACACAAGGATTACCTCCCGCATTCTGTCGTGGCCGACCAAGTAGAGGTTGTCGGATGGGAGCCTGACGACATCGCTAATGACGACTTGCGCGAATACCTTGCAGCGAGACGCATACCATTTGAAGGGTTTTTGAAACGGGAACGGCCCCACATGGTGGCTCTCATGAAGGAGCTGCCGGCACGCCAAGTGGCAGTCAACGGTACGTCCCTGAAGTATGTGATTGTCGCTATTGGGGGATCGGTGGCGCAGCTTGAGGGCATAACCGGCTACTGCCCCAGCGGGCGCACCGCGTTGGAGATTTTCCAGTCCGAGGTGGCATCCAAATTCGTATAGCGACAGCGCTTGACTCGGCGCGAAAGCGCCTCTAGCTTTGAACACTTTTAATTCTATATTGTGTTCAGTGATGACGCAAACAAGCTGCTCCAAGATACTGTGCATCGAGATTAACGCGGCCCAAGAGGGACGGCAGCGTGCTTAGTTTGACCGGATTTACAGTGTACGCCTCACGCGGCACAATGGCTCCATATCGCGATGCCTCCTATACGAGCGGCCGTGCATCTAACTGTAGCGGCTCGCGTTTGAAAGTGACCGTGCTCGCATTCGTCGCTTTTTTGGGCTCACATTAACTGCAAATGACGGCATGACCGTGCTCACGCAATCTGCAAATGAGCTTGCAATCGACGGCGGCCGCTTGCATTCCATCCCAACGTGCTCACGCTAACTGCAAATGAAAACATGATTAGGTTGACAGTCCGCGCCCCCAAAGCGGGCATCGATAGATGCGCATCTGTTGCTCGATTGTAATTGTGCGAGAAGTGAGCTGGATCATCGCTGCTGCACTGACCATAACTATGAGCTAGATGTATCTATCGAAATCGATTTAAATGGCAACTCGATGATGAATAAGCAACCTTCTCCGAGCGTGCTTTGGCATGTGAGCGTCCCGCCATTCGCTTCGATACTTCGTCGCGCAATGGATAGTCCAAGTCCGAGGCCGCTCTTGTTGGCCCCGCTCTGCGTGAATGGCAAAAACATGTCCCGCGCGGCTTCAGCGCTCAGCCCAGGCCCACTATCCTTAATTTTGATCCGGATTGTGTCCGACCCACCGTCAGCGCTGAGTGTGACTACTCCATTTTTCCCACTAAATTTAAACGCGTTTTGCAGCAGATTTCCAACTGCCGAAAAGAGCAAGTCCTTGTCCGCATCGACCATCAGCGTCGAGGAGATTTTCTCAACGTGAAAACCACAGTTCAGCAATTCTGCTTCCAATTTGGCCGAGTAACTTATTTGGCCGATAAAGCTCGCAAGGCTGAAATCAGATCGATGCAAGATCATTCCCA
>Ga0209913_1001423_pt1 | contig 13299 bp, 12 predicted proteins | sample PersoiDNA2013203_FD_185805 | JGI IMG/M metagenome (GOLD analysis project Ga0209913, IMG submission 185805) | Permafrost soil microbial communities from the Arctic, to analyse light accelerated degradation of dissolved organic matter (DOM) -... | ecosystem: Environmental > Terrestrial > Soil >... | reverse complement strand
AAACTCCGCCTATGCGCGTCAATACAGCGACTTTGTGGAGCAGGTGCGGCTGGCCGAAAACCGCTTGGGAGACGCAGGGCATGGCTTGAAACTGAGCAATGCGGTGGCGCATTATCTGTTCAAGCTGATGGCGTACAAGGACGAATACGAAGTAGCACGGCTCTACACGGCGCCGGCTTTCCGTGAAAAGATCGCGGCCATGTTCGAAGGCGACTATCAGCTCAAATTCCATCTGGCGCCACCGCTATTGGCCAAGCAGGATGCCCATGGTCATTTGATCAAGCGTGAGTACGGTCCATGGATGATGCGCGCCTTTGGCGTGCTGGCGCGCTTGCGTTTCCTGCGCGGCAGCGTGGTGGACCCGTTCGGCTACACCAGTGAGCGCAAGCAGGAGCGCGCATTGATTGGGGCTTATTGTGAGACTGTCACTGCCTTGCTAGGAAAACTAAGCAGCGACAATCTGGCACAGGCGGTGGCCATTGCCCGTATTCCCGAGGATATTCGCGGCTATGGTCACGTCAAGGAGCGCCACCTGCAGGCAGCCAAGCTAAAAGAAGCGGAATTGTTGCGCCAGTATCACACCGGTCAAATTTCGCCGGTGCCAGGGAGTGGCAAGCAGGCGGCATAAGAAGAAAGCTGACGCGTGTTTGTTGCGCGCGTCAGCGTACTTTCGCTGGGCGGCGGCCGCCGCTCACGCGTGCAATGCCGGCCAGATCCTGCCAGCTTTGCACTTCGGTAAAACCCTGTTGCGTGAGTAGTTCGCGTACGGCCTCGGCCTGGTCGTAGCCATGTTCCATCAAGAGCCAGCCATGGCTCTTGAGATAGTGCCCGGCACCCGCAATGATGATGCGTAAGGCCGACAAGCCATCGGCATGATCGGTGAGCGCACCAACTGGTTCAAAGCGCAAATCGCCCTGAGCCAGATGGACGTCTCCGGCCACGATATAAGGTGGGTTGGCGGCGATCAGCTCAAATGTATGCGCTTGTTCCAAGGCGGCATACCAGTCACTGCAGACAAATTCGACAGCCGCGCTATGACGCTCGGCGTTGGCGGCAGCGACTTGCAAGGCCGCGGGGCTGACATCAAGCGCGACCATGCTAACGTCAGCGCGGGTGTGAGCGATGGCCACAGCAATGGCGCCAGAACCGGTGCCCATGTCGAGTGCCTTGGCGCCCGGAGGCAAACGTTCCAACGCCAGCTCAACCAGCAATTCCGTCTCTGGACGCGGAATCAACACGTCCGGTGTGACCAACAGTGGCAAACCAAAGAACTCGCGCTCACCAACAATATAGGCAATCGGCTCGCCTTGCAGACGACGTTGCAGTAAAACCGTCAGGCTGGCAGTTTCGGCCTCACTGAGCAGACGTTCGGATTGGGTGATCAGCTGGATGCGCGACAGTTGCAGCGCATGGCCAAGCAGGATGCGGTTTTCCAGCTTGTCCAGCGGCGCGCTGCGCAGTGCTTCGGCCAGACTGATGCCGGGCCTGAGCACAAAGGATGAGTTCACTGTGGAGATCGTTTCAGGCACGCTTGAAGAAGCGCCGCGCCAGTACCAGGGCTAACAGCACGAAACAGATCAGCGACCATTTTGGAATCGCCAGACCCAGGAATGGGTATTGCATCGAGCACAGACCGTCGGCCTGGAACAACAGCGGAAACAGTTTGGCAGTTGCAATCGTGTTCAGTGGTGTCTCCAGCGGATCAATGCCGCAAGAAGTGCCGGGATGCGCCTGCACCCATAAATGCCAACTGGCAGTGCCGACGCCGCCTAATGCACCCAGTAGACCGAGACCAGCGCCGACTCTGGTGAGCGCCGACGGCAGCAAGGCGAAAATGACGCAAATGATGGCGATGGCGGCGAACAGATAGCGCTGAATGATGCACAGCGGGCAGGGGGCCATTTCTTCGACGATTTGCAGATAAAGGGCTACGCCGAGCAGGGCAACGCAGGCAACGGCAACCGACAGCAAGAGGAATTTGGATGATTTCATGGGATCAGTAATTGATGTTGTTGGGATCAGGCTGTACCTCAGAGAGTGTCTGCTGCAATAGGTTCCGGCATCGCAATATTGTGCCATAGCGCGTAACAATGCTTGCAGATGGCTGTCGATTAGGTGCTCTTACTCATCATCGCCCAGTTGTGCCAGCAGTTCGGCCTGATGCTCGGTGATGAGAGCATTGGTCAGCTCGGTCAGATCACCATCCATAATGAAGTCGAGCTTGTACAAGGTCAGGTTGATGCGGTGGTCGGTCATGCGTCCTTGCGGGAAGTTATAGGTGCGAATGCGTTCGCTGCGATCGCCCGAACCGATCAACGACTTGCGGGTGGCGGCTTCCTTGGATTGCTGTTCGCGTAACTGCACATCCTTGATGCGCGCGGCTAGCACTTTCAGCGCCGATGCTTTGTTCTTGTGTTGGCTGCGGTCATCCTGGCATTCCACCACGATGCCGGTGGGCATATGCGTGATACGCACCGCAGAGTCGGTCTTGTTGATGTGCTGGCCACCGGCGCCGGAGGCACGGTAAGTATCGATGCGAATATCGGCCGGGTTGATGTCGACGTCTTCGACTTCATCAGCTTCCGGCATCACCGCAACTGTACAAGCCGAGGTGTGGATGCGGCCCTGGGTTTCAGTGGCCGGCACTCGTTGCACGCGATGGCCGCCGGATTCGAATTTCAGACGCGAATAGGCGCCCAAGCCGGCGATGCGTACGATCACTTCTTTGTAGCCACCGATTTCCGACTCCGATGCCGACATCATTTCCACCTGCCAGCGGTTGCGTTCGGCGAAGCGGGTGTACATACGCAACAGGTCGCCGGCGAACAGCGCCGATTCGTCACCACCGGTGCCGGCGCGGATTTCCAGGAAAATATTGCGCTCGTCGTTGGGATCCTTGGGCAACAACATTTTCTGCAGATCGCCTTCGAGCGCCTCCATGCGGATCTTGGCGCCGTTGATTTCTTCCTGTGCAAACTCCTTCATGTCAGGGTCTGTCAGCAGTTCCTGCGCCGTATTGATGTCATCGGCGGCTTGGGTATAACGTAAATACAGGCTTACCAGCGGTCCTAGTTCGGCATGCTCGCGCGTCATTTTGCGGTAGTTGTCCATGTTGGCAGTTGCATCTTCCTGCATCAACAGGCTATTGAGTTCTTCCAGCCGTTCGGCAAGCTGGTCGAGTTTGGTGAGCATGGAGGGTTTCATGGGGCAGTATAGGTTCAGTGAAGCAGTGATGAATGGGAGCACAGCGAAGCTTGCAAGGCAAACGCATCAACCGCAGTCGCGGCCAGTACGTCGGTAGCAGGAGAGGGGCGCTAACGCTTGGTGCGGAACAGTTGTGGCAGCAGTTGGACCAGTTGCGAGCGCTGGTCGCCTTGTGCATGATGCAGAGCTTGTTGCGGGCCATGCAGGAATTTGGCGGTGAGGCCTTTGGACAGGGCTTCGAGTACGATCTCGATGTCTTCGCCTCTGGCCAGCATCTTGCGGGCGCGTTCCAGTTCGGCCAGACGCAATACTTCGCCGCTGTCATGCAGATCCTGGATCAGCGGTACCACGGCGCGGTTATCGATCCAATGCATGAAGGACTGCACGCGTGTTTCAATGATGGCTTCGGCTTGCGCTACTGCGGCCTGGCGATTTTCCACACCGGTCTGGACCACGGAAGCGAGGTCATCGACGGTGTAGAGGAAGACGTCATCGAGGCGAGCGACTTCGGATTCGATATCGCGCGGCACCGCCAGATCCACCATGAACATCGGTTTGTGACGGCGCGCCTTGACGGCCCGTTCCACCAGACCCAGACCGATGATGGGCAGCGTCGATGCGGTGCAGGAGACAACGATATCGTAGCGCGCCAGCTGGGTTGGCAAATCAGCCAGGCGGATGGCCGAGCCGTTGAAACGATGGGCCAGGGTTTCGCCGCGATCCAACGTACGATTGGCAACGGTCAATGTCTTGGGGTTTTGCGCGGCAAAATGCGTGGCGCACAGTTCGATCATTTCGCCAGCGCCGATGAACAAGACGTTCTGGCCGGAAATCGAGTCGAAAATGCGTTGCGACAAGCGCACTGCTGCTGCCGCCATGGAGACGCTGTGGGCGCCGATTTCGGTCGTGCTGCGCACTTCCTTGGCGACGGCAAAAGTACGCTGAAACAACTGATGCAGATAAGTGCCGAGCCCGCCGGCGGCATCGGCCTGGCGTACCGCGTCTTTCATCTGGCCGAGAATCTGCGGCTCGCCCAGCACCATCGAATCGAGCCCGGAGGCGACGCGGAAGGCGTGACGCACGGCATTGTCCTGTGGCAAGGCATACAGGAAAGGGCGTAACTCAGCGTAAGAAAGTTGGTGATAATCTGCCAGGAAATGCGCGGTACTGTCGATGGCAGCATCCACGTCGCCAGCTACTTTGGTACTGGCCGCATACAGTTCAGTGCGATTGCAGGTCGATAAAATCGCTGCCTCGCCGGTCTGTGCAGCGCTTGAGCTCAGGTCGGCACGGCCAAACCAGGCACGCGCAGACGCTACCGCCTGGCCGATCTGATCGGCCGGGAACGCCACCTTTTCACGCAGCGACAGCGGCGCAGTGGTGTGGTTGAGTCCGACGGCAAGCAAATGCATGATTTTTGAGGCTGGCTACGTAAAAATAGGGGAATTACAACTGCTCATTATACCCGTTGCACGTAAAGGGACTTTGAACTGTATCAATAATAGCTATATACGCTGACTATCGGCTGCACTATCCGGTGCAGCTCGTTATCGTTGTTATATGAGCAATAAGTGCCTCAGCATAACGCTGGGGCTGTTCCAGATCGGGAAAATGGCCGCAGTCGGCAAAGCGCAGGATGTTTGCCCGCGGCAGGCACTCTAACAAGGATGCAGGCAGTGTTGATCGATGCGAACGGTCTTGTTCGCCCCAGATCAATGTGCACGGCAGGTCGGGCAGCGGACTCAACCGCGTTTCGCGCAACAGACCCTGAACCACGCTGGCTAGACAGAAGCAGCCACCGGCGTCAAAGGAGTGCTGTGCCCGTTGTTGCCAGGGAGCGACAGCGGTGTGTGACGGCAAGGCGCTGCGATACCAAAGCTGGGCCAGCTTGCGGCGTAGCAGCCAGCTCATCAATTGCCCTGCCACAGGAATGCGCAAAGGGCGCGGAATCATCCGATAGGCCCAGGCTTGCATGGCTGCCAGGGATGGCGTTTGTGACAAGACCAGGCTGGCGATGCGTCCCGGTGCCAGTTGTGCCGCACGTATCGCATAGAGGCCGTTGGCGCAACTGAATGCTAGTGTGGTGCTGGCGATGCCTAACTGATCTAGCACCTGCAGGATGACTTCGGCGCCTTGTTGCAGTGAGTGATGGTAGTGGGCGGCCGGCAGTGACAATCCGAAACCCGGCATGTCAAAACACACCACCCGAAAATGCGGTGCCAGCAGCGCGATCAACTCAGCGTAATGCGCGACGACATTAGGGCCATCTGGCGTCAAGAGAATGCAGGGACGGGCAGTGGCGGTGTGATCTGAGCTTGCTGAATCCAGTACATGCACCTGCCCGGCGGCGGTGTCAAGGTAATACGCGCTCATGTTGCTGCGCCTGTTGCCAAGGCGCGCCGCCATCTGGGTCAGTAGATAGTCGGTACGGGCGCCGGGCATCTTATTGCGCTCCTTGCAACTGTTCCAGCTGATACCCATAGCCATATACGGTACTAAGCCGAAAGCCCTGTTCCGGCTGCAGTTGCAGTTTGCTGCGTACGCGCGAGATATGGGTGTCGATGGTGCGGGTGGGCAGGGCGTTCTCGGCTTCCAGGCCCCATACGCTTTCTTGCAGATAGGTGCGCGAGAGCGGCCGTCCCAGATTGTTGAATAGCAACAGCGCCAGTGCAAATTCCTTTTGCGTTAGCGCGGTGCGCCGGCCGGCATGGCTGACGCTATGGGTCAGCGATTCAAACAGGTAGTCGCCGATTTGCTGCATCGGGGCGTCGTCGTAGTCGGGATAGGCCAGCTGCAACAGCAATCTGACGCGTGTGTTCAGTGCGTGGCGCTGCAGCGGTTTGAATTCACTGGCAAACAGGCGCTGGCCACCGTGTTCGTTGACGAAGGCGGCCAGTCGCTTGAGTTCGCTGGGCTGGTCGCCGGCCAGCAACAAAAGCGGAGTCTGTTGTGCTTGCGCTAACTGCGCCAGCTGCGTCAGATGCGCAGCGGCAGAGGAGATATCGACGATCAGCAATTGTGCCCGCAGGCGCACCAGATCGGCATAGTGCGCCACGCCCTGACAATCATGCGCAGGCAGGCTGCGCGCGATCAGGGCAAGGTCATCGCTGGAAGAACTGAAGATGACAATGTGCATGGCAAACGCCAGGCGGCTTAAGGTGCGTCGCTATCAGGCAGGACCACGTTGACATCAAGCACTTCCAGGTTGCCTTGGCGGTCCAGTGAGATTTTGATGTCGTCGGCATCGACCTTGGTGTACTTGGAAATGACCTCGATCAGTTCCTTGTGCAGCGCCGGCAGAAAGTCGTAGCCCTGGCCCTGACGGCCGCCGCGCTCGCGCGCAATGATGATCTGCAAACGCTCTTTGGCCGCCGTCGCAGTCTTGGTCTTGGGCGGGAACAGGAAGGAAAGCAAAGCCATGGTCACTTACCTCCGAAAATACGCTGCAGCAGGCCCGGCTTTTCGTAGCTGGTAAAGCGCAACGGCAAGTCTTCGCCGAGGAAACGGCTGACCAGATCCAGATAGGCGTCCGAGACGTCAGTTTCTTTCAGATGAATCGCCGGGTTGCCCTGGTTGGAGGCCTGCAGCACCGATTCCGATTCCGGAATGATGCCAATGAGCGGAATGCGCAGAATTTCCTGGACGTCGGTGTAGGACAGCATTTCACCAGCTTCTACACGCTTGGGCGAATAACGGGTGATCAGCAGATGTTCCTTGACCGGTTCGCCGCCGTTGAGGGCGCGCCGTGACTTGGCTTGAATGATGCCAAGGATGCGGTCGGAATCACGTACCGAAGACACTTCAGGGTTGGTCACGATGATCGCTTCATCGGCGAAAGTCAGCGCCATCACCGCACCGTGTTCGATACCGGCGGGCGAGTCGCAGATGATGTATTCGAAATCCATCTTCACCAACTCACCCAGCACGCGTTCCACGCCAGCTTCGGTCAACGCATCCTTGTCGCGGGTTTGCGAGGCCGGCAGGATGTACAGGTTGTCGCAATGCTTGTCCTTGATCATGGCCTGGTTGAGCGAGGCTTCCTGATTGACCACATTGATCAGATCGTAGACGACGCGACGTTCGCAGCCCATGATCAGATCGAGATTGCGCAGGCCGACGTCGAAGTCGATCACAACTGTTTTGTGTCCGCGCATAGCCAGACCCGATGCGAAGCTGGCGCTTGACGTCGTTTTGCCGACGCCGCCTTTACCGGAGGTCACAACGATGATTTTTGCCACAAAAGACTCCTTAGAAGATCAGTTTATTTGAGTGTTCATTAAATGCCAGTGCAGTCATGCACAAGCATGAATCATGCTTTGCTGTTGACGGCCAGCACATCGATGCGGTCGCCGTTGAGGCGGATCTGCACCTGCTGCTGTGCCAGTTCGGCCGGATGGCCATTTTCAAAAGTACGGTAGACGCCGGCAATCGACACCAGTTCAGCTTCCAGGCTGGTGGCGAAGATGCGTGCCTCGGTATTGCCGCTGGCACCGGCCAGTGCGCGTCCGCGCAAGGGCGCGTAGACGTGGATGCTACCGTCGGCAATGATCTCGGCACCGTTGTTGACGGCTGCCATGATCACCAGATCGGCGCCGCGTGCATAGATGCGCTGGCCGGCACGCACCGGGGTGTCGACGATCATGGTCGTGAGCGGTTTGGCTGGCGCGGCAGCAGGTGCTGGTGCGGCAGCGGCCCAGGCAGGCGCGGGCTTGGACGCTTCTGCTGGGGCGGCGGTCGCAGGTGCAGCAGCGGTTACGGTTGCTTCTGCGGTAGCTGCAGCTTCTGGCTGCGCGCGTGGTACTGCACCGCTGTCTATGCTCAGGCCCAGGGCCGTGATTTCGGCGTGCAGTTGCTCAGGTGCATTGCGTACCGCGACAGCATTGAGGCGATGGCGTTTGAACAAGGCCACCAGCGCAGTCCAGTCGATTTTTCCGGGACCGCTGTCGAGCGCGCCGACGTCAAGCACGGCAAATTCGTCTTCAAAGAAGTCGGACATGCCACCGGTCATTTCCTTGAGCGCCTGTTCCAGCGTGGCCGGATCGGTTTCATGGAGAATCGCCGAAATGGCGACGACCGTAGATATTTTGATATCGATCGGTTTGCGTTTTTTTTGCATAAATTGTTCAGTGCCAACACGCGCATGCGCGGCGCTAGCTTCAAGGCGTTCGGGGAATCCAACAGGTTCTAGCAGCTTCTTAAGCCGCTGCGTGGCTGCCGCGAGCAGGCACAGGCACGTTGATTTTGCATTATACAGTCAGGCAGACTGCGGGATAGGGCGCATTGATGGCGAATGCTGGGTGATCGATGGTTTTGTTCGATCTCTGGCGAGGGCGTTGTGGCTTGCCGGCGGCTTGTTGCGCCGGCAAGTTGCTGCAGATAATTGCCTTTATTGCACTATTTTTCCGGCCGGCATCAGCCTGGTACCTTGCCGTCTACACCTTCGACATAGAACTTGATGCCATGCAGAAAATCGTCATTGGCAACGGCGTCCTTGGCGACCACTTCCTTACCTGTGTTGTCCTTGATCGGACCTTTCCAGATCGGTGTGCTGCCGTCAGCGATACCCTTCTTGCGAGTCTCGACCAGTGCCTTGACGTCATCAGGCACGGCGGCATTGAAGGCGCCCAGATCGATGCCGTCTTCTTTTAGACCGTTCCAGCTAAAGCCGGTCTTCCAGCTGCCATCGAGCACGGCTTGCACGCGTGCGGTGTAGTACACGCCCCATTTGTTCATCGATGCGGCCAAATGGGCCTTAGGACCAAAGCTGGTCATGTCGCTATCCCAGCCGATGGCATAGACGCCTTTTTCCTGTGCGGTCTGGACTACGGCAGCCGAGTCGGTATTTTGCATCAGCACATCAACGCCTTGACCGATCAGCGTGGTCGCGGCTTCACGTTCCTTGCCCGGATCGAACCACTTGTTGACCCAGACCACACGAGTCGTGGCTTTCGGATTGATGGAACGCGCGCCCAGCGTGAAAGCGTCGATATTGCGGATCACTTCAGGAATCGGCACCGAACCGACTACGCCCAGCTTGCCGGACTTGCTCATCTTGCCGGCTACGACGCCTGCCAGGTAAGCGCCTTCATAGGTGCGTACATCGTACTGCGCCATGTTGTCGGCAGTCTTGTAGCCGGTGGCATGTTCAAATTTGACGTCCGGAAATTCCTTGGCGACCTTGAGCATGGCTTCCATGTAACCGAAAGAGGTGCCGAAGATCAGCTTGTTGCCATCGGTGGCCAATTGGCGGAAGACGCGCTCGGCGTCGGCGGCCGACTCTGGGACGTTTTCGATGAACGTGGTCTTGACCTTGTCGCCGAACTTGGCGTCAACTGCCTTGCGACCGGTGTCGTGGGCAAAGGTCCAGCCGGCGTCGCCCACCGGTCCGATGTAGACGAAGGCGACCTTCAGCGGCTCGGCCGCTGCCGGTGCGGCGGCAGCAACTGGTGCTGGCGCGGGAGCGGCTTCTTCTTTTTTACCGCAGCCGATCAAGCTGGCAGCGGCCAATGTGGCGAGCATCGCAATCGAGGCTCTGCGCGAAATTCCCATGTGTTTCTCCCTAAGCGTTGTGGATGGAATCAATGTGACGGCAAAACAAAAAACAAGAACAAGACAGTAAATCAGGATGCCCCGGGACGGAACGGCTTGCCCAGTGAGGCCGGCATGTTCAGCCTGATCCAGTCGGGATTGCGCGAGATCAGCGCCAGCACCACGATGGTGGCAAGGTAAGGCAGCATCGACAGAATTTGTGAAGGAATCGTCACGCCGATGCCTTGCAGGTAAAACTGCAGAATGGTGACGCTGCCAAACAACAGTGAACCGAGCAAGACCCGTGCCGGACGCCAGGTGGCGAAGGCAGTCAATGCGAGGGCGATCCAGCCGCGTCCGGAGACCAGGCCTTCGACCCACATCGGGGTATACACCAGTGACAGATAGGCGCCAGCCAGACCACAGCAAGCACCGCCAAACAACAGTGCCATGAAACGGATGCCATGCACCGAATAACCGAGCGCATGCGCCGATTCCGGTGATTCGCCGACGGCGCGCAGAATCAGACCGGCGCGCGTGCGATAGAGGAACCAGGCAACGGCAGCGCACAGCAGCAGCGCCAGATAACTCATCCAATGCTGGCTGAACAAGGCCGGGCCGACGAAAGGCAGATCGCGTAACAGCGGGATGCCGCTGCTCTGCGCCGGCAATCCCAGGCCGACGAAGTTCTGGCCGACGAAGGCCGACAGACCCGCGCCGAAAATCGACAACGCCAGACCGGTCGCCACCTGATTGGTCGCCAGTAGCAGTGCCAGCCAGGCAAACAGGGTCGACAGCAGCATGCCGCAGAGGGCGCCGGCGGCAAAGCCGAGCAATGCACTATGGGTGGTGTAGCCGACCGCAAAGCCGGCAATGGCAGACACCAGCATCATGCCTTCAGCGCCCAGATTGAGGACCCCGGCACGTTCATTGATGAGCAGGCCGATTGCCGCCAGCAGCAAGGGCGTGCCGGAATTGATCGAGGCTGCGATGAGAGAAGCGAGTTGTTCCATGTGCTTGGTTCCTATCCTTGTTGTTTCCAGCGCAGCCGATAATTGATCAGCGTGTCGCAAGCCAGCAGCAGGAACAGCAGCATGCCCTGGAACACGCCGGTGATCGCCGACGGCAAACCCAGACGCGACTGCGCCAGTTCGCCGCCCAGATACAGCAAGGACATGATAAGTCCGCCAAACACTGCGCCGACGGGATGCAGGCGGCCGATGAAGGCGACGATGATGGCTGCGAAGCCGTAGCCGGGCGATACCGAGGGCAGCAACTGACCGATCGGGCCGGCAATTTCAAAGGCACCCGCCAGCCCGGCAAAGCCACCGGAAATGAGTAACGCTACCCACAGCGCATTGCGGCTGGAAAAACCGGCATAGCGCGCCGCATGCGGTGCCACGCCGCCTACCATCAATGCAAAGCCGCGCAGGCTGCGCATCATGAAGACCGTCATGATCAGTGCTGCTGCAATCGTCACCACAAAGCCGATATGCAAGCGGGTACCTGCAATCAACATGGGTAACATGAACTCGTCCGAGAATACTTTTGATTGTGGGAAATTCATGCCGTTGGGGTCTTTCAGCGGACCGTTGACGGCATACATCAGCAACAATTGCGCGACATAGGTCAGCATCAACGAGACCAGGATTTCATTGGCATTGAAGCGGTCGCGCAGCAAGGCCGTGATGCTGGCCCAGAAAGCGCCGCCCAGTATCCCGGCGAAGATCATCAGGATCAGCCCGACAGAGCCTGGGATGCCATGACCGGGTACGTCCAGCCAGACCAGCATGGCGCCTGCGCACAGGGCGCCGACGGTGAACTGGCCTTCGGCACCGATGTTCCAGATGCTGGCGCGAAAACACACGGTCAAGCCCAGTGCGCACAGGATCAGCGGAACCGATTTGAGCAGCAACTCGCTAATGGCGCGCTTGCCACTGAACGGATCAATCAGGAAGACCTTCAGCCCGGCTACCGGATCCTTGCCCAGCAACAGGAACAACAGCGCGCCCAACACCATGGTGAGCACAATGGCCAGTACCGGTGACAGATACGTCATGGTTTGCGAGGGGGTGCCGCGCAACTCTAGCTTCAATGGAAAAATCTTAAGCATGCGCCGCCTCCGTCGTGGTGCCGTCGGTGTCATGCCACAAGCCGCTCATCCACAGGCCGACCTGTTCGCGGGTGGCTTGTTCGATTTGTATAGAGGGTGACAACTGGCCCTTGGCAATTACATGCAGGCGGTCGCACAGCGCGAACAATTCGTCGAGTTCTTCTGAAATGATCAACACGGCACAGCCTTCTTGTTTGAGCGCGAGAATTTCGGCATGGATCTGTGCGGCAGCGCCGACGTCCACGCCCCAGGTCGGTTGCGCCACGATGAATACGCTTGGTTTGCGTTCCATCTCACGGCCGACAATGAATTTTTGCAGATTGCCGCCCGACAGGCTCTTGGCCAGCGCATCGGGACCGCTGGCCTTGACCTTGAAGCGCTCGATGATGGACGCGGCCACGCGGCGGGTATAGGCGAAGTCGATCATGCCGCGTTTGACGTAGGGATCTTTCTGGTGCGACAGCAGCATGTTAGCCGCCAGACTCAGGCTTGGTACGGCACCGCGTCCCAGTCGTTCTTCCGGCACCAGACCAAGTCCGCGGGCGCGCCGTGGATTGGGCGCCAGATGACCGGCGGCAGTGCCGCCGAGCATGATCATGTTGGGCGCAGCGCGCTGATCTTCGCCCGACAGCGCAGCCAATAACTCCTGCTGGCCATTGCCAGAGACGCCGGCAATCCCGACGATTTCACCGGCTCGCACTTGGCACTCAATATCCTTGAGTTCAGTGGCAAACAAATGCGCCTTGGGCAGGCACAGGCGATTGATATGCAGCTTGAGTTCGTTGCGATGGATTTCGTGGTTGCGTTCGCGTCGCAAACGCACCAGTTCATCACCGATCATCATGCGCGAGAGCCCGGCGCTGGTTTCGTTGCGCGGATCGCAGGTGCCGGTGACGCGGCCGCCGCGCATCACTGTTGCGCTATGACAGAGTGCGCGAATTTCGTCGAGTTTGTGGCTGATGTAGAGAATGCTGCAACCTTCTGCTGCCAGTTGGCGCAGCGTCACGAACAGTTTTTCGACGGCCTGTGGCGTGAGTACCGAAGTGGGCTCGTCGAGAATCAGCAATTGCGGATTGGTCAGCAGCGCGCGCACGATTTCAACACGCTGACGTTCGCCTACCGACAAGGTATGCACATGACGGTTCGGTTCCAGTTCCAGGCCATACTTTTCGCCGGTCTGACGAATGCGTGCAGTCAGTTCCAGAATATCGGTATTGGCGTCCAGGCCGAGCGCAATGTTTTCGGCCACAGTCAGCGTGTCGAACAGCGAAAAATGCTGAAACACCATGGCAATGCCAAGCTTGCGTGCCACATGCGGATTGGTAATATGTACCGTCTCACCGTTCCAGCGGATTTCGCCAGCATCGGGTTTGACCGTGCCGAAGATGATTTTCATCAAAGTCGATTTACCGGCGCCATTCTCGCCGAGCACGGCGTGAATTTCCCCCGGGGCA
>Ga0209913_1001422_pt1 | contig 13305 bp, 12 predicted proteins | sample PersoiDNA2013203_FD_185805 | JGI IMG/M metagenome (GOLD analysis project Ga0209913, IMG submission 185805) | Permafrost soil microbial communities from the Arctic, to analyse light accelerated degradation of dissolved organic matter (DOM) -... | ecosystem: Environmental > Terrestrial > Soil >... | reverse complement strand
AATTTTAAAAATCTCAGACATTCCGTGCACTACTTGTTCTATATCCTGCTTATCTTGCTGAATCTAATTTAAAAACAGTGTTCAGGTGCTGGGAATGATTGATCTTTTACTGCAGCGACATAGGCGGATACTGCCGCATCGATATTTGTCTGACCTTCCATGAAGTTTTTGACAAAGCGAGCTTTGCGTCCCGGGAACACACCCAGCAAGTCATGCATGACTAACACTTGACCAGAGCAATCGACACCAGCGCCGATACCAATGGTCGGGATGTGTAATGACTCAGTGACTTCTTTTCCTAACGTCGCAGGAATGGCTTCCAGAACCAGTAAGCTCGCGCCAGCTTCTTGCACGGCCAGTGCTTCGGTTTTGAGGAGTTCAGCGCCAGCATCTGTTTTACCTTGTACCTTGTAGCCACCTAAGGTATTGACGGACTGGGGTGTTAAGCCCAGATGTGCGCAAACAGGAATCGAACGTTCAGTCAGGAATTTGATAACGGGTAACAGCCAGGTACCACCTTCCAGTTTCACCATGTGCGCACCGGCTTGCACCAGTTGGACAGCGTTGTGAAACGCTGATTCTGGCGTAGCGTAGCTGCCAAACGGCATGTCCGCTACGATCAAGGCTTTTTTATTGCCCCGTGCAACAGACGCGGTGTGGTAGGCAATGTCGGCGATAGTGACGGGTAAGGTGGACTCATGTCCCTGGCAGACCATTCCCAGCGAGTCGCCAATCAACAATACTTCAACACCACAACGGTCCATCAATGCAGCAAAGCTTGCATCGTAGCAGGTGAGCATCGTGATTTTTTCGTCCTTGGCACGCATAGTTTGTAAGCCAGGAACACTGACAGCCTTACGATCTTGTAAATATTCAGCCATTCTTTTCTCCAAAGATAATGCTGTCATCTGATTTTTTTGACAGCTGGTTTTGGTCTCCACCATCACCTCAGATCAGGTTTTTATTTGTTGGTTTGACATGCGAAACGGGGCAACGACATGATGCCGCGTAGTCTAACCTAAATCTGATCGGTACTCGCTCTGACACTTGCTCCATCGTTTGTTCTAGTTTAATGCTAGTCAGAGAAGTTTAAAAATAATCTGATTTTCTACCTGAGGCAGTAATTCACTTGCTGCTCCGTTGCCTGGGATACTGATCTCAGGTGCTAGTTGCATCAGCGGAAGCAAGACAAAAGCACGTTCCGTCATACGCGGATGCGGTACGGTCAGGGTGCTTGTGTTGATCTGCTCTTCGCCATACAACAGCACATCGAGGTCTAAAGTGCGCGGTGCATTACGATACGGACGTTCACGTCCAAACACGTGTTCAATGTCTTGTAGTGCTTCGAGCAATGCTTGTGCAGTTAAACTGGTGCGTAACTGAGCGACGGCATTGACATAATCATCGCCGCTTGAGTCGATCGGTGCACTGCTGAATAACGACGAAGCCACGACATCTTGGCAACCTGCGATCTTCGATAGCCTGACGATTGCTTCGCGCACGGTATCGCGCGCGTTACCCAGATTGGCACCGATGCCAATGTAGGCCTGAATCATTCTTCGACTTTCGGCTTGGCAGGACCGCGGCGACGTGGCTTGCGTTTCTTCGCAGCGGGTGCGCTACTGTTCTTCGGTTTGCTATTGATGAGTTGTTCGCGTTGTTCGGCATCGCCATTAATAAAGCCGGTCCACCACTCACCAATTTCCGCATCGATTTCGCCACTGGCACAACGCAGGAGCAGGAAATCATAGCCTGCTCGCAAGCGCTGATGCTCCAACACTTTGTATGGTGTCTTGCCGATACGTTTTTCAAAGCGAGGTTGCATCGCCCAGATATCACGCATGTCAGCGCCGATTTTGCGTTGAATTGCCAAGGCATCTGTCTGTGCGTTTAAGACGTCATCGGCGGCCAAGTGCAGCGCAGGGATCGGGAATTCACCCGCGACTTTATAGGCTTCCCACTTCTCCACCACCTGATGCCATAACAGTGAAGCAAACAAAAAGCTCGGAGAGACAGGTTTACCTTGCTGTACGCGTTCATCGGTATTCGCCAACGCCAGCGTCACAAATTTCTCGCCTAATGGCTGTTCCAGGACAACGTCAAGTAAAGGCATTAAGCCGTGATGCAAGCCTTCTTTGCGTAATTGCTGCAAGCATGCCATCGCATGGCCACTGGTCAGCAATTTCAGCATTTCATCAAACACCCGAGCAGCAGGTACATTGTTGATCAGCGTTGCCATGACAGCGATCGGTGCGCGCGTAGCGGCATCAATATCAAACTGCAGTTTTGCTGCAAAGCGTACCACACGCAGCATGCGTACCGGATCTTCGCGATAACGTGCTTCCGGAATACCAATGATACGTAGGATTTTTTTACGGATGTCTTTAATGCCACCATGATAATCCAGCACTGTCTGTGAGGCTGGATCGTAGTACATGGCGTTGATTGTAAAGTCACGGCGGGCGGCATCTTCATGCTGCTCACCAAACGTGTTATCGCGCAACACGCGACCGTGTTCATCTTTCGGGGCTGCATCATTAGATGGGCCACGGAAGGTGGTAACTTCCAGCAAGTCTTGTCCAAACATCACATGCACAATCTGAAAGCGGCGACCAATGATGAATGCGCGGCGGAACAGACGTTTGACCTGCTCAGGTGTCGCATTCGTCGCAATATCAAAATCTTTTGGTTTGACGCCCGTGAGCAAATCACGGACGGCACCACCAACGATAAACGCTTTAAAGCCGTTTTCTTGCAGGGTCTGCGTAACACGGATGGCGTTGGCCGATACCAGTTTAGGATTGATACCGTGTTCTTTGGCAGTGAGCAGGGTTGGCTTTGGATTAGCTTTGCCAGACTCTGCCGAGTTTTTGACGCCAAGTATTTTGCGGATAAATTTCTTAATCATTGCTCACGAATCATTGCTGATGAAACAGGTTAATCTGAGGCCATCCGCGCGCCAGCGCATGTGCGCTCAGTTTTGCGTTTGGATTGGTGGCGACCGGATGGGTCACAACCTCGAGTAAAGGGATATCGTTGTGCGAATCACTGTAAAAATAGCTCTTACTGAAATCACTGAGTTGCTCGTCACGACGCTGTAGCCAGTCATGCAAATGAATTACTTTGCCCGGACCAGAGGTCGGTACACCCAGTAATTTGCCAGTAATATTGTTGTTGCTGTCGACTTCTGGCTCCGCGGCTAATAAATGTCCCACCCCCAACGCTGCTGCAATCGGTGTCGTTACAAAACGATTGGTCGCAGTAATGATGGCGATCAGATCATCCTGATCTTGGTGCTTCTTGAGTAAGTCGAATGCCGCTGGCAATAAGGCAGGTTGAATGACTTCGTGCATGAACTGCGCATGATATTGATCTAACTCGTCCCGCTTAAATTGCGCCAGGGTTCCGAGCGCAAATTCTAGGTATTCAACCGGATCAAGGGTGCCAGCCTGATATTGTGCGAAAAAATCGGCATTTCGTCGTGCAAATGCGTCCGCATCGACGGCACCAATCTTGCATAGGAATTGACCCCATTCATAATCCGAATCGATAGGAATCAGCGTGTGGTCGAGATCAAATAAAGCTAGTTGACGCATGGATGGAGTAAGGTAAGTTGTCTAAATGAGTTGGCTCAGTGAGTCGTTCTTCAGCGTTTTTAAATTTGTTGCTGCAACATCAGTTCACGCAGTAACGGCAAGGTAATCGGACGCTTAGTGACCAGTGAATAATGATCGAGTTGGTCCAGCATATCAGTTAAGGAACTCATGTCACGTTGATAGTGTGTAATGAGATAGGGTAACACGCCGGCTGATAATTGAATCCCTCGGGCGTTCGCTGCTCGCTCTAAGGCATCAATTTTATCTTCATCTGTCAAACCATGAAGTTGATAAATCAGACCCCAGCCAAATCGTGTACGCAAATCGTCGCGGACATTGAGAATCATCGGTGGGTGGTTGCCAGTCGCGACTAAGAAACCTCCATTGGCGCGTGCTTCATTAAACAAATTGAATGCTGCAATCTGATTTAATGGCGAAAGTAGATCGCAGTCATCGAGCAGATATAAGCTCACTGCATCGCTAAAATCAAAAGCACTTTCTGGCGCATTCGCCGGAATGTAACGTGATTCGCTATGGTCGGCAAGCGCGTGTAATAAGTGTGTCTTTCCTGCGCCGGCCTCACCCCAGATATAGACCGAGCGTTCCCCGTACTGACTTGCAATACGCTGTGAAAATAATCCCAGTAATTGCGCCAGTTCGGCGTTTTGACCGACGACAAACGTGGCGAGTGATGGCAATTTTTGCGCATCGAGATCTAAAAGTAATTGCCTCATGATTGTCGATAAAAAGGACTATTAAAATACGAGGCACGCAAATGTTTAACGGCCACCGATACCACCGCCGAAGCGGGAAGGGCAACCAGAATGCCTATAAATCCGAATAACTGTCCAAATGCCATTAATGCAAAAATGACAGTCAACGGATGCAAACCGATACGTTCTCCGACGAGTCGTGGTGTCAGAACAAATGATTCCAATGTCTGGCCGATACCATAAATGATCGCCACAGCAATCAACCCATGGGCGCCATTAAATTGTAAAACAGCGCCGATCAATGCCAGTAACAAACCAAGCCCGAAGCCCAAGTAAGGGATAAACACCAGAAATCCGGTGATGATACCGACTGGCAACGCGAGATCAAAGCGAGCAATACTTAGTGCTGATGAGTAATAAATAGACAGAGCCAGCATGACTAACAACTGACCGCGTAAATATTGCGCAAGAATGTCGTCGACCTCAGTCATTGCTGTGGTTGCCATCTTCATCCAGCGACGTGGAATAAACGCTGAGGAACGTTCGATCAAAGAGTGCCAATCTAATAATAAATAAAATAAAACGATGGGAATTAACAACAGATTGGCAATCATTCCCAGTACTGCTGTACCGCCCACACGAACGGATGACAAGATCGCTTTGCCAATGACGTCACCGCTGCCAGCTACTTGATCTGACAACAAAGACTTAATGCCAGCGCTATCAAGCTTAACGTTATAGCCGTATTGTGCCAGTCTAGGACTGACAAACTGATCAAATTTGTCTAGAAATTGCGGAATTTCATCCTGCAACTGGGGTATTTCTCGCCTTAAAATTGGCACAATCACAAAAATCAGCGCCAGAACGATAGCGATAAACAACACAATCAGCAGCGTAGCAGCAACAGAACGCGGCAGTGACATGCGTCCTAGACGTAGTGCGCACAGTCGGTCCACCCAAGGGTTGAGTACATAAGCGAGCGTCGCTGAGACGATAAACGGCATCAGAACCGGTCCCAGCATGGCAAACAACACCAGCAACGCGCAACCAGTCGCCAGCCATAACATGGTTTGTTTTTGCTCAGAGGAGAAAGAGAGTGACATGGTCAGGGTGGTTCGTTATCAAAAAGTGAATAGACTAATCTAATTTGTTATCGTTTTATGATGTCTTGTCCAAAAATAGGTCAAGCCGCAGCCATTTTGTTAAAATAGCGCTTTTGCCGGACTTTTCTGGCAATTCCTCTATTTTACCGCCTCAAGCCCCTACTGACGAATATCATGAGCACTCCTACCCCTGTTTCTCTCTCTTACGCCGACGCTGGTGTCGATATGGTTGCTGGCGACGCCCTCGTCGATGCCATCAAACCTTTTGCTAAACGAACCATGCGTGAAGGCGTCATGGCGGGTATTGGCGGCTTCGGCGCTATGTTCGAAGTTAGCAAAAAATACAAAGAGCCAGTGCTGGTTTCTGGTACAGATGGTGTAGGTACAAAGCTGAAACTGGCTTTTCATCTGAATAAACACGACACGGTCGGTATCGATCTGGTCGCAATGAGTGTCAATGATATTCTGGTACAAGGCGCAGAACCTTTGTTCTTCTTGGATTATTTTGCCTGCGGTAAGCTCGATGTTGCTACTGCGACTGACGTGATCAAAGGCGTTGCCGCTGGTTGCGAGCAGGCAGGTTGCGCACTGATCGGTGGTGAAACCGCGGAAATGCCATCGATGTATCCAGATGGCGAATACGATCTGGCAGGTTTTGCTGTCGGTGCAGTAGAAAAATCCAAAATTATCGACGGCAGCAAAATCAAACCAGGCGACGTGATCCTTGGCTTGGCTTCCTCAGGTATCCACTCCAACGGTTTCTCTCTGGTGCGTAAAATCATTGAAGTCGCAAAACCAGACTTGAACGCCGATTTCCATGGTCGTACACTGGGCGACGCCTTGATGGCGCCAACCCGTATCTACGTTAAACCATTGCTGGCACTGATGGACGCCATCGAAGTTAAAGGCATGGCGCACATTACCGGCGGTGGTTTGGTTGAAAACGTTCCACGCGTATTAGGCGATACATTAACTGCCGTTTTGCACAAAGATGGTTGGGTAATGCCACCACTGTTCACTTGGCTGCAACAACACGGCGGCGTCGCTGATGCAGAAATGCACCGCGTATTCAACTGCGGTATTGGTATGGTCGTGATCGTTTCTGCAGAAAACGCAGACGCAGCGATCGCGCATTTGGCAGCTTCTGGTGAGACCGTGTCACGGATTGGTGAAATCCGTGCACGTGAAGGTAATGAGCATCCAACGATCGTTGTTTAAGTAATCTGGATGTGCGGAGGGCGGGTGCAACCCGCCAAACTCTTGTTAATTGATGAGATGGCGATTCTGCGACCAAAGAAACGCTCCGCACACTTTGCCCTACGGGTGTTGTCACTGCGTGCTGGCATAAATTACTTTGTCTCAAGCGGATAAGGTTAAACGCAACATTACCAACATCAACATCAAAAACGATGACGCAAGCCAACCGTCAATTGTTTATTCCCCGTGCCCACTTCCTCACTATTCCCTTCCGTGTACGCTGCACCATTTTTATTTCTGATCACGGCATACGACGTGTATCCATCAGTCCGTTTCGAAAACGCATACATATAAGCGAAGGCATATTGCTGTGCATCCTGCGCCAGAGTGGTTTTGTCCTCTTTACGGATATAAGTCGCCACGACCGTTTGTACGCCAAATGGTACCGACACACCCAATTGAAGATCTCTACTATTCGTCGATGCTGTTGGAGCGACACCGCCAAAACTTGCGGCCGTATTGTTCAAGCTGGCGCTGTTGAAGCCTTGATCAATCGCATAGCCAAAGTAAGCCACAGCGACGCCAAAGTCATAGTTTGCTGCGAACAATAAATTACGGGCTTTAGAGGTGTTTTGAATAGTTGCGGTATCGTTATTTTTATTGTGGTAAGCAACACGCAGATTCAGCGGACCATCGCTATAGCCGATCGAGCCACCGATAGCGCGTCCGGCATTGATGTCACCAGTCACTTCGCCTGCTACGTACATCAAATCAGCATTGAAGCCATTGACCTTATTACTGCGAAACAGGATGGAATTCCCAGCACGGAAACCCGTTGCTGCCATCACATTGTTGGAGCGCGCAATGCCATTACGTAAAGGATCAACAATCGTGTTGAGGGTCGTAAAGTAAGGGGTATCTTGTAAGCCGACGGATACGGTACCGAGTGGATTGCTTAGTCCGACAACCGAGGTACGTCCGAACAGGGTTCCATTCTGCGTCGAACTACCGGTATCGGCATGAATGCCTCCTTCTAAAACAAAAAATGCGGACAGGCCGTTACCCAGATCTTCAGTACCACGGAAACCCCAGCGACTTTGCGTTGCCATGCCGCTGGTGACGCGCAAAGCGTTGCCGTTGATGCCACCCTGATCATAAGAGACTCCCAGATCCATGACGCCGTACATCGTAACGGCTGATTGGGCGTGAGCGGATGGTTGCAGCAGGCAAAGGCAGGTGGCAATGGTAGTGAGGGTGAGTTTTTTCATACGAGGTCTCTCTTTTTTATAAGTGAAAAGGGCGCAGAGATCCCTGATCTCTGCGAGACTTTTCTTTGAACATCAGCTTGGGAGGGCGGTGGCTTCAGACGCTACCGCGGTGGAACAGAACTAAATGAAAGCCGTGGTCTTGGGATGATTATTCCGGTTCGTCAATTGCTTCGATTTTCCCCATCACAAACACAAACGAAATAATACCGATGGCCAGAATTACACCAGCAACAAAAAAGGCATTGATGAAGGAATTGGTGGCACCAACAATGTAGCCAGTTACGATAGGCGCAGCGGCACCCATGAGGTTATTGACGAAGTTCATGATGCCGCCGATCGTACCTGCACCACCTTTTGGTGCGATCAATGAAGGTAATGACCAACCAACTGGTGCGGCTGATGCCAAGCCACCGAGCGCAATAGAAATCCAGAAAATTGCCCAGAAAGGATCGACTGTTTGTGTGGCGCCAAAGACAGCCAGACCAAACAACATGCCCGTCACCAGAACGCTTTTACGGACTTTGGATTCGTTATATCCACGTGAAATCAGATGATCAATTAACCAGCCACCGACAAACAAATCTGTAATGGTCGCAAATACCCATGGAATCGCAGCGAAGCCTGCGGATTTGATAATACTCATGTGCATTGTTTGCACGAGGTAGCCTGGCAACCAGGTGAGGAACAAATAAAAAGAATAACCATATGCTGCAAAACCGATCGTTAAGCCCCAGACTTTAGACTGCTTGAGCAAATAGGCGAGCATATTGACTGCGCCTGCCTCTGATTTTCCTTCAGCGGCCGCGCCACCTTGCTGGATATAGTTTAACTCTACTGCTGTCAGTTTTTTGTCTGCACTTGGATCGCGATAAATAATCAGGAACGCAAAGAAGTAAGCAAAACTTAATACTGCAGTTAAACCGAAACCCCAACGCCATCCAAAACTGACGACCGTCACCGCGACCAGCGGTACGCCAATCACATTAGAAAATTTAGCCGCTGCATCGAAGATTGCTGTTGCCAGACTACGCTCGCTGCGTGGGAACCAGTAGCCGGTTGCTTTGGCGCTAACAGGGAACGCCGGTGCTTCAGCGATACCAAGCAAAACACGGGCAAAAAAGATCCCTGCAAAGCCACTCGAAAACGCCGTGATGGTGGAAGCGATTCCCCACAGGAATGCGCCCCAGCGGCCCACTTTAGTCGGGCCAAACCGATCAATTACCATGCCGACGGGGATTTGCAATACGGCATACGACCAAGCAAACGCGCTAAATAGCAAACCCATTTGCACCGCGGTAAGTTGGAACAGTTCCTGAATTTGCGGTGCAGCGACGGACAGTCCGATGCGATCGATATAATTAATCAGCACGCCAATGCCGAGTAAAGCGCCGATACCCCAGCGTCGGTGTGGTATTTTTTCTTGAAATTGCGATGACATGGTTGTCTCCTGAGAATACGGTTTATTGTTTGTTGTTATAGAGATGTGGTGTGCATTTTGATAATGTGATTGATGAGTGTGTCGGGTGTCTCTTCAATGTCCAGAGAAATGCCGACCTCATCGTCTTGCAGAACTTGCAAATCAGCGAGCTGACTATCAAGCAATGACACAGGCATAAAATGCTGTTGCCGCGCCTGCATTCTTTCGGCGATGAGGTGACGATCGCCATGCAAGTGAATAAAGCGCAAATCCAGATCAGCCGAACGTAACAAATCACGGTATGCACGCTTTAAGGCCGAGCAAGACAGCACTAGACCATGCCCTTGTTCACGTGCATCAGCAATGAGTTTGGTCAGTTGCATCAGCCAGTCTGAGCGATCGCTATCCGTCAGGGGCGTGCCGTCACGCATTTTCAGTACGTTAGATGATGGATGATATTGATCGCCCTCAATGAACTGCACATGGAGACGATGCGCTAAGCCTTGACCAATCTCGCTTTTGCCGCATCCACAAACACCCATTACTACCCATCGTAAAGTCGTGACGTCCGTTGAGGTCATCTGATCCTGCTTTGAATTCATTGTGTATTTTCCGGTATTAAACTTCAATCTAAATGTTAGCGCTAACATTTAGATTGAAGTTTAATACCGCTACATAATTTGTAAAGAAAATTTTATGCTGCATTACAGCATAAAATAGAGTGATTTTAGTGAGGTAGGGGGCGAGTCCGAATGAAATGCCGTTTGGTAAGATAGGGTAAAGATCGTTTTACATGTGGTTTTTTAGGCGCTTTCTCTCGCCATTAACGTAAATCCCAGATCAATTTTCGATCGCGTTATTAATTCCTTGTGGATGATGGCGCGCAATAAACTTGCAGCTTCGTAACCGATCCGATAACGTGGCGTGCTGATCGTGGTGACGGATGGTTTCATCCATGCCGATGCCGGTAAGTCATTAAAGCCGCAGATGGCGACGTGTTCTGGTACCGCGATACCACGTCGCTGGCATTGATAAATCGCACCGTGTGCAAGGTCGTCATTGCAGCAAAAGATGGCATCGCAGTCAGATGCCGCAGCGAGGATGCGTCCCAGTAACTCCGCTCCCAGTGCGATAGTTGAAGGGTCAGTGACCATGACCTCAAGTCGTGCTTCGTAGCATCCGGCCTCCTGCATCGCTTTCCTGTAACCTTCTGCACGTTTGAGGGTCCGCTCATCCAATTGCGCCCCCATAAAGGCAATGTGCCGACGCCCTTTATCGAGTAGATAGCGCGTCATCGTATAGGCGGCTTCAAATTGTGAGAAGCCAACTGATAACTGATCTGCTTTATCTGCGAGGTCCATCATTGAGACAACCGGTACTTGTGAGGATGCCAGGAGTTGTTCGACGCGCGGGCTATGACTCAGGCCTGACAATAAAATTCCGTCTGGATTTGATTGCATATAAATATTGAGTAGCTTTTCTTCTTCGGCGTCAGAGTACCGTGTATTGCCGATCAGAATCTGGTAGTTATCTGCATCAAGTACGTCCTGGATGCCTTCCAGCACATCAGTAAATACAGCATTCGACAACGAAGGGACTAAGACGACGATGACGTTGGAGTGGGCTGAAGCCAGAGCCCTTGCCGCGCGGTTTGGTACGTAGCCCAATTCGCTGACTGCCTCTTCAACGCGTTGACGCAAGCTCGCTGAGACCATGTCAGGTTGATTGATTGCCCGTGACGCCGTCATGCTGGCAACGCCAGCTCTGGCAGCGACGTCCGCCAGCGTAATTTTGCCGCTGGCGCGTCCTTTTGCTGGTGTCATTGAGGCGGCGGTCTTCGGCGGTATTGTCGGCATAGTGAATAGAAATGTTAGCGGTATCAAAAGCTAGGATAGTCAGATAAGCATTTAATTGTTTTCAAATTTCAAACATTGTAATGCGAGTAGCGTTCATGTGCCGATCGCACTAGTGGAGATTATTCACCTTGTGGATAAAAACCTATGTTGATATGAAAAAAAAGGTATTTTAATAAAATGCTTTGGGCATGTATTCACGCCATGAAAGTCTCATGCCAAAGTAGGGTATATCTGCTCTAAAATAGAGATCACTTTCCGTCTGATTTTCTCTTAGATATTCGTTTAACTTCAATTGAATTCGTTCCGGCTATGAAAAAAATCATTATCCTCAGTATGCTTGTCGTATTAACTTCTTGTGGTGGCGGCAGTAATAGCGGCACGACATCCACACCGGTGTTCTCCAGTTCAATGGCAAATATGTGTGCTAATCCCAGACCGAACACCATAGATCAGCAAGGTACTGCGGATAATGAAAAAGCATATCTGTCTGCTTTTGTGAATCAAACCTATTTGTGGTATCAGCAGTTGCCGACAAACCTGGTCGCTGCCAATTATGCGACACCGCAAGATTATTTCGCCGCCTTGAAAACGACAGCGTTGGATGTAAAAGGAATTCCTGTTGACCAGTTTCACTGGTCGCAGACAACGGCGTCTTGGGATGCGCAATCCAGTGGCAACCCACTCGACTTTGGAATTCAGTGGGCGGCCTTGAATAGTGCGCCGCCACGAAATTGGATTGTCGCTGACGTTGCACCAGGGTCGCCTGCCGCTGCTGCTGGTATTCAACGGGGGGCAAAGCTCACGTTGATTGATGGTATTGATTTTGTGAATGACAATGTACAGGCAGATATTAACGCCCTTAACGCTGCATTGTTACCCGGTCCAGTCGCCACACATTCGTTTGGCTTTAACGGTCAGACTGGCATCACAATGACGAGTACAGCGTATCCTGAGGTTACCGTTAAACATATCAAGATTATTCCAACGACGAATGGCAATGTCGGATATTTCATTTTCGATACACAAATTGCGCAATCAGAAGCTGAATTAACTAATGCAATCAATCAATTAAAAGCAGCTGGTATCAGTGATCTCATTATTGATTTACGCTATAACGGTGGTGGATTATTATATATCGCCAGTGAACTCGCTTATATGATTGCTGGTCCAGTAAATACAACGAACCATGTTTTTGAAAAGCTCATTTACAACGATAAGCTGACTTCGCAAAATACCAGTTATCCATTTTATTCTTTAGGTACAGCAAATCAAACTTTGCCGACGCTGGGTTTAAACCACGTCAGCTTATTGGTGACCTATGGTACTGCATCGGCCAGTGAATCGATTATCAATAGCTTGCGTGGTGTGAATCTGACGGTGGATCTGATCGGTTCCACCACACGTGGTAAACCTTATGGATTTGTACCTCAGGGTAACTGTGGCTGGACTTATTTTTCTATTCAGTTTAAAGGGGTGAACGATAAAGGTTTTGGTGATTATGCCGATGGCTTTACCCCGACCTGCCAAGTACCTGACGACTTTACGCATCAACGTGGTGACACAGCTGAAACTATGTTGAGTTCAGCATTAAGTTATCGTACGTCTGGTGTTTGCCCAGCGATAGCAAGCGTACCTTTGTTTGTGAATGCGAGCAGTAGTAACGCAATTTATCAGCTCGTACGTCCCGCTACCAAAGAGATGCGTATCGTGACGCCACTCCCGCATAGTATGTCAATGTAAGGTTGTGTCGCAATAAGGTAGTACTATCGCGGAAAGTGGCAATGCCTCGGAAAATTAAAAAGCGAAGCTATAAAACTGTACGGCTTTGGACAAAGTCTGACTTTTGGAGGCAGGCATCATTTGTCCCTTGTGAATCATATGCATGGTTTCAATACCCGAGATAATTGCTTGAGTATTATGGAAATTCTTGAGCCCCATCATCGGTCGGGTTAGCCGCTTGATAGCCCGGTGGCCTCGTTCAACGATGTTGTTAAGATACTTGCTCTGGCGCCACTTTTGTCAATCGTGATCAACGACAACGCTGCGTTCTTCCATTATTTCTTCGATGTGACGAAAACTCAATGGGTATGCCACGTACCAGCGTACACAAAGCATCATGACTTCCAATGGATAATGCCGTCGTTTAAGAACCTTG
>Ga0209913_1001420_pt1 | contig 13328 bp, 11 predicted proteins | sample PersoiDNA2013203_FD_185805 | JGI IMG/M metagenome (GOLD analysis project Ga0209913, IMG submission 185805) | Permafrost soil microbial communities from the Arctic, to analyse light accelerated degradation of dissolved organic matter (DOM) -... | ecosystem: Environmental > Terrestrial > Soil >... | reverse complement strand
GCGAAGACGAGCATCGTGGCGAGCACCAGCGCGGCCCAGCGGCTGCCCAGCGGGCGGAGGGGTGCGGCGGAGCGGTCGGGCAGACGTTGCTGTGTGAGAGCGGTGCTGCGGGCCTGTGCACCGTCGTCCGCTGTCACGCGCGACGTCGCTGCCGGGTCCGGTCGCCGCAACGGGTCAGAAGCCGAAGAGGCCGGCGAACCAGCCTGCGGCCTCGCCGGCCAGCCCCCGCGAGCCGTCCCCCGTCGTCGACACGATCGCCACGGCGGCAGTCGCCTTGATACCGGCCTTGGGCGCCGCCGTGGGCGTCGGCTTGCGCGCGGTGGGCGTCGGCGTGGGCTTCGGCGTCGTCGGCGTGGGCTTCGGCGTCGTCGGCTTGGGCTTCGGCGTCACCGTCGGCTTGATCGTCTTCGTCGGCCCCGGCGACGGCGACGCGCTGCCGGAGGCCGAGGGCGCCGCCGACGGCGACATGCCCTGCATCTTGCCCTGCCACGGGCTGAACGTCCACGGTGCCGTGGCGAAGCTGGGATGCGGCTGGTCCTTGAGCGCCGCCGCGAAGAACTTGGCCCACATCGGCGCGCAGATCGTGCCGCCGTAGAGGCCGTCCATGGGCGAGTTCTTCACGGCGTCGCCCATCCACACGGAGGCCGCGAGCTGAGGGGTGTACCCGACGTACCACACGTCCCAGCCCTTGTCCGTGGTGCCGGTCTTGCCGGCGCGCGTGTAGGGGAAGTAGGCGCCGGACGGCGAGCCGGTGCCGCTCGTGGCCACGCGCTCCAGACACTGCGTGACGACGCTGGCGACGCCGGCCGGGATGGCCCTGTGGCCCTTTGTCTTGGGCCTCCAGTCGACGCGGCCGTTGGGGAACTCGACCTTGACGATCGCCTGCGGCGGGTGGTGGATGCCGCCGCTGGCCAGGGTGGCGTAGCCATCGGCCATCTCGAGCGGCGTCACGCCCGAGGTGCCCAGGGTGATGGACGGCACCGCGGCGAGCGGGCTGGTGATGCCCATTTTTCGGGCGACCTCGATCGTGTTGTCGGGGCCGACGTCGACGCTGAGCTGCGCGAAGACGACGTTGTCGGAGATGGTGGTGGCGGCCGAGACGCTCTCGGCCCCGCCGGGGCCGTCGCCGTACACGAGCCACGGCTCCGCGTAGAGGCCCATGGGGATCACGATCGGGCTCTTGGACGGGTAGTAGGTGGTGTCGGGGTTCATACCCTGCTGCACGGCCGTGGTGAGCACGAACGGCTTCATTGCCGAGCCCGGCTGACGCTTGGCCTGCGTGGCGAGATTGAACTTCCGCTTCTTGAAGTCGAGGCCGCCGACCATGGTGCGGATGTAGCCGTTCTTGGGATCGATGGCGACGAGGGCCGCTGCAGGCTTGAAGCCGAAGTTCAGCGGCCCTGTCGTGCTCTTGATCACGTCGATGGCTTCGCGCTGCCACGTCATGTCGATGCTCGTGTACACCTTGAGGCCGCCCTCGAACACCTGGCGCGTGCCGTATCGCTTGGTGAGCACGCCCGTGACGTAGGCGGTGAAGTAGTCGGCCATGTCGTTGTTCATCGACGGCGGGTGCGGGTAGACGCCGATCTTCTTCTTGCTCGCCTTGATCGCTCTCTGCTGCGTGATGTAGCCCTGGTCGGCCATGACCTGCAGCACGAGGTTGCGGCGCTCCTTGGCGAGCTTCGGGTCGGTGGTCGGCGAGTACTGCGTAGGGAACTTGGGCAGCGCGGCGAGCAGAGCCGCCTGCTGCAGGTTGAGCCCCGAGGCGTGCTTATGGAAGTACGTGAGCGCCGCGGCCTCCACGCCGTAGGAGCCCGCGCCGTAGTACACGGTGTTGAGGTACTCCGTGAGGATCCTGTCCTTGGACCACCGGTCCTCGAGCTGCCAGGCGAGCACCGCCTCGCGGATCTTGCGCGTGTAGGTGCGTTCGTTGCCGACGTAGGCGTTCTTCACGTACTGCTCGGTGATGGTGGAGCCGCCCTGGACGACGCCGCCGGCGCGGAAGTTCTCGATCATGGCGCGCACCACGCCCTGGAAGTCGACGCCGTGGTGCGTGTAGAAACGTTCGTCCTCAATGGCCACGGTGGCCTGCTTCATGACGTCCGGGATCTTGTTGCCGGGCACGAGGACGCGGTTCTCGGCGCCGTGCAGCTCGGCGATGAGCTGGCCGTTGCGATCGTAGATCGTGGTGTTCACCGCGTTGGGCCGCTTGCGCAGCTCCTCCAGCGAGGGCAGGTTGCGCGAGAGCGCGAAGATGGCGCCGGCGGCCACGCCGAGCACGACGATGACGAGCAGTAGGACGACGACCGCTGTGATCTTCAGCCAGAGGAGCTTGCGCTTCTTTTTGGCGGTGGTCTTCTGCCGGCGCGCGCGGCCGCGCCGGGGCGTGTCGTCGGGGCGGGTGCGGTATCGAGTGTAGTCAGCCATGGCTCACCATTCTACCCGATGGAAGACGCGCGAGCCGCCGGCTGCGTTCACGCAGGGGCGCGGCTCAGGTCGTCGGGGTCGTCACCGGCATCTTCACCACCGGCGGCGGCTTCCCTTTTCGGCTGCACCAGGCGGGCCAGCGGGATGGAGATCTCATAGAGGATCACGAGGGGGATGAACATGGCCAGCATCGAGAAGGCGTCCTGGCTGGGCGTGATGACCGCGGCCACGATCGCGTTGATGAGGATGGCGTAGCGGCGGTGCTTGCGCAGGAACCTGTCGTCGAGAACGCCCACCTTGGCGAGAAGCACGAGGACGACCGGCATCTCGAACACCGCCCCGAAGGCGAGCACGAAGAGCGCGACGAAGGTGAAGTAGTCGCTGGCGCGGTTCTGGATGTTGAAGTTGCCGCTGCCGAAGCCCAAGAGGAACTGCAGGCCCTTGGGCAGCACGACCAGGTACCCGAAGACGACGCCTCCGAGGAAGAGGGCCGTCGTGGCGATGACCACGGGGTAGAAGTAGCGCTTCTCCGTGCTCGTGAACGCCGGCCCCACATAGGCCCACATCTGCCAGATGAGGAACGGCGCGGCGAGCATGATGCCGACGACCACCCAGATCTTGAGGCTGGTCATGAACGGCTCGGCGGGGCTGAAGGTGGTGAGCCGGTACGCCGAGGGAGCCAGGCCGTGCACCTGCTTGAGGGGGTAGAGCAGCAGGTCGAACACGAGGCTGTTGAACACCGCCGCCACGACGACGCCGACGGCGAGGGCGACGATCGCCCACATGAGCCGCTTGCGCAGCTCGTCGAGGTGCTCGAAGAGAGTGAACCGGTCGTCGACGTTGACGGGCATCGCGGCTCAGGCGTCGTCGCGGCCTGCGGAGGCGCTGGCTGCGGTGGTGTCGTCGCCGGCGGCTTCAGCCGCCACCGGCTCGTCGACCGCGGGTTCGACGGCCGCCTCCGCGGCAGTCACCTCCACCGGCGTGGTGTCGCTGCCCGCGGCCGCCACGGGCGCCGGCTTGTCGGCCGCCGGCGCGACGACGGCCGCGGCGGCCTGCTGCGGCGCGGGAGCGGTGGCGGAGTTGAGGTCGACGCTCATGGACGACTTGAGGTCGTTGACGCCCTTCGTCATCTCGTCGAGGCCGAGCTCCGCGCGCGCCGTCTCGGTCGCCTTGCGGAACTCGCGCACGGCATGACCGAGGCTGCGGCCTGCCTGCGGCAGCCCCTTTGGTCCGAAGATCAGCAGCGCAAGGACGAGCACGATAACGATTTCCAGCGGGCCGACGCTCACGGCAGAGTCCCTTGGGCCGGGGGGGTATCTATCTATTTCATCTTAGGCGCGCCCGCGACGCCGGTCAATTCGAGCCCGGGCGCTTCGTCAGAGATCCGGCTGAGGGCTCGTAGAGGCGCCGCAAATCGCCAGAAAATACCTGCAAACCGAGTGTGACGCGGGGATACCCCGGGAGGTTCCCCGACAAGTTGCGTCGGACGCCCCGCGTTTGGTATATTCGGCCCCGACGACTCGCCCCGGTCCCGTGTGGCCGGTGTGCGGGTCTCCGACTTTCATATGACGAGCACATACCTAACCAACTGGCTCTATGTCTGGCTCTTCATCGCCGCCGGCGGTGCTCTCGTCGTGCTCATTCTGCTCTTCTCCAAGCTCATCAATCCGAGCCATCTCACGCCGGAGAAACTGGCGCCGTACGAGTGCGGCATCCCGCCGGTGGGCAACCCCTGGGCGCCCTTCGCGGTGCGGTACTACGTCTTCGGGCTGCTGTTCCTGATCTTCGACGTGGAGGCCGTGTTCCTGTTCCCCTGGGCGCTCGTGTTCCGCACCCTGGGCACGGCCGGGTTCGTCGAGATGCTCCTCTTCATCGCCGTGCTGGGCTTCGGCCTGCTGTACGCCTGGCGCAAGGGGGCCCTCGAGTGGGCATGACCGACATGGTCCCGGACCGCTTCAAGATGCGCTACCCCAAGCTGGAGCACTTCCAGGAGCCCAACGTCATCACCACGACTGCCGACTTCATCTTCAGCTGGGCGCGCTCGCACTCCGTCTTCCCGTTCACCTACGGTCTCGCTTGCTGCGCCATTGAGATGCTCAGCTCCGGCTTCGCCCGCTTCGACGTCGCCCGCTACGGCATGGAGGTCTTTCGGCCCACGCCGCGCCAGTGCGACCTCATGATCGTCGCCGGCACCGTCAACGAGAAGATGGCGCCGGTCCTCAAGCGCCTCTACGAGCAGATGTCGGAGCCCAAGTGGGTGATCAGCATGGGCGCCTGCGCCACCAGCGGCGGGCCCTTCTACGACGGCTACAACGTGGTCAACGGCGTCGACAAGCTCGTGCCCGTCGACGTCTACATCCCGGGCTGCCCGCCGCGCCCCGAGGCGCTGTTCCAGGGTTTGCTGGAGCTGCAGGTCAAGATCCAGCAGCACAAGTTCGTCGCCGAGACCCCAAAGCCGGCCGCTCAGAACCCGAAGCCGGCCGCCGTGACACCGGCGCCAGTCGCCGGCGAAGAGGCCTGACCGTGGGCCTCGAGATCGGCACGAATCCCATGGACATGGACGCCATCGCCGCCCGCCTGGCCGCCGACTTCGCCGCCGAGCTCACGGACGTGCGCGTGCAGGAGCCCGATACGGTCGTGGCCCGCTGCGAGCGCGCCGCGCTCAAGGACGTGGCGCGGCGCCTCAAGGCGCACGCCGAGATCGGCTACGAGACGCTCAACTTCGTGGCGGGCGTCGACAAGGTCAGGCACCTGGAGAGCGTGTACCACGTGTACTCCTGGAAGACCAACACGTACTTGGAGCTCCACGTCGAGGTGCCCAAGGCCAAGGCCGAGGTCGACACCGTGTGCGACGTGTGGCCGGCCGCCGACTGGCACGAGCGCGAGGCGTGGGACATGGTCGGGATCAGGTACCTCGGTCATCCCGACCTGCGCCGCATCCTGCTCAAGGACGACTTCGTCGGCCACCCGCTGCGCAAAGACTACGTCGACTCGGCGGAGAACCACCCGCATGCCTGACCAGTTCGCCACGCCCGAACCCGACGAGGCCGTCAAGCTCGCGCTGCGGCGCATCGAAGAGTCGACGGCCCGCGGCGAGGGCTCCGACGTCGAGGGCCTCGCCTTCAACGAAGTGGTCGTCAACATGGGGCCGCAGCACCCCAGTACGCACGGCGTGCTGCGGCTCGTCGTCACGCTCGACGGGGAGCTCGTCAAAGACGTCATCCCCGTCATCGGCTACCTGCACCGCTGCAAGGAGAAGCTCGCCGAGAAGCGCACGTACTTCCAGTACATCCCCATCGTCGACCGCACCGAGTACGTCGCCGGCATGAACTGCGAGTGGGGCTACGTCATGACCGTCGAGAAGCTCGCCGGCATCCGGCCGACGCGGCGCGCGGAGTTCATCCGCGTCATCATGGCCGAGCTCAACCGCATCGCCAGCCACCAGGTCGCCGTCGGCACCTTCACCGCCGACCTGGCGCCGCTCGGCACCGCCATGGTCTTCTACATGTTCCGTGACCGCGAGTACATCCTCGACCTCCTCGAGGAGGTCAGCGGCGCACGCATGATGTTCAACTACTTCCGCTTCGGCGGGCTGCGCTACGACCTGCCCGACGGCTGGGTCGAGAAGTGCCGCGACCTCATGACGCGGATGCCCAAGCTCATCGACGAGTACGAGTCGCTGGTCGACGACAACGCCATCTTCCTGCTGCGCTGCATCGGCAAGGGCGTGATCACGCAACAGGACGTCGTGGACTACGGCATCACCGGCCCCAACGCGCGCGCCTCCGGAGTCGCTCTCGACCTGCGGCGCACCCGGCCTTACTCGGTGTACCCGGAGCTGGACTTCGAGGTCTGCACGCTCAGCCACGGCGACATCTTCGACCGCTACAAGGTGCGCATGAACGAGATGCGCCAGAGCGTGAAGATCGTCGAGCAGTGTCTCGACATGCTGCCCAAAGGCCCCGTGCAGCTCGGCTCTCTGCGCGCCCCCTACGTCATCACGCCGCCGCCGGGCGAGTGCTACACCGGCCAGGAGAACCCGCGCGGCGAGTACGGCACGTACATCGTCAGCGACGGGTCGCGGTACCCCTACAGGCTCAAGTTCCGCGACCCCTGCTTCTGCAACCTGCAGCTCTTCCCCAAGCTGCTGCGCGGCAACAAGATCGCCGACGCGGTGGCCATCTCGGGCAGCATCGACCTGGTGCTCGGAGGCATCGACCGCTAGATGGACATCTTCCTCGCCATCCTCCGCGCCGTCGTCTTCGTCGTCGTCGCCTACGCGGTGGTGTTCGTGGCGGCGCTCGTCAACATCGTCTTCGAGCGCCGCGTCTTGGCCTTCATGCAGGACCGCTTGGGCCCCAACCGTACGGGCCCCCAAGGCGTACTGCAGAGCGTCGCCGACGCCTTCAAGATGATGGGCAAGGAGGACTTCCGCCCGGCCCTCGCCGACCCGGTGCTGTTCACGCTGGCGCCGATCATGGTCATGATTGGCGCCGTCGCCGTGCAGCTCGTGATCCCCTATACCAACGGCATGACGGCCACCGGCCTCGACGTCGGGCTCATCTTCATCGTCGCCATCACCGGCTTCACGACGATGGCGATCCTTCTAGGCGGCTGGTCGTCGCGCAACAAGTACTCGCTGGTGGGCGCGCTGCGCGCCGCCGCCCAGATGATCTCGTACGAGATCCCGATGATCCTCGGCCTGCTCATCGTCGCCATGATCGTGGGTTCGCTGCGCATCACCGACGTCGTCGCCGCCCAGGCGGACTACAAGTGGATCGTGTTCTACGCGCCCTTCACGTTCCTCATCTTCTACATCGCCTCCATCGCCGAGCTGAACCGTGGCCCGTTCGACCTGCCCGAGTCAGAGTCCGAGCTCGTCTCCGGGTACGGCACCGAGTACTCGGGCATGCGCTTCGGCATGTTCTTCCTCAACGAGTACGCCGGCATGACCATCATGTCGATGGTCGCCGTCACGCTCTTCTTCGGCGGCTGGCAGGGGCCGTTCGCACACGCTGTCGTCTTCTGGGGCGTGTCGTGGATCGGCATCCTGTGGTTCATCGTCAAGAGCTACATCCTCGTCTTCGCGCTGGTCTGGATCCGGCTGTCGCTGCCGCGCCTCCAGGTCGACCAGCTCATGGCCTTCGCCTGGAAGATCCTCATCCCGCTGGGCCTGCTCAACATCCTCGCGACGGCGGCCGTCATGCTGTGGGTCCCGCACTGGAAGTGGGGCATGGCCGTTTTCAGCTGGATCTCCTTCTTCGCGTTCGTAGGCCTCTTCGACCCCATCCTCAAATGGCGCCTGCGCCGGCAGCGCGACCGTCTTCCGGTGGTGAACGCCTGATGCTCGGCATGTTCAAGGCCATGCGGACCACGCTTCGCCACCTGCCGATGAGGAAGATCACGGTCCAGTACCCGGAGCAGCGCGAGCGGCTGCCCGAGCGCAGCCGCGGCCTCTTCCGCGTGGTCATCGACCCGGCCAACGGCGAACCACGCTGCCGCGCCTGCACGCTCTGCGAGAGCAACTGCCCCGTGCAGGTCATCCGCGTCAACTACACGAGCAAGTACCAGCTGCCCGTGCCCAACGCGGCGCGCATCGCCGAGGCGCGCATCGCCGCGCAGCCCGACGTCGACCTCAAGCCGCTGCAGCCGGTGCTCGACGACTACCACGAGCACGGCACCGGCCTCATCGCCATGCTGCAGAACGCGCAGGAGGCCTACGGGTATCTGCCGCGCCTCGCGATCCAGGAGATCTCGCTGCAGACCGGCGTGTCGCTGTCGCAGCTCTACGGTGTCTCCAGCTTCTACAACCAGTTCCGCCTCTCGCCGGCGGGCAAGCACATCATCACCGTCTGCCACGGCACGGCTTGTCACGTGGCGGGCGCGTCACTCATCACGGCCGCGTTCTCCGAAGAGCTTGGGGTGGACGTGGCCAAGACCACCAAGGATCGTCTCTTCACGCTCCAGGCCGTGAGTTGTGTCGGCGCCTGCGCCCTGGCGCCGGTGGTCAGGGTCGGCGACGACGAGACACACGGCCGCATGACCCCCGACAAAGCGCGTAAGCTGGTCGTCGACCTGCGGCGCTCGGAGGGTATCGAATGAGCACCACGACCACCGACCGCGCGGCGGCCATCCAGGCAGCACTCGCCCAGGCGTTGCACCCGGATAGCGTAGTAGCTCACGAAGGCGCTCTTGAGATCCGCATCTGCGCCGGCACGGCCTGCCACGCCTCAGGTCGCCTCGGCGTGCGCGACGCCGTCGTCGAGGAGCTGGCCGATCGCGGGCTGACCGGCAAGGTCGCCTTCGTCGAGACCGGCTGCCACGGCTTCTGCGAACAGGGCCCCATCCTCGTCATCCAGCCCAAAGGCATCTTTTACGCGCACGTCCGGCCGCAGGACGTGGCCGCCATCATCGAACAGAGCATCGAAGGCGACGGCTTCGTCGAGAAGCGCCTCTACCGCGACCCGCACACCGGGGAGCCGGTGCCCTACGAGCGGGACATCCCGTTCTACAAGGGGCAGCAGCGGCTCGTGCTCGCCTTGAACGGCAAGATCGACCCGTACTCGATCGACGACTACCTGAGCCACGGAGGGTATACCGCTCTGGCCGACGTCCTCGCCGGCGACGACCCGGACGCGGTCATCGAGCTGATCACCGAGTCCAAGCTGCGTGGCCGCGGCGGCGCCGGGTTCTCGACCGGCACCAAGTGGCGCTTCGCGCGCCAGGCAAAGGGCGAGACCAAATACGTCATCTGCAACGCCGACGAAGGCGACCCCGGCGCCTTCATGGACCGTTCGGTGCTCGAGGGCAACCCGCACGCTGTCCTCGAAGGCATGATGATCGCCGCGTTCGCGATCGGCGCGCACGAAGGCTACGTCTACGTGCGCGCCGAGTATCCCTTCGCCGTCGCGCGTCTGCGTGCCGCCCTGGTGCAGGCGCGTGAGCGCGGTCTGCTGGGGCTCGACATTCTGGGCTCCGGCTTCGCTTTCGACGTGCGCATCAGCGAGGGCGCCGGCGCGTTCGTCTGCGGCGAGGAGACGGCCCTCATCGCAAGCATCGAGGGCAAGCGCGGCATGCCGCGCACCCGTCCGCCTTTCCCCGCGGTCTCGGGGCTCTGGGGCCGACCCACCAACATCAACAACGTCGAGACGTTCGCCAATATCCCCTGGATCATGACGCACGGCGCCGAGGCTTTCGCCGCCATGGGCGTCGGCGAATCGCGTGGTACAAAGATCTTCTCGCTCACCGGCAAGGTCGCCAACGGCGGCCTGGTGGAGGTGCCGATGGGCGCCACGCTGCGCCATATCATCTTCGACATCGGCGGCGGCATGTTGCCCGGACGCACGTTCAAGGCCGTGCAACTCGGCGGGCCTTCGGGCGGCTGCCTGCCCGACGCGATGCTCGACGTGAAGGTCGACTACGAGGAGCTCAGCGCCTCGGGCGCCATCGTCGGCTCCGGTGGCCTTGTGGTGGTCGACAACACCAACTGCATGGTCGACCTGGCGCGCTTCTTCCTGCAGTTCACTCAGGACGAGTCGTGCGGCAAGTGCGTGCCCTGTCGGCTGGGCACCAAGCGCATGCTGGAGACTCTGGAGCGCATCACCGCGGGAAATGGACGTGAGGGAGACATCGAGCTGCTGGAGGAGCTCTCGGGCTACATCATCGAAGGCTCGCTCTGCGCTCTCGGCGGAACGGCGCCCAACCCGGTGCTCACTACCCTGCGCTACTTCCGCGATGAGCTGGACGCGCACATCAGCGAGAGGCGCTGCCCGGCGGGCCAGTGCAAGGCGCTGATCACCTACTACATCGACGCCGAGGCCTGCACCGGCTGCATGCTCTGCGCCAAGAAGTGCCCCACCAGCTGCATCAGCGGCGAGAAGAAGCAGCCGCACGTCATCGACGTGAGCAGCTGCATCAAGTGCGACACCTGCCGTCAGGTCTGCAAGTTCGACGCCGTCAAGGTGTGGTCCGGCATCGAGCAGGCCGCCGCGGCCACCGGTCAGGAAGCGTAAGGGGCCGATGGCCACCACCGCCGACGACATCACGCGCACCCAGGCGCGCCCCGACCAGGTGCTCCTGACCATCGACGGCCAGGAGGTCGCCGGCGAGCGCGGCGACACCATCCTCGAGGCGGCGCAGCGCGTGGGCATCCACATCCCCACGCTGTGCTACGAGCCGCGGCTTCAGGCCACCGCCGCCTGCCGCATGTGCATCGTCGAGGTGGAGGGCGCGCGCAAGATGCTGCCGAGCTGCTCGGCGGCCGTCGCCGACGGCATGGTGGTGCGCACCAACACCGAGAAGGTGCGCGCCATGCGCCACCTGTACCTCGAGCTGCTGCTCAGCGACCACAACTCGTTCTGCACGCCGCCCTGCCGCGACGCCTGCCCGACGCACATCAAGATCCCGCAGTTCCTCGAGTACATCGCGCACAAGGACTACAAGAACGGGGTGCGCAAGCTGCGCGAGGACCTGCCCTTCCCGGCCGTGATCGGGCGCGTGTGCCCGCGGCCCTGCGAGGGACCTTGCCGCCGGCAGCTCGTCGAGCACCCGATCACGATCTGCCAGCTGCACCGCTTCATGGCCGACCAGACCATCGACGAGGAGCAGGAGGGCGAGCTGCTGCTGCCGGTCGAGCCCAAGCCCGACTCCGCCAAGCGCATCGCGATCGTCGGCGGCGGGCCCGCCGGCCTCGCCGCCGCCTTCTACGCCCGGCTCGAGGGGCACGCGGTCAAGATCTTCGAGGCGCTGCCCAAGCCCGGCGGCATGCTGCGCTACGGCATCCCCAGCTACCGGCTGCCGCGCGACCTCCTCGACAAGGAGATCAACGTGCTGTGGCGCATGGGCGTCGAGATCCAGGTCAACAGCCGGCTCGGCGTCGACTACCAGCTCGAAGACCTGTTCGACGAGGGCTTCGACACGGTGTTCCTCGCCCTGGGCGCCTTCAACTCCAACGACATGGGCATCCCCGGCGAAGACGCCGAGGGCGTGGTCACGGCGGTCGACTTCCTCGGCGACCTCGAGCTCAACGGCGAGGTCCACGTCGGGAACAATGTCACCGTCATCGGCGGCGGCTTCACCGCCATGGACGCCTGCCGCACCTCCGTGCGCAAGGGCGCCAAAGAGGTCACCTGCCTGTACCGCCGGTCGCGCAAGGAGATGCCCGCCCACCACACCGAGGTCGACGAGGCCGAGGAGGAGGGCGTTAGGCTGGAGCTGCTCTGCGCGCCCGTACGCGTCATCACCGACCCCGCCAACAAGGTTACCGGCATCGAGATGCTGCGCATGGAGCTCGGCGAGCCCGACGCCTCGGGGCGCCGGCGCCCGGTGCCTATCGAGGGCAGCGAGTTCGTCGTCGAGTGCGACCAGATCATCGCGGCGATCGGCCAGTACCCCAAGCTCGACGGCACGACCGAGGAGCAGGGCGTCAAGCGCACCAAGTGGCGCACCATCGCCGTTGACGACTGGACCTTCCAGACCGCCGACCCGCGCGTGTTCGCCGGCGGCGACGCCGTGCTCGGCGCGCAGACGGCCATCCAGGCGGTCGCCCAGGGCAAGAAGGCCGCCTGGAGCATGGACGCCTACCTGCGCGGCGCCGACATGGCCGAGGTCGGGCAGTCGCTGGCCGAGCTCAAGGCGCAGCCGTTCTTCAAAGCGCTCACGTCCAGGACCGACCTCGATCCGCGCGTCGCGCGCATGGCCGAGGTCCCGCCAGTGTTCATCGACATGACCACCGACGTTACCCGGCCCAGCCCGCCCGCCGACATGCCCAAGCGCGCGCCCGAGGACCGGCGCACCAACTTCAAGCAGATCGAGCTCGGGTTCAGCGAAGAAGAGGCTGTGCGTGGCGCCGAGCTGTGCCTCGACTGCTACTGCCCGGCGAGCGGCAAGTGCGACCTGCAGCGGTACGGCATCGAGTACGAGGTCTTCAAGAACCGCTTCCACGGCGGCGAGGCCCACGACTACCCGGCCGATTTCCGCCACGATTTCATCATGCGCGAGCCCAACCGCTGCATCAACTGCGGCCGCTGCGTGCGCGTCTGTCGCATGGAGGTCGGCTCCAGCTGCTACGACAGCATGGGCCGCGGCTACGACTCCATCGTCTCAACGGCCGACAACCTGCCGCTGCAGCTCGTCGGCTGCGTCTCGTGCGGCAAGTGCGCCGAGACCTGCCCCACCGGCTCCATCGAGACCAACCCGCGCCTGCTGGGGAGCTACGACCTCGACGAGAGCCGCTGCATGTTCTGCGGCGAGTGCGTGGAGGTGTGCCCCTACGACGCCCTCGAGCAGAGCGACTTCTTCGAGCTCGCCGGCTACAACCGCACGACCATGGCGCGCGAGTCGCTCTACGTGCGCGAGCCGCGCCGCGTCGACCCGTTGCGCGAGACCGTCACCGACCTCGTGCCGCACGTCCGCGACGCGGCGCTCGGCCGCGGCTGGACGTGGGAGCCCATCAAGGACGATCCCATCGCGCTCGACGAACCGGAGGGCGGCGCCTGATGCCGGGCGGCGACTTCCATCCCTGGCTGTTCGTCATCCTGGCCGCGTGGATCCTCGTCTGCGGCCTCGGCGTCGTAGCCTTCAAGAAGATCATGTACTCGGCCGCGTCGATGGTCGCCTGCTTCCTCGGCGTGGCCTTCGCCTATGCGCTGCTCAACGCGCCTCTGGTGGCCATCGTGCAGATCCTCGTGTACGTGGGCGCCATCTCCATCGTCATCATCTTCGCGATCATGCTCACCGAGGTGCAGGACGGCGGCTACGAGCTGTTCTTCAACAGGCAGGCCGTGTTCGCGGCGCCGCTGGCCGTCACCGTCGCCGCCGTCCTCATGGTGGTCATGGTCACCTCCGACATCGGCCCGATCGGCGACACGGCGCTCAACCCCAGCGTCAAGGGGATCTCGCTG
>Ga0209913_1001419_pt1 | contig 13338 bp, 10 predicted proteins | sample PersoiDNA2013203_FD_185805 | JGI IMG/M metagenome (GOLD analysis project Ga0209913, IMG submission 185805) | Permafrost soil microbial communities from the Arctic, to analyse light accelerated degradation of dissolved organic matter (DOM) -... | ecosystem: Environmental > Terrestrial > Soil >... | reverse complement strand
ATGAGGAATTTCTAATGAAGCATCTTTCACGTAAATTTTTTCAATACTAAAACCAGCTTGCTGTGGTTGTTCTTGTTGCTCTGCTGCTGCGTTGTTATCTTCTTTTGCCATGATTTTTGTCTTCAGCTTTCTTCTTTAATGTACAGCTTAAATTAAGGGGTTAATTGAATATATGTTAATGAACCAATTTGCTATTTTAACAGAATTTAGGCGGCAAGTAGTGGGTCTAGCCCGCCAGCTAAATCTAATGCGCGCAAATCATCAAAGCCGCCAATATGGTGACTATCAATATAAATTTGCGGCACGGTACGTCTACCCGTTTTTTGCATCATTTCCTCGCGCAATTCAGGTTGTAAATCAATGCGAATCTTATTGATCTCTTTAACACCTTTACCAAGCAGTAAGCGTTCAGCATTGATGCAGTAAGGGCAAACGGCCGTGGTGTACATCGTCACTGTTGACATTAAACTACTCCATTTTCAGCAGAAGATTCAACCACAGTTTGTTTTGCAGCCTTCTTACTTGCAGCGACTTTTTTCACGGCTGAATTAGTCACAATTGGCAACTTAGCTTCAACCCAGGCATTTAAGCCACCATGCAGATTATTCACTTGCGCAAACTCTGCTTTGCGCAAAATATCACACGCCTTGGCAGAGCGCATACCACGCTGGCAATTGACCAAAATCGTTTTATTTTGATATTTTTTAAGCTCACCGATACGTTCCACCAAATTAGCCAACGGAATATGCGTAGCCTCTGCAATATGGCCGCTGGCAAACTCGGCATCATCACGTACATCCAACACAAAAGCATTAGACCGATTAATTAACGTGACAGCTTCAGCTGCGCTTATATTAGGCACACCGCCCGCACTTTTTTTAAACATTGGCAGCAACAGCATGAAGCCTGAACCTACAGCCAAACCAATCAACAAGATATTACTTCTAAAAAATTCCACACAGTACCCCTCAAATTTCAATTTGTTTAACATGGCGCCTTTGCGCTCAAAATCAATAGCCAGTCTAATAGCCACCTCAATACAAACTTAATACATGTTCAATACATATTTTATAAACCGATTTTACGTGTAAATAAGCTAAAATAGTGATATTACATTCACAATATTAAAGCAAAATATTATGGTACCCACCACAAACACCACCCCTGTCAGTCTTCTGATTTTAGATGGCTTTGGCTATCGTGAAGAATGTGCGGACAACGCTATTGCCCTAGCCCGCAAACCTAATATAGACGCACTTTGGAACAACCATCCACATACCTTGATCAATGCTTCTGAACATTACGTAGGCTTGCCAGATGGTCAAATGGGTAACTCTGAGGTTGGTCATCTTAATATCGGCGCGGGTCGCGTGGTGTTTCAAGATTTTGAACGCATCAACAATAGCATTGCGAGTGGTGAATTTTTCGAACACCCCGAATTAAAAGCGGCCTTACTCGGCATTAAAAACACCAATAAAGCCTTACATATTTTTGGGCTGCTTTCAGACGGTGGCGTACATAGCCATCAGGACCATATTCATGCAATGCTGGAAATGGCAGCAAAGTTAGGCTTATCAAAAATATACGTACATGCTTTTTTAGATGGCCGTGATACGCCACCCGTCAGCGCCGCACCTTATTTAGCGGCACTTGAAGCGAAAATAAAAGCATTAGGTGCAGGTAAAATCATCTCCATCAACGGTCGTTTTTATAGCATGGATAGAGATAAACGCTGGCCGCGTGTTGAGGCAGCTTATTCATTAATTACCGAAGGCTTGGGTGAATATACCTACGCTACAGCAGAAGAAGGCTTACAGGCCGCTTATGCCCGCGGCGAGAATGATGAATTCGTTAAAACCACAGCAATACGCCAACCTGACGAAGCGCCGATTCACCTTGAAGATGGTGACTTAGTGGTTTATATGAATTTCAGATCTGACCGCGCACGCCAGTTGACGCATGCCCTGTTAAGCGATGAGTTTGATGGCTTCCATCGCCGTCACGTGCCGAAACTTGCCGGCTACTTTACACTGACGATGTTCGATAAAAAAGAAACCAAGGCTACAGTGATTTTTCCACCGTATTCGATCAAAAACACGTTTGGTGAATATATATCTAACTTAGGCCTTACACAATTACGGATTGCTGAAACTGAGAAATATCCTCACGTAACTTTTTTCTTTAACGGCGGAGAAGAAACGGTATTCCCTGGTGAAGACCGAATTTTAGTGCCTTCGCCACCAGTAGCCACTTATGATTTGCAACCGGAAATGAGCGCGTTTGAACTCACAGACAGGCTTGAAGAAGCGATTTTAAGCCGGAAATACAATGCCATTGTCTGCAATTATGCCAATGGCGATATGGTTGGTCATACAGGCAGTCTGGAAGCGGCTATCAAGGCCATCGAAACCTTAGACACTTGCGTGGGGCGCGTGGTAAAAGCCATGCAAAGCATAGGCGGTGAGGTGATTATTACCGCCGATCATGGCAATGCCGAAGTCATGTTTGACAAGGTGAACAACCAGCCTCATACGCAGCATACGACAAACAAAGTGCCGCTTATTTACGTTGGTCGCGAAGCAACACTCGCAGAAAACGGCGCCTTATCTGATTTAGCTCCGACTTTGCTGCAAATGATGGGCGTTGCGCAACCGATTGAAATGACAGGCAAAAGCCTGGTTCACTTTGCCGATTAATTCGCTATTCATTACGCTTTCAGTTGGCAAACTCACTTTAATTTTGGTAGCCAGCGCTTTCGGGATTAAGCCATTGCGTCGCCTTCATTTCAATCGAACGACATGTTGTTTCGCGTTGATGGCATTATTGCTTACGCATGGCTCATTGACCTTTGCCGCAAAAAAAACCGAGCAGTCCAAACAAGCCCTAAGCGATGTGCAACAACGTTTAGAGTCACTAAAAAAAGAATTGGACAGTTCACAGGAAGCGCACAAAGACGCTGCGGATGCTTTGAAAGATAGTGAAGTTGCCATTAGTGAGGCTAATAAAAAACTGTTTGAAATCAAACACAAGCAACAGCAAAATAAAAAAACGCTCACACAACTTGAGTCTGACTCAAAATCGACCAATCAAGCACTCTCACAACAGCAAAAGCTGTTAAGCAGCATGCTATATCAGCAATATATTCATGGTCAGCAAAGCTATGTGCAAATGATTCTACAAAGTGAGCACCCTAGTGAAATCGCACGTGACGTGCATTATTATTCATACATTGCCAGCGCCCGCGCTGCCTTGATTAAGCAAATGCAAGGCAGCTTAAACAAAATCAGCAAACTGAATGAACAAACAGCCTCCGCACTTAAAGAGGTAGCCGAACTAAAGCAAAAGCAAATGGAGGCACGACGCGTTTTAGAAAGCCAAAAGCAGGCTAAATCCAAAGTGGTTCAAACGCTATCGCAACAAATTGCTTCACAACGCGGCGAAATCAAAAAGTTAAGCCGTGATGAAAAAAGACTTTCAGAATTAGTAGAGCGCTTAGCCAGAATTGTTCCACCTAAACCTAAACGCACGACAACAAAATCGACTGCAGCTAATAACGCAGGCTCTAAGAAATCGCCTTCTTCAGAAATTACTGAGAGTAATAAACAAGCTAAGGAAATTGTTGCTATCAATAACAACACACCCAGCGATGAGTTTTCAGGTGAAAACTTTGCTGCGCTAAAAGGCAAACTAAGGCTGCCAGTGCGTGGCGAGGTCAGCAATCGCTTTGGCGCCAGCAGAGAGGATAGCGGCATCTCTTGGAAAGGATTGTTCATTAAGGCAAATGAAGGTGCAGAAGTAAAATCTGTCGCTAATGGCCGCGTAGTATTTGCAGATTGGCTACGAGGATTTGGCAACTTGATCATTGTCGATCATGGAGATGGCTACATGAGCTTATATGGCAACAATCAGGCCATATTGAAACAAGTCGGCGATTCGGTTCATGCTGGTGATGCGATTGCATCTGTGGGCAACAGTGGCGGCAATGCCAGTAATGGGCTTTATTATGAACTACGTCGCCAAAGTCGCCCTTTTGACCCGCTTAGCTGGAGTAGTTTGAATTAAACTTTCTGTATTTCCCTGTGTTAAATTTGCCTGAGTAAAATTTACCAAAGTTAGACTTGCCAGATTGAAGTAAGCTTTTATAAAAAAATACTACTTGAAGCTGCAATGCCATTAATTCGTTTCACACAATAAAAAAAGCACGCGTGAGCGTGCTTTTTTATTGCATTACTCGTCGATTCAATTACTTAGCTGCTGGCGCCGCTTCAGCTGGTGCTGCATCCGCTACTGGCGCAGCTGGATCTAGTGTAATGCCTGGAACGCGCTCTTCAGCGGTTGGCTCATAGCCACCACCAGTTGCTGCTGGCTCTGCTACAGGTGCCACTACCGCTGGTGCGGCAGGAGCAACAACCGCAGGTGAAGCTTCTACAGGTGCAGCCTCTTCTTTTTTACCACAACCCACTACTAACAAACCGGCGACACCTAATACCAACATAGAACGTAATAATATTGACATAACAACTCCCTTTTATCATTAAAAAATATTGCTCACCCTCAATTGTTATTTAAGGGTTTATTAACCAGTAAAACTCATTAACGACATTTTATCTTAACTTCAATACTCCGTAACTAGAATAATCAATGGATGATGTTCCATCAAAATCAATCACCAAGTCACGTACCGTTAAATTCATTTAATATAAGCACCCAGCAATCTATAACCTGCGGCAAACACAGTCAACGCTATACTTTCTGATTCAGCGTTACTTCACATTTCTTTACAATCAGACCTACTCATCATTACTTGCTCTTAATTTTCAGGTGAATATAAGGCTCGCCTAGTTAGATAGCCGGTCTACAATTGAGTACAGATTTGTGGCTAAAGACCACCATTTCAAAAACATTGAATCTACTCACCAATCACGTGGAGTATCACTTTGCGCTTGCTTGGCATATGCCGATGCTCATATAAAAATATGCCCTGCCATTGGCCTAAAGCAACACTCCCATTTAGCAAGGGAATACTTAAATGCGTTTGTGTGAGGGCGGCACGTACATGTGCTGGCATATCATCGGGACCTTCAATAGTATGAATGAATATGGGGTCACCATCTGGCACTAGCCGATTAAAAAATGACTCTAAATCCACTAGCACATCATGATCATAATTTTCATTAATCAAAAGACTTGCTGACGTATGTTGAATATATAGCGTGATTAATCCAGTAGATAGTCCGCTACGGTTAGCCCAAGCAAGCACTTCTGGGGTAATGTCATACAACTTTCGCCCATGCGTGCTAACAATGATTTGATGTGTGAGTTGCAGCATCTAATGTTTAACGACTCTACTGATGACCAAAATTTCAATACTATTACCAGCAACCCAAAGGTCGACCAAACCCAGCACCTAAGCCAAAATTCGGACCAAAACGCGGACCAAAGCGTGAACCAAAAGCGCCATAGCCATAAGGGCTGATTCCGTATGCACCATATCTGCAAAATGGATCATATAATAATTGTTGTTGCTGCAATTGCTGTTTTTTTAGGTTCTCTAGTTCCGCACGCCTGTTTTTCTCGCGCCTATTAAGCTCATCCGCCACCTTATTCCTCAAGACTCGTTCATGGCTCGCATGAATATAATCAAGCACCTTGCTATCAAGGCCTTGCCTATCCAACTCTACACTTTGGCTAGGTGTTAAATCATACAAAGAATTGGTCTCTCTGATTTGATCGATGATTTGATCGGCCGCAGCACCCTCTTTCGACAACTCGACCAAGTCTTCTAAACTTAGCACTGCGACAGGTTTTGGCATGATGCGAGCCAATTCCTCTTCAGATATTCTGTCTATTTGCGGCGACTGACCTGATAATCGCTGCTCATCGATTGCACAAGCTGACATCATAAACGAGGTCAGTAAAATTAATAACCCTTCAATTTTCAGCATCAGATAAACCCTACATTCAATTAACCGCGTCGCTTAAATATTGCTGACTTAAATGCTTGTAATTAATCAGTAATGCATCATTAAGGATGCGTTTTAAGTGGATGGCGGACTTGTATTTCTTGATATATTGCCACGTTTCGGCAAACGGAGGGATACTTTATTGACGACTCATATTCAAAAGTCTCAATTTCCTGATGGATAGATTCTGTTCGAGCATTACTTGCTGTCAATAAATACACAGCAAATAATGCTCGACAAAAGTGATACAACAATCTTTAGACGCAGTGATTTTTAATAAATAAATCCTTCATCAACTTCACGCAAAATCATTAAGTAATCGATTTTGAAAACACAATTTTGCTGGATTTTACATCCACTTTAATTGTATCTTTAGCGACAAAATTGCCCGCTAAAATCTCACGTGCCAATGGATTTTCAATCTCAGATTGAATCGCCCGTTTAAGTGGTCGCGCACCATAAACAGGATCAAATCCAGCGTTAGCAATTTCAGCAATGGCCGCATCGGTAATTTCCAGCTGCATATCCATCGCTGTTAAGCGTTTAGCCAAATATTGCAGTTGAATAGCTGCGATTGATTTAATGTTAGCTTCACCCAATGCATGGAAAACAACAACCTCATCAATACGATTGACGAATTCTGGTCGGAAGTGTGTTTTCACTTCGCCCATCACGGCCAGTTTAACAACCTGATAATCTTGGTCGGCCATGTTTTGTATCATCTGGCTTCCAAGGTTAGAGGTCATAATAATCACTGTATTTTTAAAGTCCACAGTGCGACCCTGACCATCCGTCAAGCGGCCATCGTCCAGCACTTGTAACAGTACATTAAATACATCCGGATGCGCTTTTTCAACTTCATCAAGCAGAATCACACTATATGGTTTGCGGCGCACAGCCTCGGTCAAGGTACCGCCTTCCTCATAGCCTACATAGCCAGGTGGCGCGCCTATCATGCGTGCAACCGAGTGTTTTTCCATAAACTCACTCATGTCGATACGAATCAAATGATCTTCCGAATCAAACAAAAAACCTGCCAAAGCCTTACACAATTCGGTTTTGCCAACGCCGGTTGGGCCTAAAAACAAAAAGCTTCCATACGGACGATTCGGGTCACTTAAGCCCGAGCGTGAACGACGAATCGCATCTGACACCAAACGGACGGCTTCATCTTGCCCAACCACGCGTTCATGCAATTTAACTTCCATAGTCAGCAATTTTTCGCGTTCTCCTGTCATCATCTTACTCACTGGAATGCCTGTGGCACGGCTAACGACTTCGGCAATTTCATCAGCGCCAACTTCCACGCGAAGCATTTTGTGCTTGGTTTGTGTCGATGTCGCTTCCGAACTGGATGCCTGTTTGAGCTGGGCTTCAAGTGCAGGCAGTTTGCCATACTGTAGTTCAGAGACTTTTTGCCACTCGCCTTTACGGGTGGCCTCTTCCATCTCATATTTCACTTTTTCTATGGCTTCTTTAATATGTGCAGAACCTTGTACCTGAGCTTTTTCAGCCTTCCAGATATCTTCCAGATCAGCGTACTCTTTTTCAAGTTTTGAGATTTCATCTTCAATGAGGCCAAAGCGCTTTTTACTTCCTTCGTCCTTTTCACGGCGCACAGCCTCACGCTCAATCTTGAGCTGAATCAAGCGTCGCTCGAGCTTATCAAGCACCTCTGGCTTAGAGTCGATTTCCATCTTGATGCGCGAAGCTGCTTCATCAATTAAATCAATAGCTTTATCTGGTAAAAACCGATCGGTGATATATCTATGTGAAAGTTCCGCTGCGGCCACAATCGCCGGGTCAGTAATCTCTACACCGTGATGTAGTTCATATTTTTCCTGTAAGCCTCGCAGAATCGCAATTGTTGCTTCAACGGTTGGCTCATCAACCAGCACTTTTTGAAAACGGCGTTCAAGCGCAGCATCTTTTTCAATATATTTACGATATTCATCCAAGGTGGTTGCGCCCACACAATGCAATTCGCCGCGGGCTAAAGCAGGCTTGAGCATATTGCCTGCGTCCATTGCGCCTTCTGCCTTGCCAGCCCCCACCATGGTATGAATCTCATCAATAAACACGATGTTCTGGCCTTCATCTTGCGCCAGTTCCTTCAGCACCGATTTCAAGCGCTCTTCGAAATCACCACGATATTTGGCACCTGCCAGCAACGCTGCCATGTCCAAAGATAAAACCTTTTTACCTTTTAGTGACTCCGGCACTTCTCCATTTACGATACGTTGCGCTAAGCCTTCTACAATCGCCGTTTTACCTACGCCTGGCTCTCCAATCAACACAGGATTATTCTTAGAGCGGCGCATTAATACCTGAATCACACGGCGAATTTCGTCATCACGCCCTATTACCGGGTCTAGCTTGCCTAGCTTTGCACGCTCGGTTAGATCCAGCGTATATTTCTTGAGCGCCTCACGATTAGATTCCGCATCAGACTCGTTCACTTGTTCACCACCACGCACCTCGTTAATCGCCTGCTCTAAGGCGGGTTTAGATAAACCATGCGTTTTAAGTAATTTACCTGCAGGACCTTTATCGTCGGCCAAGGCCAATAAAAACATCTCACTGGCAATAAATCCATCGCCGCGTTTTAACGCTAATTTATCGGTAACGTTGAGTAGATTATTCAGGTCACGCGAAATCGCCACCTCACCTGAGCTATCAGATGATTTTGGTAGGTTTGTGATAGCACTAGTAAGCCCCGTTTTAAGCGGCGCCAAATGCACACCAGCATGCGCTAACAAGGAACTTGTTCCGCCGTCATCCTGTTTAAGCAAGGCATCCAGCAAGTGCAAAGACTCAATCGTTGGACAATCGTTTGCGACCGCCAAACTTTGTGCATCATTCAGTGCTTGTTGAAATTTTGTTGTTAATTTATCAAAGCGCATACTTCACTCCGTTTCAATTGATTATATTCTTTGTATTGGGCTGATTCCTTAATTTACAATATGCCATTTAGAAGCTTCGATATTAGGCGTTTTGAAACATTTTGTAACAATATTGGATGTAAACGAAGTGTAAAATTCGCGTTAATTAATTATTTAATGAAAACATTAAGTTAATCTCTAGATGAACGCCTAAACTTCTTACAGAAATTAAGCGCCTACTGTTAATTAAAATGAACCGCCTATTCCGTATCAACGTTACAGGGATTGAAATTTGTTAGTGAGTGCTTTAACTGCTGAGACAAGCGAACCTAATCCATCTTGGTCGATTTTAGACACCCAGGATCAATGGCAAAGCTTTAGTCAACCGGTTGGAAATGACCCCTCGCAGCCACTTGTGCAATCTAGCTTGTTACTAGATGGTTTACGTTGTGCTGCATGCTCAGGCATTATCGAACGTGGCCTGCAAGCAATGCCCGGCGTTCTTAGCGCACGTGTCAGCATGTCTAAAAGACGCGCCGTGGTGATATGGTCTCCAGCAATCACACTACCTTCAAAAATACTCCGCGCAGTCCAAGTGCTGGGCTATAGCGCAAGCCCAGCCTCTCATAATGAAAATCAACTGAATGCAACCGCTAAAAGCCGCGCAGCCTTTTGGCGATGGATGGTGGCCGGTTTTTGCATGATGCAGGTAATGATGTACGCCAGCCCCAGCTATTTTACTAAAGCTGGCGAAATTTCAAGCGATATCCACTATTTACTAAACTGGGCCTCCTGGCTGTTAAGTTTGCCAGTATTGCTGTTTTCCAGCAGTTCTTTTTTTAGCAATGCATTTCGCGATTTAAAATTAAGACAAATCAGCATGGATCTGCCGGTGGCTTTAGGCATAGCCATTACTTTTATTGTCAGTTCTGCAGCAACCTTTGAACCAAATGGCTGGTGGGGACACACGGTTTATTTCGACTCGCTCACCATGTTTGTGTTCTTTTTACTTTCCGCACGTTTAATTGAGGTCAAGCTACACAGTAAAACTTTAGGCTCCTTAGAGCTACTAGTGAGTCGCATTCCAGAAAATACAGAACGCCAAAATTTAGATGGCACTTTCTCTCGCGTTTTAAATAGTAATCTTAAAATTGGCGACATTGTGCGCGTAAACATCGGTGAGGCTTTTCCTGCCGATGGTGAACTGGTGCTATTTGGAACAAGTTTAGATAGCACTAGCGTAGACGAATCACTGTTAACTGGTGAATCGACATCTATTCAAAAAAACCTGCACGATAAAGTAATCGCCGGTAGCTACAACCTTGGTCAAACCGTGCATGTCGCGTTGGAAACCATCGGGGAGTCCACCCAATATGGTCAAATTGTTAACTTAATCAACCAAGCAGCCATTGAAAAGCCAAGGTTATCGCAATTGGCAGATCGTGTTGCCAGACCGTTCCTGCTTTTTGTTATATTAAGCGCAGGAATTGCAGCGGCCTTGTTATGGGATGTTGACCGCGGACGTGCATTAATGACCGCGGCAGCCGTACTGATTGTGACCTGCCCCTGCGCGTTATCGCTGGCAACCCCTGCTGCCATGCTGGCAAGTGCCAGCGCTTTTGTGAAACGCGGCATTCTAATTAGGCGCTTACAGGCCATTGAAAGCATCGCAAATGTCGACACCGTTATTTTCGATAAAACGGGCACGCTGACTGAAGATCACATTCAGGTGATGTCCATTAGCCACAAAGAGGGCTTGACTGAAGCAAGTGTACTTGCTTTGGCAGCGAGCATAGCACAGCATTCACAACACCCGATTTCACGCGCTTTATTAAAAAATCACCAACAAAATTCTGCTCAAGACTCAGCACTTACTCCTGATGATATTCTATTAAAAGATATTCAAGAGGAAGCTGGCGCCGGCATCAGTGCCGCCGTGAAAAACCAAAACAACGACACGAATGCCAACGATACGAAGATAAGCAAACCAACTTTAATAAGTGGCCGCCTGAAATTTGGCTCAGCAAAATTTTGTGGGATCAACGTCACAGAACAATTCAAGCAACAGGTGTACCTTGCAGACAATAACGGCTGGCTAGCCACATTTAGCTTACAAGAAGCAGTAAAACCAAACGCCGCACAAGCCATACAACAGCTAAAAGAACTCAACTTGAATGTCGAACTTTTATCAGGCGATCAGTCTCATACAGTAATGAATATGGTAAATGAAATCGGTATTTCACAATTTCAAGCGGCTTGTAGCCCGAATGATAAATTACTTAGATTGCAAGCGCTTAAACAGCAAGGCAAAAAGGTGCTCATGGTAGGCGATGGTTTAAATGATGGCCCGATTCTAGCCAGTGCGCATGTATCTATCGCCATGGGCAAAGGCGTACCGTTAACACTCGCTCATGCTGACTATATTCTTTTGAATGGCGACATTAGCCAGATTCCACAACTGATTCGCCATGCGCAAAAAACCATGAATATCATTAAACAAAATATCGCTTGGGCCATTGTTTACAATCTAGTAAGCATCCCGCTCGCATTTACCGGCGTGTTATCCGCATGGCTGGCAGGCTTAGGCATGGCTGTGAGTTCATTGATTGTAGTCGCCAATGCACTACGCTTGACCAGTTTTTCAACCTCGACTACATCTGTAAAGGCCATGTAATGGACATTTTATTTGTACTTGTTCCACTTTCCGTACTGATGGCGCTTTGTGTGCTTGGCGGTTTATGGTGGGCTGTTTATCGCGGTCAATTTGAAGACATAGAAGATGAAGGACGAAGAATTTTGGAGGATGACCAATAAGCCTCCATTTAGATAAGCCCAAAGAACCATGAACTTGATAACCAAGTTTTAGAAAACCAGAATTTAAGAAAACGAGGACTTAAGAAAATCATAGTTTGAGTTTGCATCAAACTACATGAGAGCTCTGCACGAAACCAAATATCACGAAATTTTGTATAAAAACGTACTCTCCCTGTCATTCCCACGTTTCACGTATGAATACCAGTTCTCATCCTGAGTAATGCGATTTCACGTACGAATAACCAGCTTTAGCTGGTGTATTCTGCGGCGAAGACCCTTCACGATGTTCAATGCGAGTTTTATTGAGCATTAGAACAGAAGGGAATGCCCTTGCGGCATTGCGGTCAAGCGGGAATGACGGATTGTGATGTTTTTGAAGTTAAATGCGCTTGTGCTACGCACTCTACATATTAGTTAAAAACCCCTATACATTTATCAATTTTTTAGTTTTAATTTAAAGGCAGAAGTCATGAGTGTTAGCAATACAGTATCAGCCAATCCAGGGTTGATCAATCAAGAATCGGAGAGTATGTCATCGGCATTTTACGACGATTATGCTGTCAGAAATTTTACAATAATGGCCGTAGTATGGGGTGTAGTCGGCATGCTGATGGGCGTTATCATTGCCTCGCAACTGGCTTTCCCTGCACTGAATTTTGACATTGCATGGTTTAGTTTCGGTCGTTTACGTCCATTACATACCAATTTAGTAGTGTTTGCTTTCGGTGGCTCTACATTATTAGGCACCTCTTTTTACGTCGTGCAACGTACCGGTCAAACCCGCTTAAGGTTTCCACTATTATCACGTATGGTATTTTGGGGTTATCAAGCCTTCATTTTAGCAGCTATTATCTCGCTGCCTTTAGGTTACACCTCAGGTAAAGAATATGCAGAGCTAGAGTGGCCAATTGATGTGTTACTACTCATTATCTGGCTAATGTATGCAACTGTGTTTTTTGGTACCGTTGCTGCCAGAAAAATGAAGCATATCTACGTAGCAAACTGGTTTTACGGTGCATTTATTATCGTCATTGCTATTTTGCATCTGGTTAATAGTATGGAAATTCCGGCTGAGTTGATGAAATCATACTCAGCTTATGCCGGTGTGCAGGATGCCATGATTCAATGGTGGTATGGTCATAACGTCGTCGGCTTTTTCTTAACGGCAGGATTTTTAGGCATGATGTACTACTTTGTGCCTAAGCAAGCTGGACGTCCTGTTTATTCATATCGCCTATCTATCGTGCATTTTTGGGGCTTGATTTTCACTTACATGTGGGCAGGCTCACATCACTTGCACTACACCGCTTTACCCGATTGGACACAATCGGTTGGCATGGTGTTATCACTTATTCTATTAGCACCAAGCTGGGGCGGCATGATCAATGGCATGATGACCATGTCTGGCGCATGGCACAAACTGCGTGACGACCCAATCTTACGCTTCATGATCGTATCGCTATCTTTCTATGGCATGAGTACCTTTGAAGGCCCAATGATGGCGATTAAAACCGTAAATGCGCTTTCACATTACACCGACTGGACCATTGGCCATGTGCATTCAGGTGCGCTAGGCTGGGTTGGTTTCGTTGCAATGGGTTCAATCTATTACCTGGTGCCACGCTTATATAGCCAGACACAAATGTATAGCAAAAAAGCCATCGAGCTGCACTTTTGGC
>Ga0209913_1001417_pt1 | contig 13344 bp, 13 predicted proteins | sample PersoiDNA2013203_FD_185805 | JGI IMG/M metagenome (GOLD analysis project Ga0209913, IMG submission 185805) | Permafrost soil microbial communities from the Arctic, to analyse light accelerated degradation of dissolved organic matter (DOM) -... | ecosystem: Environmental > Terrestrial > Soil >... | reverse complement strand
GGGGGGCAGGGAGTGACACGAAGTGCACGACCGTGGGGGCCTCAATTCAATGCCATGCTCAGCTTGCGCCGGTACTTTGACACCAGCTCGGCCTGCGGGTCCAGCTCGGCCACCGACTTGCCGGCCAACTCGATGCCGCCCGCACTCTTGCCGCTGCCATCTGCCGCGCTGGCCTTGGGCTTGGGCGGCGTCAGCAACTCCAGGATGGCCACAAAGGTCTTGCGCGCCGCTTCCTGGTTCCAGGTCTTGTCGCGCATGATGATCTCCAGCAACTCGTCCATGGCGCCGGTCCAGTCGCCCAGTGCGATCAGCATGCGGCTCTTGGCGAAGCGGGTGTCGAAATCGCGCTTGTTCTCGGCGATGCGGGCGTCGTAATCGGTCAGCGCCCACTGGCCACGCTCATCCGTGCTCACGAACTCCAGGGCCTCCATCCAGTGCAGCAGGGCCTCAAAGCGCAGCGGCTTGGGGATGCGGGTCAGCGGCTCGGCCAGCAGGGCACGGGCTTCCTCAAAGCCGCCTTCGGCGATCAGCAGGCGGGCGTAGTCGAAACGGGCCTCGTCATTGCCCGGGTCGGCGGCCACGGCGTCGGCCAGCTTGGCCATGGCGGCTTCGGTGTCGCCCGATTCGAGCAGGGCCTCGGCCTCTTCGGTTTCGCTTTCGGCCAGCAGGGCCTCTTCCGAAGGCAGGTGTTTGTCCAGAAAGGCCCGCAGCTCTGCAGGGGGAATCGCGCCCATGAAGCCATCCACCGGCTTGCCACCCATCAGCAAAATGCAGGTGGGCAGGCTGCGGATGCCGAAAGCCCCCGCCAGTTGCTGTTCCTCATCGGCATTGATCTTCACCAGTTTGAAGCGGCCCGCGTAGTCTTCTTCGAGCTTTTCCAGCAGGGGACCCAGCTGTTTGCAGGGGCCGCACCAGTCGGCCCAGAAGTCCACCAGCACCGGCGTGCTCATCGAAGCGGCAATGACTTCGGTTTCAAAGTTTTGGATCGTGACGTCAATCATTTCGTAGCCTTCTGGGCCTAAAAGTAAAATTCAGGGTTGCAACCCGGTGTCTCCGGCTGTGGCGGGCCCAAACGGGCCTGCTGGCCCGCACCGAACCTTACAGCCTATGACAAGCAGCAGCATTCAAATCGGCGTGGTCATGGGTTCCAGCAGTGACTGGGACACCATGCAGCATGCAGTCCAGATTCTCCAGCAATTCGGCATCGCCCACGAAGCCCGGGTGGTTTCGGCGCACCGGATGCCGGACGACATGTTCGCCTACGCCGAAGCCGCCGTCGGCCGCGGTCTCAAGGCCATCATCGCCGGGGCCGGGGGCGCTGCCCACCTGCCCGGCATGATCGCCGCCAAGACCACGGTGCCCGTGCTGGGCGTGCCGGTGGCCAGTCGCCACCTGCAGGGCGTGGATTCGTTGCACAGCATCGTGCAGATGCCCAAGGGCATCCCGGTGGCCACCTTCGCCATCGGCACGGCGGGGGCCGCCAATGCGGCCTTGTTCGCGGTGGCCCTGCTGGCCAATGAAGACCCGGCGCTGCGCCAGCGTCTGGAGGCCTTCCGCGCCGAACAAACCGAAGTCGCCCGCGCCATGACGCTGCCGCCCGCCGCGTGATGATGACGATGATGATGATGACGAACCTTCCACGCCAACCCCTTTTGCCGGCCTCCCAGGGCGAAACCACCCTGGGCGTGCTCGGCGGCGGCCAGCTGGGCCGCATGTTCGTGCATGCCGCCCAGCAGATGGGCTATTTCACCGCCGTGCTGGACCCGGACCCGACCAGCCCGGCAGGCCGCGTCAGCCACCACCACATCCAGACCGACTACCTCGACCCCCAGGGCTTGGCCGAATTGAGCCGCCTGTGCAGCGCGGTGACCACTGAGTTCGAAAACGTGCCGGCACAGGCGCTGGCCACCCTGGCCGAGCAACTGCCGGTGGCGCCGGCCGCCTCGGCCGTGTCCATCGCCCAGGACCGGGCCCGCGAGAAGGCGCACTTTGTGCGCTGCGGCGTGCCCTGCGCCCCGTATGCCGTGATCGAGACCGAGGCCCAACTGGCGGCGCTGGACGACGCGGCGCTGCTGCCCGGCATCCTCAAGACCGCGCGCATGGGTTATGACGGCAAGGGCCAGGTGCGGGTCAAGACCCGTGCCGAGCTGGCTGCGGCCTGGCAGGGCCTGAAGCAGGTGCCCTGTGTGCTCGAAAAAATGCTGCCCCTGGCGGCCGAGTGCTCGGTCATCGTGGCACGCGATGCGGCGGGCCAGCAGGTGCATTTTCCGGTGCAGCGCAACCTGCACCGCGACGGCATCCTGGCCGTCACCGAGGTGTTCGAGGGCAATGTGAGCGCCGACGTGGCCGCACAGGCCGTGGCGGCCGCCCGTTCGGTGGCCCAGGGCCTCGACTACGTGGGCGTGCTGTGCGTCGAGTTCTTCGTGCTGCAGGACGGCTCGCTGGTGGTCAATGAGATCGCCCCCCGCCCGCACAACAGTGGTCACTACACCATCGACGCCTGCGACCTGTCGCAGTTCGACCTGCAGGTGCGGGCCATGGTCGGCCTGCCCCTGGTGCAGCCGCGCCTGCACAGCCCCACCATCATGCTCAACCTGTTGGGCGATCTGTGGTTCGAGCCCGGCAGCGATCAGCAACGCACCCCGGCCTGGGACCGCATCCTGGCCCTGCCCGGCGCGCACCTGCACCTGTACGGCAAGCTCGATGCCAAGCGGGGCCGCAAGATGGGGCACCTGAACTTCACCGGCCCCAGCCCCGAGGCGGTGCGCGAGCAGGCCTTGCAGGCCGCAGCCATCCTGGGCATCGCCCCTTTCTGAGCCGGTCGGAGTGCGACACCATGATTCTTGATGGGCAAGACCCCGCTGCGGTGCTGAGCGCCGCTCAGGCGCTGGCACGGGGCGAACTGGTGGGCCTGCCCACCGAAACGGTTTACGGCCTGGCAGCCGATGCCGGCAGTGACCCGGCGGTGGCGCGCATCTTCACGGCCAAGGGCCGGCCCAGCGACCACCCCCTGATCGTGCACGTGGCCGGGGTCGAAGGCGTGAACGCCTTTGCCCACGATGTGCCGGCCTTTGCCCAGCGGCTGATCCAGACCTTCTGGCCCGGCCCGCTGACCCTGATCCTGCCGCGCCGCCCCGAAGCCGGTGCGGCGGCTGCCGCCGGCCAGGACTCGGTGGGGCTGCGTTGCCCCTCGCACCCCGTGGCCCATGCCCTGCTCAAGGCCTGTGAGGCCCTGGGCGTGCACGGGCTGGCTGCCCCCAGTGCCAATCTGTTCGGACGGGTCAGCCCCACCACGGCGGCCCATGTGCAGGGCGAGTTCGGTGACGGGCTGCTGGTGCTCGATGGCGGCGCCTGCGAGGTGGGCATCGAATCCACCATCGTCGACTGCACCCGGGGCGCCCCGGTGCTGCTGCGCCCAGGGGGCGTCACGCGCGAGCAGATCGAGGCCGCCTGCGGCCAGCCCCTGCGCACGCGTGAAGAGCTGGCCAGCCCGGATCCGCGCGCCTCGGGCACCCTCGAGGCCCACTATGCCCCCCAGGCCAAGGTGCGCCTGATGGAGGCCCAGGCCCTGCAGACCGCCCTTGACGTGCTCGGCCCCCAGGCCAGCGCGGTGGCGGTCTATGCCCGCAGCCCCTTGCGCAGCCCTGCGCCGGGCGTGTTGCTGCGGCCCATGCCCGAGCAGGCCGACGACGCCGCCCGCGAGTTGTTTGCGGCCTTGCGCGACTTCGACCTGGCCGGCGTGAAACTGATCTGGGTCGAAACCCCGCCTGCCACCCCGGCCTGGGAAGGGGTGCGCGATCGCTTGCAACGGGCCGCCGCGGCTTGATGCCGGCCTCGTTAAACTACCGGCTATCTTTTGGAGATTTCAATGACTGGAAAATGGTTGCGCCGCGCTGTGTTGCTGGCGGCTTGTGCATCGGCCGCCGTGCTCTCGGCTTGCGGCTCCAGCACCATCGAGTCGGCCTTGGCCCCCTCGCGTTTCATCGCCTTCGGTGATGGCCTCAGTGACCTGGGCCAATCCGGCTCGCGCTACACCGTCAACGACGGCACGGTCAACGTCTGGACCCAGCAGGTGGCCACCAGCTATGGCGGCACCCTGGTCACCCAGGCCTCGGGCGGCAACAGCTATGCCCGCGGCCATGCCCGCATCGTGGGCACGCCCGACGACGTGAACGGCAGCACCCTGACCGTGGTGCAGCAGGTCGACAAGTTCCTGGCTGCCGACAAGTTCGGTGCCAATGACGTGGTGCTGCTCAACGGCGGCCTGGGCGATCTGCTGGTCAGCTACAACGCCAACAGCAGCAATTCGGCCAGCTTCGCGGCAGCCATGACCCAGGCCGGCACGGATCTGGGCACCCAAGTGCGCCGCCTGGTCACGGCGGGCGCCAAGTACGTGGTGGTGTCGGGTCTGTACGACGTCAGCAAGTCGCCCTGGGGCGTGGGCACTGGCCAGGCCAGCATGATCAGCAATGGCGTGCTCAAGTTCAACAGCGCCCTGCTGCTGTCGATCAACGACCTGGGCGCCAATGTGCTCTACATCGATGCCGCCTACTACTACAACCTGGTGATCGCCTCGCCCAGCAGCTACAGCCTGACCGACTCGACCAACATCGCCTGCACCTCGACCGACAGCGGGGCGGGCATCGGCATCGGCAGCGGCCAGGTCAACTCCAGCCTGTGCACCACCAGCACCCTGGCCAGTGGGATCGACTACACCAAGTACACCTTTGCCGACAAGCTGTATTTCACCCCCGCCGCCCAGGTGCTGTACGGCACCTATGCCTACGGCCGCATGAAGTCGCGCTGGTAAGTCAGTGCAAGCACACGGCGCGCTGCTCAGGCGGCGCTGCCGGGACAGAACAAGGGGGCTCAGGCCCCCTTTTTTTCTTGGGCCAGCCGATTGCCGAGGCCGCCCACCCACAAAAAAGGCCCCGCAAGCGGGGCCTTCAGGGCACAGCGCGATCCGGGCTCAGAACCGGTAGCCGGCCGTCACGGTGAGCACCACGGGGTGGAAGGTGATGTCCATCACCCGGGCCGCACCTGCGGTGGTGGCGGTCAGCGTGGTCTTGACGCGGGCAGTGGCCACCGAGCCATGGAGCGACCATTTGTCGTTGATGCGGTAGTCCAGGCCCACCTGGGCGGCCAGCCCCCAGGAGTCGCTGAGCTGGATGTCGGTCGGCCCGCCATTGAGCGAGTTGCCGATGCTGGTGGAGCTGCGCTTGTCGAACTTGGTGTAGTTGACGCCCACACCGACAAAGGGGCGCAGCGCGCTGCTGCTGTCGCCAAAGTTGTAGTTCAGGAACACCGTGGGCGCAAACTGCCTGATCTTGGCAATCGTCTGTCCCTGGTAGGCCGAGACGATGTAGCCCGGCACGATGGCCGGGTTCAGCTTGGCGGCGATGTCGTGGGTGGGGGGAACGCCCATGGCCAGTTCCACCTCCAGTCGGTCATCCAGCTTGCGCGCATAGGAGAAGAACAGCGTGCCCTGGTCTTTCACAGTCAGGCTCACGCCCGAATTTGGCTGCAGCAGGAAGGGGCCGGTGGCGTCGCTGGCGGATGAGTTGGGTTGCACCTGGGTGTAGCCCACCCTGACGATGTTGTCTTGGGCCCAGGCCGTTGTGCCACCCAGCAAGAGGGGGGCGAGGGCCAGGGCGAGAGGGTTCAGCCGGAATGTCATGTTTGTCTCCTGCGTCTTGGGTGGGGCTCAGAGGCCGGCGGCCAGCACCTGCTGGAAGAAGCCGCGCGCTGCGACCGTGCAGAACGGTGGCACCAGGCTGCCGTGGTAAGCCTGCACCACGGCGCTGGCGCCTCCATCGGTGGCCCCTGCTGCCACAGCGGCAGCGGCCGTGGAGGCCTTCAGGGTGGCAAAGCCCACCTTGGCGGCCGCGAACGGATCGCTGGCGCTGGTCACGGCCGAGTCCACGTCAAGCACATTGAGCAAGCCGCTGCCCATGGCCATGGGCGAAGGTGCACTCCACAGCTTGGCCAGCAACTGGGTGTTGACGCTGTAGAACACGGTGGGGTCGCCATTGCCGCCGCACATCAGCACCGGACGCGTGGGTGTCCAGTTGCGCAGGTCGTTGGTCTTGAAGGCCTGGCGCATGGTGTTGGTCGGTGCGCTGGCCGGCAGGCCGGTCGTGGTGCTGGGCACTGCGCCGTCCGGGTTGGCCAGGGCGTCCAGCAGATAGGCCAGGCGAGCATTGTTGGTGACCAACGGGTTGCTGCCAAAACCCAGGGCGAACAGGGCTGCCTGGGCGGCCGGTGTCGTGGGCGGGGTGATGGCGTTCAGTGTGGCCTGCAGGCTGGCTGGTGAACCGGCGGGAGCCGTGGGCGGCGTGCTGCTGAACAGGGCCGTCTGCGGCAGCTTGCCCTGGCTCAGCAGGGTGCTGATCGAACTGGTCGACGGCAGCAATGATTCGATGCCCGTGGCAAAGTTGCTGCTGTAGATGTCACTGGGGGTGCTGTAGAGGTTGCCGTAGGCCTTCTGGTAGCTGGTGCTCAACATGGGGGTGAAGATGGTCGAGCCCAGGTTCACGTTGCCGTAGTACACCGCGTCCACCAGCGCGGCCAGGGCGTAGGGGCCTGACAGCGGTGCCGAGGCGGTCACGCTCTTGCCCTGGGCCTGCAGCGCTCGGTGGGTGGCCATGGCCACGTGGCCGCCCTGTGAGTAGCCGGTGATGAACAGCTTGCCCGAATCGCTGCCGCCCACGTTGGGCAGGGCGGTGCGAGCGGCGGTCAGGGCGTCGATCATGTCCTTGGACTCTTGATCGGCGTTCAGGTAGGGGTGGTAGCTGAGCTTGGAGGCGTCGTAGCCGGCGTAATTGGGGGCCACCACGATGAAACCCTGCGCTGCAAAGGCGGCGGCCACCAGGACGCTTTCACCGTAGGCGTCGTTGCTCGAGTCCAGGATGTTGGCGATGTTGTAGGCCTTGGCCGTGGTGGTGCCGTGGGCATACAGCACGACGGGGCGGGCGCCGGTGCAGGCGGGGTCGGTGCCGGTGGGCACCATCAAGGCGCCTGTGCCATTGGTGGCTTCGCCCGCGCCGCCCACGGTGCCGTACTGGATGTAATGGAAATTGATCCCGCATTTCGGCGTGCCGGCCACGGCCAGCAGGCCTTTGCCGGTGCTGCTGGCGCTGAGCTGGGCCTGGAAGTCGCTGGCGCTCAGGCCGGTGACGCGCAGGGGCGGGTTGTACTGCAGCGAGCCACGGCTGCCGCTGGTGTCCGTGGTGGTGCTGCCCCCGGTGTCAGATCCGCCCCCGCCGCACCCTGCAAGCAAGAGGGCCGCAACAATGGGCGCAAGGCCGATGAAATGGCGCATGGATGTCTCCTGTTAAAAATAGAACGACCGTTCGTTTTTTCGTCGCTCCATCGTAACGCCGCCGATACGCAGGTCGTCAGCGGGAAACTACCAAGGCCTTCGCGGCCGGTGTCAATGCCACCCGGGCATGTCAGTCGACCTGCCGGTAGCGCAGCTTCATGGCCAGGATGCTGGCGGCCAGGGTCAGGGTGACCGCATTGGCCGCGACGATGGGCCAGGCCCCCAGGGCCAGGCCATACAGCAACCACAAGGCCACGCCGCAGGTGAACACGCTGTACATGCCCAGTGAAATGCCGCGCACATCGCGGGTTTTGAACGTGAGCCAGGCCTGGGGCACAAAGCTGCAGGTGGTGAGGCAGGCGGCCAGGTAGCCGGTCAGGTCGGTGAGTGACATGGGATGGGCCGGTTCAGGGCAGGTTCTGGTCCCGCGCGGTCCAGGCGATCAAGGCCTCGATCACCGGGCGCAGGGCATTGGCATTGGGGTGGTTGGCCATGGCCACCAGGGTGTAGCGGCGGCCGCTGGCGCCATGCACCACGCCGGCCACGGCCGTGACATCGCGCAGGCTGCCGGTCTTCAGATGGGCCGCGCCCTGCACGGCGGCGTTGTCCTTGCCCAGGCGCCGCAGCGTGCCGTCCACTCCGCTGAGCGGCAGCGACGACAGCAGTTCCGGCATGGTGCCGCCAGCCCAGGCGGCCTGCAGCAGCCGCGTCAGGGCCTGGGCGCTCACACGGGTGTCCCGGCTCAGGCCTGATCCATTGTCGATGTTGGGCACGTCGGCCTCGCCAAAGCGGCGGCGCCACCACTGGCCCAGCACCTCGCGCGAGCCCACCGGTGTGCCCAGCCCTTTTTGCTGCAGGCTCAGCGTCAGGAACAGTTGCTGCGCCATCACGTTGTTGCTGTATTTGTTGATGTCGCGGATCACCTCGGCCAGCGGCGGCGAGGCCAGGCTGAAGAGGGGCTGCAGCCCGGCCGGCACCAGCCCGTCGCGCACCTGGCCGCCCAGTCGGCCTCCCATGTCCTTCCACAGGCCTTCCAGGGCACGCGCGTTGTAGCTGGCCGGTTCGGCATAGGCCAGGGGCCAGCTGCGCTCGCCGCAGCTGGCCGGGTAGCCGCCGGCAAAGCTCAGGCGGTTGGGGTCGGCCAACTGGGCCTTGAGCTGGCTGCGCCAGTCACCGCATTCGCCGGCCAGCAGCGGCACGGTGGGGCTGAACTGCACGCCGGCCATGGGCGGGTCGAGTTGCACCCGGGCCAGGCCGGCGGCCGGGTCGGGCACCCAGGTCAGCACCAGCGAGCGGAAGTTGATCAGCAGGGCGTCGGCCGCCGCGTTGTAGGGCTTGAGCGGTTCGCCATCAAAGTCGGCCGGGTTGGCGGCGGGCAGCTCGAAGGCGCTGTGGTCCAGCACGATGTCGCCACTGATCTGGCGGATGCCCAGGCCTTGCACCCGGCGCAACAGCAGCCACAGGCGCTCCAGCACCAGTTTGGGGTCGCCCTGTCCCTTGATGACCAGGTTGCCCTGCAGCGTGCCCTCGCGCACCGTGCCGTCCAGGTACACCGGGGTCTGCCAGCTGAAGGCCGGCCCCAGCAGCTCCAGGGCCGCCTCGGTGGTGATCAGCTTGGTCACCGAGGCCGGGTTCATGGGCGTGCCGGGGTTCAGCGCCAGCCGCGGCGGACGCTGCCCCTGCACCTCGCTCACCAGCAGGGCCACCGAATCGCGCGGCAGGCGCGATCGCTGCAGCGCCGCTTCAATCTCCGGGGGTAGGGCCGGAGCAGCGATGGCCGCCAGTGCGTTGATCAGCAGCAGTGTCGCGCCCAGCAGTGCGCGCGGCGTTCGCCATGGCTTGACGATGTGGTGGCGGCGTTGGCCGGGGGGGGGCTCAGCGGCGGGAAAAGGTTCGAATGGCTTCATAAAACTGGTCGGATCCATCGCGTGGATTGTCAGGGGCCAGTGCCATTGCATTCACACCATGTTCGCTGGTCTCGCTGAAGCGTTTGGGCATCACGGCGAGGTAATAGGGGCTGACGAAGCGCGCGCCCGCGCGCTGGTGTGTCTGCAGGGCTTCCAGATGGGCGCCTGCACGCTTCCATTGCTGGGGGTTGAATTCCGGTACGCCGTAGTCGTGGATCCGGTTCTGTTTCAGAAATCGCTGCAGCCAGGCGTTGTTCACCGCCCCGCCATACAGGTTGATGCCGGTCTTCCAGGCTTGATTGGCGCGCAAGGTGTCCTCTACCGCGAACAAAGTCGGGTTCCAACTTGAGTTGACCTCGGGGGCGATCTGGTGCGAGTACAACTTGTCCGCAGGCAGGCCAGCTTGTCGGGCCACCTCGTGAAAGCGGCTCAGAAAGGCTTTTACCTGCCAGGCCCGGAAGGCGTTCCATTCGCTGGCCAGCGGGTTGTAGCGCACCACGTTGGCGTCGCCAGGCAGGTCCAGCCAGGTCTTGACCTCGGGCAAGGCATCTGCGGACGGCAAGCCCTGCAGACCCATGGGCACCTGTGCCGATACTGCAGGCGCTCCTTGATGCTGGACGCTGAACGTGGCCTGCCCGAGCAGGTACCGCTTGCCCCGCGCCTGGGCCACCACCTGGGCCAGATGGGGGCCGGCGGCCAGCGCTCTGTAGTCATAGCGCAGTCTGTAGCCCACATTTGGATCAACCACAGCTTGCACCGCGCGGTAGACATCAACCCGGTTCAGTCCGCGCTCCAGGGGCCCCACCAGGCGGCCATCGACGAACAGATCGAGCGACTGCACGCGCTGCTGGGGGTCCCACAGCCAGCCGGCCACGGGCAGGCGGCCATCCGCCCAGGCATCGTAGTGAAAGGCCTCCGGGGATGCGGCGCCTGGCGCCCTGGTCTGTCCCGGGGCCGGCACTTCGTCGAGGTTCTTGAAACTCATGCCCAGTGCCTTATTCAGCCTGGCCAGGCTGCCATGTCGGCGCAGCAGCCAGGTGCGGAACTGCTGTACTGAAGCCGGGCTGTAGTCGGTCACTCGCACGTCGGCAAAGCGGCCCATGCCGTTTTCGAAGTCTGGAAACATCTGGTGCAGTTCGCCCGCCAGGGTGATGGCCACCATGCGCTGTCGCACGGACTGGGGCAGGGCCTGGATCTTGCGCGCCACATGGCGCAGCGCTTCAAACCGATAGCGGTTGACCAGGATGCGTTCGTCGGTCAGCAGCGTGTAGGGCGCAATGCGATAGCCGAAATACCCTGAGAGCGGGGCCTGGCCATCGTTGAGCTGCATCAGGCTGGCTGGGTCTTTCAGCAGCTCATCGGTCAGGGGCCCCAGGGTATCGAAATGATCGGCTGCCAGGTACAGCACAAAAGGCCTGGGAACCCGCGACACCACACGCAGGAAAGCATCCACGCGCTGTTCATCGATGGCCCAGCCTTGGCCTTGACGGCGGTACAGCGACAGCAATTGCAGATTGGCCAGAAACCCCAGTTGCACCCGTCCACGGGGCCCACCCGGCTCCAGCGCGTCCAGGGCCAGCGTGATGGCGGGCGATGCGTCCCGTTGATGGGCGATGCACCAATCGTTCAGGGCTGCGTAGGTGCTGATCTCGGCACGGACCGCCCCCTCCTCGCAGGCATAGAGCCCCTCGATGGTCGGCACCACATAAAAGGGGGCTTGGCTTGGCGGGGCGGCCTGGGCCAGCGAGCTGCCTGCCAGACCCCAAAGGACCAGGCTCAACCAGCAGGTCGGAACGAATGCGGATCGGTGCAAAGTGCGCTTGGGTTCGGGCATGGGGTGGGGCGATTCCGGGTGCGAGCCAAGTGTCGCACGGCTCCAGCGTGCCTGGGGCCGCCTCCAGCGCAGCGTTGCCAGCCCCATTTCGGGATAATCCCCCCATGCGTTTTTCTCCGCGAGCGGTGGGCCTGGCGTCCGCGCTCGTCACGGTCCTGATCTGGACCGCCTTCATCGTGATCGCCCGAGCCTCGGCCCAGCGCACCCTCAGCCCTTTCGACATCGCCTTTTTGCGCATCGTCGGGGCTTCCTCTGTGCTCATGCCCTGGGCTTTGTGGCGCGCCCGCCGTGAACGGAGCAGCCCGGCGGGCTTCAGTGGTTCGCTGGGGGGCTTGTCGCCGCTGCCGCTGCGGCCCACGCTGGTGCTGGGCCTGTTCGGTGGGCTGGCCTATGCCGTGCTGGCCTACAGCGGCTTCTTTTTTGCCCCGGCCGCCCACGGCTCGGTGCTGATGCCTGGCAGCCTGCCGCTGTGGGCCTCGCTGCTCAGCCTCTGGCTGCTGGGCGATCGGCCGCCCGCGGCGCGGGTGTTCGGCCTGGGCCTGATCCTGCTGGGCGACCTGCTGGTCGGTGGCGCCAGCCTGCTGGGCGCCCTGTCGGGCCAGGGCTCGGTCTGGAAGGGCGATCTGCTGTTCATGGCGGCCAGCAGTTGCTGGGCCACCTACAGTGTGCTGGTGCGCCGCACCGGGGTCGATGCGGTGCGGGCCACGATGGCCGTCACCGCGCTGGCCCTGCTGAGCTTTGTGCCCGCCTATGGGCTGCTGACGCAGTCAGGCCTTCTGCCCAGCCACCTGGGGTCGGCGCCCTGGAGTGAAATTGTTTTTCAGCTGTTGTTCCAGGGTCTGGGCTCGGTGGTGATCTCGGGCATCGCCTTCACGCGCATGATCCAATACTTCGGTCCGGTGCGCTCCACCATGATCACCGCCCTGGTGCCGGGGCTGTCGGCCCTGGGCGCGGTCTGGCTGCTGGGCGAGCCCATGCACTGGAACCTGATGCTGGGCCTGGCCCTGGTCACGGCGGGCATCGCAGCCGGTGTGCTGCCGTCACGGTCGGCCGGGTTGTTCCCACTTTTTTCCAAGCCGGCCAAAAGCCTGCGCTGAACCCTTTCCCTGAATATGAATTTTCTTGCTTTTGACACCAGCACCGAACGCCTCTCGCTGGCCGTGGGGCGGGGCGAGGCCGTGTGGCAGCAGGAGGGCGCCGGCGGCGCCCAGTCTTCGGCCACCCTGATCCCGGCGCTGTTGGCGCTGCTGGCCCAGGCCGGGCTCACGCTGCAGCAGCTCGATGCCATCGTGTTCGGCAGCGGCCCGGGCTCGTTCACCGGCTTGCGCACCGCCTGTTCGGTGGCCCAGGGCCTGGCCTTCGGGGCCGGCCTGCCGGTGCTGCCCGTCAGCACCTTGCTGGCGGTGGCCGAAGAAGCCCGCCACCAGCACGGCTGCACCCGCGTGGTGGCCGCGCTGGACGCCCGCATGAACGAGGTCTACAGCGCGCCCTGCGAATGGCTGGGCGGTCAGTGGCAGGTGCCGTCCGATTTCGCCCTGGGCGCGCCCGAGAGCGTGGCCGTGCCTCCGGGCTGGACCCTGGCGGGCAGTGCCGCCGCCGCCTACCCCGGCCGGCTGGCGGGTGCCCCGGGCCTGGCGCTGTTGCCCACCGCCACGGCGTTGCTGCGCCTGGCTCCGGCGCTGTGGCAGGCCGGTCGGGCGGTGCCTGCCGAGCAGGCCCTGCCCCTGTACATCCGTGACAAGGTGGCCCAGACCACCGCCGAGCGCGAGGCCGACAAGGCGGCCCGCCAGCCCCAGGCCTGAGGTGCCCCATGTCCGTGAGCGAAGCCCGATTCGAGACCATGACCGAGGCCTGGATGGACGCCGTGCTGGCCGTCGAGCAGCAGGCCTACACCCACCCCTGGAGCCGGGGCAATTTCCTGGATTCCATCCGCTCGGGCTACCAGGCCCAGGTGCTGGTGGGCGATGACCGCCTGATCGGCTATTTTGTGGCCATGAAAGGGGTGGATGAGGTCCACTTGCTGAACATCACCGTGGCCCCGGCATTCCAGCGTCAAGGCTGGTCGCGGGTGATGCTCGATGCCCTGGCCACCTGGTCGCGCGGGCAGGGCGCCCAGTGGCTGTGGCTGGAGGTGCGGGTGTCCAACGCCCGGGCGTATTCGGTGTACCTGGCCCATGGCTACCAGCGGGTGGGCCTGCGCAAGGCCTACTATCCAGCCTTTGAAGGGCGTGAAGACGCGATTGTGATGAGCCTGAAACTATGAGCCTGAACCTCGACGCGCG
>Ga0209913_1001416_pt1 | contig 13357 bp, 11 predicted proteins | sample PersoiDNA2013203_FD_185805 | JGI IMG/M metagenome (GOLD analysis project Ga0209913, IMG submission 185805) | Permafrost soil microbial communities from the Arctic, to analyse light accelerated degradation of dissolved organic matter (DOM) -... | ecosystem: Environmental > Terrestrial > Soil >... | reverse complement strand
AGAAGATTCGCGGTAAGGTGGAGCAGATTCTTGGCAGTGCAGGTGTTGACGTCAAGCTGTGCGCGGACAGCCATTTATGCTGCGGTTCTGCGGGTACCTATTCGGTGTTGCAGCCGGAGCTGTCTTATCGCTTGCGCGACAACAAGCTTAATAACTTGCAGGCGACGGAGCCTGACATGATTGTGTCGGGGAATATCGGGTGTCTGACGCATTTGCAGTCGGGGACGGATACGCCGGTGAAGCATTGGATTGAGTTGTTGGATGCTGCGCTGACTGCTTCTTAATCGCTAATAATGGTCGTTTGAAAGCCCTGCATTTGCGGGGCTTTTTTCTTTCTTTGGACGACCAAGCCGGGCTACCCCCGGCTTGGTCGTCCAAAGAAGGGAAAGAAGAAACAACCTGAACAGGTGGTTCGAAGGCACCGCACAAAACAAAAAAGCGGCCTCAAAAGAGAGCCGCCTTCATCAATTAAATAACCAAATATCAAGCGTGCAAAACCTGCAGCGCCTGTTTCGGAATCCACTCCTGCAGCGTAATCTCAATCGTAATAAACGAAAGATTCGCACCCCGCACAAAGCGCCCCGCAAAAATCTTCCCGTCGACGTCAGCGACCACCCCCTGCAAAGGATTCGCATGCGGCTTGCCGCCACCAAAGCCGATTTCGCCAAAGACGTTAAGTATCTCCACCCCCGGCCCATTGATCTCCATCTCCCGCCAACCGCCCGGCGTGGCATATTCCAGATGCGCATCGATCAGGCTGCCGATAGCGCCGCGCACGATGGCTGTCTGCATGCCGTATTGGCGGCACAGCGCTTCCACACTTTCGGTGAGGTCCTGGTTGGGTTTGAGGCGCGCCATCACCAGTTTTCCCAGTGTGCCTTCCTCTACCTGAATGTCGTTGTCGTTGGTGTGCGTCTCTGTGTTTTTTATAAGTGTTGATGTCGTCATCATGATTCCATGGGTGTCGGATGCAATAGACTGAATAGCGTCTCTTCATCGCTGTTGACGACGAAAGCGCCCTGGGAAAACAAGCACAGGCGGATGATGAGCGGATCGTCGCCCACTTCCACCGTGTCGAGCAATAAATGCCCGCCGTGTATCGAACCATCGCCGTCAAGGAAGCCGGCGTGGCAATGCAGCAATATCTTTCCTTCCTGATTCTGACCAACCGTGATCGCTCCGGTGACGAAGGTGATCACCCCTTCCAGCACATGCGGCGGGCCATAGTCGTACGGACGGTTGGCGTCGCGGGTGTTTTCGATGCGGTGGTAGTGCAGCTTGCGCGCGGTGCCGCCGCACATGCGGCCGACGCCGCCGCGTTGGCCGTAGCGATTCAGGACTTCACGCAGGGCTTCGCCGACTTTGGTCCCGGGTTGCAGCGTGATGCGCAATTCTTCCGCCGGATTGGCTTCCAGATCCAGCGTGCGCGGGTAGCTCTGCTGGCCGGCGTGAAGAAACTTGCGTACCTCGACAAATCCCGGATGGCCCTCGGCGGACTTGTTGGAAATTTTCATAAGCGATAGTCACCTTTCTCCTCAAGCAAACTTTTGATCTGCTTTTTGACGATCTTTCCATAACCGGATTTCGGCATGGTCTCCCAGAACACGAAGCGGCGCGGCCATTTGTATTTGGCGATGCGACTCTCCAGATGCGACAACAGCGCGTCGCCGTCGGCCTGCTGACCGGACTTGGCGACGATGACGGCGATGCCGCTTTCGCCCCATTTCGGATCCGGCACGCCGAGCACGGCGACTTCGGACACCGACGGATGCGTCAGCAACGCTTCTTCGATCTCGCGCGGATAAACGTTGGAGCCGCCCGAGATGTACATGTCGGACGAGCGGCCGGTGATGTAGAGGAAGCCGTCTTCGTCCACGTGGCCGAGGTCGCCGGTGTGGAACCAGTCGCCCTTGAAAGCCTTGGTGTTGGCGTCCGGATTGTTGTGATAACCCATGAACACGGCCGGGCCGCGCACGCAGATTTCGCCGGTTTCGAAGGTCTTCAATTTCTTGCAGCTGTCGTCGAGGATGGCGATTTCCATGCCGGTGCGGGGCATGCCGCATGAGCCGACACGCGCTTTCGGATGGGCATCGTCTGCTTCGTGCATGTAAGGCGGCAGGAAGGTGATGTTGCCGGTCACTTCGCCGAGGCCGTAATACTGCACCAGCACCTTGCCGAGTTTCTTCAGGGCATAGACCTGATCGGCGCGGTACATCGGCGCACCGGCGTAGATGACGTGCTTCAGTGAGCTGTGGTCGTAGCGGTCGACGGATTCGTCTTCGGTCAGGATCTTGACGATGGTCGGCACGGTGAACATGTTGTCCACACGATGACGCTGCACCAGTTGCCAGGCTTCTTCCGGCACCAGGCGTTCGGTCGACAGCAGGATGCTGGCGGCGCCGCGCGCGGTGTTGACGACGGCATGGATGCCGGCGCCGTGCGACAGCGGTGCGACTACCAGCGAGCGCGACTGATGCGTCAGGCCGGGCAGCAGGTCGGCCAGGTGATTGGTGACGACGAAGGCCATCTGGCCGTGCGACAGCATGCCGGCTTTCGGATGACCGGTGGTGCCGGAGGTGTAGAAGAACCACAGCGGATCTTCGTAATCGACTTCTACCTCGTCAAAGGATTGATGTGCGCCGGTCGCGGTGGCGAGTGCTTCGAAATCGAGTTCGCCGGCGCGTGGGTCTTGCAGCGCGATGACATGTTTCAGCGCGGGCGAGATTTCCTTGACCGCATCGACGTAGTTGGCGAAGCCGCGGTCGTACAGCATCACGCTGGCGCCGCTGGACTGACCGAGGTAGGCCGCTTCCGGCGGCGTGATGCGGACGTTGGTGGGGACCCAGACCATGCCCAGCTTGAATGCCGCCCAGGCGCTTTCAAAAATCTGCAGGTTGTTGCGCGAATGGACCAGCATCTTGTCGCCCTTGCTCACGCCCAGTTTTTGCAGCGAGTGGGCGAGGGTGTCGACGCGGTCGTTGATTTGTTTCCAGGTGGCGATTTTGTCGCCTTTGCCGTCCAGCGTGCCGTCGCCGATGATCAGGCCGGGTTCGTCGGGAAAGCGGCGGGCGACGTCGGATAGCAGGCGCCCCAGGTTCATTACTTTGGTTAACATCGTCTCGCTCGTGTGTATTTTTTATGTGAATCGGTGTTGCTGATAGTGCTTGCCGGCAGTGCTCGTTACATTACTGCTGTCGTCCCAGCGTCGTCATCGACGGTTGTCACGACGCTGGATTCCAGCGTTCGCTGGAATGACAGGGATAATTGGGGACGTGATTGATCAATGCACGCGTTCCAGAATGCTCACGTAATTTGCCACCGCGGCGCCACCCATGTTGAATACGCCGGCATAGCGCGCATTCGGGATCTGCATGTCGCCGGCATCGTGGCTGGCCTGCATCGCCGCCATCACGTGCATCGACACGCCGGTGGCGCCGACCGGGTGGCCCTTGGATTTCAAGCCGCCGGACGGATTGATCGGCAGGCGGCCATTCTTGGCTGTCACGCCATCGAGAATCGCGCGTGCGCCTTGACCCGGTTCCGCCAGGCCCATCGCTTCGTATTCCAGCAACTCGGCAATGGTGAAGCAGTCGTGTGTTTCAACCAGCGACAGATCCAGCAGTTTCAGATCAGCTTGTTTCAATGCTTGCTGCCAGGCCAGCGTGCCGGCTTCGAAGCGTGTCGGATCACGGCGCGATAACGGCAGGAAATCATTGACGTGCACGGCGGCGCGGAAGGTCACTGCGCGCTCCATGGTCTTGGCGACGTCGGCCGCGCTCAGCACCAGCGCGGCGGCGCCGTCGGAGATCAGCGAGCAGTCGGTGCGTTTCAGCGGACCGGCGACGAAGGGATTCTTTTCCGACACAGTGCGGCAAAAGTCAAAACCGAAATCCTTGCGCATGTGGGCGTAAGGATTGCTCATGCCGTTTTTGTGATTCTTGGCGGCAATAGCGGCCAGTGCATCCGACTGATCGCCGTAGCGCTCAAAGTAGGCTTGCGCAATCTTGCCGAACACGCCGGCAAAGCCGCCGGGGATGCCGGCCTCTTCCTTGGCGTAGCAGCATTTGAGCAGCACTTCGCCGACTTGCGGCGTGGCCAGTTCGGTCATCTTTTCAAAGCCGATTACCAGCGCATGTTTGGCCTGGCCGGACAGGATCGATTGCATGCCCGAGTGGATCGCAGCCGAGCCGGTGGCGCAGGCATTCTCAACACGCACGGCCGGCTTGAAGCGCAGCGCGGGCAGGGTGTTGAACACCAGCGACGAGGGAAAGTCCTGATACAGAAAACCGCCGTTGAAGGTGCCGATATGGATGGAGCCGATATCTTCCGGTGTCAGACCGGCGTGTTCGATGGCGGCTTTGGCGACCTGGCCGATCAGCGCTTCCGGATCGATGCCGTCGAGTTTGCCGAATTGGGAATGGTTCCAGCCGGTGATGCAGGGTGAGGATGCAGTCATTTTGGTTCCTGAAAAGAGTGTGTTGGAACAGCAATATGCAAAAACGATGCCACGATTTTTTTAGTCCGCCGCTGTCTCGCTTGCGTTGATTTTTATGGTGTCGGCCGGGCGTGGTTGGCCCGCGATGACGCGGCTTGCAGGCCGTGATGGCGGTAAACATAGCACGTCGCGAGTAGCTTTGAATTTGCTGCGCTGCGGGATGGATTTGCTACCTGAACCGATGACAACTGTATGCCAACTGTATAAGGCATGCGACAGGTGTCGCAGGAAAATAAACACTCGATATACCGCTGACATCCCTTGTCGAATCAGGCGTTTATCGCAGAGAATGTGCTTGCAATGCCGACTTCAGGGAGGGGCGCGCAAGTCTGTGGACACAAATCGGCGACTTGGCATCCAAATTGCTCTAGGACGCATAAGCAGTGCTGAATTAGTCGTTACTAGTATCGGCAACATAAATTAACCAAAACTAAAATCAGGAGACAAACAGATGGGTAACCCAACTGCCAGCATCACTCGCCGTCGTTTTTTGAAGACTGTTTCCGTTGCCTCGGCCGCTGCTGCCACCGGCATGATATCGACCCAGGCATTTGCCGCTGCTGAGTTCACGCTGAAGTACGCCAACAACCTGCCGGCAACTCACCCGATGAATGTGCGCGCCAAAGAGATGGCCGCCAAGATCGCGACCGAATCCAAGGGCCGCATCGACTTCCAGGTGTATCCGAACAACCAGCTCGGTAACGATACCGACACCCTGGGCCAGGTGCGCGCGGGTGCGGTCGACTTCTTCACGCTGTCTCCGTTGATCCTCGGCACACTGGTGCCGGCTGCGCAGATCAGCGGCGTCGGTTTTGCCTTCAAGGATTACAACCAGGTCTGGGCTGCGCTGGACGGCGAGCTGGGCGCGCACGTGCGCAAGCAGATCGATGCCAAGTCGACCGTCTTCGCCTTTGAAAAAATCTGGGACAACGGCTACCGCCAGATCACCAACAGCACCCGTCCGATCAACAAGCCGGAAGACCTCAAGGGCATGAAGCTGCGCGTGCCGCCAAGCCCGCTGTGGACATCGATGTTCCGCGCCTTCGATGCGGCGCCGGCCAGCATCAACTTCGCCGAAGTGTATTCCGCGCTGCAGACCAAGATCGTCGAAGGCCAGGAAAATCCGATGGCGATCATTTCGACCGCCAAGCTGTACGAAGTGCAGAAATTCTGTTCAATGACCAATCACATGTGGGACGGTTTCTGGTTCCTCGCCAACAAGAAGTCCTTCGAGCGTCTGCCGAAAGACCTGCAAGAAATCGTTACCCGCAACGTCAATGAAGCCGGCATGAAGCAACGCGCCGACGTCAAGGCGCTGAACGATTCGCTGGCGACCGAAATGAAGGGCAAGGGTCTGGCCTTCAACGACACCGACAATGAAGCCTTCCGCGCCAAGCTGCGCAGCGCTGGTTTCTACGCCGAGTGGCACAAGAAGTTCGGCGACGAACCTTGGGCGCTGTTGGAGAAATACACCGGGAAGTTGGCGTAAATGGAAGCGGCGATGACCGAAGTGAGAATGCCTTCTGCATCGGCGCCGAGCAACCCGCTGGCGCGTTTGCTGGCGGGTGTCAATCGCGGCGTGATGCACGTTGTCGCCGCCGTTGCCGCAGCACTGGTCGTGGTGGAAACCGCGGTGCTGCTGGCCGGCGTGATCTATCGCTACGCGTTGCACGATCCGCTGATCTGGTCGGATGAGCTGGCTTCGACGCTGTTCATCTGGTTGTCGATGCTGGGCGCGGTGCTGGCCCTGGATCGGGGCGAACACATGCGCCTGACCGCCATCGTCAACCGGCTTTCGGACAAATGGCGCATCTGGTTTGAAACCGTGGCGGCATTGATCGTCTGTATCTTCGTGCTGATGATCATTCATCCTGCCGTTGATCATGCGTCGGAACAGATGGCGATCACGACACCGGCACTGGAAATTCCTGACGGTTTGCGTGCGGCGGCCTTGCCGGTCGGCGCGATCCTGATGTTCCTGGCGGCGATTGCTCGCATGGCCAGTCGCTCCAGCGTCAGGCAAGTGCTTTCCGCCGTGGCGGTGGTAGCGGTGATCGGCGCTGTGCTGTGGCTCGCCAAGCCTGCCTTGCTGGCGATGGGCAACTACAACCTGATCGTGTTCTTTGTGCTGCTGATTGGTGTCTGTGTGGCTGGTGGGATTCCGATTGCCTTCGCCTTCGGGACTGCCACCATGGCGTATCTGACGATTGCCACCGGCGCGCCGATGATGATTGTGGTGAGCCGCATGGATGAAGGGATGTCCAGCCTTATCCTGCTGTCGGTGCCATTGTTCGTCTTGCTCGGTTCCTTGCTGGAAATCAGTGGTCTCGCACGTACCTTGATTGATTTCATGGCGGCCTTGCTGGGCCACGTTCGCGGCGGTCTGCAATACGTTTTGCTGGGCGCGATGTTCCTGGTGTCGGGTATCTCCGGCTCCAAGGCGGCTGACATGGCGGCAATTGCCCCGGCGCTGTTCCCGGAAATGAAGAAGCGTGGTTCCAAGCCGGAAGAGCTGGTGGCCTTGCTGTCGTCCTCCGGCGCCATGACGGAAACCATTCCACCGAGTCTGGTGCTGATCACCATCGGCGCGGTGTGCAGCGTGTCGATCACGGCTTTGTTCATCGGCGGCCTGATGCCTGCGGTGATTGCGACGATTGCCATTGGCATCATCTGCTGGTTCCGTGCCCGCCGCGAACCGATGCCGGACGTCAAGCGCGCCACCATCGGCGTGATCGGTAAAACCCTCATTGCGGCGATTCCTGCACTGGCCTTGCCGATGCTGATTCGCGTGGCGGTGATTGAAGGTGTGGCAACGGCAACCGAAGTGGCAACCATCGGTGTGGCCTACACGATCATTGTCGGTCTGATCATGCATGCCTTCATGAAGCACATCGACTTCAAACGCATCTATCCGATGCTGGTGGAAGCGGCGACCTTGTCGGGGGCCATTCTGCTGATCATCGGCATGGCGACGTCGATGGCGTGGGCACTGACGCAGTCGGGCTTCTCGGCCAAGCTGGTGGCGTTGATGCAAGGCGTACCCGGTGGCGGGTTTGGCTTCCTGCTGATCACCATCGTGATCTTCATCGTGCTGGGCAGCATCCTGGAAGGCATCCCGGCGATTGTGCTGTTCGGGCCGCTGCTGTTCCCGGTTGCCCGCTCGCTCGGCATCCATGACGTGCACTACGCGATGGTCGTCATTCTGGCGATGGGTATCGGCTTGTTTGCACCGCCGTTCGGCGTCGGCTTCTATGCCGCCTGCGCGATCGGCAAGGTATCGCCGGACAAGGTCTTCAACCGGGTCTGGAGTTATCTGGCGGCGCTCGTGGTTGCGCTGCTGGTGGTGGCTGCGGTGCCATGGATTTCCATCGGCTTCCTTGAACACTGATTAACAAAAACAAAATCTAAAAACGGCGGCTTGCACCTTTCCTCCGCAAGCCGCCATCCTCACGGAGACAACATGAACCAAAATGATAGCGGCGCCCGCGTGGCGATCGTGACGGGCGGAGCCATGGGTATCGGTGCCGCAATTTCCCAGCGTCTGGCGCGTGACGGCTACACCGTCCTGGTCTCGGATATCAATCTGGACGCTGCCAAGGCCACCGCCGACAAGATCAATGCCGATGGCGGCAAAGCAGCGCCGCTGGCAATGGACGTCAGCAAGGCCGACTCCATCGCCGCCGCTTTCGCCAATGTCGAAAAAGACTATGGCCGCTGCGACGTGCTGGTCAATAACGCCGGTGTCGCCAAGACTTTTCCTTTCCTCGACTACCCGCTCGACAACTGGCTGATGACGATGAACATCAACGTCACCGGCGTCCTGCTCTGCGGCCAGCACGCAGCGCGCATGATGGTGCAAAAGAAGTGGGGGCGGATTGTCAATATTTCGTCTGTCTCCGGCATCCGTGCCGGCACCGGACGCACCGCTTACGGCACATCGAAAGCCGCCGTCATTGGTTTGACCAAGCAGATGGCCATCGAACTCGCCGGACACGGCATTACCGTCAACAGCGTCGCGCCTGGCCCGGTCGATACACCGTTGACCCAAGCCGTACATTCGCCCGAGACGCGCAAGAGCTTCACCGCCGGCGTGCCCATGCATCGCTACGGCAGCACCGATGAAATCGCCGCTGCAGTGTCCTTCCTGGCAGCCGACGATTCTTCCTACATCACCGGCCACGTGGTGCCGGTGGATGGCGGCTTTGTGGCAGCAGGCATCCTCGATATCTGATCGGAGCGCATCATGGCACGTGCAATGGAAGATAAAGTTGTCGTCGTCAGCGGCGCGGGTTCGGTCGGTGAAGGCTGGGGCAACGGCAAGGCCGCAGCCGTGCTGTATGCGCGTGAAGGTGCGCGCGTACTGGCCGTCGATCGCAATCAGGAAGCGGCGCAGGTCACCGCAGATCTGATCCGCAGCGAAGGCGGCGTCTGTGAAGTGGTCGCCGCCGACGTTTCAAAAACAGCCGATATCGAAGCCATGGTGCAAGCCGCGCTCGATCACTTTGGCCGTATCGATGTCTTGCACAACAACGTCGGCATTGCCGAAACCGGCGGGCCCGTCGAGGCCAGCGAAGAAAGCTGGAACCGCGTCATCGCCATCAACCAGACCAGCGTCTTCATGACCTGCAAGCACGTCTTGCCGGTGATGGAAAAACAGAAGAAGGGCGCCATCGTCAACATCTCGTCGCTGGCGGCGATTCGCTGGGTCGGCTTTCCGTATGTGGCGTATTCGGCATCCAAGGCGGCGATGCTGGCGCTCACCAAGAACATTGCGATGCAATACGCACCGCTCGGTATTCGCGCCAACTGTGTCTTGCCGGGACTGATGGACACGCCAATGATCCGCGAGCCGCTGAAAGCTTCTTATGGCGGCGATATCGAAGAGATGCGCCGCAAGCGTCACGCGCAATGCCCGATGGGTCACATGGGCGACGCGTGGGACGTGGCGCATGCGGCCTTGTTCCTGGCCTCGGATGCGGCGCGCTATGTGACCGGCGTGGATCTGATTGTCGACGGGGGGCTGAGTCTCAAGTGCGTCTGAGCACCTTCGTTCGGTGAGGCGTCGGTAGTGAATGCAAGAGCGGGGACAGGTGTGACGAAAGGTAAATTGCCGTGCGCAGTCGAGGGGGACAGGTTGTAATGTCCGGTCACGTTTCCCCTGACTGGTGATTGCATGCTCCTTTACCGTGACCGCTCCCGTGTTATTTCTTTGCTTACATGTGCCTTGTTGTTCTCGCTGATTGCTCCGTTGGCGTCCGCCCAAGCCTTGTGGCCGACGAACCCGCAATGGGAGCGATTGCGTTCCAGCAGTAAGAACGACCCTGCCGTGCGGCAGACCATGGCGGCGCAGCGGCGCATTGCTGACGAGGCATTGACCACGCCGCCGCAGCCGGTTGCCACCTTGTCTACCGGTGGCCGCTTGCAGGGCGACGCGATCAAGGACAAAACGGCTGCCGGCCTCAAGGATATGGACAAGATCCAAGCCCTTGCCGTGACCTATAAATTGAGTGGCGACGCGCGTTATGCGGTGCGGGCAGGTGAGTTTCTCGATGCCTGGGCCGGACGCAATCAACCAACCGGCCAGCCTATCGATGAGACCGGACTGGAGCCGGCGATTTTCGGCTATCGCATTGTCCGTGCTGACTTGCCCGCCGCCACGCGCGACCGCATCGATGTCTGGATGCGCAATATCGCGAGCGCTGAGATTGCGTCGCGCGTCATGGGCAGGCCCACCGCTACCAACAATTGGCACAGCCATCGTCTCAAACTGGTCGGTCTGATCGGCTATGCGCTGGGCGATGCCAAATTGATCGGCTACGCCAAACAAGGCTTCCGCACCCAAATCGGCGATAACCTGCGTCCCGGCGGAGAGAGCATCGATTTCATCGAGCGCGATGCCTTGTCCTATCACGTCTATGATCTGCGTCCGCTGGTGACCTTGACGCTGGCTTTTGCCGAAGACGGCGACGATCTTTATCGCTGGCAAGCGCCCAATGGTGCGTCGGTCGCCAACAGCGTGACCTGGTTGCTGCCTTACGTCAGAGGAGAAAAGACGCACGCCGAATTTGCCGGCAGCCGTGTGCCCTTCGACAAGGCGCGCTCAGACAATCACGAAAAGGGGCATGAAATCGGCACCGCTTACGATCCGAAAAATGCCTTGCCGCTGATGGAGTTGGCCGCCGCCTATGACCCGGCCTGTGCCGAACTGGCGCGCCGGCTCGGCAACGCAGGGCGCTTGCGCCTGGTGCTCAGTTCGCTCAAGAGCGATTGATCGCAAGCTTTTTTGCAGCGACGGCTGGTTTCGGCGTGGCATGTTGAGCCTGCTGCAGATTGCGCCATACCTCTTCCGCCGTTTCGACAAAGGTCTGGATGCAGGGATTACGGTTGTCCTTGTTCCAGATCACCGCGACTTCCACCACCGGGGCATCAACCAGCGGTTTGAAAACCGTGGTTTCCAAATGCATGGCCTGCATCGAATTCGGCACCATCGCCACACCCAGACCTTCGCCGACCAGATTGACGATGGTCTGCTGCAGATTGGCTTCCAGCTTGATACGCGGGCGGAAGCCCGAGGCCTGGCAGCAATTGACGATCAGGTCATAAACCACCGGTGCAATCGCACGCGGGATACTGACAAAGGGATCGTCCGCCAGATCTCTGGCTGAAATCTTTTCACGTGTAGCCAATCGATGGTTCTTTGGCAATACCGCCACCAACGGTTCGGAAAAGATCGTGCGGCTATCCAGTCCGCCGCAATCCTCGGGGCGATACATGATGCCGACGTCGCGTTTTCCCTCTTTGATATCCACGGCCAGCAGGTTGGGTACATGCTCGGTCAGACGCATATCCACCTCCGGATAGTTGGCTGAATAATGGCGCGTCACCGACGGCAGGATGTTATAGGCCGTCGACATCATGAAGCCCACCAGCAGCGCGCCGCTCTTGCCGGCCCCGGTACTGACGGCATTGCGCTTGGCGCGCTCCAGTGCATGAAAAATTTCAGCAGTATCCCGGTAGAAATGTTTACCCGCTTCGGTCAGTTGCACGCTGCGTTTGCTGCGGTCGAACAATTGCACGCCGAGCTCCTTCTCCAGCGCCGCAATCTGCCGTGTGAGCGGTGGTTGTGAGATATGCAGCAGCTCCGCGGCACGTCCGAAATGGAGTGTTTCTGCTACGGTGCGGAAATAGCTCAGGTGGCGTAGTTCGATCATTTGATACCTTTAAGGTATTAATTGCATGCCTATATTGTATTGGAAGTTATCAGATAAGCTGGCTATTCTTTGCCGCAGAGTCAGCTTACTTGCGACTGATTCATGGAATTCCTTCGTTAGTCGAGACAACTGCGAAGAGAATTCAAAGGCGCGACCGGCCACGAACCGACATAGCCGCCATATAAAAAAAAGCAGTTCATAGACAGGAGACAAATCATGCCGACACTAACGGTAGACCTCGCTACGGCGCGCAGATATGTCAATAGCGCACGCTATCGCTCACTCGATGAACTCTGTGGCGGCGATCCGCAGATGCAAGACCTGATTGCGCGCGGCAAGCGCCTGATCGACAAGAACATTCCCATTCTTATCCTCGGCGAAACCGGCACCGGCAAGGAATACCTGTCGCGTGCATTGCACGCCTACAGCGAACGCCGCGCCGCCAATTGGGTGGCGGTGAATTGTGCGTCGATTCCCGAGAGCCTGGCCGAAAGTGAGTTGTTTGGCTACTGCAAGGGCGCGTTCTCGGGTGCGCTGCCCGGCGGCATGAAAGGCAAGGTGCAGCAGGCCGATGGCGGTACGCTGTTCCTCGATGAAATCGGCGACATGCCGTTTTCTTTGCAGACGCGTTTGCTGCGCGTATTGTCGGAGCGTGAAGTCATTCCATTGGGCGCGGCGCATCCGGTGCCGGTCGATGTGCATCTGATCTGTGCTACGCATCAGGACTTGAAGACGCTGGTGGCGCAGGGCCGCTTCCGCGAAGATTTGTATTACCGCATCGCCGGCGGCGTATTGCGCTTGCCGTCGCTGCGCACGCGCGCCGACAAGCGCGCGCTGATCATGCAGATGATCGCCGACGAAATGCCGGTCCAGCACATTGACGAGCGCATCATCGCGCCGCAGGCCTTGCAGCAGATGCTGGCTTATCCGTGGCCGGGCAATCTGCGCCAGATGCATGCCGTGGTGCGCTACTGTTGCGCCGTGATGAATGGCGATCGCATTGAGGTCGCCGATTTGCCGGAAGAGCTGATGGAGTCGTTTGCGCCCTCGGTTCCCGCGTCCAATCATTTTGAGGCGCTGAATACTGTCTCAGCCTCGAACTCAGTGTCCAACATGCGCAGCATCGTGCCACAAGCAGGTGTTGCCGACATCCTTCCTCGCCAATCAGGCGGCCCGCTCCGGGATGAGCGCATGCGCGTTATCGACGCGCTGGTCGGCAGCCGCTGGAACATTTCCGCCGCCTCGCGGCAATTGGGAATGTGCCGCGCTTCGCTATATCGCAAATTGCGCCAGCTGGATATTCCACATGTGCGTGACCAGGCGATGCCGGCGCATCTTGCTTCCTATGCAGCTTGACAGGGTGCCCGATACGCCGCTTGACTGAAATTCTCGCTGCCTCTACAGTCGCTGACGCTTCATGCCCAATCGCGGCGTACGGCGGCTGTCTTTGCCGTTTTCAGGCAGTGAGCCCCATTACAACAGAGAAGAGCTCTGCTCCATCATTGAGGAAGATTTAGGAAGAATATGAAAGTTTTTTACGACAAAGACGCAGACCTGTCCCTGATCAAGAACAAGAACGTGACCATCATCGGTTACGGTTCGCAAGGCCACGCACATGCGCAAAACCTGAATGACTCCGGCTGTAAAGTCA
>Ga0209913_1001415_pt1 | contig 13357 bp, 11 predicted proteins | sample PersoiDNA2013203_FD_185805 | JGI IMG/M metagenome (GOLD analysis project Ga0209913, IMG submission 185805) | Permafrost soil microbial communities from the Arctic, to analyse light accelerated degradation of dissolved organic matter (DOM) -... | ecosystem: Environmental > Terrestrial > Soil >... | reverse complement strand
GGGGGCTCCATGTTCCCCGATGCGTTGGAGCATCCGGGGGTCGCGTACCAGCAGGCGCCCTGTGGCCACCTGGATCGCGTTGAGCTGCTCCAGCCGCTTGAGCTGCTGATTGATGCGCTGGCGCGAGGCCCCGAGCAGGCTCGCCAGCTCGTGTTGCGCCATGTTCAGCACCACCCGGGCCGGCACCCCTTCACCGAGCGGGCCCGCCTGGCCGGCCATCAGGGCCAGTTGCTTGGCCAGGCGCTGCCCCAGGCTGAGCGATTTGAGGTCGTCGGTGCGCTCCATCAGGCGCCGGGTCTGCAGGGCCGACTGGCGCAGCAGCGAAGGGCCGAAGCTGGGGTGGCGCTGCAGCAGGCCGGCCATGGCGGCACGCGGGATGCGCACCACGGTGGTGTCGCGGTGGGCCACGGCGTAAACACCGGGCTCGTCGGGGCCCAGGTCGTCGCCCGCCGCATCGCCTGCGGGCCCCAGGCTGAACCATTGGCCCGGGCCGGCGAAGTCGAGCGTGTGGGGCAGGTCGCTGAAGGCCTCGCTGCAGATGCGCACGGCGCCCCGCACACAGCCCATCCAGGGGTGGTGCTGCCCGCCCAGCGGGTCGGCCAGGGGCTGGCCATCGCGGTAGCGGTCGATCTGCAGCACGCGCAGGATGTCGTGGCGCAGCAGCGGGGTCAGCGAGGCGAACCAGGCATCACGCTCCAGGGCCTCACGCTCGTCGCGGTGCAGCCGTGGGGGTTCGTCGGGCAGCTGGAAGTGCGTCCCCTGGTAGGGGGCCGCCCGCATGGCGTTACTGGACACAGCGTTATCTCCTTGAGGTCATGGCTGACAAGCCGGCCTATTGGCCGATCGGGCGATTGAACCTGCACAGCCGTGCGCTGTACGCCGGTGGCCGGATCGGCGGCATCACTGCCCAGGCCTGCGGCGAGGCCGGGCCGGTGGGCGCGCCTTGCTGGCGATGGCCCGGCATCTCCGAGGAGGAGGGCTTCGAATGTCAACGTCATTGACGAACATTCGATTCTTCAGCCTCAGCCAGGGGCTGTCAATGCGCCGGAGCGGATCTGGCCTGGGTGTTTACCCGAGTTCGGGGCGTCAACGCTCGTCAAGCCCCCAGGGCTGGGACAGCAGCTCGCGCAGGGTCTGCAGGGCGGGGGCACCGATCTGCTGGGCGATCTCGGCCTCGATGGCCTCGATCTCTTCGGCCGCGCTGTCCGACATGGCCCAGCCGCGCTGGGTGAAGCGCAGCAGCTTGACCCGGCCATCGGTCTCGCTGGGCACGAACTCCACCAGGTTCAGGGCCGCGGCCTCGCGGGCCAGCTGGTGCACGGCCTGGCGCGACACCCCGAGCCTGCGCGCCAGCTCCGACAGGCCCACCGGCCGCCCCCCCAGGTGGGTGAACAGGCGGCTCATGGCGGCCGTGACCTCGCCATAGCCATTGCGTGCGGCGCGCGCCAGCATGCGCTGCTCGATCCATTCGTAACGGCTCAGCAGCAGGTGCCGCAGCAGGTTCTTGTGCGCTTTCATGGCGCGATTGTGGCCCGGTTCACGGGCCGCGCAGCTTGGGGTTTGTCAGGTGGTCTTGACTTGTTGCGCAGGCCTCAGCGGCAGCCTGCGCAGGCGCTCGCCCGTCAGAGCGAACAAGGCATTCGCCACCGCCGGTGCCACCGGTGGCGTGCCGGGTTCGCCCACACCGCCCGGGGGCGCCGTGCTGGGCAACAGCACGGTGTCGATGCGCGGCATGTCGGCCAGGCGGATTGCGTCGTAGTCGGGGAAGTTGCGCTGCTGCACGCGCCCGTCCTTCAGCGTGATCTCGCCCATCAGCGCGGCGCTCAGGCCGTAGACGATGGCGCTTTGCAACTGGGCGTCCACCGTGTCGGGGTTGACCACGGTGCCGCAGTCGATGGCCGCCACCACGCGGTGCACGCGCAGCCGGCCGCCTTCGATCGCCACTTCGGCCACCTGGGCGCACACCGAGCCGAAGGATTCATGCAGCGCCACCCCCCGGGCCCGCCCGGCGGGCAGTGGCTGGCCCCAGCCCGCGCGTTGGGCCGCGGCCTTCAGCACCGTCTGGTGACGCGGCTGCTGCGCCAGCAGGCTCAGGCGGTAGGCCACCGGGTCTTGCTGGGCGGCGTGGGCCAGCTCGTCGAGAAAACACTCGGTGAAGAAGGCGTTGTAGCTGTGGCCCACGCTGCGCCAGCTGCCTACCGGCACGGGGGTGGCACTGCGGACCTGGCGCACCTCCAGGTTGGGCACCGTGTAGGGCAGCTCGAAGGCGCCCTCGATCTGGTTCTTGTCGGGCATGTCCATGGCCAGGCTGGGTAGCAGGCGTTGCATGGTCGACAGGCCGATCGAGGGGGCGGCCACCTTGTTGCGCCAGGCCAGCGGGCGGCCCTGCTCGTCCAGGGCCGCTTCGAAACGGGCCATGGCGGCGGGGCGGTACATGTCGTGCTGCAGGTCCTCCTCGCGCGACCAGGTCAGCTTGACCGGCGCCCCCTGTGTGCGCAGGGCCAAGGCCACGGCTTGTTCCACCATGTCGGACTCGAGCCGGCGCCCAAAGCCCCCGCCCAGCCAAGGCACATGGACCGTGACCTGATCGGTGTCCACGTCGGCCACGCGGGCAGCCAGCCATTGCGCCAGCGAGGGCGCCTGGGTGCCGCACCACACCGTGACCTGTCCGCCCTTGACCTGGGCCGTGCAGTTCACGGGCTCCATGGCGGCGTGGGCCAGAAAGGGCACTTCGTACTCGGCCTGCAGGCGGCGCGGCGCCGGGGTCTGGGCCAACACGGCCGCAGCGTCGCCCTGGTGGCGAAAGCGCGTGCCATCTTCTTGCAGGGCCGCACGCAGCTGGGCCGACACGGCGGCCGAATCGAGCTGGGCATGGGGCCCTTCTTCCCATTGCAGGGGCAGGGCGTTGACGGCCTGCTGCGCGGTCCAGGTGTTGCCGGCCAGCACCACCACGGCCTGTTCGTTCAGCGTGATCACGTCTTTCACGCCGGGCAGGGCGCGGGCCGCCTGCAGGTCGAAGGGACGCAGGTGGCCGCCGAACACCGGGCATTGCCGGATGGCGGCATACAGCAGGCCGGGCAGGCGGGTGTCGATGCCAAAGCGTGCCTGGCCGTTGACCTTGACCGGGATGTCGGTGCGCGGCACGGGCTGGCCGATCAGGCGGTGTGCCGAGGCCGGCTTGAGGCTCACGTCGGTGGGGGCCGGCAGGGCCGCAGCCGCCTGGGCCAGTTCGCCGAAGCGCAGCGTGCGGCCGCTGGCGGCGTGGCGCACCTGGCCGTCCTGCACCGTCAGCTCGGCCGGCGGCACCTGCAGCCGGGCGGCCGCCGCGGCCAGCAGCTGCTGGCGTGCCGTGGCGCCGGCCAGGCGCAGGGGCTCCCAGGCATCGCGGATGCTGGACGAGCCGCCCGTCACCTGCAGCGCCAGCGCATAGCCCACGGTCTGCAGCGAGGCCCGGGTCAGGCGGGCCAGCAGGCCGTCATCGTCAGGCAGCAGGGGCGACACGTTCAGCAGCAAGGCGGTGTTGGCGTACACGCGGGCCAGCGGGGCGGCTTCGACGCTGACCTGGTCCCAGCGCGCATCCAGCTCGTCGGCCAGCAGCTGGGCCAGGCCGGTGTGCACGCCCTGGCCCATCTCGGAGCGGGGGGCGGCGACGATCACCCGGTCGTCGGGCGTGATCTTGACCCAGGCGTTCAGGGCCACCTGGCCGTCCACGGGGGCGAAGGTGGCGCCCTCGCCCAGGCGTTGGCCGCTGCAGCCCACCAGCAGGCCGCCACCGAGCGCAGCGCCGGTGAGCAGAAAACGGCGGCGGTTCAGGGTGGGGCTCATGCGCGGGCTCCCTGCAGGGTTTGGGCCGCATCGTGGATGGCGGCGCGGATGCGTTGGTAGGTGCCGCAGCGGCACAGGTTGGTGATGGCCTGGTCGATGTCGGCATCGCCGGGGGCCGGGTTCTGGCGCAGCAGCGAGGCTGCCGCCAGGATCATGCCGCCCTGGCAGTAGCCGCACTGGGGTGTCTGGTGCCGCACCCAGGCCGCCTGCAGCGCCGCCACGATGCCGTCGGGCGTGCCCTCGATGGTGCGCACCGAGCGCCCGGCCAGCGCACTGGCCGGCACCACGCAGGAGCGCATGGCCACGCCATCGACCTCCACCGTGCAGGCCCCGCAGGACGCCACGCCGCAGCCGAATTTGGTGCCCGTCAGGCCCAGCTCATCGCGCAGCACCCACAGCAGGGGCATGTCGGGCGGGGCATCGAATTCGGTCTCGTGGTCATTGACCCGCAGCTTCATGGTGTCTCCTGCATTCTTGGGGGCGTGGGGTGGTTTGGGGGGGGCGGCGTGGCAGCCAAGTCACATTTTGTGCTTTTGGCCCCTTTCCCGAAACCTTTGTCTGTGCTTTGGGGGGCAGCGCGGGTTGGGATCGGCGGTGGGGCGGGCTTTCTGAGCCTGGTGGCGGCGCCTGGCATCCGCAGGCTGGATGACTTGCCGGGCCTGGCCCTGCCGGCCGCCCAGGGGCGGCCGGAGCGCATGCAGTACCGCGCCAGCTGGTGAGGGCGTCAGGTGCGCAGCGCCTCGGTGGGCGTCAGTCGGGCCGCTCGCCCCGGGCCAGCCGGGCTTCGATGGCGACCAGCACCGGCAGCAGGTCGGCCACGCTGTCGATCACATAGTGCGCGCCGCCGGCCAGCAGTTCGGCCGTGGCCTGTTCGCGCAGGGCCTGTTGCTCGGTGGCCGGGGTGGCCTGCCACTGGGCTTCGCTCAGGCCCAGGGTGTTGCCGCTGATGGCCAGGCCCACCACCCAGCAGCCGATGGCGCGGCCCTCCTGCAGGCCCGGCACGGTGTCGTCCACCTTGACCACCGCCGCAGGCGGCCACACCTGCAGGTCGGACAGGGTGCGCACCATCATCAGCGGGCCGGGCCGGGCGCTGACCATGTCGCCCGCGCAGACCAGGTTGTCGGGCTCGTAGCCCTGGGCGGCGGCCAGGGGCTGCACCACCGCCATGATGGGGCGGTTGTAGCCGGTGGTCGAGCCGATCTTCAGGCCGCGTGCGCGCAGGGCCTGCACGGTGGCCAGCGCGCCCGGGATCAGCTGCGCATGGTCGCGCACGCTGGCGGCGTTCATGGGCGTGAAGACCTCGTACAGCGTGTCGCAATCGGCATCGTCAAAGGGGCGGCCGTGCACGCGCTGCCATTCGGCGGCGATGCGGGGGGTGTGGCCCAGGGCGTGGATGTGGTCCCACTTGGCCAGGCCCATGGGCACGCGCGCCTCGGCCACGTCGATGCGCACGCCGTAGCGGGCAAACAGCTGCACAAAGGCGTCCATGGGCGCCAGGCTGCCGAAATCGATCACGGTGCCGGCCCAGTCGAACACGACGGCTTGCAGGGGAAGAGGGGGGTGGTTCATGCGCGATCTCCGATGGGGTTCACCAGGCGTTGAAGACTTCTTCGGCCAGGCCGAAGGCGGTGCTGGCGCCGGTGCCGCTGGTCACGGTCACCAGGCGGGTGTGGGCGTCGGGGGCCTGCACGATGCAGGGCTCGGTGGCCGAGGACGGGTAGGTGCCCACCCAGCGTTCGGTGACCTCGGCCTGGCTCAGGTGCAGGGCCTCGCGCAGGTGGCGCAGGATCAGCTGGTCCACCTCTTCGAGCGCGAACGGCGGCAGCACCGGCCCGTAGTGGTGCGAGTCGCCCACCACCAGCGAGCCGTCGGCGCTCTGCACCACGATCAGGTGGATGCCGTGCTGCAGGCTCAGCGGCTCTTCGCGCAGCAGTTGCTCGCGCACCGCCTGGGCTTCGGGCAGCTCGGAATAGCCCTCGTAGCGCACCAGGCTCAGGTCGCCCATCACCGAGCCCTGCAGCTTGAAGCCCGGCTGGGGCCGCACGCGCAGCATCTGCAGCTGGCACAGGCGGATCTGGTGCGGTGTCCATTGCGGCGCGAACAGGCCGTTGAGTTCGGCATTGGTGCACACCACCACGCGCTCGGCCCGGTAGCGCCCGCGCGAGGTCTCGACCACCGGCGTCTGCACCGACTGCACCGTCTCGCCGAAGCGGAACTGCACGCCCAGCACCTCGGCCAGCCACTGCGTGAGCTGCGGTATGGCGCTGCGCGACTCCACACGCAGCTCGTGCGGGCTGTACAGCACCGATTGCAGGCCCTCGGTCTGCAGGGCCGGGTGGCGGCGGGCGGCTTCGGCCGGGCTCAGCAGTTCGCAGTGTTCACCCATCTCGGTGCGCATGAAGGCCTCCAGCACGGCATGCGAGGCGGGCCGCTGGGCGCGCAGCCACAGGCCCTGGTGCACCACCTGGATGCCGGCCTGGGGCGCCACCTCGGCCCACACCTGGCGCGAGCGCAGGGCACGGCCCCAGCTGGCGCCGGCCTTCTGGCCGGTGATGGTGACAAAGCCGAAGTTGCGGATGGAGGCGCCGATGCACTGGGCATCGCGCTCCACCACCACCACCTTGAGGCCGCGCTTGGCAGCCCAGTAGGCGTGGGCCAGGCCGACAATGCCGGCGCCGACCACCAGCAGGTCACAGGATTCGGTGTTGTGGTTCATGGGGAAGTTGACAGGTTGAGGGTTGTGAACAAAGGGTTGGGGCGAGCGCGCCCCGGCCGGCCCCTTGGACTGGCAGGGACGGGCATTTGCGGGTATTGGGGGGCAGCGCTGGGGCGGGTAGGGCCGGGCTGGTGGCCCCGCTCAGCTGCTGTCGGGCGGGTGGCGTGCGCTCATCAGCGGCTTCTCCAGCGCTGGGTGCGCGTCACCAGCAGGCGCTCCAGCCCGCCCAGCAGGGCCCGGCCCAGGGCAGCGCTGACGAAGATCAGCGTGGCCATGGCTGCGGCCGGGGCGATGTCGCCCGCGTCGTCCATGGCCAGCACGGCCAGCGAGGCCAGGGTGGTCTCGGGCGAGTAGATGAAGACCACGGCCGACACGGTGGTCATGGCGCTCACGAAGAAGTAGCCCGCCACTTGCAGCAGCGCGGGCAGGCACACCGGCAGGTGCACACGCCACAGCGTCTTCCAGAAGGGCACGCCCAGCGACTCGGCCACCAGCTCGTACTCGCGGTCGAGCTGGCGCAGTGCGGTCAGCTGCGTGATGTGGGCCACCGAGAAACAGTGCGCCACGGTGCAGATGCTCATCAGCGTCAGGCTGCCGTACAGGCCGTGCAAGGGGTTCCAGCCAGCGTTGAAGAACAGGATGTAACCCAGGCCCAGCGCCAGGCCGGGTACCGCCATGGGCACCGAGGCGATGGCATTGAGCACCTGGCGCGCCGTGGCAAAGGCGCGTGGCTTCTCGACCAGGTAGGCCGTGAGAAAGCTCAGCGCGCTGCCCAGCACGGCGGTGCCGGCGGCCATGCGCAGCGAGTTGCCGTAGCTGGCCCAGCCGCCGCCGTCCATCATGTCGAAGTCGTAGTTCTTGAACGAGGGCGTCAGGTTGTAGGGCCAGAAGCTGGCCAGCGAGGCGAACACGGCCACCGCCAGCACGCCCAGCAGGGCCAGGGCGATCAGGGCGCAATAGGCGAACAGGGCACGGTCCAGCGCCCGGTGGGGCTGCGGCTGGTACGGCACCGAGCGCACCCCCAGGCTGGCACTCTGGCGCGCACGCAGGTGCTGTTCGGCGGCAAAGGCCAGGGCCGCGGGCAGCAGCAGGATCAGCGCCACCACCGCCCCCATGGGCAGGTTCTGCTGGCCGATCACCTGCTTGTAGATGTCGGTGGCCAGCACCTGGGTGTTGCCCCCGATCACCTTGGGCACGCCGAAGTCGGTGATCACGAGCACGAACACCACGATCCACGAAATCATCAGCCCATAGCGGCTGCCCGGCAGCGTGACCTGGCAGAACACGCGCCAGCGGCTGGCGCCCAGGGTGGTGGCGGCCTCGATCAGGCGCCCGTCGCTGGTGGCCAGCGCGGTGCTGAGGATCAGCAGGGCGTGCGGAAAGGTCCACAGCACCGAGCCGGTGACGATGCCGAAGGGCCCGTAGGCCGGCAGCCCCAGCAGCGCGCCCTTGAGCAGACCCTGGTTGCCGAACAGGTAGATCAGGCTGATGGCCATCAGCAGCGAGGGTGCCAGCAGCGGGATCAGGGCCACGGCGCGGAACAGCCGCGCACCCCGCACGCAGGACTGGGTCAGCGCATAGGCATAGCCATAGGCCAGCAGCACGCACACGCTGGCGCTCAGGGCCGACAGCCACAGGCTGTTGAACAGCGAGCTCAGCACATTCGGGCTGCGGGCATAGGCCGCAAAGTGGGCCAGGCCCACGAATTCGCCCGAGCTGCCCCACAGGCTCATGCCCAGCAAGGCCAGCACGGGCAGGGCAATGCCCACGGCCAGCAGCAGCAGGGCCCCGCCCAGCAGGGCGGCCAGCCAGGGGCGCTCGGGCGTGGCTGTGGCCTCAGGGGGCGGTGCCGCTGGGGCCTGGGTCAGGGGCAGCGTGCTCATGCGGCGCGCCTCACCGATTCGGGCAGCGGCAGCACGTGCAGGGCGGGCGCCGGCAGGCTCAGCAACAGCTCGCCGTGCAGCCACTCGGGCAGGCGGGCATCGGCGCCGGTGGGCCATTGGGCATCCAGCGTGGCCTGCAGGCTGTCGCAGTGCAGGCGCAGCAAGGCGGTGGGGCCGTGGAACTGGGTCTCCAGCACGCGGGCGCGCACGCTGTTGGCGGGCAGTTCTTGACCCGCGGCAGGGGCGGCCTGCAGCAGCACGGCTTCGGGGCGCAGGCCCAGCAGCACCGGGCTGCCGGTGCGGTAGGCGCTGGTGTCGCAGGCCAGCCGCGTGTTGCCGGCCTCCAGCCAGCCTGCGGCCACCACTTGGGCCGGCAGCAGGTTCATGCGGCCGACGAAGCCGGCCACAAAGCGGGTTTCGGGGCGGGCGTACAGCTGCTGGGGCGAGCCCTGCTGTTCGATCCGGCCTTCGTGCATCACCACCACCCGGTCGGCCATCGACAGGGCCTCGTCCTGGTCGTGCGTGACCATCACGGTGGTGATGCCCAGTTGTTGTTGCAGGCGGCGGATTTCGGCCTGCAGGCTGCCGCGCACCTGGGCGTCGAGCGCGCTCAGGGGCTCGTCGAGCAGCAACAGCTCGGGCCGCGGCGCCAGGGCGCGGGCCAGGGCCACGCGCTGCTGCTGGCCGCCCGAGAGCTGGGCCGGGTATTTGTGGCCCTGCTCGCCCAGGCCGACCAGGGCCAGCATCTCGGCCACCCGTTCGGCCACGCTGCTGCCCGCTGGCTGGCGAGGGGCGCCTTGCAGCCCGAAGGCCACGTTCTGCGCCGCCGTGAGGTTGGGGAACAGGGCGTAGCTCTGGAACACCACGCCAAAGCGGCGCCGGGCGGCTGTCCAGGCGGTGATGTCCTGGCCGCGCAGCGTCAGGCTGCCGGTGTCGGGCGTCTCGATGCCGCACAGGATGCGCAGCAAGGTGGTCTTGCCGCAACCCGAGGGCCCCAGCAGGCTGATGAACTCACCGGCGGCCACGTCCAGCGCGATGCCGCGCAGCACGGGTTGGGCGCGGTAGCGCTTGGTGATGTGTTGGATGGACAGCATGCGGGGCTCGGGTGTCAGGCAAGGGGCGGGGGCGGGATTACTTCTTCTCGGCCTTGGCTTCGTAGCGGCGGGCCCACTCGGTCAGGATGCGGTCGCGGTTGGCGGCGGCCCAGACGAAGTCGTTCTTGGCCAGCATCTTTTCCAGGTCGGAGGGCACGAACTCCAGGCGCTCCTGCACCTGCGGCAGGGCCAGCACGGCGAAGTTGGCGGCGTACAGCTCGTTGGCCTTCTTGGTCACCGACCAGTCGGCCAGGGCCTTGGCGGCTTCCAGCTTCTTGGTGGTCTTCATCACGCCGGTGGCTTCCACATCCCAGCCCAGGCCTTCCTTGGGGAAGATGATGTCGATCGGGGCGCCGTCCTTCTTGGTCTTGTTGGCGCGGTATTCGAAGCTCAGGCCCACCGGGAACTCGCCGGCGCCGGCCTGGCGGCAGGGCTTGGAGCCGCTGTGGGTGTACACGCCCATGTTCTGGTGCAGGGCGTCCATGAAGGCCCAGCCTTTGTCCTCGCCCATCATCTGCAGCCAGGCCGAGACCATCAGAAAGCCGGTGCCGCTGGAGGCGGGGTGGGGCATGGTCAGGGTGCCTTTGAACTCAGGCTTGGTCAGATCGGCCCAGCTGGTGGGGGTGGGCAGCTTGCGCTTGGCGGCTTCCACGGTGTTGAAGCACACGGCCGAGGACCACAGGTCCATGCCCACCCAGGTGGGGGTGGCGCGCGGGTCGCGCATGTTGGCGCGCACGGCCTCCAGGCCCTTGGGGGCGTAGGGCTGCAGCATGTTCTCCTTGTCGAGCAGCATCAGCGAGGTGGCGGCCAGGCCCCACACCACGTCGGCCTGCGGGTTGGCTTTTTCGGCCAGCAGGCGGGCGGTGACGATGCCGGTGCTGTCGCGCACGAACTTCAGCTCGATCTCGGGGTAATCCTGTTCGAACGCGGTCTTGTAGGCCTTGATCTGGTCGGCTTCCAGGGCGGTGTAGACCAGCAGTTCGGTCTTGGCCAGGGCTTGCGAGGCGGCCAGGGCCGTGGCCAGCACGGTGCCGAACAGGCCCAGTCGGCGGGCCCAGGTGGAGATGGTGGTGCGCATGGTGAGTGTCCTGAAATGTCGTTGGGAAATCGTTCCGAAGTCGGCGGCGCTGAAGTCGCCTGAACGGGGGGGAGCCCGCCAGCCGGGGCTCTGGGCGCTAATTTAGGCAGCCTGTGTGAAACGCCGGTGTCATGAAGCCGCAAAATCCTGAAGCCACCATTGGCGGATTTGGGTGTCGTGCCCGGGCTCCGCCGCCAGCCACCGACCCCAAGCCCATGTTCGTCACCCAACTCAAATCCTTTTTCACCGTGGCCCGCCTGGGCAGCGTGACCCAGGCCGCACGCCAACTGGGGCTGAGCCAACCCACCGTCACCACCCAGATCAAGGCCCTGGAGGAACACTACGGGGTGGAGCTGTTCCGCCGCCAGGGCGGGCGCCTGAGCCTGAGCGATGAGGGGGTGCAACTGCTGCCCCATGTCGATCAGCTGCTGCAGCAGGAGATCCAGGTCGAGTTCGCTCTGCGAAATTCGGGCGATCAGCCGCGCGGCCAGCTGCGTCTCGGGGCCACGGCGCCGTATTACGTGCTGGACATCGTGCAGCGCTTCCGCCAGCGCTACCCTTTGGTGGATCTGAGCCTGGGGGCGGGCAATTCGCGCCAGATGGTGGACGCGCTGCTGGCCTACCAGGTCGACCTGGCCACCTCGTCCCACCTGGAAACCGATGCGCGCCTGCACCGCCTGACCTTGGGCTCTGACCCGCTGGTGCTGATCCTGCACCGCAGCCACCCGCTGGCGGGGCAGCGGGCGCTGCGCCTGGGCGACCTGGCCGGCTGCGAGTTGATCGTGCGCGAGCGCGGCTCGACCACCCGCCAGCTCACCGAGGAGACCCTGGCCCGGGCCGGCGTGGCGGTGGGCCGCAGCATGGAGATCGCCAGCCGAGAGGCCATCCGCGAGGCGGTGATCCGGCGCATGGGGGTGAGTGTGTTCGCCCGCCACGAGGCCAGCGCCCACCCCGAACTGGTGGTGCTGCCGTTTGAGGACGAGGTGCCCAGCCTGGTCGAGTACCTGTATTGCCTGCGCGACAGACGTGGGGCGCGCCTGATCGCTGCCTTCCTGGAAAGCTGCGTGGAAGGCTGACTAAAGGCCCTGGCTTCGTATACTGACGGCCATCCAATTTGAACGCACCACCGTGAATCCGCAGCAGGAACCTCTGGATGGCCTTTCGCCGATTCGCCAATAGCCTCGCCACCCGACTGATTCTCATCAGCATCGCCACGGTCGCCCTGGGGCTGGTCATGCGCATGACCTTGCTGCCCTGGGTGGTGCGCGGCAGCCTGCAAGACGTGGTGATGGGCCAGCAGGCGACACTGGCGAACTACGTGGCCGAAGACATTGATGCCAAGGTGCGGGCCCGTCGCGCCTTGCTGGAGCGGCTGGCCATTGAGTTGCCGCCGGCCCTGCTGGCCCAGCCCGAGGCCTTGCAGTCCTGGCTGGCGGAGCGCCAGGTGCTGGCCCCTTTGTTTTCGCACGGTTTCATCGTGATCCGACCTGATGGGCACGGCGCCTGGGCCGACTTTCCGCCCCGCCCACGCCAGCGCAGCAGCGCGTTCCATGAGACCGACTGGTTCCGGCGCCTGGTGCAGAAGCCTGGGTTTGTGCTGGCCCGGCCCCGGCTTTCGGAGGCCTCCGGTGCGGCCGAACTGTTGATGGCCGTGCCGGTGCAGGACCCGCGGGGGCGTCTTTTGGCGGTGCTGGCCGGCGTCACCGAACTGGACGCCCCGGGTTTTCTGGACCTGTTCCAGCGCCCCCGGTCTGACAAAGGGGCCGACTTTCTGTTGGTATCGCCGGCTGAGCAGATGTTCGTGGCGGCCTCGGCCCCCGAGCTGCGCCTGCAGCGCACGCCCACCGCGGGGGTCTACCCGCTGCACGACCGGGCCATGGACGGTTGGCGCGGTGCGGGGGTCACCACCAACGAGCGAGGTGGTGAGGAGATCGTCGGTGTGGCCGGCGTGCCCTCGGCCGGATGGTTTGTGGTGGCCGGCATTCCGGCCGAAGTGGCCTTCGAGGCGATGGGGGCCGTTCAAAAGCTGGCCTTGCGCTCCAGCCTGGTGATTGCCGGGGTGGTGGTGGTGGCGTTGGCCTTTGTGTTGCGCCGGCAGTTTCAACCGCTGATCGACAGCGCCCGGCGCATGCACCGCATGGCCGATCGGCTGGAGCCTCTGGCCCCGCTGCCTGTGGTGCGCCAGGACGAGGTGGGCGAGATGGTGGTGGGCTTCAATACCTTGCTGGACAAGCTTCAGGAGAGCGAGCGCCGCATGGAGCACCTGGCTCACCACGATGCCCTCACCGGCCTGCCCAACCGGCGCAGCCTGATGGATCGCCTGTCCCAGTTGCTGGCCTTGGCACAACGCCAGGACCGCCGCCTGGCCGTGATGTTCTTCGATCTGGACGGTTTCAAGCCCGTCAACGACCACCTGGGCCATGAAATGGGAGACCGGCTGCTGCAGGCCATTGCCACCCGTCTGCGCAGCGGCGTGCGCCAGGCTGATGTGGTGGCCCGCATCGGTGGCGACGAGTTCGTGCTGGTGATGTTCGATGTCGCCGGCCGTGAGGTGGCGGCCGAACTGGCCCGCAAGCTGATCGATCAGCTGGCCCAGCCTTACCACCTGGGCGATCAGGAGATCCGCATCAGCGCCAGCGCGGGCCTGGCCTTGTACCCCGAGCATGCCCGCGACCGCGACCACCTGCTGGCCCGGGCCGACACGGCGATGTATGCGGCCAAGCGGGCCGGGACCAATCAGATTCGTTTTGCTGGGGGGTGA
>Ga0209913_1001414_pt1 | contig 13358 bp, 9 predicted proteins | sample PersoiDNA2013203_FD_185805 | JGI IMG/M metagenome (GOLD analysis project Ga0209913, IMG submission 185805) | Permafrost soil microbial communities from the Arctic, to analyse light accelerated degradation of dissolved organic matter (DOM) -... | ecosystem: Environmental > Terrestrial > Soil >... | reverse complement strand
TCAGGGCGGTCCATTTTGCAAGGTCTTTTTGATTGATCAAAGCACCACGATTAGCCAACAACTCAATTGCTGGCGCATGTCCTTCACGTGCAGCGATTATTAACGCCGTTGCACCTCGCTTATCCTGCGCAAGTAAATCTGCCTTATTGTCTAACAGCACATTAATAGTAGCGATGTCACCACTTTTTGCAGCATGCATCAACACGGTTTTGCCATCGTCACTTGTCTCGTTTACGTCTACGCCGTGTTTGACCAAAAGATCAACGGTCTGCCAAAACCCAGCGACCGCGGCTATACCAAAGGCACTCCATCCAGCCGCATCCCGCACTTTAGGATCTGCACCTTTTTCTAATAGCAATTTCACTGTAGCTACATTGTTTTTCTTTGCTGCGAACATCAACGACGTCCAACCACTATTATCTTTGGCATTGATTTCGGCTCCCTTGCTCAACAACGCAGCGACCACATCAACGTTATCTTTGCGGGCGGCATACATCAAGGCGCTAACACCGTCTTCATCTTTAATATTGGCACTTGCACCGCTAGCCAGCATTGCATTCACAGTGGCAACATCGCCTTTAGAAGCGGCTGTCAGCAGATAAGGAATATCTTCTGTCGCCATGGCTGATGACATGGCAATGAATGCTGAAATAAAAACAACGGTAAAGCGTTTGAGTAAAATATGCATTTTGTTGACTGGGATCTTCCTCGCAATTATTTTTTACTGTTGATGGCGGCCAGCACAGCTTCACCAAGCCCGGCAGGTGAGCTAGCCACCACGGCACCGGCCAATTCTAAAGCACGAATCTTGTCTGAGGCTTTGCCGCTACCGCCAGAAATAATCGCGCCGGCATGGCCCATGCGCTTGCCTGCTGGTGCTGTTTGCCCGGCAATGTATGCCGCCACTGGCTTAGTGATATTAGATTTAATATATTCTGCGGCAGCTTCTTCATCTGAACCGCCAATTTCACCGACCATAATAATGGCTTCGGTTTCGTCATCCGCTTCGAACATCTGCAGGCACTCAATAAAGTTAAGACCTTTAATCGGGTCGCCACCAATGCCAACACAGGTACTTTGGCCAAGTTTCAAGGCCGTCGTTTGATGGACGGCTTCATAAGTAAGGGTACCTGAGCGCGACACAATGCCCACTTTACCGCGTAGGTGGATGCTTCCCGGCATGATGCCAATCTTACATTCATCGGGGGTAATCACGCCTGGGCAATTTGGGCCGATTAAACGAGTGCCATTGGCTTTTAAAGCCGCTTTTACATTCAGCATATCCAGCACAGGTATACCTTCGGTAATGCAAATAATCAGGTCGACACCGGCATCACAAGCCTCTAAAATTGAATCCGCAGCAAATGCCGGCGGCACATAAATCACACTGGCGCTAGCACCAGTTTGGCGTACCGCTTCACGCATGGTATTAAACACAGGCAAGCCTAGATGCACTAATCCGCCTTTACCTGGGGTGACGCCGCCAACCATTTTTGTACCGTAAGCAAGCGCTTGTTCAGAGTGAAACGTACCTTGTTTACCGGTAAAACCCTGACAAAGCACTTTGGTATTCTTATTGACTAATATACTCATGCTGCAACTGCTTTCACTGCCTGCACAGCAGCATCGGTTAATCCATCAGCCGAAATAATATTCAGGCCACTTGTTTGTAACATGGTTTTGCCTAATTCTACATTGGTACCTTCTAAACGCACGATGACCGGAATTAGCATACCGACATCCTTCACGGCAGTAATAATGCCTTCGGCAATAATGTCGCAGCGCATGATTCCGCCAAAAATATTCACCAAAATAGCTTTAACGTTGCTATCTGCCAAAATAATTTTAAAGGCTTTTGTCACGGTTTCAGCCGTTGCTCCGCCGCCTACATCTAAGAAGTTAGCGGGTGTGCCGCCGTGTAGCTTAATGAGATCCATGGTTGCCATGGCAAGCCCAGCGCCATTCACCATACAGCCAATGTTGCCATTTAAGGCAATATAATTTAAACCTGCATGATGCGCGACCGCTTCTTTACTATCTTCTTGCGACCAATCACGTTGCTCAGCCAAGGCTTTTTGGCGATATAGCGCGTTATCATCCACGCTCATTTTGCAATCTAAGGCAAACAGCTTGCCGTCTGTGGTCACCACTAATGGATTGATTTCAAGTAGCGCCAAATCATTTTCTTTAAATAGTCGATACAGGCCTTTAAGTATTTTAGTAAACGCGCCAATTTGCTCGCCGACTAAATCTAATTTAAACGCTAAATTACGTGCCTGATAATCCACCAAGCCATTCAATGGACTACACACTTCTTGCAAGATTTTCTCTGGGCTAGTCTGTGCGATCTCTTCAATATCCATGCCTCCGGCGCTGGAAGCCACCACAACGACGCGCTCTAAAGTTCTATCCACCAGCATAGACAAATAAAGCTCACGCGCAATCGGCAGCGTTTCTTCAATCAACACTTGGTTAACCGGCTGGCCATCGGGCGCATTTTGGTAGGTAACCAACGTTTTGCCTAATAGCTCACTGGCCACGTTTTGTGCTTCTTCCGTAGATTTAACCACCTTTACGCCGCCCGCCTTACCGCGGCCACCAGCATGCACTTGCGCCTTAACCACCCAAGCATCACTTGCGATTTCAGAAGTTACTGCAGGCGTTTGTTGAGCCACGGAGATTACTTGCCCACGCGGCACAGGAATACCGTATTTTTGCAACAAGGTTTTGGCTTGATATTCGTGCAAATTCATAAAAATATTATTCTAAATAAAGGTTATTCACATTTTCGCGCAATTTGTCTAAATGCGCTAGCACTGGCTTACTTTTCTATCTACTTTGCTGAAGCCTGAAACACGCTTGTGTATAATAATCGTTTTACCGAAATTAACAGTCATGCGTCTAGTTGTTCAAGGTTCTGCCATTAATTATTCACATTTAGCGCACATACATCAGTTATGTAGCACTAGCGTGCAATTTGTACAAACTGCACAACATGCCTATTACCTAGCCAATCAACCAACCATACAGCCCGCCATTCAAGCTTTTTGTGCCGAACAGCATATTGATTGCACTTACGTGCAAGATGCTCAAACCATCCAAAAATTCGGCTTATGTGTGATGGATATGGACTCAACGCTCATCAGTATTGAGTGTATTGATGAAATTGCCGATATGGTCGGCATTAAACCGCAAGTAGCCGCCATTACTGAACGCGCGATGCTAGGTGAGTTGGATTTTGCACAAAGCTTGCGCGAGCGTGTGGCTTTACTGAAAGGCCTAAAAGAATCTGACTTGATGCGCGTACTCAATGAACGTCTCACTCTAAACCCAGGCGCAATCGAGTTGATTGAAACTTGCAGGAAAAACAACATCACAACGCTGCTGGTTTCCGGAGGTTTCACCTTCTTTGCTGATCGCGTGAAAGCGATGCTGGGCTTAGATTATGCGGTTTCTAATACCTTAGAAATTATTGACGGAAAACTCACCGGAAATATTTTAGGCCGCATTATCGATGCACAAACTAAAGCCGATGAATTAACTCAATTACGCGACAAATTAGGCTTAACTGCCACACAAACCATTGCCATTGGCGATGGTGCAAACGACCTGAAGATGATGACGGCTGCTGGAATTGGCATTGCTTATCATGCAAAACCTGTCGTTCAGGCGCAAGCGACTTATGCGCTAAATTACGTGGGCTTAGATGGCGTAATCAGCTTACTGACCACCTGATTAAACTAGCAGGCCGCCACAACGTAAGCCTTATTAGTTCGCGGCTAAGCTAGCCAGCTCCTCTTCGGTAAATCCAGCTTCACGCCTAGCCTCTAAATTAAAGGGGCCGCGTAGCTTTGGTGCCACATATTCATTGCATAACTGCACAAAGGTAGTGATAGCCTCCAGGCCTTTTTGTTCACATAGATAATTAAACCAGTAATTACCAATTGACACATGGCCAACCTCGTCGCGCAAGGTGATATCTAGAATCTCAGCAGCTAGTATATCGCCGGCTTGTGCAAGCTTGGCTCGAAGTGCTGGCAAAGCATCCAAGCCTCTGGCTTCCATGGTGCGCGGTACTAAAGCCATACGCGCCAACACATCACTTTTGGTTTTATCTACCATCTCCCACAAGCTGTCATGCGCGGCAAAATCACCATAATTAAAACCTAAATGTTGCAAATGCGCATTTAACAGATTGAAATGATAAACTTCTTCTGCCGCCACTTTGAGCCAATCGGCATAATATTGTTCTGGCATATCGCTAAACCGCCATATTGCATCCAAGGCCAGATTAATTGCGTTAAACTCAATATGGGTAAGCGCATGTATCAAGGCGGCACGGCCTTCTATGCTATTCATGGCGCGGCGTTTCACTAATAACGGTGCAATTAACGTTGGCTTTTCTGGTCGCCCGGGGATAGCTGCCGTCACAAGCAGAGCCCTTTTAACATCCAAGCTAATTTCACCTCGCTGCCAAGCGGAGGCAAGCGCAGTGACTGCCTTCGACTTGGTTGCCGGACTTGTTTCAGCCAATAGACCCAGGGCTAATTGGCGGAGTTCTAAAGCTTGCGTTGGTATAGTCATTAACGGCCGGAACGAGTATGCGCTTGTTAATACCCGCCGTTATTGCAAAGGAATAAAATCTAATTCGCCAGCTTTCATGTCTGGCACCATGAGGTATTTTTCATCTTTAGTCAGCGCAATGTCTGCCGCTGATTGATAGCCGGATTTTATTTCTTTCACATCGCCGGCAAGATTAACGCTAAATACTTTACCATTGGTCCAATCACTGACAAACATGCTTCCGTTTGAATGATGCACTAAACCGTCGCCGCCACCAAAACCTTGAGCCACGTCATTGAACACTTTAGTTTTCATGTTGTAGCTATATAAAATGCCAGAAGCAAAATCCACTTCCATGATTACGTCGCCAGAATCATCCATGAGCAAACCATTTGGCGCTAATACACGAGGATCTTGCTTACTATTAATGACCAGCGTCACCTTGCCTTGTGGATTGATTTTGTAGATTGCGCCGCCGTTGCCTTTAAGGTCGCCGCTATCGCTGACGTATAAGTTACCGGCTATATCTGGTTCTAAATCATTTAAAAATAAAGGCGTTTCAGGGAATGCATTTGCGGCAGCAAACACTTGCACCTGCCCTTGCTTCACACCAGCCAGCTCAATTCTTAAAACCCTCTTATTATCAGCCACGTATAAATATTGACCTATAATCGCCAAACCTTTTGGGTCGTCTAAACCTGTTGCAAATACGCGCGGCTTACCATTCTCGATAATGGTAATTTGACCATCGCCATCTTTACCAAATCCGTTAATTTCAGACACATAAATTTTGCCATTTTTAGCCTGAACAACAGACTCCGGCATTTTTAAGCCTGTGATTTTTTGCATCGTAGCATTGCTACTTTTAAGCTCTTTAGCGCAACCTGTACCTATCAGAACCATCAGAAATGCACTTGCTAAAATATTTTTTTGCATAAATTACTCGCTTGATTTGATTGATATAGATTTGATTATAATAGCTTTGATTGTAAACAGTTAGGCTACATAAAACCAAATAAAAATAAAGTACGGCGCAGCAAGCAGCGAAGATGCGATATCAGCTTCTTAAATACTTCAATTTCTCTAGTAAGTCATCACGAAGCACATTAAGCTCACCCAAGCGCGCCAATGCTTCCGAATTTCGACCAGCATTCTTGAGTGTTAGCAAGGCATCAGCCAGCGCATGCGCCTGCTGATGCGAAATGTCTACAGCTTGGTAAGCAGATTGGTCGACATCAGGGAGTAGTCGCTCGGAATCAAGCCATTGACCAAATCGACATTGATGGCAATCTAGTGCAGGAGGTATGTCACGCTCACCGTTGATGTATCTTGTGATGGCTGAGACCCAAGCTCGGTGATCAACCGCAGCATACACCAGCGACAGATCATCGCCACTTATTGCAGCCTGTTCAGCCCATGCCTGATCAGGCCTCCAAGCCGCAGACCATGCAGGAAAATCTTCTGCTGGCATAGGGGATGCAATACCGTAGCCTTGTGCAAGTTCGCAGCCAAGTTGTAGTAGCATCGTACCGTGTTCTATAGTCTCAACCCCTTCAGCAATGACTTCGCGACGAAAAGCCTTAGCTAGACTAATCACACCTTCTAGAATGGCCAGATCATCTGAGTCATCAAGCATATCGTGGACAAAGCTCTGATCGATTTTAAGCAGGGTGACTGGCAACTGCTTCAGGTAAGTTAGCGAAGAATAACCAGTGCCAAAGTCATCCAGAGCGAAATCTATCTGCATATCATGACAAGCATTAATTATTTTAGACACTTGAGTGACATCCTCTAAGGCGCTAGTTTCCAGAATTTCCAACTGCAAACACCCAGGCCGAACATTGGGATGTGCGGCAAGAATTAATTGAAGGCGTTCGACGAAATGCGCCTGCTGCAATTGGAGAGCACCAATATTCACGCTTACTGGAATATGCAACCCAGCGGCTTGCCATAAACCTATCTGTGTAAGAGCCGTATCAATGACCCACTCCCCTACTTCTATCGCCAGCTGATGCTCCTCAATCAAGAGCAAAAACACCACTGGTGGCAATAGCCCTTTTTCTGGATGTTGCCAGCGTATGAGCGCCTCGGCACCAATAACGGTACCAGTACGCATATTGACCTTAGGCTGGTAATACAACACAAATTCACGATCAGTCAAGGCGCGACGAATACGATCCAAATTTTCATTATGGCCGCGCACATTGCGATCTTGTTCGGCATCGAATATTTGATAACGATTTTTACCTGCTTGCTTAGCCAGGTACATAGCCTGATCGGCTTGGCGTAGCAACTGGTCAGCATCTACCTCATCAGCCTGCGGGTAGAAGGTAACGCCAAGGCTAGCCGTAACCTGAAGCACTAAACCATCAACATATACTGGCTTAGTCGCAGCCTCAATCAGTCGGCTGAGCATAGGCTCGCTGGCATCGGTATTGTCTAAATCAAGCAATACAGCAACAAACTCATCGCCGCCGATACGTGCAAGCGTGTCACCCTCGCGAAGTGACATTTTCATATGATTCGCGACAGTTTTTAGCAATTGATCGCCAGCCGCATGACCGTGTGTATCATTAATAATTTTGAAAGCATCAAGATCAAGAAAAACAACCGCCAGCTTCTGATCACGCCGTTGTGCCTGTGTCATGCCTTGGCGCAGGCGGTCGGCCAGTAATACGCGATTAGGTAAACCAGTCAGCGTATCAAAGTGAGCGATATGTTCGAGCTGGCTTTCGTGCTCTTTGAGTGTAGTGATATCGGAGAACAGCGCCACATACTGATGAATGACACCTTGAGCATCCTGAACAGCACTTATGGTGAGTATCTCAGCATAGATCTCACCATTCTTACGACGATTCCATACTTCACCGTACCAATGTCCATTCTTGTTTAAGTCCTCCCACATAGCGTCATAAAACTCTTTTTCATGACGTCCAGAACTTAGGATGCTGGGTGATTCTCCCAAGGCATCATCACGGCTAAAGCCAGTAATTCTGGTAAAGGCGTCATTAACCTCAATGATTTTCCTATTGGCATCTGTGATTATAATTCCTTCGCGGGCATGACTGAATACACTCGCTGAAAGCTGCAGTTTCTCCTCAGCTTCCTTGCGCTTCGTAATGTCAGTGACAAAATTAAATGTGGCTGGATGGCCTTCCCATTCGATAGTAGCACCGCTCATCTCGACCCATCTTAGCTGCTTACTTTTGGTTAAAATGCGGATCTGATATCTTTGTTCAACAGCTTCGCCATCCAGTTGTTTCTGGAAATTATTACGCATCAATATTTTGTCATCGTCGTAGATAAATTCCATAAATGGCAGTGAGATAAGCTCCTCTCTGCTATAGCCTGTCAGCTCTAAAGCCTTTTGATTCACAAACTTCAAACTATTGCCTTGAGCAACCACAATAGCGTCATTGGCAGTTTCGATGAGAAGGCGGTAACGCAATTCACTTTCATTGAGCTTAGCCTCAGCTAATCTGCGCTCGGTCAAGTCGGTATTGGTGCCAGACACCCGCACAGGTTTGCCATTGGCATCCCGCATAATGAAGCCTCGGGAAAGTACAGGCACGTAATGACCATCTTTATGCTGTAGACGAAACTCAATGTCATAAGTGTCTGACTTAGACTTAATGACATTGTCAAAAGCCTGGTCCACCCGTAACTGGTCATCAGGATGTACGATATGCTCCCACAAGCTCGCGCCAGTCGGCAACTCATCTACCGCATAGCCCAGCATCGCCCACCAGCGAGGTGAGTAATATAGATCACCGGTTTCCAGATTCCAGTCCCAAGGCGCATCACCAGAGCCTCTTAGCACCAGTTGCAAGCGCTCTTCAGATTGCCTCAGCGTATTCTCCACCTGTTTGCGCTCAGTAATATCACGTGATATGCCAAAAAGACCAGTGACAAACCCGTTACCATCACGCATTGGACCCTTGGTAGCAAGGTAGGTACGTTCACCATCTATGGTCGTCAGGGTTTCCTCATGAGTAATAATCTGATTCTCGGCAATGACTCGAAGATCATTGGCACGCACCATTGCAGCCTCTGCCGCAGGAAAGATCGCAGTATCATCTTGTCCCAATATCTGCTCGGAAGTTTTAGCTAACACCCTTGCAGTTTCCCGATTGACCAGCAGATAGCGGCCCTCAAGATCTTTTACGTAAATGGCATCAGTTGAGTTATCAGCAATGGTGAGGATCAACTGATCATCTTTACTCTTGAGTGCTACCATTGCCATACGCTGTGTTTCTCGCTGTTGCCGCCACAACAACATCAGTGCCAGCATGATAGAAGCCATTGCAGCAAAGGCCACCAGACCGATCCAATATAAGGCATGCCAGAGCGGAACCATCACCTCGGCACGGTCGACTTTAGCAACGATATGCCAGTCTGTACCCGCGATTGGTCGATAGGCAGCCAACACATCTACCCCGCGATAGTCTTTGCCGCCCATCGCACCAGAACCCGCCGTACTTACTGCCACTGCAGCAGGCAAGGTTAAATTATTGGCAGGGAGCCTTAATGTCAATGCAGGACGATTATGATGACGCAATCCATTTAGATATTCAACAAACTGACCATCGCGTCGAATTAATAAAGTTTCAGCACTAGTACTTGCGGTCGGCCAGGTTTGAATGAGTGGATACAAGAACTGATTAGCCACGGCGCTTAATATAATTGCAGCAACCGCATGCTCTCCTTCGGCATCTGAAACAATCACAGGTACAACCCAAGCCAGCTGAACCTGTCCTGTTTCATCACGAAAAAGTTTACTGGATTGTACTTGTTTACTACGCATGGATAGCGCAACCAAATCACGTACAGACAGCGTAACATCAAAATTTGCGCCCTGACTCAGCAATGTATGGCTATGCTGATCTACCAGCAGAATGGAGTTATAAGCATAATGTTCATGCAGATTTTGGAAACCGGCCAATATTGCTTGGGTTTCTTGCTTGTCAGCGTTGCCCTGTATGAGCTTATATAAGTGAGTATCTAATGCGGCCGATGCTTTTAGCTCTTGACTATCACCATGTCGCTCAGTCAGCCAGTTTTCAATCTGCTCGGCTTTTAATCGTGCAATAGCCTGCAAATTGCTATACGCCTCACGTTCCATTTGCGGCGTTTGGATTTTAACGAAAGCAACTCCAATCAATGGTACGATTAACGCTAGTGCAATAAAGATTAGAGGCAGTTGGCTTACTGGCAGCAGCACGCTCTCGCCTACCTGTGCCGCCATTTTAAATTTTTGATTATCAATATTATTTTTAAGGGTTAAGTACAAAAGCCAGCTAGTCACCGCAACAAATAACCAACCCTTAAACGTACTGGCGAAATTAATTTGGGCAGGATCACTGAACAGGCCCATGACCAACTTATCAGAGAACAATATCCATAGGCTTGATGTCACGCCATATATCAGCGTGATAACCATTGGGGTATGTCGCTTAGTCATCATTGATGCAAGATGGTAAAAACATCTAAAAAAACATCCAAATTAAACCTTATCATTAAATTATGTCAGAATTAATAAAGCATCATTTGATAAAGTAAAGGACATTTACCTTGCTGTTTAACTTATCCTGCCTACACACTTTAATTCTTTAAACATATCTATCATAGCTTGATGACATGGTTAATTAAAATTAAAAATCAATAAATTAAGTCATTTCAATAAAAATTTACTTTTGCTTCCTCTTGTGCACCTATCATGCCGCAAGGCAATTTATTTTCAGCCTTTGCACCTTCAGGCATGTGCTGAACCGGCAACTTAGTCATTAATTGTTGCATGGCTAAAGCATATGCTTTTTTCAAATGGAACTGAGTGGCTATATCCACACTGTTAAATCCTTGCTGCTGCGCCTCAGCTACATAAGACCCCAATACAGCACCCCCTCCAGAATAAATAGTCGCGACTAGCTTGCTGTGATAAACACGCATTTGCGGGTTATAAAATATGTAAGGTTTGATACGGATAATGGTATCCGCGGTTTCATTAGCGGTACAAAGCCCGACGTCATCTAGTTTTGCTTTTAACGCGTCCAAGGCAATAGGCGCAACCAGAGGTCCTTGCTCAAACCAGTAGTCATAATATGGATGCAACAAATGCATGCTGTATTTGTAATCGTTAGGGCTGATATATAGCAAAGTTTTTGCTTTGGATTCTGCGGCATGTGCGCTGGCAGTGAATGCCGCAAAACATAGGCATGCAATGGTCTTGAAAGTGAATTTCATCGTAGATTTCATAGTGAACTCCTGACTGATATTTAACTTACTCATTGTAGTCGTGCAAAAAATATAACGGTGGTCAAATCGCTACAGTGATATTACACATAGGTAACATTGGGACATCATGCTTCGGAAACCAGTCCCTTTCCATAAACCATCCAAAACAGGATGCACGACCTAAGATTAAACGACATTTAGCATGTTTGTTTTAGGTCAGTTTAGGCACTTGTTGAACGCAAGCTAATGCACTAGCTTAGCGTGTCAGCCCAGATATTTTGCGCCCATGCTACCGCATAAGCACCCTCTTTTTCACTTGGGCTCATGGAAACACCGCCACCTTCGGCTGACAGCATTATTTTCTTAGCCGCATCGTAGCGGTACACGTTCGCTACATGCATGGCAGATTTATTCGTGACATAGCTGTAACAGGTATTGGCAAATACTGGTGCAGGATCTGGCGCTTGGCCTGTCATCAATTGCACAATTGCATTTGCACAGATTTTGGCTTGATTAGTCGCCATGTGCGCTGACTTAGGCAATGCCGCAGAAACCGCATCACCAATCACATGCACATTAGCCGCCACTTTAGATTCATAGCTTAAAAAATCAACTTCACACCAACGCTTATCTATATTATTAAGCCCGACAAGCTGACCATTGATGCTCGTCATTTGTGCCGGTTTGCCTGCCCGTTGTGGCGGAATAATATTCAGGACATCGGCGCTTACTGAATCGAATTCAGTTTTAACGGTTTTTGTCTTAACATCCACATCAACCAATGCATTATTAGGGCGATAGTCGATGATGCCTGCGTACATCTCATTGAACACTTTAGTAAACAAGCCTTTTTTAGAGATGATTTCGGCATTAGCATCTAATACGATGACTTTAGATTTTGGCTTATTATTTTTGAGGTAATAAGCCACCTGTGCAGCCCGTTCATATGGCCCTGGCGGGCAACGATACGGCGCTTTAGGCACGCTCATCACAAACACGCCGCCATCCGGCATTGCCTCTAGCTGCTGATGTAAATTTACGGTTTGCCAACCGGCTTTCCAAGCATGTGGAATTTGGCGTTGCGCCTCTAGTCCTGACAGCATCGGCAGATCGTCGTAAATAAAATCAACACCAGGCGCAATGATTAATCTATCGTAGCTCAAATCACCACGCAGCATGGTGACCTTTTTGGCAGACACATCAATCGCTGTAACTTCATCTTGCACCCATTGAATACCATGATTTGCTTTTAGTACATCATAGCCAAAGGTTAAGTCATTGATGGTTTTGCTGCCACCAAGCACTAAGTTGCTTAATGGGCAAGAAACGAACTGTTTGTTTTTTTCTATCACAACCACTTCAATGCCACCCAAGCTCCACATCCGCAAATATTTGGCTGCAACCGCACCGGCATAACCACCGCCAATAATCACCACGCGGCCAATAGGTGGTTTACTAGCTCTTGCAAACGCGGGCAAGCTGGCATTTACCAAACTCAAACCAAGGCCATAACCGGCAAGTTTTACGAAATTGCGGCGGTTTATTTGCATGATTCAATTCCGGATAATTTAATTGGAGCTATTTAATTTGGAAGTGTTTCCGACAACTTTTGCGGAACTAAAGAGGCGGATTTGTGTGGAGTTTGTGCTGAAAAGTAGTCAGCCAAGTCAGTAATCTCTTGTGAATTCAGTCCTTTGGCATGGTGATGCATAACTGTTGCTGCACGCTCACCAGACTTAAATGCCAACATTTTTGTTACAAAATCTACTTTATCCTTGCCAGCAAGTTTTGCTGTATCACCAACGCTATTGCCATTGGTGCCGTGACATGCTGCGCATGATGCAGCTAAGCTTCTGGTATGCAATTGCCTAGCTGCACTTGCTGATTCAATCTTTACATCTTCTGCAATTGCAATCATTGGGCTGCATAGCCCAATGATTGCAAATACCATGCACATAAAATTGATCATTTTTTTACAAAAAATCGCGCATTAGAAAAATCATCAAATAATGATTTTAAGTAGATCGACTTAATTTGATACAAATCGAATTACAGACACTTCTCGTCTTGGCAGCCATCATTTTTAACACCTAGCGATACCAATAAATCCACCATTTTAGTGTTGCCCGTATCACGTACCACACGGATGATATCTACATCGGCACGCATTTTGATATTGATGTCTGCGCCTTTCTCAGCCAAATATTTTACGATCTTATCGTAACCATCATAAGCCGCTAAATGAAATGCCGTCATTTTTGTCATTGGATGCTGGTAGTTAAGATTAGCACCACGTTCTGTTAAGTACTTAACTGCTTCGAATTGACCTTTAGTCGCGGCCATTTGAACTGGGGACCATGCAAAGTAAGTTGCATTAACATCAACGCCGCTTTCAATATATTTTTTGATTAACTTCATATCACCTTTACCAACAGCATCGGTAAATTCAACAGATTGGTCGTCAGTAAGTTGTGTTGCAGCCATTGTGTTGATTGAAAAACCTAAAACTACTACCGCCAACAACATTTTGAAAAATTTAATGCTCATTATTTTCTGCCCCATTT
>Ga0209913_1001410_pt1 | contig 13402 bp, 12 predicted proteins | sample PersoiDNA2013203_FD_185805 | JGI IMG/M metagenome (GOLD analysis project Ga0209913, IMG submission 185805) | Permafrost soil microbial communities from the Arctic, to analyse light accelerated degradation of dissolved organic matter (DOM) -... | ecosystem: Environmental > Terrestrial > Soil >... | reverse complement strand
CGACAAGGTGGCCGACAAACGGGGCACCCGCAAGGTCGCCGAAGCCTACCTGCAATACCTGTACAGCGACGAAGGCCAGGACATCATCGCCAAGCACTACTACCGCCCCGCCGTCCCCAAATTCGCCACCAAATACGCCGCCCAGTTCCCCAAAATAAAACTGTTCACCATCGACGAAGTGGCCGGCGGCTGGACCAAGGCCCAAAAAGTCCACTTCGCCGACGGCGGGATTTTCGATCAAATCTACAATCCGTCGAAGCATTGATTGACGGCGGGGACTGGCCCTGCGGGCCTGTCCCCATTTTCGTCGGCGGCGTTCGCAGCATCGGGGACTGGCCCTGCGGGCCTGAGATGTACCGAGTTTAGTGGACTATCTAAATAGAGGACAATATGTCTATGGATAACACTGAACTGCCCGAACTGAAGACGCCCGGCGAACGCCGCAGCTTCTCCAGCGAATTTAAGAAGGACGCAGTCGCCAGACTGAAATTGACGAGCAATGCCAGCGCCCTGGCTGTTGAGCTTGGAGTACGGCGTAATCAGCTTTATAAGTGGGAGAAGCAGGCTGATGTCGTCAGTGGAGGTGGGAAGCTGCGTTCGCCAGGACGTCCGCCCAGAGCCGATGAAAGTGAGGTGGACCGCTTGCGCCGCGAAATCGGTCGACTTGAGACGGAGAACGCCATCTTAAAAAAAGCGGGGGCGTACTTGAAGGGCCTAAAGCCTTAAGGTACGCCTTTATCCTCGCGCACCGAAACGAGTTTTCGATCTCGGCGATGTGCCGCGTTTTGAATGTCAGCCGCAGCGGTCTGCATGCTAAGCACAATCGTCCGCTGAGCCAGCGCAGCCGCCACGATTTGGTCGTGCGGGAAAAGCTCATCGCATTGCATCACGCCCATCGGCAAGCGCCGGGGATCATCAAGACTTGGCGTTTGCTGAACGCCGAAATGCATGAGTGCGGGCGTAACAAGATTGGGCGTCTGCGCAAGCTCGACGGTCTGCAAACCCTGCGTAGCAAACGGCACAAGCAAAAGCGGGTACATCAAAAAGTCGAACCGGCGGCATCGGATCTGCTCAAGCGTGAATTCAAAGTGCCCAAGAAGAACAGGGCTTGGGTCGGCGACATGACGTTCATCCGCACGCGCGACAGCTCGCTGTGGCTGGCCGTCTACGTCGATCTGCATACCCATCTGGTAACTGGCTGGGCCATCGCTCCTACCGCCACTGCCAAGCTCGCCATTGAGGCGCTTCAGAACGGCCTCAACGCCAAGTCACCACCATCCGGGCTGATCTGCCATACCGACCAAGGTTCAACGTACGGCGCGACGGAATATCGCGAGCTGTTGAAGGAACACGGAATCCGCCCCAGCATGAGTCGTCGGGGAAATTGCCATGACAATGCTGTCGCCGAAAGCTTCTTCTCAAGCTTGAAAAATGAACTGACGCACCACTACATCTATGACGATGTCACATCGGCGGCCGCTGCGATCGGCGAGTACATAGACGTGTATTACAATGAGCAGCGCCTCCATCAATCGCTCAACTATCGAACGCCTGCCCAGATGGACGCGCTGCCAGGTGACCCCTGATTAACCTGTCTACCGAACTCGGTACAGCTCAGCCTGTCCCCATTTTCGCCTTTTGCTGCCCAGTGACTTCAACACTTTTTGCCACTGCCGCCGTCCCCCCCCCAGGACAGGCAGCAAGTGCCAGTCCCTGCCACTTCATGCGCCACTGGCCGCAAACGCAAGCAGGGGGACTGGCACTCGCTGCCTGTCCCCGACTTTCAACGGCGGCGTTTGCAGCATCGGGCACTGGCCCTGCTGGCCTCTCCCCATTTTGACTTTTACTTTCAAAGGAGGACAGGCACCTTCGACGCCAGTCCCCCCAGGTGCCCGCAACAGCCCGACCCGCTCACCCGCCCCTTTCCGCGCCCCGGTCGCCGAATCCTGTGTATCATCTTTCCGACCCGCCCACCGGGCACCGACCTTGCCACCTGGAGACCGATCGATGAAACGCTTGACCATCAATGACTTTGACCCGGAAGTGCTGAAGCTGTTCGACCAGTATGTACACGGCCAGCTGGACCGGCGCGGTTTTCTCAACCAGGCCGGCCGCTACGCCGTCGGCGGCGCCACCGCGGCGTCCCTGCTGGCCGCGCTGTCGCCCAGCTTCGCGGCCCAGATGATCGCGCCGACGGATGCCCGCATCAAGACCAGCTACGTCGAATATCCCTCCCCCAATGGCTACGGCAAACTGCGCGGCTACCTGGTGGAGCCGGCCAAGCTGTCGGGCAAAGTGCCCGTGATCCTGGTGGTGCATGAAAACCGCGGCCTCAATCCCCACATCGAAGACATTGCCCGCCGCATCGCCGTGGACGGCTTCATCGCCTTCGCGCCCGATGCCCTGTTCCCGCTGGGCGGCTATCCCGGCGACGAAGACAAGGCGCGCGAGCTGTTCGCCAAGCTGGACCAGACCAAGACCCGCGCCGACTTCGTCGAAGCGGCCAGCATCGCCAGCCGCCTGCCCGATGGCAATGGCAAAGTGGGCGTGGTGGGCTTCTGCTACGGCGGCGGCATCGCCAACTACCTGCCCACCGTCTCGCCCGTGATCCGCGCCGCCGTGCCCTTCTACGGCCAGCAGCCGCCCGCCAGCGAGGTGGCGAAGATCAAGGCGCCCCTGCTGATCCACGACGCCGAGAAGGACGAGCGCATCCGCGCCGGCTGGCCCGCCTACGAAGCCGCCCTCAAGGCCAACAAGGTCGACTACCAATATTTCGTCTACCCCGGCACCGAGCACGGCTTCAACAACGACACCACCCCCCGCTACGATCCCGCCGCCGCCAAGCTGGCCTGGCAGCGCACGATGGATTTCTTCAAGGCCAAGCTGGGCTGACGCGCAATCTCCCACGACACGAAGGCCGGCACCGCTTGCATGCGGCGCCGGCTTTTTTTTGCACGACCCGAACGCGAACCACGATCATGACGAAACAACGCAAACGCCTGACCTTCTGGGGCGCCGACGAACACGACGACAGCCTGCCCCGCGAGGTCATGGCCGGACGCAAGACCGTGACCGCCGACACCGTCGCGGATTATTACAAGCCCTACGGCGACTATGGCGACGGCAGCTACGCAGCGGGCGAGCTGATCGAAGTGTACGACCTCAAGCAGCGGCTGCGCTGCCTGATCCGGGCGACCAGGGTGGAGACGATCCGCTTCGGCGACATTCCCGAAGCCGTTTGGCGGGGCGAAGGTTTTACAAGCGCGGGCGAATTTCAGGAGGTGCACATTCGCTGTCTGCCCCAGTACGCACTGCACGACGATTTTGAGTTTGTCGCCCTGCATTTCAAGCTGGTCGAGGTGATCGATCCCTGACGCTCGGCACGCATCCCAGCGGCCATCAATGCCTGCCTCATGCTATGGTAATGCAGCCCCGCCCTGTGCCGCATGGACAAACCTGCGTCCATGAACAAGACATCAAATTTGCCAGAGCCATAATGCGATACACCTGCACCGCATGAGCAACAAGCCTTCCGACAGCGCGCCCGCCAGCGTGGCAGACTTGCTGCGCCAGATCGACTGGGCCGGCTCGCCCCTGGGCGCCGTCGAGCAATGGCCGGTGGCCCTGCGCTGCGCGCTGGACCTGATGCAGCATTCGCAATCGGCGATGTTCCTGGTGTGGGGCGAGCAGCGCATTTTTCTCTACAACGAAGCCTATCTGCCCGTGCTGGGCGCCAAGCATCCGCAGGCGCTGGGCCGGCCGATGGAAGAAAGCTGGAAAGAAGTGTGGCCGGAAGTGTCGCCCCTGCTGCAGCAAACCTTCGACGGCAAGGCCCTGCGCTTTGAAGCGCACCCGTTCACGATCGTCCGCAACGGCAGGGACGAGCAGGCCTGGTTCGACTTTTCCTACAATCCGATCTACCAGGATGGCCAGGTGGGTGGGGTTTTGTGCCTGGTGTCGGAAACCACCCGGCAGGTACTGGCCGAGCGGGCCCTCAAACAGCAGGCAGCGACGCTGGCCCAGCTGTTCGAGAACGCGCCCGGCTTCATGGCCCTGCTGCGGGGACCGGAGCACGTGTTCGAACTGGCCAACCAGAGCTACCGGGAATTGATCGGCGGACGCAATCCGCTGGGCCTGGCCGTGCGCGCCGCCCTGCCGGAGATTGCCGACCAGGGCTTTTTTGAATTGCTCGACCAGGTCTACCGCAGCGGCGAAGGCTATGTGGGCCGGCGGGTGCCCGTCACCCTGCAGCATATTGCCGGCGCCGGCGCGGGCGCGGGCCTGCGGAAGCGCTGGATCGATTTCATTTACCAACCCCTGTTCGGCCACGCCGGCGGCGTCGACGGCGTGTTCGTCCAGGGCGCCGACGTCACCCACCACGTCGAGACGGAACTGGCCCTGCAGGCGGCGGTCGCGCGCGCCGAAAGTGAGCGCGACCGGCTGAACGTGCTGCTCGACACCGTGCCTGCCGGCATCGCGATGTTCGACCAAGCTGGCACGCTGATGCGAGCCAACACGGGCTTGCGCGCGATCTGGGGCGCTTACCAGCACATCGAGCAAGTGTTCGACTTCGCCGCGCGCAGGGGCTGGTGGGCGGACGGCTCGGAGCGGCATGGCAAACCGGTCCGCGCCGATGAATGGCCGATTGCCCGCGCGCTGCGGGGCGAACCGGACTCGCGGGGCGTGTTCGAGATCGAACAGTTCGGACGGTCGGAGCGGCGCACCATCCTGGTGGCGGCCGCGGCGATACGGGACGGGTCCGGCAAGCTGGCCGGCGCCCTGGCCGCCCACACCGACCTGACCGAACAGGTGCGGGCCGAAAGCGCCATGCGCGACAACGAAGCGAAGTTCCGCGTCATCGCCAACGCCATCCCCCATCTGGTATGGTCGAACCTGCCGGACGGCACCCACGATTTCTACAACGACCAGTGGCACGCCTTCACGGGCCTGGCCGGCCTCGCCGACGCCGCTGCCTGGCACAGGCTGGTGCACCCGGCCGACCTCGCGTTGGCGGCGCAGCGCTGGTCCCATTCGCTGGCCACGGGCGAGCCTTACGAGATCGAATACCGACTGCTGCACCATCCTTCGCAGCAATTCCGCTGGTGCCTGAGCCGGGCCGTGGCCGTGCGCGATGCGAACGGCCGCATCACGCGCTGGCTGGGCACGTCCACCGACGTCCACGAACAGCGCATGCTGACCGACGAACTGCGGCGGGCGGCCGACAAGAAAGATGAATTTCTCGCCATGCTGGCGCACGAGTTGCGCAATCCCCTGGCGCCGATCCGGGCCGCCAGCGAACTGCTGAAAATCGGCCACCTCGATCCCCAGCGCCAGCTGAAGGCGGCCACCGTGATCGGCCGCCAGGTCGAGCACATGACGGCGCTGGTCGACGACCTGCTCGACGTCTCACGGGTCACGCGGGGCCTGGTGGCGCTGGAGTTGCAGCCGATCGACCTGAAGTCGGTGGTGGCGGTGGCGGTCGAGCAGGCCAAGCCCCTGGTCGAAGCGCGGGGGCACAGCCTGCACGTGCACATCGACGCCGAACACGCCCTGGTAATGGCCGACGCTACCCGCCTGGTGCAGGTGGTGGTCAACCTGCTGTCGAACGCGGCCAAGTACACCCCGCAGCGGGGCCGGCTCGACGTCAGCGTGGCTGCGCAGGATGCGTGGGCCGGCGTGACGGTGCAGGACAACGGCAGCGGCATCGATCCCGCCCTGCTGCCCCACGTGTTCGATATTTTTACCCAGGGCGTGCGCACGCCCGACCGTTCCGAAGGGGGCCTGGGCATCGGATTGGCGCTGGTCAAAAGCCTGGTGACCATGCACGGCGGCAGCGTGGTCGCCCACAGCGCCGGTGCGGGCACGGGCAGCCGTTTTGAAGTGCGCCTGCCCCTGCTGCGCCAGGACAGCGCCGCGGATACTGCGGCTGCGCCCGCCGCCGAAGCGGATGGGCAGCGCCTGCGCCGGCGCATCCTGGTGGTGGATGACAATGTCGATGCGGCCGAGACCCTGGCCCAGTTATTGGAAGTGCTGGGCAATGAAGTGCGGGTCAGTTTCGATGGCGCCGGCGCGATGGCGACGGCAGCGGAATACGACGCCGACACTTTCGTGCTCGACGTGGGCCTGCCCGACATGAACGGCTACGAACTGGCGCGCCGGCTGCAGGCGGGCGCCGCGCGCACGCAAGCCCTGTTCATTGCCCTGACCGGCTACGGCCAGGCGCACGACCGCGTGCTCTCGCAGGCGGCCGGCTTTCATCACCACTTCGTCAAGCCGGTCGACGTCGAGCGCCTGTGCGAAGTATTGAAGCAGGCCTGAGCCCGCTTTACAGCCTGCGGCTAGTGCGTCTTGCCCTGCGGTGGCCGCGACTCCATGAAGTCGAGATCCTCGTCCGTCAGCGGCACGTCCTCGAACGATTGAATGCTGTCGACGTCGATGTCGGCGCCATCGCGGGCGCTGCCTTCACGGCCGGCGGCGGCGCGCTCGCCGGTGCCGCTGGCGTCGCTGTCGCTGTCGAGGTTGGCATCGCCCATGTCGGCGCCGGCCGTGTCGCTGCCGTGGCCCATCGAGTAATCTTCATTGGTGCCCCGGTCCAGGTCGGGAATCAAGTCCTGGTCGACGCCGACTGCAAAGCCGGGGCCGCCCATGACGTCGCTGCCGGAGTCGGAATTGTCGCTGGGACCGAGCGCGTCGGTGCCGTGGCCTTTGCCCAGGCTGCGGTCGGGTGCTTCCGGAAAATTGTCCGGATCAAGTGTGCTGGTGCCGCTCATGCTAACTCCCGGTAAGTAGTAAGTCGATGTTCAGAGTCTAATGAAAACGCGCCCGAGGTGGCGCGCTTCTGGCCGCAAGAGGCGCGCTTAAAAAGCGTGGCGCATGCCCACGTTGAGCGCAGCGTTGCCGCTGCCGTGGGAGGAGGCGTTGCCGACCGTGTAGCTGGCGCCGTTGTGGTTGTTGATGTGCGAGTAGGCCGCATAGAAATCGGTGCGGCGCGACATGGCGTAGGTGGCGCCCAGAGCGATCTGGTTGGCGTCGCGGTTGGCCAGGTCGCGGTCGTTCTTGCGAATATACGAGGCCAGGAACGTGGTGTGGCCCATCGGCACCGCAAAACCCACCAGGGTGTCGCGGCTGTCCGTCGACGGGGTCGAGGCCATCGAGGCGCTGTAGGGATTGTCGGGATTCCACAGGGGCGAGCTGGCATAGCCGCGGCTGGCGCTGTAGGCGGCGTAGGCGGTGCCGAAGCCCAGCCTCAGGTTGGCGGCAATGATGGAATTCTTGGCGTCAGTGCTGTTGCTGCCGTACTGGGTCGAAGGCAGCACGCCCGATACGCTGCGGTTCTGGTGGGCGGCGCGGAACATCCACGGTCCCGCTTCCAGGCCCACCGACAGGCCCCAGGCGCGGTTGCCGGTGATGCCGATGCCGGGCACCACGCTTTGCTCGGGCGTATCGTCGCGCGAGTACGAAGCGGCCGTCGACAGGCCGTGCACGGCGCCGCTGTAATAGTGGATGCTGTTGTCTTCATGCTGGCCGGAAGTGCCGATCAGGTTGGTGGCGGTGCCGGCCGTGCCGCCCTTGAAGGGGTCGGCCACTTCCGTCAGCGCCGTGTACTGCAGGTTTTGCTGGCGGCCCACCGTGACGGCGCCCGCCTCGCCCTTGACGCCGACGAAGGCTTCGCGGCCGAACAGGCGGCCGTTCTGATCGGAACGTCCCGTGTCGAGCTGCACGCCCGCTTCCAGGCCGTACACCACGGCGATTTTATCGTTGAGGTTTTCGCTGCCGCGCAGGCCCACGTGGGACTGGGTGGCGACGCCGCTGTCGATGCGCGTGGCGCAATTGCTGCTGCAGCCGCGGTCTTTGACGACGCCGGCATCGAGCGTACCGTAGATGACCGGTGCACTTTCCTGTGCCCATACGCCGCCGGCGCTTGCGCCAAGCAGGGCGAAGACAAGGGCGGTTGATTTCATGAGCAAACTCCAGATGATGCGTGTTTTGTGGTTGACACCACTATGGTCCATTGTGACTGAACCATCTGTCGTCTGGGCCACATAACAGCCTCAAGCTTTCCTGCATTCGTGTCAGCCTGGTCCCACACGGCGCGCAGGCACGCCGGCAGAAGGGCCGCCTGGCGTCCCTGTAATGACAATAGCAGCGTTTGGCGCGCTCAGGTATCACCATTTCGCTGCATTGCCGAGAGTCAATGCACAATCTGTATGGGCATGGCTTATTGCCGCGCGACAGGCTCCGTGCGGGACCGCAGCCGCTGGCGAATTGCGGTAAGCTGAACGGCGAAAATTCGACCAAAAACAGCACCGTTCAGGAGAGCACCATGACCACCGATCCCCATTCAATTGCCGCCACCGGCGAGCCGACCAATCGCCTGTCCCACGCCAAGGCCCGGGTCCTGGCGGTCGACGACAACGATGAGCAGTTGCAGAATTTTATTTCCGCCCTGGGCATGCAGCAGCCCGTCTCCGCCGAGCAGGCCGCGCGCCTGCTGGAAGACGTCATCAAGGGCTCGATGTCGGCCAATGTCGACCTGCTGGCCGACCAGATGCGCCTGGGCGGCTGGGAAGCGGCGCTGGCGCCGGGCGAATCCCTGCCCCAGCTGGCCGCGCGCGCCAACGCCTACCTGGAGTCCAGCGAAGGGGTGGAATTGTTCAACCTGTTCAGCAAGACCTTCGCCCGCACCACGGGAGAGATGTTCGACTGAGCAAACACACCGCGGCGCCTCAGTGCGCCGTGCCCTGCACCAGCGCCGCCCCGCCCCCGTGGCGGCGGCTTTCGCTGACGGCCGTCACGGTGCCGTCGGGATTGAACACCAGCGCATTGGCCGCGCCGATTTCCTCGGCCGGCGACTCCCAGCGGTGGCCCAGCGCCTCCAGCGCCTTCGCCTGATTGCTGCCCGCAAAGCCCGGCTCCACCGAGGACACTTCACCGTTGCGCTCGCTGATGCGGGGCGCATCGATGGCCTCGTTCATGGGCAGGCCAAGGTCGACGTAGTTGACGATGGTTTGCAGCACGGTGGTGATGATGGTGGCGCCGCCCGGGCTGCCGATGCTGAAGGCCGGCTTGCCGTTCCTCAGGGCGATGACGGGCGCCATGCTGCTGCGGGGCCGCTTGCCCGCCTCCGGCACGTTCGGGCGGGGGCCGCTGAAATCGAAATCCGTCATCTCGTTGTTGAGCAGGAAGCCGTAGCCGGGCACGACGATGCCGCTGCCGCCCCAGGATTCAATCGTGAAAGTGTAGGACACCACATTGCCTTCGCGGTCGGACACGGTCAAATGGGTGGTGTGGGCGCTCTCCTGCTGGCGCGTGGGCCGCGCCACGGGCGGCCGCAGGGGCACGCTCTGGTCGTCCTGGAACTGATACGGGTCACCGGCCGGCAACACCGCGGCGGCATGGCGGGGATCGATCAGGCGGCGCCGCTGGCCCGCGTAGGCTTTCGACAGCAGGCCCGCCACGGGCGCGTCGACGAATTCCGGATCGGCCAGGTAAGCGTTGCGGTCGGCAAACGCCAGCCGGCTGGCCTCGATGTAGGCGTGCTCGGCCTGCACCCGGCCTAGCGCCTTCATATCAAAACCTTCGAGGATATTCAGGGCCTCGGCCACCGCCACCCCGCCGCTGCTGGGCAGGCCCATGCCGTACAGCTCGTAGCCGCGGTAGCTGGAGTGCACGGGCAGGCGGATGCGGGCCTCGTAATTGGCCAGGTCCGCCAGGCTCATCTGCCCCGCCCGCACCGCCACGCCGGGCGCGACGGGCGGGCGGTTGACGGCATCGACGATGGCGCGCGCCATCGGGCCGCTATAAAAAGCCGCCTGGCCCCGCGCGGCAATTTCTTCGTAGGCCCGCGCCATGCCGGGATTGCGGATCACGCTGCCCACCGGCAGCGCCTTGCCCTGGCTCAGATACAGGGCACTGGCGCCGCTGAATTTGCGGAACTTGAACTCGTTTTCCGTCGTCAAACGGTGAAAGGTGTCGCTGACCTTGAAGCCCTGCTTCGCCACGCCGATCGCAGGCGCCAGCACCTGCTTGAAGGACATGCTGCCGTAGCGCTCCAGCGCTTCGTGCCAGCCTTGCACGGTACCCGGCACGCCCACCGCGGCGCCGCTGGCAACGGCGGTCTCAAAATCGATGGGTTTGCCGTCCTGCATGAACACCGTGGGCGTAAAACTGGCCGGCGCCGTTTCGCGGTGATCGATGGTGATCACCCGCTGCTGCCTGGCCAGGTAAATCACCATGAAGCCGCCGCCGCCAATGCCGCAGCTGAAAGGATCGGTCACGCCCAGGGTGGCCGCGGCAGCCACCGCCGCATCGACCGCGTTGCCACCCTTGTTGAGGATGGCAATGGCCGCCTGCGAAGCCTGCTCGCTGACGGTGGCGACGGCGCCGCCCGTGCCCGTGGCCAGCGGCGTCTTGGCCGCCGCCAGGCCCGGCGCCGCGGCCAGCACGATGCTCAGGCTGAGCGTGACGGAAACAGTTTTGAGCAGGCGCGGCTTCACCATGGTTGCTTCCTTCTGCTGAGATGGAAGCCCATCATAGCAAACCCCGCCCCCCTTACCTCAAGCGTGCGCACCAAGCCCGCCCAGCTGCGCGCAGGCGCTCGTATCGCGCGCCAGCCGGCCCAGGAACAAGCCGTTGAAGGCGCCGAACAGCAGGCAGACCGCGATCATGAACAGCGACTGGCCGGCCAGTTCCGGTGCGATCGCCAGCGCCACCGCCGTGGCATACCTGGTGAAGAAAATCGACACCATCAACAGCAGCGGCAGCGCACTGCCCGCCACCGTCACCCGGCCGGGCGCACTGCCGGCGCTGATCCGCGCCGCGCCCATGCGCCAGGCCAGAGCGCCGGCGACGCAGGCGCCCGCCAGCCAGGCCCCCAGCGGCAGCGGGGCGAGGCCGAATTTCATGGAAATATACTGCAGGGACAGCAGCAGCATCAGCAGGGGAATGATGTACAGCGACTTGAACGCCAGCTCGCGCTCGCGCATGGCCATGACGCCGCGCGAGACGAGAAAGGCGAGGATGGCCCAGACGTACAAGGGGGTGTGGGTGACGATGTTGCTCAGCATGGCGTTCTCCTGGTGGTGGGAAGTGGATGAACGCCACTGTGCATGCGCCGCGACGGGCGCGGTGGCTGCTGCGACGAAATGCGGGAGACTGGCGCCAAACGCATCCGGCGGGCGCGAAATTGCCGGGACCTCAGGCGGCAGCGGCCACCCGGCACAGCACGGGATTGCCGGCCGCCCTGCTCCACTCGCACCAGCCGCCGTCGAACACGGCAATATCGTCCCAGCCCATCAGCCAGGCATAGAAAAACGCCAGAGACGCGCGCCAGCCCGTGCCGCAATAAAAAACGGTGCGCTGCCCGCGCGTGATGCCGTTGACGGCCCACATGGCTTCGATCTCAGCGGCCGGCAGCATGGCGCCGGTGGCATCGTGGAAATCGCGCATGCTGTTGATGTCGCCATCGGCGCCCGCACGGCCCCAGCGGGCGCCGGGAATATCGCCCCGCGCGGCAATGTAGGGGTAGCCGGACTCTTCGCCAATGAATTCGGACCAGCTGCGGTTGCTGACCAGCACGCCATCGCCCTGTGCCAGCAGTTGTTGGACTTGCGCCATGCCGACCAGCAGTTCCGGGCGCGCGGGAAACGGCGCACCGAAAGCCGCCGCGGCCTTGTGCTGTCTTGGCGCGCCCGTCTGCAAGGCCAAGCCGGCGGCGTTCCAGGCGGCCAGGCCGCCGTCGAGCAGGCGCACGTCGCCCACGCCCGCATACAAGAGCAAATGGGCGACCCGGGCCGCGGCGAGATTGTTGCGGCCGTACAGCAGCACGGTGCTGTCGCAGCGGATGCCGTGCGCCCGCAAGACCTGCTCAAGCTGGGCGTCCGCGAGCTTGTTCCACACGGGACCGCCCTCGAAGCTGCTGGTGTCGAGATAGCCGGCGCCAGCGATATGCCCAGCGGCGAAGGCGGCAGTGCCCTCGAAGCCCACTTCAAACAGGCGGGTATTGTCCGCATCATCCCCCGTCATCCAAGCCGCCAGCGCGGCCGGCGTCAGCAGATGCTGCCCACGGGGCAGATCCGGGCGCGGTGCAGCGGCAGTCAGGTGGCAGCGTGAAGTCAAGGTCGATGGGATCTGAAAAAGGCAGCGGGGATTATACTGGAGGCACCGTTCACTGCCGACGTCAGCCCGATGCCACCCGACACCGACTCCCTGCTGTTTCCCTCCCAGGCCGCCTTCGCCCACTGGCTGGCCGCCCAACACCGGACCTGCAACGGGGTCTGGCTGCGCCACGCCAAGAAAGGCGCGCCCGCACCCAGCGTGAGCTACCAGGAAGCGCTCGAAGTGGCCCTGTGCTTCGGCTGGATCGACGGCCAGAAGCGCTCGCTCGACGCCCACCACTACCTGCAGCGCTGGACCCCGCGCCGCGCCCGCAGCCTGTGGTCCAAGGTCAACCGCGACAAGGTGCTGCGCTACATCGAAGAAGGCAAGATGCAGCCCGCCGGCCTGGCCGAAATCGAACGGGCCCGCCAGGACGGCCGCTGGGACGCCGCCTACGATTCGGCCAGCACGGCCACGGTGCCCGCCGATTTGCAGGCCGCCTTCGATCGGCATCCTGGCGCCGCCGCATTCTTCGCCGGCCTCACTTCGCAGAATCGCTACGCGGTGCTGTTCAGGGTGCAGACGGCGAAGAAGGCCGAGACGCGGGCGAAGAAGGTGGAGGACTACGCCGCGATGCTGGCAAGGGGGGAGACGGTGCATCCCTTGATGAAGAAAAAAACTGCCGCAGAATAGCGCTGGCGCTCGCAGCACCGGGGACTGGCACTTGCTGCCTGTCCCCGAATTGTCTACGCCGCGGCCCAAAGACGGTGACAGGCGCCAAGCGCCAGTCCCCCAGCCAACGAAATATCTACCGCCGCAACTGCGCCAAATCCCGCACCGCCCCCCGGTCCGCCGACGTCGTCAGCGCCGCATACGCCTGCAGCGCCTGCGACACGTAGCGCTCGCGGCCGATCGGTTGCCAGGCGTCGGCGCCGCGCGCTTCCATGGCGGCGCGGCGGTGGGCCAGCACCTCGGTGCTCACGCGCAGGTTGATGCTGCGCTCGGGAATGTCGATGTCGACCATGTCGCCCTCTTCCACCAGGCCGATGGCGCCGCCCTCGGCAGCTTCGGGCGAAGCGTGCCCGATCACCAGGCCGGAGGAGCCGCCGGAGAAGCGGCCGTCGGTGAACAGGGCGCAGGCCTTGCCCAGGCCTTTCGATTTGATGTAGGACGTCGGGTACAGCATTTCCTGCATGCCGGGTCCGCCTTTCGGTCCTTCGTAGCGGATGATGACGACGTCGCCCGCCAGCACCGTGTCGCCCAGGATGGCTTCCACGGCGGCGTCCTGGCTTTCAAACACCCTGGC
>Ga0209913_1001409_pt1 | contig 13408 bp, 8 predicted proteins | sample PersoiDNA2013203_FD_185805 | JGI IMG/M metagenome (GOLD analysis project Ga0209913, IMG submission 185805) | Permafrost soil microbial communities from the Arctic, to analyse light accelerated degradation of dissolved organic matter (DOM) -... | ecosystem: Environmental > Terrestrial > Soil >... | reverse complement strand
CACAAAGAAGACGGACACAAAGAAGCCGGCCACGAGGACGATGACCATGACAAAGAAAACGCCGTCGCCTTCAGCGAACGGCAACTGAAAGCCGCCGGCATCGTCCTCGAGACCGCCGCGCCGGGCAACATCCGCACCAGCCTGCAACTGCCAGGGGAAATCCGCTTCAATCAGGATCGCACTGCGCACGTCGTCCCCAAGGTCAACGGCGTGGTCGAGTCGGTCAGCGCCAATCTCGGCCAGCATGTGAAGAAAGGCCAGGTACTCGCCGTCGTCAGCAGCAGCACGGTGTCCGAACAGCGCAGCGAATTACTGAGTGCGCAGCAACGCCTGGCCTTGGCGCAATCGACGCATGCACGCGAAAAAACCCTATGGCAGGAAAAAATCTCCGCCGAACAGGATTACCTGCAAGCTGGGCAAGCACTGAAGGAAGCCGAGATCGCCGTACGCAATGCGCAACAGAAGCTGGCTGCCATCGGCGCGGGCAGTGCCTCGTCCGGACTCAATCGCTATGAAATCCGCGCCCCCTTCGATGGCATCGTGGTTGAAAAACACCTGGCGCTGGGCGAAGCGGTGAAAGAAGACGCCAACGTCTTCACGATCTCCGACCTGTCCAGCGTGTGGGCCGAGATCACGGTCGCCGCCAAGGACATGAACGCCGTACGCGTCGGTGAAAACGTCACCGTCAACGCCACCGCCTTTACCTCCAGTGCAAGCGGCAAGATCGCCTACGTCGGCGCATTGCTGGGTGAGCAAACCCGTACCGCCAAGGCCCACGTCGTGCTGCCCAATCCGGGTAACGCCTGGCGCCCCGGCCTGTTCGTGAACGTTGACGTGTTGGCACAGGAAGCCGAGGTTGCGCTTGCCGTCGCCGCCGATGCCCTGCAATCGGTCGAGCAAAAACACGTCGTCTTCGTCCGCACGCCTGACGGCTTCAAGAAACAGGAAGTCACGCCGGGCCGCACCGACGGCAAGCGCGTGGAAATCGTCAAGGGCCTCAGCCCAGGCGACGTCTATGCAGCTGCCGGCAGCTTCGTGATCAAGGCCGAAATGGGCAAAGGGAGCGCCGAACATGCTCATTAACTTTGCCGCAAACATAAACCGCAACGTTATCGCTCACCTCCCGCGAGAAGGACACGCTCATGTTTGAACGCATCATCCGCTTCGCCATCGAGCATCGATGGCTGGTCATGCTCGCCGTCTTCGGCATGGCGGCCTATGGCGTCTACAGCTATCAAAAGCTGCCTATCGACGCCGTGCCGGATATCACCAACGTACAGGTGCAGATCAATACTTCCGCGCCGGGCTATTCGCCGCTGGAGACCGAGCAGCGCATCAGCTTCCCGATTGAAACGGTCATGTCCGGCCTGCCCAATCTGGAACAGACACGCTCGCTGTCACGCTACGGTCTGTCGCAAGTGACCGTGATCTTCAAGGACGGTACGGATATTTATTTTGCACGCCAACTGGTCAACGAACGTATTCAGGAAGCCCGCAGCAAGCTGCCGTCCGGCATTGATCCCGCGATGGGACCGATCTCGACCGGCCTCGGCGAAATCTACCTGTGGACGGTTGAAGCCAAAGACGGTGCAAAGAAAGCCGACGGCACGCCCTACTCACCCGCCGACCTGCGCGAAATCCAGGACTGGATCATCAAGCCGCAACTGCGCAATGTCGCCGGCGTGACCGAGATCAATTCCATCGGCGGCTACGCCAAGGAATACCATGTCGCCCCCTCGCCGGCCAAACTGGCCTCCTACGGTCTGACGCTGCAAAACGTGGCGACCGCCTTGGAACGCAACAACGCCAACGTCGGCGCGGGCTACATCGAGAAACGCGGTGAGCAATACCTGATACGCGCACCGGGTCAGGTCGCCTCCATCGACGATATCCGCAACATCGTCCTCAGCAACGTGCAAGGCGTCGCCATCCGCATCCGCGACGTGGCAGAGGTCGGCATCGGCCGTGAACTGCGCACCGGCGCAGCGACCGAGAACGGTCGCGAAGTGGTGCTCGGTACGGTCTTCATGCTGATCGGCCAGAACAGCCGCACGGTGTCGCAAGCAGTCGACAAGAAGATGACCGAGATCAACCGGTCGTTGCCCGAAGGCGTGCAAGCCGTCACCGTGTATGACCGCACGGTGCTGGTCGACAAGGCCATCAACACCGTCAAGAAAAACCTGATCGAAGGCGCGGTGCTGGTGATTGCAGTACTGTTCCTGTTCCTCGGCAATATCCGCGCCGCAGTGATCACGGCGACGGTGATTCCGCTGGCGATGCTATTCACCTTCACCGGCATGGTGTCGAACCATGTGAGCGCCAATCTGCTGAGCCTGGGCGCGCTGGACTTCGGCATCATCATCGATGGCGCCGTGGTGATCGTGGAAAATTGCGTGCGGCGTCTGGCCCATGCGCAACAGCATCATGGCCGGCCATTGACGCGCAGCGAACGTTTTCATGAAGTCTTCGCCGCTTCACGCGAAGCACGCCGGCCACTGCTGTTCGGCCAGCTGATCATCATGATCGTGTACCTGCCGATGTTTGCGCTGACCGGTGTCGAAGGCAAGATGTTTCAACCGATGGCGTTCACCGTGGTGGCCGCCTTGCTGGGTGCGATGATCTTGTCGGTGACCTTCATTCCGGCGGCGATTGCCTTGTTCATCGGCGACAAGGTCGACGAAAAGGAAAACGCGCTGATGCGTTTTGCCAAGCGCAGCTATGCGCCCTTGCTGCAGCGCTCGATGGTCAACAAGCCGATCGTGTTGTCGCTGGCCGCAGCGGTCATCGTGCTGTGCGGCTTGCTGGGAACAAAACTGGGCAGCGAGTTTGTCCCCAGCCTCAACGAAGGCGACCTGGCGATTCAGGCCTTGCGCATCCCCGGCACCAGCCTGACGCAATCGGTGGAAATGCAGCAGCAGCTGGAACGCACGCTCAAGGATAAATTCCCCGAGATCGAGCGCGTGTTCGCCCGCACCGGCACCGCCGAGGTGGCATCCGACCCGATGCCACCGAATATTTCGGATGGCTACATCATGCTCAAGCCGCAAGACGAATGGCCGAAACCGAGGAAGACGCAGGCGCAACTGCAGGAAGCGATTCAGGATGCGGTAGCAACGCTGCCCGGCAACAGCTACGAGTTTTCGCAACCGATCCAGTTGCGGTTCAACGAGCTGATCTCGGGGGTACGCAGCGACGTGGCTGTAAAAATCTTCGGCGACGACATGGACGTACTTAACGACACCGCCGGAAAAATCGCCGGCGTACTCGGCAAGGTTGCGGGGGCCACTGAAGTCAAGGTCGAACAATCAACCGGCTTGCCCATGCTGACCGTGAAGATCGACCGTGAAAAAACCGCGCGCTACGGACTCAACATCGCCGACGTGCAAGACACGGTAGCGATGGCCATCGGTGGCAAAGAAACCGGTACGCTGTTCCAGGGCGACCGCCGTTTCGACATCATCGTGCGGCTGCCTGAACAGGAGCGCAACGACCTCGATGCCATCAAACGCCTGCCGATACCGTTGCAGTACAGCGACGGCAAGAGCGACGGCAAGGTCAGCTTCATCCCCTTGGGAGAAGTCGCCGACTTCGACATCGCGCCAGGTCCGAATCAGGTCAGCCGGGAAAACGGCAAGCGCCGTATTGTCGTCAGCGCCAACGTACGCGGCCGCGATCTCGGATCTTTCGTTGACGACGCGGCAAGACAGATCAGCGCACAAGTGAAAGTCCCTGCCGGCTACTGGACCGCATGGGGCGGCCAGTTCGAGAACCTCCAATCCGCAACCCAGCGCCTGCAAATCGTAGTACCGGTGGCGCTGTTGCTGGTATTCGTGCTGCTGTTTGCGATGTTCAACAACGTCAAGGACGGCTTGCTCGTGTTTACGGGGATCCCTTTCGCACTGACCGGCGGCGTGCTGGCGCTGGCCATGCGCGGCATCCCGCTGTCCATCTCGGCAGCGGTCGGTTTCATCGCCCTGTCCGGCGTCGCGGTGCTCAACGGTCTGGTGATGATCGCCTTCATCCGTACGCTGCGTGAAGAAGGACGTTCACTCGACGAAGCCATCTTCGAGGGCGCAATGACACGCTTGCGGCCGGTGTTGATGACAGCACTCGTGGCGTCGCTGGGATTCGTACCGATGGCGCTGGCAACAGGAACCGGTGCAGAGGTACAGCGACCGTTGGCGACGGTGGTCATTGGCGGGATTTTGTCGTCGACCTTGTTGACGTTGCTGGTGTTGCCGTTGTTGTATCGCTTGGCCCATGCTTCGGACGCCGAGGAAGGCGATGAGACCGGCACATCGTCTGCATGGCGTAGTCGCTTGCGCGCCTGGCTGCGGATTGGCAAGGCCAGGAAAATTTCATCACCTTAAAATAAAAAGCCCTACAACATCATTGTTGTAGGGCTTTTAACTTGTGGTGTGAACAGGCTACGCGACCATATAGAACACTAAGGCAGCAAGCCAATGTGCGACCGCGTTGACAGAACTCCCGGATGAAGCACAGTGTTTCCTGAACAGTTAAACCACAGCAGCGTTGAACGACTCAGGCCGCCGCGCAAGCAGATGAGACAGCCGCTGAAGACCGGCCTGTAAGCGTCCACGGTCCTTGATGCTGCCCAAAGAGATCCGAATTGCATTCACTGATCCGCTGCCAGTTGCAAATGCCTCCGACGGCGTGACTGCAATGCCCTCTCCGTCGGCTGCACGCGCTAGCTGCGAGGAATTCCAATACGCCGGCAACTCGAGCCATACGTGCAGGCCGTCTCCGGCACCGCTGTACCGACCCGCCAGAATATCCCGAGCCATCCGGTGACGCGTACGCGCCTCGTTGCGTACGCCTTCCATTAATCCGTCCGCCGAACCGTCGAGGATCCACTGAGTCGCCAGTGCGGCCGTCAGAGGAGCGACCATCAGCGCAAATGACCTTAGCGCGACCAGGAAGCGTTCGCGTTCGTGCGGGTCGCGTATCAGCACGAAGGCGACACGCAGGCCGGGTGTCAGGCATTTCGACAGGGTTGAGATGTAGACCACGTGTTCCGGGGCAAACGTGGCAATAGGTGGCGGTGGTGCATCGGCAAGAAGCCAGTAGGGATCGTCCTCGACGATGCGCACATTGCAGCGCTTCGCGATGCCGGCGAGCTCCTTGCGTCGGCGTTCCGGAATGGTGATGGCGGTCGGGTTCTGTAGTGTCGGATTGAGGTAGACCAGCCCAGGCTTGTGCTGGCGGCACGCTTGCTCCAGCATCTCAGGCACCATCCCGAGCTTGTCCGCTTCCACTGCAATGATGTGCCGGCCGAATTGGGTCGCTGCGGCACGCAAGCCGGGATAACTCATTGGTTCTGCCAGGATGACATCGCCAGGCTCCGTCAGCGCAAGGATCAATGCGGCGATCGCCGCTTGCGCGCCCGGGCAGACAACAACCTGTTGAGAATCCAGATATCCAAACATCGGTTCCAGCCATGTGGCTCCGGCCTTACGGTCTGAGTCGCTTCCTCCGGCCAAGTGGTAAGTCATCAGCAATTCATTATCTGCCCTCATCAGCACCTGAGACAAACCTTGTTTCAGCAGGTCGTCGAAGTCCACGCCATCCGGCGGTGGTGGAGTATTCATGCTCAGGTCGAGGATCGAGGTCAATTCGACTTTCGGCGCCGCGACATAAGTGCCCCGAGCGCCGCGGCCCTCCAACAAGTTGCGGCGTCTGGCTTCGTCGTATGCGCGCGTGATCGTCGTCAGGTCGACGTCCAGCTGTGCTGCCAACTGACGCTGCGTAGGCAGGCGGTCACCCGGTTTCAGCAATCCTTCTACTATCGCCGCCTGCAACGCATCCGCAATCTGCAAAAAACGTGGCCCGCCGTGCACGGCCAATCGCGGCAACCAGATTGGCAGATTTTCATCTTGTATGGCTCTTAACTGGGACATTTTGTCTCAATGTATGGAAATTGCTTTCAAGTAGTATGCATCAGAACGTGCAGCAACATCATCCTTGCAGCCCGTCGCTGACGTTTCCCCTCTCTCATCTGCATTCGGCAAATCACTCCGCTGGATGCCCTTGTTATTTCACAGGTAGTTTTAGTGAAAGATTCAATAATGAAAGATTCAAGCAGGGTGCCTGGGGGATGGTCTGAACAAAAAATGAAGCTGCTGAAGCAGCGTTTTGAAGTAGCACTCCTCACCATAGTTGGTGTCAAGCAATAGTCTGGAAATACGCAAAATGATGGATTGGGTCCCTATAGTTTTCGTTACCTTCAAGGTTCTCGTGCTCGGCATAGGCATGTTCTTCGCCATCAAGTGGCATTACGATCAAGGGAAGAAGGAAAAGAAAAGGGAAAAGGAAATGCGCGCGGTGCTACGCGCGGGCGGCAAGGTGACCGCAGTCTTCGTGCTATTGCTCCTGGGTCTGTGGCTCGGCACCTTCGTCCTTGCCAGGACGCTCGGTTTGGACTTGACCTTCCCATGATGGCGAAGAATAGTCGGCCGATATCCAATGATGCGGCAGTAATTCCCTAACGCGGCTATCGAACGGCGTCGGCAGGCGGGTCAGAGAGAATCGCCACGAATCAGACAGACATTCGCATGCCGTTTAAATGCCATCAAATGTAGATGACTGTAGTTGGCCGATTGCGGAGAACGCGTGGTTCTATGCGACCGCATGGCAGACTGCTTCAAGACGATTTCCGGACGGATCAATCAAAAATGCCGCGTAATAGTCTGCGTGGTAGTTCGGTCGCAATCCGGGCTCGCCGCCCGAAAGACCACCAAAAGCCAAGCCAGCGGCAAAAAAAGCATCCACATGGCTGCGGGATAGCGCCTTGAAACACCAATGTCGCTTGTTTTCGGTCACGTTTTCGGAGCCCAGATACACGGCAAGGTAGGTGGAAGTCGTATCTCTAGCTGAACAGCGTGAGCCATAGCCTAGGGCTGATGGCCGGTCATATACCTTTGCGGCACCCAATGCAGCCATAATCGCATCATAGAACGGCCGAGCCGTTTGAAAGTCGTGCACGTCAATCGACACGTGATCGAGAAGTTGCATTGCGAAACCCCACTTAAATAGCATGCAGTTGGCAAATGAGCGGCACGGCTGATATCGTTAATCGGCCGCTCAGATCCTCTAGTGGAAAAGCTCCTGATTCTTAGCTTGGACGGTCCGTTGCTGGCCGATTGCTGAACTTCGACAGTCGAACGCCGAGTAGCTACTACTATGTTTTTTCTAAAACAACTATGCTCCAACTCACATCGCTCCGATTGAACATATCTTGACGTTCGCTGACGTGCCTTACTTGTAGACCGGATTGTCCAGCAAGTTCGACAGTTTCCTGCGCTGATACGTCAAACATCTGCCTCCCGGTTGGAACTGGCCCATGTCGCAACGTCATAATAATTTTCCCCTTGAGACGTAGCAATTCGGAAATTACTTGCATTGCAATTTTTCGCTCCTGCCTTTCCAAGTGCATCCAAACTGCGGTGAGTAATACCAAGTCAAAACTTCGCGCCTGTTGCTTTGCCACCTGCAAAGTAGGAAGGTGGTCATCTATCCACTGAATATTTTGCGTGGAATGGCGCAGCTGTCCTTCTTCGCGCAATTCTTTTGTGGGTTCTATCGCAGTGACCGCATGTCCCTTGCGCGCCAAAGCCGCGGAGTCACGGCCTGACCCAGCGCCTATATCCAGAATCTCACTAGGTTGAGTTGGAAACAAATGAAGGACGTCGCGATACACGTCTTCAAACTCAATACTTTCATACTGCTCCGCGAGTAGCTCGGCCTGTTCTCCGTAGCCGGCGATTCCCGCCACTTTCCGTTCCATGTAATCCCTACCATTTTGAAGTTGTCGAGTGATCGCAGGCGGCTAATTGCTGACTTCCTCTTCCCGTTAGCTTGAGAGCCAATCACTCAGTCTTGACTACATTGGAGGAGCCTTTTTACCGCAGAATAAATGGTGATGTTGTTTTGTGTCGAAAACAGACCCAGTCGTTCTATTAAGTTCCATCACCATGTGTCCGCAACAGAATAAATTATGCGTTCGCAAAAAACAAATAATTAGAATTTTTATTTCACATACTTAGTAGCATTGGAATTTATTTTCCAAATATTGTGCTTCATGCATAAAGTTGCTGCAATTTCTGACGTTGAACTGACAGTCGCGTCTCTTGAAATTAAGCCTCCCTTACGGACCGAAAATCTTCGAGCAAAGATTGTGCAATTGCTCCGGCTCGCCAGGACTCGATGCTGAATGAAAACCAATAGTTGGAGACTTGATGTCTATTCAAATTGCCTCACAAACAAATACTGACTCTACGGCCACTACTAAAGTGACTGGCGAAAAGAAAGCTTCGAGCAACCTTGCCGCTGGTCAAAGCACGTCCGAGACCGTAACGGCACAAGCGGCGAAAGTGACCCTCTCCAGTCAAGGGCTCGAGCTGGCTAAGTCTGCCAGCAGCGAGGAAGTTGAGCTTTCAAAATCAGTTGAAGGAACAACTGCCAAACAAAAGCCGGTCGGAGTTTTGCCTCCACCTGACATTGCGGCATTTGAGGCCGATGCGGCGCTACCACGAGGCGAACTGTATGCCAAGTATGAGAAGGCAGTAGCAAGTTTGACTTTCCGAAGCCAAGCGGCGTTGGATCGCGCGAATGCGGAAGTACCTAAAAGTAATGATCCTGCGCGGCTTGCACAAGCGAAGCAAGCGACCGCCTATGTTGTAGGCCGGGGGCCCAGCCCGTTTCCGGCACTATCTCGTAACGAGCTTGCAGCCATTTACTATGACTACTCTGGCCGCTATACATCGAACGAGCGCATAGCAGCGGCAGGCCAAATGAATGAAATGGACAAGCAGTTTTGGGGACCGCTGGTTTCTATGGCTTCAGCGACAGGCGATCAGCGTGCTGTGCTGGAGGCGAGTTTGGTAGCGTATGACGCCGCGCTCCCTATCGAGAAAATGAAGTCGCCAGCCGACTACAAACAATTGACTCAGCAAGAGCTGGCCTACGCTAACAACAAGCAGAAGGGAGCAATCGATGAAAAACAAAAAGAAACGCTCTTGGAAATGCTCAACGCTCTGTATCACAAGCAAGACCAGACTACGGGAGCAGAGAAAGCCCCAGGGGAAGCTCAGACCAAAAATTGGTCCGAGAAGCTGACCTCGCTTGCATTGGGAAGTCAAGAATCATCACCGGCTGACAACTTGAAATAACGTAAAAAGAAGAGAATAAAAAAAACTTAACTCTTGCGCTGTCGTTGCAGTACTGCAGGCGTTTTCTTGGCGCTGAGCGAGCACACAATCAACGACAGGCAAAGCGCATGAGGAAGCCGTTTACATACTACTTACCGTCGAAAATCCTATTTAAGGCGAATGAATTATGGCTGTCATCGATACAACTTCTACGGCAACAACCAGTTCAGCAATATCGAATGCTTCATCGAGCAAAGATGATGTGGGTTTGTCTGTCACAAAAGCGGACGCCAACCAGGCAAAGTTAGCGGAAACAGGTAGTGTGTCAGTTACAGTTTCTGCCGAAGGACTCGCGATGCTTGCGAAGAGCAACAGCGCAGCGGATGGAAATTCAGGCTATGCGACGATGCTCAAGCGTTTATTTTATGTGTCAGATCCGAAATCCGAGCCAGCTGTTGTGACAAAACTTACCGACTTGTCAGTAAGAGACATGAACTACCTTACCAAATCAGATCGCCAAACATTGGCGACTGTCTATCAGTACGCGATAGACAACAAGCTCGATTTGACGCAAGTTGACTATCTGGCGAGTGATCTGGGATCTTTCAGATTTATGCAAGTCGCCGGAGTCAAAAACATTGAGACAAAACAAGGTGACCTGTGGAATACAGATGGGAGCCCTCGCTATATGAAAATGAGCGAATCAGATTCAAAAGTTGCTTCGCGAATTCTACAAAGCGATGCTGCTGCGCAGACACCTCTTGATCATGAGTTTATCGCCTATATTTCGAACCCACGAGGTGGCGGCTGGGTTAATGACTTTAACCGAGGCCATGCAGTAGATTTTGTATTTTTAGAGAAAATCATTAATGCTAGCGGCGGCTCCAAAGAAACAACACCTGACGAGACAAAAAAAGTAGATCCATCAATGCTCGATCCATTGTATAAAAACTCGTTGTATCGGATTGATAATCAAGATGTCCCCCTTCTCCCTCCGGATGGCTGGATCGATCCTCAATCGGCTAAAGAGGATAAATCGGAAGGAAATGACACTAGTTCCGGAGTGCAGATTGAAAATCTATCTTCAACACAAAAAAAATACGTTGATGGTTTGTTAGAAATGCTGGGCCAAAATCAGAAAAATGTGACCTTATCTCCAGAAAATGAGGAAAAACTGAGCGATCTTTTAAATTTTCAGAAAAAAGATATCAGCCCATCTGCTCTGCTGGCGCGATATATGGAAGAACAAACGAATGGATCAACTTCGAAGTCGGAGTCGTGACATCCTGATCGAATAATAGGAATGATTTGATGTCGGTTGTGGATTCCATTCGTAAGGAACCGCTGTAGCCTTTAGAAGAGGCGATACCTACGTTAGGCTCTTTTTTATCTGCGGATGTTTGCTTCTGGCGGCGGGTTCAATCGGTGCCTACAACATACTAAGGCTATGCGAATCTGAACCGCTGTGATGAGTTCCTCTCCTGAAAAGGCAGCGCGAGGTCTTCTAAGGTGACATTTTTTAACCGGTGTGCAAAGCCATTCTGAGTTTGCTCGAGGGCCCCGCCAATTGAGAAAATTTCACGATGTGGCCGTGGGCAGCGGCGTGTCCATTTTTTTCGGGTCAATATCTGACGCTTGACTGCCTGCTGCCGTGTTGGAGATTTCTGCCTGATCTGATTGAACTACTGGAGCATCAGTTTCGGTCAATGATCGGATTTTTGGCAAGCCGTCCGACTGTCTGGCTTTCTCCCATGTATTCAGTAACGATAGTAAATCAGTAGGCCCCTGGCGAGATGTTGCCTGATTCGCGGAATCTGCTGCCACCGTTTGAAGCTCTGTCTCGTATGTACGTGGATATTGCACCTTTTCCATTTGAGGCAAACTCTGGAAATGGTCAAGCATTTCCTGCGCTACGCCGTTACCATTGGAATTGCCAGTTTGATGATAGGCATCCATGGATTTTGCAACGAATTGCTTCCGCCATGCGTACTCCTGGCTCGCTGATTCCGCCCATGCAGCGAAGCGCTCATTTGTAGTGAACGAACCGCTTTCATCATAAGTTATAAGAGCAAGCTGATCCCGCGACATCCCCGCAAAAGGATTTGAACCTTTATCATTCGAAAAGTCTGTAGCCTGTTGAGCTAGTTTAAGCAGAGCCGGATCATCCGTCTTTGGGATTTGTGAATCGTAGAATTTTTTATTCTGCGAATATGAGTTGCCAGCTACTTTCTCGAGAATGGATTTGGCGGTATCGTGAAGCTCATACCAGCTCATCGTAGATTCTCTTTGCGCCGCGCGCGTAGCAGCATCGCTCAGTTGCTTCGCCAGAAAAGATACCTTGGTTGCGGTGGAAACCGCGCTGACCACAGCGCGGGATGCTATTGGATGATCTGTATCAGATGCAGTATTGGTCTGATTAGTCTTGACGTCACCGCTGTTTTTGATCCACGTCGAAGAATTGATATTGACCATAGTATGCTCCGTTCGGTAGTGCCGGTCTTGACGCAGACACTGCGTTTTGGCTTCAAAAATTTAAAATTCTTGCGTGGAATCCTTCGGCTCTACGAACCTTCCCTAGTGGGACGCAGTTGCAGCTATGTTCGACTTTGGGCGGCAACGCATTTAATCGAGCGGAACGCAAACGTGCCGTCAGTCTATCGTCAGAAATGGCGTCGACTTTAGGGTAGGATCGCAAAAATAGGAAATTGATTTAAAGATGCTGCGAAGTATCTTGATGTATTAAGACCGAGAGAATTGAGAGAGCTTCGAGCAATATTTTCGGTGGATCTTGATTTTTTGAGCGATCGTTTCTGGCGCCGATTGCGGCCATCTGCATGCGGTTTTGTTCGGCCCGGCTTAAAGCAGCTTAGTCCCCATGGACATAATTCGCGCACATCTCTGCCACGTCCTGAATTTCTGAGAAATCGTCACGCGCTCGGAGCACCGTCAGAACTTCGTAAATTTGTGCTTTGCTTGGGATAATCTCGGTAGCGCTATGCGTCATCCATTCAACTAGCAGGTAGCGCAACTCGCTGGATGGCAATGAAGAGACTTCTTTTCTCCTCGGGACTCGGACATTCAGTCGCTGCTTGCTGCCAACTACACGAGCTTCCGCCGACTTGATGTTTGCGAGAGGAACGCCAAAAAATTGATTTGATTCCATTTCTGATTCCTGCCTTCACGAGTTACAAGATTAAATCATCATACAACTTGCTTCCGTGAATGTCTCTTCCTGGCCGAGGCTGTGTAAAAACGCGAAACCTTGGAAAATTCATGGTAGGGAGACCCTCCCCGATGTTGAGAAAATTGAATACAGCTTGATCTGAGAGGTCGATTTTTCGGTTGATTAAAAATCCCTATGTTTTTACACAGCCTCGGCCGATTGCGGACCTTGAATAATACCAAAGCGCAATCCTTGTCAGTGGCCGTTAACTAGTGAAAATGCGCCCCTAGTAATAACTAAATTTTTTTTAGCGTGGTCTTGTCGAATAGACGAAAGCTATCAATGACGTCGTCGGATCAGATTCTTCCGAACAAACTAGATTGGATGGTACCTATCTGGTGCAGGATTAAATTCTGAAACAGTCTTGATCCAATCCAACAGCTCCCATAACTACGGAAGTACGATGCAGCATCGTAGTGCACGGGTAAGCTGTCACGCATCTGATGGAGATGATCAGCTCGGCGTGATCGAACACCAGACACAGTTGGTTCCCATCCATCGTAGAAGATGAAGCAGCCGGTCATCCAACCGCGAAAAATCTGGTGCCAACGCGATGATCAGCACCATGATTGCTACGCATGTAAGACACCATCCCATGCGAGACATCCCGTTACGATAAAAGCCCCAAAAATCACGCTTTTGAGAATTTTCTATTTTTGTCGCCATCATGCTTCTTTCTTTTTACTTGAATCTGACGATAGTCGGCCGCTTCCCCACTGAATAGCGATTGATGTACCGTAAAAAAAGGTCGTTGGCAGAGCACCGCCGACGGTGGGTGCAGCTCGATGCTCCTCAGATATACTCATTGACTTAATCAGCATGCGTTTGTATGCCGTGTGCAAATATAGTCGTTCTGCATGAGTGGACTTAACCGTCCGTAACAGTTCTAACAAAATTTGAGGCGACGCAATTGATAAGTGTCGATTGTTCATTGAAGAAGAACGATACACATGGTGAAATCCAGAGATGGAATCGAGTTGGAATGCCCGGCCATTCCGTGCTTGCTTCTGGCATCGTT
>Ga0209913_1001408_pt1 | contig 13418 bp, 18 predicted proteins | sample PersoiDNA2013203_FD_185805 | JGI IMG/M metagenome (GOLD analysis project Ga0209913, IMG submission 185805) | Permafrost soil microbial communities from the Arctic, to analyse light accelerated degradation of dissolved organic matter (DOM) -... | ecosystem: Environmental > Terrestrial > Soil >... | reverse complement strand
TTGCTCGCCATGCAGCGCCACGCGATGCGCTGCGATCGCCAAGAAAAAAGCCCTGACTCTTGCGAATCAGGGCTTTTCATTTGGTGCCGGAGAGATGAATCGAACACCCGACCTTCTCATTACGAATCAGTGAGGCTGGACAAACCCACTCACTAACGAACCTTAACGTATCTATATCTATCAACACTTTCCCAATAGAATGACCTTAACGGGGTTACATGGAGATTTCTGGTTTTTTACCAAAAACGTAACCCCAACGTAACCCCGGCGTAACCCCGTTACCCGGCAGTGAGGTCAAAACATGGAAAGCCGGTTCTCTTTCACGAAGGAAAAGCTGAAGGCGCTGCCCAGTCCAGAGGCTGGCCAGCGCTTGACGGTCCACGACACCAAGGCCACCGGCTTGCAGTTGCGTGTCACCCCTGCTGGCGCAAAGACCTTTTCTTTGTACCGCCGCGTCAAGGGTGGCCAACCCGAGCGCATCACTTTGGGCAGATTCCCCGCAATGACCGTGGAGCAGGCCCGGAAGGCGGCAGCGCAACTGAACGCAGAGATCGAGGGGGGTGCCAGCCCCGCCGCTTTGAAGCGATCGATCAGGGCTGAGCTGAGCTTTGAGAACGCACTCACGGAGTTCCTGGCTGGTAAGCGCAAGCGTGATGGGAGCCCCATCAGCCCCAAGACCAAGAAGGATTATCAAGACCTGCTGCGCCTGCACCTGGACGGCATCAAGGGTAAAAAGCTGTCAGCCATCGAGCGCACCGAGGTGAAGGCCATTCACGCCAAGGTGAGCAAGAAGAGCCCGGCCCAGGCTGACAAATGCGTTGCATTGGTCTCTGCGGTGTACGTCTACATGCTGGACATGGAGTTCTTCACCGGCCCCAACCCGGCCGAGCGAGTCAAGAAGAACCAGTCCGTGCAGCGTGACCGCTTTCTGCAGTCCGACGAACTGCCGGCATTTTTCAAGGCGCTGGCCGACATGCCGAACCAGTCAATGCGCGATCTTTTCATGCTGGCGCTGCTGACAGGGGCCCGCCGCTCCAACGTCTGCGCTATGGCCTGGTCTGACATCGATCTCGAGGCAGGGGTCTGGCGCATCGCCAAGACCAAGAACGGCACCCCTCAGAACGTGACCTTGAGCCCGGAGGCAGTGTTGGTGCTGAAGGCGCGGAAAGAGGATGCGGGGGCGTCTCCCTTTGTGTTCCCAGGCACCGGGAAGACCGGCCACATCGTGGAGCCGAAAGGTGCCTGGGCCAAGCTGCTGGAGGCCGCTGGAATCGGCAATCTGCGAATCCATGATCTGCGGCGCACTCTGGGCAGTTGGCAGGCTCGAAGCGGCGCCAGTTTGCCCATCATCGGCAAGAGCCTGAATCACAAGACACACCAGGCCACGGCGATTTATGCACGCTTAGATCTGGATCCGGTGCGCCAGTCTGTGAACACGGCGACGGCCGCAATGATGGAAGCGGCAGGATTGAAGAAGCCCTTCGATGTGGTGGATTCTTCCATTAAGGTTTCTTGAGTCTTTCGGATAAATTTGATTTTAGGTGATGTATGTCATTTAAGCTTCCTGCTAGAAGGTTTTACAAAGTTTATGAATTGATGGAGCGTTGGTCCTGCTCCGAGTTAGATATTAAGGAGGCCATAATTTACGGGGGCTTGCCCGTGCATGTTTGGGTTGAAGGGGTATGCCAGCCATTTTTCATTGATCCGGGGCGAGGGGTTTTTCTTGATGAAAAGAACGGATCGCCTTATTGGAGGTCAGGCATGTACCGGCTTAAGTGTTTTAGAAATACTGATATTCATGATGGAAAATTTTCGGCTTTTGGTTATTCTGGGAATAATCTGGATCAGCATAAAGAGTTTTTAAGGAAGAATGGCCTTGAGTGGAAGGGGAAGAAGAGCGAAAAAGAGCTGGTCTATGCATTGGTTAACAAGGACTCGGAGGGAGAGTATGTTGAATGGTCGTTGGGTGATGTAATGCACAAAGGATTCGTCCTGTCGGAAGACCTGATGACTTTTGAAAAGGATGGCTCTGCTATTGAAGGGTGTTTATTGCAGGAAAAACCGGTGACGACAAAAGAGCGAGCAAGCCTTTTGACAACCATTGCCATTCTTTGCTCCATTGCTAAGTTGGATTATTTGCGGCCAGCAAAAACTGCAGTCGTAATAAAGGATGAGTCCGCGCGTTTGGCGTTGAGTATTGGTGAAACTACAGTTGAAAATCAATTGAAAATGATTCCAAATGCTATAGGACGGCGATCCGCTTAGACTGCGAACTTTTAAATCAGTGCGGCGTTTCATCTGCTGGCTGAACGTGCCGATACGCCATAGGCAGGTGCCCTTTTTAAAAGGGCAGTTGCCTTTTTTATTTTTTTAATTAACCAATACTCACCTCCATACCGCAAGCGCAACGGCGCAAGTCGGGGATAAATGGAAGTGAGCGATGTCCCTTCAATCCATCATCGAATCCAGCAAGCAGATGCTGGACGACAAATCAGCGGCCGAGTTGCTGGACGTGAGCACAGGTACGCTCTCTGTCTGGCGCAGCACTGGCCGTTACAACCTCCCATTCGTAAAGGTGGGCCGGAATGTCAGATACCGCCGCGCCGACCTTGAGGCTTGGTTGCAGAAGCGTTATCGCGAATCCGGCGCCACGGCGTAAGGGGGCGGTATGCAACACACAGACGCCCAAAACAAAAAGCCCACCGAGGACGCCACATCCCCGGCAGGCCACACAGACACCGAGATTATTCCGGGTGCTGGTAAAAACGACAAGGCATTTGCCACACTGGCCGCTCAATATGCCCTGGCTGGCCATGCCTTGATGCGCAACGAGCGCGGTAGCCTCTTTGCCATGCGCTGGGGCCAAATCAAGCTGTTGGCTGACCTTGGCGAAGCAAAGCAATATCTCGCGCAGATCGGGGGTCAGCAATGACCACCCCCAGCAAGATCGCCCTCCTCAAGTCGCTGCGCAAGACCTTCCCAGGACACTCTAGCCAGGCCCAGCGCAATCGCGTTTTGGCGGCCCTGCGACGCTTTCCCTGCAGCACCTTCGAGCTGATGCGCTTCGCCGACGTTTTCGACCCGCGGCCCCGTGTCTTGGAGTTGCGCCGCCAGGGCCTTCACATCGTCACAAGCTGGGTTCACGAGCCCACCGAATCCGGCGACCTTCACCGCATTGGGGTCTATGCCCTGCTGCGCGAGAAGAAGGAGGCCAATTGATCGACCCCATCGAGCAATTCCGCGCTGCTATCGCGGGCGCAGGACTGGAGCCCCCTGAATCCATCGAGGCTGACGGCAAGATCCACCGCTTTTCCACCAGTGGCAAACGCGGCGACGAGGCCGGTTGGTACAGCCTGCACCTGGACGGCATCCCTGCCGGCTCCTTTGGTTGCTGGCGTGCTGGCCTGCAATCCACCTGGTGCGCGAAGTCTGACCATCAGATGACGCCGGCTGAGCGTGAGACCCAACGCCAGCGGCTGAAGGCCATCCAGCAGCAGCGCGACGCTGAACAGGCTCAGCGACAGCAGCAAGCCGCCGAGAGCGCCTCGACTCTGTGGGCCAAAGCCGACCCGGCTCCTGCGGATCACCCATACCTTGCGAAAAAGGGCGTCCAGCCGCATGGGGCCAAGGTGTTTGGCGACAACTTGCTGATCGCCCTGCGCGATACGGCTGGCAAGCTGCACAGCCTGCAAACCATCGACCCGGAGGGCGACAAGCGCTTTCATCCTGGTGGGCGTGTGGTGGGCTGTTATTTCGGCATTGGGAAGCCTGATGGACTGCTGGTTATCGCTGAGGGCTTCGCCACCGGCGGCACCATCCATGAAGCCACCGGCCATGCTGCAGCAATCGCCTTCAACGCAGGGGGCCTGATGGCGGTGGCTCGGGCATTGCGTGCCAAGTTTCCGACCTGGCAGCTGATCGTCGCGGCCGATGACGATCATCGGACCCCAGGCAATCCTGGCTTGACCAAGGCCCGAGCTGCAGCCCAGGCGGTGGGCGGCCTGCTGGCTGTGCCCAGCTTCCCGGCTGATCGCCCTGATGGTGCAACCGATTTCAACGACCTGGCGCAACTGGCCGGGCTTGACGCGGTGCGCTTGTGCATCGAGGCAGCCCAGCCCGTGGCCGCGCCCACCGCCGACGGCGGACCGACCTTCCCTGCACTGGTCAGCGATGAAGTGCCGCACCATGAGGGCGATGTCCAGGCTGGCCCACCTGATGGTGTGGTGCTGGTCAATGGCTCCGACCTCGTGCCAGAGCCTGTGCGCTGGTTGTGGGATGGCTGGTTGGCGCTTGGCAAGCTGCACATCTTGGCCGGCGCACCGGGCCAGGGCAAAACGACCATCGCCATTGCCATGGCCGCGACTGTCACCGTGGGCGGGCGCTGGCCTGATGGATCTCCCAGTCTGGCAGGGAACGTGTTGATCTGGTCCGGCGAAGATGACCCAGCAGATACCTTGCTCCCCCGTCTGCTGGCTGCTGGTGCCGATCGAAGTCGGTGCTACTTTGTCAGCGGCACGCGCATTGACGGCGAGGTGCAGTCCTTTGACCCAGCCCGTGATATGGGCGCACTCGAAACCCAGGCCCTGGCGATTGGCGGCATCAAGTTGCTGATGGTCGACCCGGTGGTCAGCGCTGTAGCGGGTGACTCGCACAAGAACACCGAGGTGCGCCGAGCTCTGCAGCCGCTGGTGGACCTTGCCAGCCGCCTGGATGCGGCAGCCATCGGCATCAGCCACTTCAGCAAAGGCGGGCAGGGCAGTGATCCAGCCAGTCGCGTAGTGGGATCCATCGCATTTACTGCGGTGGCCCGGGTGGTGTTGGTGGCGGCAAAGGTAAAGGGCGAGGAGGGCGAGGAACGGCGCATCCTGGCCCGCGGCAAGTCCAATATCGGACCGGATGACGGAGGCTTTGAGTACCACATTGAACAGTCCGAGCCTCTGCCAGGAATCCATGCCAGTTACATCGGCTGGGGGGTGTCTGTTGCCGGTAGCGCCCGCGAACTCCTCGCCGAGCCGACTGAGCAGGATGAGGAAGGCCGCAGCGCAGTGGAGGCTGCAGAAGACTTCTTGCGCCAGGTGTTGGCCGATGGGCTGACCCCAGCCAAAACAGTCAAAGCAGAGGCTGGAAGCGCTGGTGTCTCATGGGCTTCTGTGCGCCGGGCGGCATCGACTATGGGGGTCGTCAAGACCAAGACGGGCGAGGGCTGGTATTGGAAGCTTGGTGCTCATTTCAGCCAAGGTGCTCAAGGTGCTCAAGTTTCAGACGTTGAGCATGTTGAGCACCTTCGTGAGCACCTTGCCCCAAACCAAGCCCAGAAACTCAAGGTGCTCAACCAAGATGCTCAAGGTGCTCACGTTCAAAAAGTTGAGCACCTTGAGCACCTTGAGCACCTTGCCCCGGAAATGGGCATTTCCGAGCAGCCATCAGACGCTGAAGACGCGGAGGTGTTTTGATGGCCGCCACCGCTCAACACGCCGCCGACCTTCTTCACTCTGCCGGCTTGGTGCTGGGGCTGACACCCGACCACGGCCTGAAGGTCACGCCCGCTAGCAGCATCACACCAGAGCTTCGTGAGGTGATCCGCGCAAACCGAGATGACCTCATCCGCTGGCTGGAGGTGGGCGCATCCAACGACCCAGCCCCGCAACCACCGGCGACTGCCCCGGCCGATCCTGACCGATGGTGCTGGCCGCACAGCGATGCCAGGAACGGGCGGGAGGAGGCCGCGTTCACAGCTCGGATACAGCACTTTCAGTCAAAGGGCCTGCGCGCAGGTGACGCCGAGGACTTGGCTGACCGCCTGGTAATCCGCGACCGTGAGCAAGACAACCGCCGTACCTGCCTTGAGTGCTGCCACTTGTCTGGGCAGCAACGTTGCGGCCAGTGGCTGCGGGCCGGTATTGGCAACCCAGCGATCCCGGCCGACCTGTTGACGCAGCTGCAGCGCTGCGATGCCTTCCATCAAATCAGTGAGCTCGCTAAATCATGAACCCCGTAAATCAACTCTTCATTCGCCAGGGCGACCAGTACGTGTGCAATCTGGCTGGTTGTCTTTTGCTTGCCGCCGGTGCCGTCTATGGCGACCCGCGCGAGACAACGCCCCAAGGCCGCAGCAATGGCCGAAAGATGGTGGATGCGATCTTGGCTGCCGCCCGCGCGGCGGGCTACGCCCAGGGCGACATCCTGGCCACATTGCTGGCCCGCAACCAGCCATCGCCCCGAGTTGCAGCAATGGCTAGCGCCGCCTGCGATCTGATCCCTACAGAGGAAAAGCGACGGGTCATGCAGATCTTTCTGAATGGACGCAGCCATGGCGCATGAAGCCAGGATCACTGCGGCGGCACTTCGCTGGTTCACCGCCCGCCAGCGGCGCCTAGCTGTCGGCGCCGAACAACGCCAGTACCAGAAGGAGCGCAAGGCGCTCACTGGATTTGGTGGTTCTGACTACGACATCTCGCTGCGCCACCAACAGGCCAAGCGCCTGGAGCTGGCTGCGGCCAGAGCTCTTGCGCAGGCCTGCGATCAGCACCGGGGTCATCTGAGCCGAGCCGACGATGCCGCACTTGTGTTGGATACGCGAGTGCTTGATCTGCCCAGCAACACCAACTAACCCATCTGAGGAACACACATCATGACCACTCAGTCGAATCGCTCTTGCGCAACCTGCGCGTCTTTCTGTTCCCGTACACCTGAGGCCGCACCTGAGTGCTGGAATTTGGTCACCATCGTTGAGCACCGAGGCACCCCACTGGAGCTGCATCGCCCCCCGGGGCCAGATGATTTCTGCGACGATCATCTGTTGCCGGCTGAAGAGGCTTGCACGGAAATGGCCGAGCGCCTTTCGCGCCTCCCTGCGGATTGCCTGACAGTGCTCGATTCCTATGTTGAGTGCGCCAAAGTCTTCGGCTACGACCACCCGCAGACACATGCCGTGTTTCAGCGCGCGGCCGACAGAGATCCCACCGGGTATTTGTCTAGCCTCATTCAGGCGCAGCCAGTCGTTTCGTATGACCCTCAAATCTTGGCAGCGGCCTCCCCAGAGTTCCATGAGGCCATGAAGCTTGCCGGCCATCTGAGGGACACCCTCGGTATTGAGCACCCCGAAACCAGCGCCGCTTTGTCCAGAGCGATGGAAATCGCTCCTGAGGGACTGTTCGACTTCATCCATGAAAAGGCTGTCGAAATGGGGCTGTTGCCGGCGAGCCCGGATGGGTTCACTGAAGAGGGGCAGGCGGTCTACACCTTGGAGGGATTTGCCGCCCGCATGGGGATCACCCTCGAGGAGGCAGAGGAAGCCGCCAGCGCAATGGTGGCAGACCGTGCCGCCCTAGGGTTGCCCACCGGGGTCATCGGCCCAGATGTCCAGATTCATCGTGTGCACTGAGAACCACCACCAAAGGAAAGCCATGGCTGCCTCAATTCGCAAAACACCTTCGGAAATTCGCCTCGAAAAGCTTGAGCGATATACCGCCCGGGTGCGCCAACTCGTGGAGTCGGCGAAGGCCTGGGTTGACCTGCCCGACGGGGAACCCGAGACAAAAGCTGCTGCAGTTCTTTTGATGCAGCTTCAAACGATTCTTGCGACCGAGGTCATCGAGGCCTATGCAGAGACCTCTGTCGAGCTTGGCCTAGCCACGGTCCTTCGGTCGATGTCTGGGATTGCGTTTACTCAGGAGCAGCAACAATGAACAACGAACCAAACCGCAAATGCTCAAGCTGCGTGAGCTTTCAGGCCTTCGCGCCTGGCGAGCAGCCGATGTGCCTCAACGGCGTGAGCGCGATAGACAACCCGAACACGCCAGACCAGCAAATTCGGGCAATGCATCCAGATGAGGTTTGTGACCAGCACCGGACCCCACAAGAGGATGTCGAGGTCGATGAGTTGCTGGAGTTCTTGGAAAGCAAGGCCTCTGATGGCTGCCGATATGCGGTCCAGCGGTGCGGCGCCTACGAGCTGAAGTACGGGACAAAGCATGTCCTGGTTATGACGTGGTGGCTGGTAGCTCTTGCATTGGACCCCTCCGGGACCTTGCAGGATCTGGACCGGCGGCGCCGCGAACAAGACCAGCTGAGATTCCGAGATCGCGAGGTCCCGCCACGCACGGTAGTTGATGCCGGCAGGATCTCAATATATCGGGACACGCTTTGATCTCGCGGATTGCATCCCGGCGCTTGGGTTTGCCCCAGCAGAGCGATCCTGAAAAACTCAAAGCCTTCGTCGAAAGAGAAAAATGCCCGCCTTCATACCACCTCGCACGACTGGCAAGATCATTTTGGATGCCATTGAGGACCTGCACGCCCAGGAGCAAGTGATCACCCACGACTCGATTGCTGCAGCTACTGGCTGCAAACTCACGATCGTGAATGACCATGTGGCCCGTCTGCTGGATGAGGGCAAGATCCGACGGGTAAGCCGAGGTGTTTTCGTGCCGGCCTTGGAAGCCCCGCCGGCCCGATCTATCAGCGCCACGCTGACACCCAACGGGGTGGCCAAGCTCGAGATTGGCGATCTCTGCATTGATCTTTGGCCCAGGGAAGCTCGAATGATCGGCGCTCTGTTCTCTGGCCTTGGGCTGCAGTTCAGCTCCATCCAGGGGACAACGGAAACCAGCGCCTTGCTGATGGAGCTGTGCAACGACATGAAGCATCTCCGGCGTCGTGTGAGCTTGGTGGAGGCCGACTCAGGAATCGAGGAAGACGCACGCCGTGATCGCGGCAGCTCGGACTCACCCCTCTGAGGTTCGCCCGCCGACGGCAAACCGACAAAAAATCGGGCATGACTTCGAAAAACCTTCAAGCAACCGCACAGGCACCTGCAATCAAGCGCCCCCCTCTGCGCTTGCGGCAGGCCTGCTTCGTTCGTGAGTACCTGATCGACCAGAACGCGACGCAGGCAGCCCTGCGCGCCGGGTACAGCCAGAAGGCAGCAAGGCAGATCGGGGCCGAGAACCTGTCAAAACCGGCTGTCGCAGCAGCAATTGCCGAAGGTCTGGCCGAGATCGAGGCCCGGCAGAAGGCTCGCTTGGACGAGATGGAGCTGACGGCCGCCCGGGTCGAGCGAGAAACCGCCCGCATCGCTTTCTTCGACCCGCGCAAGATGTTCACCGCCGAGGGTGCACCCATCCCCCTGAACGAACTCGACGCCGACACGGCCGCCTGCATCGTGGGCCTGGATGTTGAAGAGGTGTGGGAGGGCAAAGGCGCCGAGCGTGTTTTCGTGGGCCACGTCAAGAAATACAAGATCGCCGACAAGAACACGGCCTTGGACCGGGCCGCCAAGATCCTGGGCATGTACGAGAAGGACAACGCTCAGCGCGTGAATCCGTTGGTTGACCTCTTGTCCGGTCTTGGCCGCTCTGCCTTCCCGGTGGTTTCATGACCAAGAAGCCAGCGAAGACACCGGCCAAGCGAGCGCCGCGCAAAGCAGCGCCAAAGAAGATGGGGCGGCCCACGATCTTCAGCCAGGCCCTGGCCGACCAGATCTGTGCCCGCCTGATCGAGGGCGAAAGCCTGCGCGCCATCTGCCTGGATGAATCCATGCCGAGCCTTTCGGCTGTCTTTGGGTGGCTGGCGAAGGGCGAGCGGCAGGACTTTGCGCAACAGTACGCGCGCGCGAGGGAGCTGCAGGCCGAGAAGCTTTTCGACGAGATCATTGCCATCGCCGACGACGGCCAGAACGACACGTACACCGATCCTGAGAGCGGCGCCGTGCGCGTCGACCACGACGTGATTGCCCGATCAAAGCTCAGGGTGGACGCCCGGAAGTGGGCGGCCGCCAAACTGGCGCCGAAGAAGTACGGCGACAAACTGGCTGTTGGTGGGGCCGAAGACCTGGGGCCGATCCAGACTCGACGATCACTCACGGATGCCGAGCGGGCCCTGCGGCTTCATTGCCTGCTGGCGAAAGCAGGCGAGTCCAAGAGGGGAACTTGATGACCCAAGCATCAGAGATGGAGCGCGCGATTTGCATCCACATTTCAAACCCGACTTGGGGCGATCGTCGCTTTGTGCCCGAGGTCGTCCAGCTGCTCCGCACCTATGCTGATCGGCTGGAGGCCGGGCAAGGTGGCCAAGGGATCAGCGACACGCTGAGAAGCGAACAGGGAACGGTTTTGGTTCTCAGCTGCCGGGATTCCTCTTCTGCTGGTACTCCAACGCTATGCCGGTGCCAAAGCGAAAAGTGAACTCGGCAAAGGTGTTGGGCGGTGCAGCCTGTACTTTTTGCAGGCTCGAATCACGCATGGCCTGCGATGTGGACAGCAGGTCTTTCACCTTCCGGCTCACTTCAAACTCGCCGCAGCGCTCACAGAAAAAATGCAGTCTGTTGCCGAAGTCTTCGACCCAGCACTCTGCCTTACCCATGCACAGTGGGCAGGCTTGATCCTCTTGCATACGTACTCCCTGATTTTTCTCAGCCCATAGCCTACCCCCAACAAATGTTGGAATTTGGGTGTCCGAAGACGATCGATTAAGTACACCCTTCCGCGGCATGTCCAAAAATTAGCTTGACGGTATTTTGAACATACATCATGATTCGTACATCCTTTACGTACATGCACAGGAGGAATCATGAGCAGGGTCTTTGCATATTGCCGGGTCTCAACAGCCGACCAAACAACGGCAAACCAAATTCAGGAAATCGCCTCTGCTGGCTTCCGTGTCGATAGCCGACGAGTCACCACCGAGACCATCAGCGGGTCAGTTCTTTCGAGCAAGAGACCACGCTTCCGGGAGTTGATGATCAAGTTGGAAGCAGGTGACGTTTTGGTCGTGACCAAGCTCGACCGCCTTGGCCGCAATGCCATGGACATTCGGGAGACGGTGGATGGACTGGCAAAGATCGGAGTTCGAGTTCACTGCTTGGCACTGGGCGGCATGGATCTCACGAGTCCAGCAGGGAAGATGACTATGTCCGTGATTGGCGCGATTGCAGAATTTGAAAAGGATCTGCTTGTTGAGCGCACGCAGGCGGGCCTGGCTCGTGTCAAGGCGGAAGGTAAAACCTTGGGCCGACCGCAAAGCCTGAGCGATGCCCAGGCCATCGAGATTCGGGAAAAGCTGGCCTCTGGCGTGGCTGTCGCCGCGCTGGCCAGAGAGTACGGAACCAGCCGACAAACCGTCATGCGTGTCCGCGATGCCGCGTGACCCCCATAGCGGATGCGCTCACAACTACTGCCTGGAGTAGGATGCACCCTGCTGATGAACCCCCGGTATCGGAAAATTTTCCGACACCCTTGATGCCCGCCCCGTGCGGGCTTTTTTTCGTCTGGGCCATGGCTCCCTGATCCCCCCTCTGTGGTTCGTCCATTCGCGCGCGCGCGCGAAGAATGAACCTCACAACAGAACGAGGTCCATCATGCAATCAGCAGCTTCTCGACTCGCAAGTCTTCCCGGCGCCCAGCACAAAGGCGCCCCCTCCCACCACGCCAAGCAGACCGCAGCCCAGCGCCTGGCAAGCCTCCCGCACTTCCGGCATGGCGGCATGGTCCACGCGAAGCCCATGCAGCACGGCGGCAAGGTGACCGGCCCCGGCGGCCCGACAGATGACCAGGTGCCGGCCATGCTCAGCCCCGGTGAAGTCGTCATGCCGGCTGACACCGTGCAATCGGTAGGCGCTGCGCGGCTGCTTGCCATGATCGATGCCACACACCAGCCCAGCGGCAAACCCGCTTTCAAGGATGGCGCACAGGCCCGCGCCGACGGCGGCGAGGTGGGCACCGACGACAACGCCGCACAGCGCCTGTCGAGCCTCTCCACGCAGCAATCTGCATCGGCCGTCCTTGCTGCAAGTCCCGCACTGGCAGGCGTGCCGGCGCAGCAACCAGCTACCAGCAATGCGGCCCAGAGGCTCGCCACGCTGCCGGGAGCTACCGCCGGAGCGCCCCAGCTGGACTGGCAGCAGCGCAACAACCTGCGCAACGCCGACACCCAGGCCAGCAGCATCTTGGCCTCGACTGCGGCAGAAGGGCGCAATGCGCGCTCTCGTCTGATGAGCCAGTATTCCCCGGCCTTGGCCGCACCGGCTCAGCCGGGTGCTACACCCACCCAGCAAGGCACCGCCGCGCAGCAGATGAGTTCCCTGCCGCGCACGGATGCAGCCAATCGAGCCAGCGTTGCGGCCCAATTCCCAGGCGTCCAGCTGCCGATTCGAATCGCCCCGCGGATGTACCAGAGCCCTCAATCCGCCCAACCGGTGCCGGCCTACGCTGATGGCGGCCTTGTTCAGAGCTCTGCGCGCGCCCGCATGGCTGCCGCTCCCCAGGTCCGGGCGCTGGCTGATGGTGGCGAGATCGTGCCGGTTGAAGGCACCGGCCGCACCGGCTACAAACCAGACTGGACTGTTTCTGCCGACCAGACCCCGGCTCGGCCAGCCCTGCCTGCTCCGGCGCCTTCTGCCTCAACGGCCATGCAGACGGTCCCCACGGGCCCGAACTTCACGATGGGCGGCAATGGTGCACAGCCTGGTGCAACTACGGCGGCCAGCCGCATGGCCAGCCTGGAGAACAACCCGACTCCGGCCCAGGCCACGGCGGCACCCCAGGCGCGCGCCGTGCCTTCTGGCTCGGGCACCGGTCTTGTGCCCGTGGCCGGCACTGGCGACAACGGGTACCGCCCGAATTTCACGGTGGGCGGCAATGGTGCAGCGCCGGTGGCCGAGCCCGCGGCCGCAGCCAGCGGGATGGAGGCATCCCGCGCCCGCGTCAACGGCCAATTCCGCAATGCCGTGGATGCCATGAAAGATGTCGGCGGTGCGGTAAAAGGTGCTGCCGGCCAGGTTCTTGATGGCGTTCAGGCCATTGCGAGCAATCCCGTGGTGCGCGGGGCCAGCCGTGTGCTGGGTGCTGTTGACGGCCTGGACAACGCCCAGCAAATGGCGACTGCATTGGATCGTGGCGAAGGTGCAAATGCCCTGAACAAGGGAGTCCGGTCTGCGGCTTCGATCTTGTCGGTGCTGCCCACGCCGGTGGGCGCTGTTGCCGGTGCCTATTCGGCAGGTAACGCGGTAGGCGACCTGATCCGGGAGGGCATGGAACACACCGAGTCCGGCCGCAGTGCCCTGGACCGCGTGGGCTCCTGGATGAACGGCGTCGCCAACATGGCAGGCGCTGGCGTGGATTCCGCCGCACTGGATCGGGTGAACAGCCCCGGCTTCTTCAACAGCGGCAAGCAGCCCCCTGCACCTGCCACGCCTGCAGTTGCGCCCCAAGCTCCGGCCCCGCGCGACCCCTACGCCGAAGCCAACGCCGCCAAGATCAAGGCCAGCGAAGCCGCAGGTGCTGCGCCCGTCACGGCCCCCAGTGGGGTGGCTATTGGCGCCCAGCCCCGGGCTCTGCCTGACGGCCAGATCCACTTCGACCCCAATACCAAGACCTACAGCGGCCGTAACGTCGGGCCGGATGCCACCGTCCAGGACGGTC
>Ga0209913_1001407_pt1 | contig 13427 bp, 12 predicted proteins | sample PersoiDNA2013203_FD_185805 | JGI IMG/M metagenome (GOLD analysis project Ga0209913, IMG submission 185805) | Permafrost soil microbial communities from the Arctic, to analyse light accelerated degradation of dissolved organic matter (DOM) -... | ecosystem: Environmental > Terrestrial > Soil >... | reverse complement strand
CGAAGCCTAAGGGCGGATACGGCATCCAGTTACCCGGTCTTGATATGCCTACCAAGATTTTGACAGCGGTCGATACCGTCCGCAATATCGCGAACGGCATGAAGGGAATAATACAAGGTCGGATTAGCGCTTGCGCGTAATCCGACATGATTCGCCAACAATGTTGTCGGATTACGCGGCGTGCCGCCGCTCATCCGACCTACGCAATTTACGCCGGCACGCCCAGAATCACGCTGGACGCTTTAAATATCGCCGTCACCTTGCTGCCGATTTCGATGCCCAGGTCGGTGCTGCTCTGGTTGGTGATGATGGCGGCGATCGTGCCGCCGCGCGGCAAGTCCAGCACCACTTCCGTGTTGACGGCGCCCGTCTGCACGCGCGTCACAAGCCCGGCCAGCTGGTTGCGCGCGGAAAAGCGCGCCCCTGCGCTGTCCGCCACGAGGATGATCGACGACGCCTTGATCAGCGCAAACGCTTCCGCTCCCGGCACCAGGCCCAGGCTCGCGCTGCTGCCCTGTGTGACGATGGCGACGATGTGCTGGCCACCGGGCAATTCCAGGGTCACTTCATCGTTGACGGCACCTTGTTTTAGTTCGGCGACTTTGCCCAGGAATTGATTGCGTGCCGTGGTTTTCATGGCCATTCTCCGTATGAGTAACAAATCGTCGGCGATGCCTTCCGCCTGGCTGCCCAGTTGGCGCAGGTAGCGGGCATGCTCACGCTCGATGATACGGAAATTATCGACCAGCTGGCGTCCCCGTTGCGTCAGCCGCGTGCCGCCGCCGCCCTTGCCGCCCGTCAAGCGCTCGACCAGTGGCTCGCCAGCCAGGTTGTTCATCGCGTCGATGGCGTCCCAGGCCGCCTTGTAGCTCATCTTGACGAGCTTGGCCGCCTGCGTGATGGAGCCGCACTCGGCGATGGCACCCAGCAATTCCACCCTGCCGGCGCCGCCCAGGTGCTCGCCGCCCACCGTCATCCATACCGAACCTTGCAGGCCGATTTCTGCTGCCGCTGATTTATCCAATGCGTTCACCCAATGCCTTATGTTCTTCCATGCTGTCAATTTGTCCGTCACGCAAGTACAGCACATGCTCACCCAGGATGCGCGCATCTTCCGGATCATGGGTGATCAGGATCATGGGCACGTCCAGGCGCTGCTGCCACTGGCTCAGCTCCAGTCGCATTTTGACACGCAGAGCCGGATCGAGGGCGGCAAACGGCTCGTCGAGCAGCAGCGCGTTTGGTTCGGCCACGAGTGCCCTCGCCAGCGCCACCCTTTGGCGCTGGCCACCGGACAACTCGTCGGGGAACTGGTGCGCCAGTTCCTGCAAGTGGAAGGCGGCTAGCCAATGCTCGACCTTCTGCAACTTTTCGCGCGCGCGCGGGTTGAACCAGCCGCGGCGCAGGCCGAAGCCCACGTTCTGGCGCACCGTCAGGTGCGGGAACAGCGCGTAATCCTGGAACAGGTAAGCCACGTTGCGCTGCTGCGGCGGCAAATTGATGCCGGCGGCCGAATCGAACAGCGTACGGCCATTCAGGCGGATATGCCCCGCGTCCGGCGTAAACAGTCCGGCAATCGCTTTCAGGGTCATGCTCTTGCCGGCGCCGGAGGGGCCATACACGGCGATGCGCTGGCTGGTCGAGGTGCATTGCACGTGCATGTCGAAGCGGCGTTTGCCGGAGCGCAAGGTGGCGCGAATGTCGAGGTCGAGTTGCATAGGCGTCATCATCAGCGTCATTTGTGCGCGATGCGCCCGGGCGCCAGGCGGCCAGCCGACAGCAGCACCACGATGCACACGGCAGAGGTGATCAGCACCAGGGTGTTGGCCACGTCGTCCTGGCCCGCCTGCACGGCTTCATACACGGCCACCGACAGCGTCTGCGTCTTGCCGGGGATGCTGCCGGCCACCATCAGCGTGGCGCCGAATTCGCCCAGCGCGCGCACAAAGCCTAGCAGCACGCCGGCGAGGATGCCGCGCCAGGCCAGCGGTAAGGTGACGCGAAAGAAAATCGCCATTTCCGAGATGCCCAGCACGCGGGCTGCCTGCTCCAGTTGCCCGTCGACCGCTTCGAAGGCGGCGCGCGCCGGCTTGAAGACGAGAGGAAAGGCGACCACCGTGGAAGCGATGACGGCGCCCTGCCAGGTGAAGATGAGGTTGATGCCGAAGTTGTCCTGCAGCCAGATGCCCAAGGTGCCGCGCCGGCCCAGCAGCACCAGCAGGTAGTAGCCGAGCACGGTGGGTGGCATCACCATCGGCAGGGTCAGGAGGGCATCGAGCAGCTCGCGTCCGGGAAAGCGCGTGCGCGCCAGCAGATAGCCGGTACCGATGCCGAGCAACAAATTGAGCGCCGTGGCCCAGGCCGCTACTTTGAGCGACAGGGCCAGCGCGGTCCAGGCGATATCCATGCGCAGTCGTTTGCTTTATGGCTTTTTAAAACCGTACTTGGCGAGGATGGCTTGCGCCGGCGCCGTCTGCAAATAGCTGACGAAGCGCTTCGCTTCGGCGGCATTGCTGCTGCCCTTGATGGTGGCGATCGGGTACAGCACGGGCGAGGCCAAAGGCACCTCCAGCACCACGTTCACTTTATCCTTCATGATGGCCGCGTCGGTGGCGTAGACAAAGCCCGCATCGACTTCGCCGCGCGCCACATAGTCGAGCGACTGGCGCACGTTCTGCGTGCCGATGGCCTTGGCTTGCACGGCGTCCCACAGATTTGCCTTCTTCAGCGCGCCTTCGGAGTAACGGCCGACGGGCACGCTGGCCGGGTTGGCGATCGCCACGCGGGTCACGTCCTTGTGCGTCAGGTCCGTCAAGCTCTTGATGCCCAGCTTGCTATCGTGCGGCACGATCAGCACCAGACTGTTGCTGACGAAATCCATGCGCTCGGCCGGCAGCACCAGGCCCTGCTTTTGCGCCGCATCCATGGTTTCCTGGTCGGCAGAGGCAAACACATCCACGGGCGCGCCCTTGACGATCTGCTGCAGCAGCACGCCCGAGGCGGCAAAGTTCAAGGACACCTTACTGCCCGGATACTGCGCCTCATAGCTTTGCGCCGCATCCTTGAACGCATTCGTCAGGCTGGCCGCGGCCGACACCACCACTTCGCCGGCAAGGGCGGAGGTGGCGGCGCTGGCGAGAAGAGCGGTACCAAGCAGGCGGGCGAGGGAGGTGAGGCGCATGATCGTATCCTTGATGAGAAGAGAACCAGGCCCGTAATATACACCGATATATAGCGTTCTGCCATTCTCCAAGTCAAGAGGGATGAACTTGCTTCAAGTACGCATTACGTGAAGGCGCCAGGGGCTTTCTTCAGACAAGGCCGGCCTTGGCCGCCGGCGCCTTCCTGCGGCTCGCCGCGACTCGCCGCGCCACCTCTCCGGTAGAGTATCAAGGTCGCCACCAGCCCGCATAGTGCCGCGAAACTCATCCACAGGCCGGGCGAGGCCTTGTTGGCGGTCAGTTCGATCAGATAGGTCGATATGGCGGGCGTAAATCCGCCGAAGACGGCGGTGGCAAGGCTGAAGGCGAGTGAGAAGCCGACTACCCGGACGTTGACAGGCATGACTTCTGTCAACGCGACCACCATGGCGCCGTTGTACATGCCGAAATAGAACGAGAACAACAGCAATACCGCCAGCAAATGCCCGAAGCTGGGGTTGGCGACCAGCCACAACATCGCCGGGTAAGCGGTCAGCAGCGCCAGCAGGGAGATGCTGACCAGGATGGGTTTGCGGCCGATGCGATCCGATAGCGCGCCGCCGATTGGCAGCCAGATGAAATTGGACAATCCCACCAGCAGCGTGACCAGCAGGCTGTCTGCCGTACTCAAATGCAGCACGCTACGGCCGAAGGTCGGCGTGTAGACGGTGATCAGGTAGAAAGTGGTGGTCGTCATCGCGACGAACAGCATGCCGGTCAGTACCGTACGCCAGTTCCGCAGCATCGACTCGAATACTTCGCGGGTGTCGGGGTGATGTCGGCGCGCCTGGAACTCTGCGGTCTCCTGCAGGCTTTTGCGCAGAATGAAGATGAAAGGCACGATTGCGCAGCCGATCAGGAACGGGATGCGCCAGCCCCACGCGGCCACCTCCTCCGGCGACAGCCACTGATTCAAGCCGTATCCCAGCGCCGCCGCCATCACGATGGCGACCTGCTGGCTGGCCGATTGCCACGCGGTGTAGAAGCCTTTGCGGCCAGGCGTGGCGATCTCCGCCAGATAAACTGAAACGCCGCCCAGTTCTGCCCCGGCCGAAAAACCTTGCAGCAAGCGGCCGATCAGCACCAGCACGGGCGCGAACAGGCCGATCGATGCGTAGCCTGGAACCAGCGCAATGAGGACCGTGCCGCTGGCCATGATCGAGAGCGTGACGATCAGTCCCTTGCGGCGGCCAACCTTGTCGATGTAGGCGCCGAGGATGATCGCGCCGAGCGGGCGCATCAGGAAACCGGCGCCGAACACGGCGAACGTCAGCATCAGCGACGCGAATTCGCTATCGACTGGAAAAAATACCTTTGAAATGTAGTGCGCGTAAAAGCCGAACAGGAAGAAGTCGAACTGTTCGAGAAAGTTACCGCTGGTCACACGTAGTACGGCGCCGAACTTCGATGGGGGTGCTGCAACCGTAGTGCCTGTATGGCTGATTTTGCCGGTCATGTTGGTGTCTCCGTATTTTTGTGGTTATGCCGTTGGTCTTGACCGCGATGCGCCTGGCAAAGGCGTCATCGCAAGTAACACGTTTTCTGCTCAGTCGTCTCCCAGTTGCAGCGGGTTCGGCTGGCGCTTCTCGATCGCCCACTTGAGAAGGGCCGCGCTGCGGAATATGCCGTGGGCAAACTTGCCGTATGGCAGTGTGAGGAACAGCGCCATCACCGTGCCGAGGTGCAGGCACAGCACCAGTGTCAGGGCGGGGGTGGCGCGCGCCAGCATCAGCATCAGGCCGCTCGCGGCCGTCAAAAACAGCAGCGCAATGAAGCCGCGATCCATCGGTTTCTGGGCGGCATCGCCTTGCAGGGGATGGCGACGCAGGTTCAACACGAACAGGCCGGCGGTGCCGAGCAGCAGCGCAACGCCGCCGCTGATGCCCAGCAGCTTGGGCAGGCTGCCGAAAGCGTAGGGTGCCTCCCAACCGAACAGATAGTGATACAGGGTGGCCACGCTGGTGGCCGCGAAGCACAGCATGAAGCCGTAAAACGTCAAGTGGTGGCAGCGCCGCCGTGCCACCGAGAAGGCATCGTCGGCGTTGTTGCAGCCCGCGCCATGCCCGCCACCCAAAAATTTCAGGCGCAGCACCTTGTCGGCGGCGTCGCCGACGGCGGCGGCCGAGGCGGCGCCGGGCGTGACGTCGTGCCAGAAGCGCCGCACACCCAGGCCCAGCGCCAGCAGCGCGAACAGGAAGATGGGTGCGAACAGGCTCACCATCAGGTTGTGCGGAAAGACCGCATAAAAGCTGGCTCCCGTCGCGCCCTGCAGCAGCGAGCCCTGGCCACTGGCGGCCAGCGCCAGGAACAGCGCCAGCCCGACCACCAGCGCCAGCGACAGCGCCAGGCCGTTGCGTTTGTACAGCGCCCCCAAGGCGGGCGGCCAGGCGTAGTCGGTATAGGTTTCGAGGCGCACCTTGGCCATGGCCTGCGGCACGTTGATGGCGAATTCGTGCGGCGGCGCGTATTGGCAGGCATGCAGGCAGGCGCCGCAGTTGTGGCACAGGTTGGCCAGGTAGTTGATGTCGGCCTTGTTGAACTCCAGCCGCCGTGTCATGGCGGGAAATACGGCGCAGTAGCCTTCGCAATAACGGCAGGAATTGCAGACCGTCATCTGACGCCCGACTTCGGCCTCATTCGCGCTCAGGATAGGGATAGTGGGATAGCCGCCCCTGGCCAGCGTGCTGGCCTCGCGCGTCAGGGATTCAAGCTGTTGCATGGTGTACTTTCTTTGCAGCGAGTGCTGCCTGAGTGCCGGCGATGCGCCCGAAGGCGGTACCGATGGCCATGCCGACGCCGGCGGTGTAGCCTTGGCCAAGCACGTTACCGGCCATCATTTCACCGGCGACGAAGAGATTGGGACTGGGGCGGCCGCCAAAGTGCACGGCGGCACGTTCGTCGACCTTCAGGCCCAGGTAGGTGAAGGTGACGCCCGGGCGCAGCGCGTAGCCATAGAATGGCGCGGTGTCGATCGGCCGCGCCCAGTGCGTCTTGGCGGGCGCCAGGCCCGCAGTGCGGCAATCGTCGAGCGCGGTGTGGTCGAAGTTACCGGGACGGCAAGCGGCGTTGTAATCCTGCACGGTCTGGACGAAGGCCTGTTCAGGCAGGCCGAGCAGGCGGGCCAGTTCGGGCAGCGTGTTGGCCACGGTGCCGGGAAACACCGGCGGCATGAAGCGGCCGATGGCTTTCTGGTCGGTGATGGAGTAGGCGATCTGGCCCGGCTGCTGCGCCACCAGTCGGCCCCAGATTGCGTAGCGCTTGGGCCAGAAGTCCTCGCCTTCGTCGTAGAAACGGTCGCCTTCACGATTTACCACGACGCCGAGCGAGACACAGTCGATGCGGGTGCAGATGCCGCCGTCGTAGAGCGGCGCGCGGGCGTCGATCGCCACCATGTGGGCCTGGGTCGGGTCACCGATCGCATCGGCACCAGCAGCGATCATGTGCTTGAGTAGCACGCCTTCGTTGAAGCGCGTGCCACGGATCAGAAAATTGTCGGACGGCCATTCGCCGCGCGCGTTCTGGCCCCAGGCTTCACGCAGCCATTCGCGGTTCGACTCGAAGCCGCCGGCCGCCAGCACACAGCTTTTCGCGGCGATGCGTTCGCCCTTGGCAGTATGCACGGCAACAAAGCGGTCGCCGTCGAGCTCGACGGACACCACCGGCGTGTCGTAGCGCACCTCGACGCCGAGCTGTTCGGCGCTACGGAAATACGCATTCACCAGGGCCTTGCCGCCCCCCATGAAAAAGGCGTTGGTGCGGGCCACATGTAGGGCACCGGACAGCGGCGGCTGGAAATGCACGCCATGCCGGCGCATCCAGTCGCGGCAGCTCGACGAGGCGCGAATGGCAAGGCGCGCCAGCTTTTCATCGGTGATACCGCCAGTGACCTTGAGCAGATCCTGCCAGTATTCCTCCTCGGAATAAGCATCGATCAGCACGTCTTGTGGCGCATCATGCATGCAGCGCAGGTTGCGCGTGTGCTGCGAGTTACCGCCGCGCCATTCACGCGGCGAAGCCTCGATCAGCAGGACCGAAGCGCCCGCTTCGCGCGCCATCAAGGCCGCACACAGTGCCGCATTGCCGCCACCAATGACCAGTACATCCACCATCGAATACCTCCTTGTTGTGGGGTAAATTCTAGGTGGACTGGTTCAACTCCGGTAGTCGCCAGTTACACAAGCCGCATTCATGATTCGTGAAGACTTGCGCCAGGCCATGCGGCGCCGGCGACCAATTCGCGCACGACGTCGCGCAGCACGATGCGGGTGGCCAGCACCGCCGGCGAGAGCTCATCCTCAGGCAGGCTGGCCAGCAGGTTGCGGCGGCGCACGCCAGCGTCCGCCACCTGCACCAGCCGCACCGCGGAGGCGGGAAGGCGCGAGGTTGCCGCGCCGGGCTGGATGGTCGCCGCCAGCCCGGCGCGGACGACATCCATCAGGATGGCCAAGCCGTCGATGTCGGCAACGATGTTCGGTTCGCACCTGGCTTGCGCAAACGCGGTCGCCACGATCGCCCGCAAGCCGTGGGTGCCGCTCGGCATGGCCAAGGGCAGGGCGCCGATCTCCCGGAGGCGCACTTGCTTGCCCTTTGGCATGCCAATCAGCTGTGGAGAGCCGATGACAAACAGGCTTTCATCGAGGAGTGGCGTCGCACTCAGGCGTTTGGCCGCGTCCGTCTCGAACAGGATCGCCAGGTCGAGTTGGCGCGCGTTGAGCATGGCCGCGAGATTGCCTGACAGGCTTTCGACAAGATGTAAACGGATGTCTGGATAGCGGGCACGCAAGCCATTCATGAACGGCAGCGCCAGCACCGACGCCGTCGATGGCGCAAGACCGACACTCACGTGCCCGGACAGGCGCGCGTGCTGCGCGGCGCGGGCCGCCTCATCGACATGGCGCAGTGCCAGCTGCGCCTGGCGCCAGAAGGCAAAGCCGGCGTCGGTGGGGACGACGCCTGTCGTCGTGCGGCGTAACAGGCGGGTGGCGAGTTCGCCCTCCAGCCGGCTGATTTGCTGGCTGAGGGTAGACGTGACCACGCCCAAGTCTGCGGCCGCCCGGCCCATGCTCCCCAATTCGACGACGCGGATGAAATAACGGAGCTGCCTTAGTTCCATGGTTCACCGGTGCAATGAAACGAGGATAGTAGCATGCGTCATTGCGCAGCTAAGACCTGCGTGCGGACACGGCCTCAGCCATACTTGCTCACTGCCACCTCCTCATTGCGCCGCGCATAGCGTTGCGCAATCACGGCGCAAATCATCAATTGAATCTGGTGGAACAGCATCAGCGGCAAAATCACCATGCCCAGCGAGTGGGTGGCAAACAGCACCTTGGCCATCGGTACGCCGCTGGCCAGGCTTTTCTTCGAACCGCAAAAGACGATGGCGATCTCGTCTTCCTTGTTAAAACCGAGGCGGCGGCTGATGAACGTCATCAGGCCCAGGACCAGCGCCAGCAGCAAGATGCTGAACAGGCCCAGCGCCACCAGCGTTTCCACCGAAATCGTATGCCACAGGCCTTCGCTGACGGCTTCGCTGAAGGCCGTGTAGACCACCAGCAAGATCGAGCCCTGGTCGACGTATTTCAAGGTGGCTTTATGGCGGTCGACCCAGCGGCCGATCCAGCGGCGCAGGAACTGGCCGGCCAGGAAGGGCAGCAGCAGCTGCATGACGATGGACAGCACGGCGTCCACCGACGACTTGCTTGCCCCGCCTTTCGCCACCAGCAAGCCGACCAGGATGGGAGCAAGAAAAATGCCGATGAAATTCGAGGCCGAGGCGCTGCAAATGGCAGCCGGCACATTGCCGCGCGCCATGGCCGTCAGCGCGATCGACGATTGCACGGTCGATGGCAAAGCGCACAGGAACAGGATGCCCACATACAGCTCGGGCGTGAGAAAAGTCAGCGCCAGCGGCCGCAGGGCCAGGCCCAGCAGGGGAAACAAAATGAACGTGCTGGCCAGCACCAGCAAATGCAGGCGCCAGTGCATGACGCCGGCCACCACGGCTTCGCGCGACAGCTTGGCGCCATGCAGGAAGAACAGGGCGCCGATGGCGACGGTGGTGACGTGGCCGAAGACCACGGCCGTCGTGCCCGTGCAAGGCAGGAAACTGGCCAGCGCCACGGTGACGAGCAGGGCGATGGTGAAATTGTCGGGTTTCAGATTGCGCAACAGGGCGGCGGCGGGGAAAGAAGACATGCGGTAGCCTGGTAGCGGCCCAGCCTTGCAACACTGCGCCATGGATGACAAAAAGCGCCGGAAATGGCGCCAGTGCTGGCTATTCTAACCCTATTGCCTGGCTACCTGCCTGTCAGCTGGCGTGGCTTGTGGACACAATGGCACAATGCCCTGTCCGCAGACAGGGCAACCCGGAGTAAAGTACAGCGCGAGGGCGTTTAACCGGCGGCTTTGACTTTCAGCTCGTTCTTGATTTCTTTCACGCCGCTCACGGAAGCGACGATCTGCACGACGCGGTCACCCGCTTCGGCGCTCGGTACATCGCCCGACAGGACGACGACACCTTGCTGGGTTGCTACCTTGACTGGCAGGGTAGCGGCTTGCGCATCGGCGCTCAGGGCGGCCTTGGCCGAGGAAGTGATGGTTTCATCAGGGACGGCAGCGGCGGCGTTGGCGGCCACGACAGTCTTGGCAGGAGCTTGTGCTTTTGGTGCGGAGTCAGCGGCATGCGAAGCGGTGATCGAGGCGCCCGACAGTACGATAGCGGCGACCAGGGTATTGAACAGTTTCGATGTTTGCATGGTAGTTCCTCTCAATGAAGTTAAAAGCTTCTTACTTAGATAAAGCAACACGTTGAAGCGTCACATCTACCCATACAGCAAGCACCGTGCCAGCTTTTAACTTTCCTTCAAAATCAAAGACTTACAGACAAACTCGATTTTTCCAGCGCGTTTCCGCCGGATCTGGCCCGAAAATCGGGGCTTTTTGTCGCCTGGCGACGACAGCTTGTAGCAAGACAATCAATATTTAGCAGTAAGCCATTGATTATTCACGCTTTATTTTTGTCGCTCATCAGCGACAGGGTCGCCATCGCCCCGGAACAGGGCCGGCGTCAGCTCATATTTCTGTAATAGACGGTAGAACTCCGTACGGTTGCGGTCGGCCAGGCGGGCCGCGTCGGCCACGTTGCCATCCGTCAGGCGCAGCAATTGAATCAGGTAGTCGCGCTCGAAGCGCTGCTTGGCTTCGTTGTAGCTGAGCGCTTCCAGCGACGGCACGCGCAAGGCGCGCTGCACCAGGGACAAGGGCACCAGCGGCGTCGTGGCCAGCGCGCACACCTGCTCGACCACATTGACCAGCTGGCGCACGTTGCCGGGCCATGGCGCCGCTACCAGGGCCGTGAGGGCGTCGGGGGCGAAGCCGTTCAGTGCTTTCTGGTACTTGGCCGCCAGCTTCTGCAGGAAATGGTTCGCCAGCAGGGAGATATCTTCGCGGCGCTCGGCCAGCGGCGGCAGGGTCAGGGTGACCACGTTCAGGCGGTAATACAAATCTTCACGGAACTGCCCTTCCGCCATGGCCACGTCCAGGTCGCGGTGCGTGGCGGACAAAAGCCGCACATCGACCGGACGCGTCTGGTCGGCACCGACGGGGCGCACGGCCCGCTCCTGCAGCACGCGCAGCAGTTTGACTTGCAGCGGCAGCGGCATGTCGCCGATCTCATCTAAAAACAGGGTACCGCCATCGGCCGCCAGGAACAGGCCTTCGCGGTTGCCGACGGCGCCCGTAAACGAGCCCTTCACGTGGCCGAACAGTTCCGATTCCAGCAACTGCTCGGGAATGGCGCCGCAATTGACGGCAATGAACGGCGCCTTGGCGCGGCGGCTGGCATTGTGCAGCGCGCGCGCCAGCAATTCCTTGCCCGTGCCGCTGGGGCCGCGGATCAAAATACTGGCGTCCGAGCCGGCGACCAGCTTGGCTTCGGCCAGCAACTCGGCCATCTGCGCGCTGCGGCTGATCAGCTCGGCACGCCAGCTCTCGTCGCCGGACGCGGGCGCTGGCATGACGGTGGACAAGTTGATGGCATACGCCACCTTTTCCATGAGCAGCTTGCCATCGAACGGTTTTGTCAGATACGCAAACGCGCCGCGCGCCGTGGCCTCGACGGCGTCGGGAATGGTGCCGTGGGCGGTCAGCAAAATGACGGGCAGGGCCGCGTGCTGGCGGCGGATTTCATCGAACAGGGCCAGGCCGTCGCGGCCCGGCAATTGCACGTCGGTAATGACCAGGGCCGGCAATTCCACGGCCAGGCGCGCCAGCGCCGCTTCCGCGCTGCCCACGGCCGTCACGCGATAATTACCCGCCTTCAAGCGGATGGTCAGCAGGCGCAGCAGGTCGGGATCGTCGTCGACCAATAAAATGTGGGCCTGTTCGCTCATTTCGGCGCTCCCGCGGCGGGGCGCACGGAGAGGCTGCGCTCGATGTTTTTCAGCGCCTCGAGTTTTTCATTGAGCAAGTCGTTGCGGCGCTGGGCGTCGCGCAGCTGCGCATTGAGCTTGTCGATACTCTCATCCTGGCGGCGCAGTTCCGCATACTGGCTGCTGAGCAATTGCACCAGCGGCGCCAGCAGTTGCGCGTCCTTGCCAGTGGCCGTGGCCAGCGGTTCCAGCAAGGCTTGCGCGCGGGCCAGGTCGCCGGCGCCGCGCACTGTCGCTTGCAGCATGGCGCGGCGGATGGTGTTGGACGGCGCGTGATCGGCCTTCGCCAGGTCCAGCTGCGCTTTCACCAGTTCCGATGGCGTCATCAGGCGCAAGGCGCCTTGATACGCCAGCAGTTCGGTCAGCTGGGGGTCCGTCACCACCACCACGCGCGGCGGCGTTTGCACCAGCACGGGCGTCTGGATAGTGGGCTTGGCGGCGCAAGCGCCCAATAGCAGCGCGCAGGCGGCCATGCCGGCCAGGGAAGTTCTCGTCATCATAAGGGCAGTTCTATCCGAAAATGCGCGCCAGCCTGGCGCGGTAAAAGAGTGACGCTGCCATCGTGGGCAGCGATATATTCGCGCACGATGGACAGGCCGATGCCATTGCCGTTGCGCGCGCCGGCCGCCTGGCGCACTCCCTGGTAAAACGGTTCAAAAATACGCGCGGCATCCTCGGGCGCCACGCCGGCGCCCTCGTCGATGCAGTCGATGCGCACGCGGCGGCCTTCGCAAGACAGGGTAAAGCGCACGGTGCCGCCTTCCGGGCTGAAGCGCACGGCATTCGACAGCAGGTTGGCCAGGGCGGTGGCCAGCTTGTCGCGGTCGGCCTGCACGATCAGGGACTCGCCCTGCACCTCGACCGTCAAACGGCGCGCCAGCCATTGCAGGCGCTGCCCGGCCACCACATCTTGCAGCAAGACCAGCAAGTCGACCTTGCTGTGCGCCAGATGCTGGGCGTCAAAGGCGGCAGTATTGTAGCGCAGCAAGTCTTCGATCTGGGTTTGCAGCGAGGCCGTGTTTTGCTGCAGGATGCCGGCGATTTCGCGCTGACCATCGCTGAGCTTGCCGGCCACTTCGTCTTCCAGCAAGGCCACGCCTTCGCGCAGGGCCGCCAGCGGCGTCTTCAGTTCATGCGAGATATGGCGCAGGAAGCGCTCCTTGTCGGCATCGAGGTCCGCCAGGCGCTGGCGCAGCCAGTCGAGCTGCTGGCCCAGGCGGCGCGTGTCGGCCGGGCCGCCGACGACGATAGGCTGATCGTAGCGTTTCTCGCCCAGGCGCTCGATGGCCGTCTCGATGCGGCGCAGCGGGCGCGACAATAGAAAACCGAAGCAGGTGGCCAGCACGGCCGCCAGCAGCACGGCGCCACCCACCAGCACGCCCAGCACGCGGCGCTGGCGCTCCAGCTCGGCCAGCAGGGCATCGTTGCGGCTGCCGATTTCCGTCTTGCTTTCGCGCGCCAGGCTGTCATTGATCTGCGCCATGCGGGCAAACGCGCGGTACACGACGGCGTGGCCATCGCGCTTGCGGCGCTTACCTGCTTGCAAGACTTCCCACGCCGACTGTGCCTGCGCCGTCCACTCGTCGGCCAGCTGCGAGGCAAACTCGGGCGTGGCCCGGTTCAGCACTTGCAGCGCCGCCGTCGCTTCGTCGCGCGCCGCCGCATAGCGCTCGCGGAAGACGGGATCATCGAGCACGAGGAACTGGCGCGCGCTGCGCTCCATGGCCAGGGTGCGCTCGGACAGGCGCTGCGACTGTTCCGTCAGGGCAATCGCCTGCGCCGCCGTCTCGCGCCC
>Ga0209913_1001406_pt1 | contig 13438 bp, 11 predicted proteins | sample PersoiDNA2013203_FD_185805 | JGI IMG/M metagenome (GOLD analysis project Ga0209913, IMG submission 185805) | Permafrost soil microbial communities from the Arctic, to analyse light accelerated degradation of dissolved organic matter (DOM) -... | ecosystem: Environmental > Terrestrial > Soil >... | reverse complement strand
GCTTTCGACCTGCTGCTGATCGCCGCCATCCTGATGAGCGTGACGGTGGTCGTGCTCAGCAGCATCGCTTCCGTGGCGGCCCGCTACAACACTCTATTGATGGGACTGGAATGGTTTTTCACCATCCTGTTTACCATCGAATACATTGCACGTTTGATGTGCTTGAAGCATCCGGTGCGCTACGCCAGGAGTTTTTTCGGCGTCATCGACTTGCTGGCGATCATCCCCACCTACATCGGCTTGCTGTTGCCAGGCGCCCATGTGCTGATCGACGTACGGATTTTGCGTCTGCTGCGCATGTTCCGTATCCTCAAACTGACTTCGTATGTGCATGAATATACGGTGCTGGGCCGTGCTTTGCTTGCCAGCAAGCGCAAGATTTTGATCTTTTTATCGTTCGTGATGATGGTGGTGTTTTTGTTGGGAACTGTGATGTATGTCGTGGAAGGGCCAGATAATGGTTTTACCAGCATCCCGACCGCCATATACTGGGCCATCAGTACCATGACTACCGTGGGTTTCGGCGATATCGCGCCGAAGACCGACATCGGGCGCGCCATCTCATCGCTGATGATGCTGCTAGGCTGGGGCATCCTGGCAGTGCCAACTGGAATTATCAGCTCCGAAATGACGATGCAGCGCAGCATCAAGCTCGTCACCACGCGGGCCTGCCCCGCCTGCCTGAAAGAAGGGCTCGACGACGACGCCAGGTTCTGCAAGAACTGTGGCGACAAGTTGCCGCCCATGGCCAGCGATTAACCCTGCTATATTCTTTAGACTAAGGCCCATATGATTCCAGTTCGCTTGATAGCGACGGGCAAGGCCGTGCCGTCCAACAGTGTCAGCTCCGATAGCCTGGACCGCCAGCTCGGCCATCCGCCCGGCTATACCTTGCGCAAGAGCGGTGTGCTGTCGCGCTTCGTGGCCGCGCCCGATGAATCGCAAAGCCAGCTGGGTGCGGCCGCCCTGCGCGATGCGTTGAAGAATGCCAGTCTCAAACTGGCCGATATCGACCTGCTGATCGGCGCCTGCGGCGTGCCCGAGCAAGCCTTGCCCAATACGGCCTGCTTTATCGCCCAGCATGCAGGCTTGCCGCCTGGTACGCCCACCTTCGACATCAACGCCAGCTGTCTCAGTTTCATGGCCGCTTTCCGCGTGGCCGCGTCCCTGCTGGCCGATGGCGGCTACCGGCGCATCGCCATCGTCGCCTCTGACCTTGCTTCACGCGGGGTCGACTGGAGCGAGCCGGAAGCGTCGATGATATTTGGCGACGGCGCCGCCGCCGTCATCGTCGAGCGTGGTGATGGCGCTGCCGGCATCCGCGCCTACAGGATGGGCACGTATCCGGAAGGGCGGCGCTATTGCGAAATTCGCGGCGGCGGCACCGAGCGCAATCCGCGCAATGGCGTGGAACCATCCGACTACCTGTTTCGCATGGATGGCAAGGCCGTGTTCCGCCTGGCCGTGAAAGTCATGCCTACTTTCCTGGAGCAATTGATGGTCGAGTCGGGCGCGGGCCTGGAACGCGTCGATGTGGTCGTGCCGCACCAGGCCAGCCCGCTGGGATTGGCGCATGCGGCGCGCATCCTCGATGTCCCCGATGCTAAAATCATCAAGATCTTTGAACACCATGGCAACCAGGTTGCCGCCTCGATTCCCACCGCGCTGCATGAAGCGGTGATGACGGGGCGGGCCGTGGCGGGACAGCGCTTGCTGATGATGGGCACGGCCGCTGGCCTGACCATAGGCGGCATGGTGGTCGATCTATGAGGATGGCGCGATGAGACGGATACTGGTCACAGGGGCGACGGGTGGCTTGGGGCGCAATGCCGTGCAGACCTTGCTGGCGCAGGGCGTGGAGGTGCGCGCCACCGGCCGCAACCTGGCCGTAGGGCTTGAACTGGAACGCATGGGCGCGCAGTTCGTGCCGCTCGACCTGGCCCTCGCCACGCCGCAGCAGGTCGACCGGCTGGTGCGCGGCATGGACGCCGTCTGGCATTGCGCGGCCCTGTCGTCACCCTGGGGCGCGGAGCGCGATTTCATCGCCGCCAATGTCACGGCCACCGGCCAGCTGCTGCGCGCGGCCGGCAGCTTGCACGTGGAACGCTTCGTGCACATCTCCACGCCCGCCATGTATTTCGATTACCGCAAGCGCTACGAAGTGCCGGAAACCTTCCGTCCCGATACCTTCGTCAACGCTTACGCGCGCAGCAAGGCGATGGCGGAAAAGCTGGTACAGGATGCGGCCGAGCGCCATCCGGCCATGCGCTGCGTGATCCTGCGCCCGCGCGCCATCTTCGGCCCGCACGACCAGGTGCTGATCCCGCGCCTGGCCCGCGTGCTGAAGCAGCGTGGCGGCAAGCTGCCGCTGCCCCATGGCGGCGCCGTCACGCTCGACATCACCTATGTCGATAATGTCGTGCATGCGATGTGGCTGGCGACAACGCATAAAAACCTGCAGTTCGGCGCCGCTTTTAACATCACCAATGGCGAGCCGGCGCGTTTGTGCGATATCTTGCGCAGCCTGTTTTGCGAACATTTGCAGCAGCCGTTCGAGATCATCAACGTGCCTTACCGCTTGCTGGCGCTGGCCGCCCGCGTGATGCAATTCGCTTCGCGTTTTACCCGCCGCGAACCGTCCCTCACGCCCTACAGCATCGGTGCGCTCAGTTTCGACATGACGCTCGATAACGCCAAGGCGCGCAAGGTGCTGGGCTACCAGCCCATCGTCAGCCTGCAGGAAGGTATCGTCCGCACGGCGCAATGGATGCGCAAGGAAGCGGCGGCCGTCAAGCTGGTCAAGGAGCGCAATGGCTAGCATCACCACCTTTCGCGTCGGCCACTGCACCCATCCATCGTGCATGGTCTTGAAAGGCAGCGGGCTGGCCAGCCGCTGCTTCCCCTCGCGCGCCTACCTGATCGAGACGCGGGCCGGCCTGTACCTGTGGGACACCGGCTACGCCGAACATTTTCGCGCTGCCACGGCCAAGGGCGTGTACCGGCTGTACGCCTGGGTGACGCCGATCTCGTTCGATGCGCACGAATCCTTGCAAGGGCAATTGCGCGCGCATGGCGTATCGCCCGGCGATATCCACACCTTGCTGCTGTCGCACTTCCACGCCGACCATATCGCCGGCATGCGCGACTTTCCCGCCGCCCGGCTGATGTGTTCCCAAACGGGCTGGGATGCTGTGCGCGGCCTGTCCGGCTTTGCCGCCGTGCGCCAGGCGTTCGTGCCCGAGCTGCTGCCGAATGACATCGCCGACCGCCTGGGCTTTGTGGAAAGCGTGCCCGAGACAGCCTTGCCGGCGGCCCTGCATCCTTTTACGGCAGGGCGCGACGTGAGCGGCACCGGTGAAATCTATATCGTCGCGTTGCCCGGCCATGCCGCTGGCCATCTCGGCGCCTTCGTGCTGCAAGATAGTGGCTGGACCTTGCTGGCGTCCGACGCCGCCTGGGTGCCGGAAAGCTTTCAGCAATTGCGCGGACCGTCGGAACTGTCCTTTATCGTCCAGCACCAGCGCGCACCGTATTACGACACCTTGCGGCGTTTGCACCAGCTGCACCAGTCGGGCAATGCGCAGATCCGCATCACGCATGAAGACACGCCAGACTACGTGGCCGTGGCGGGCCGTCCATGATGCGCCTCGTGTGGTTGTTGCGTTCCTACTGGCGCACGCGCCAGCTGCGCTTTACGAACCGCGCGCAGCTGGAAGCCCATCAGCGCCGGCAACTGGCCCGCTTTACGGACACGCTATGTGCGCGCAGCCGCTACTTTGCGCCGTACCGGAAGCTGCCGCTGGAGCAGTGGCCGAGCATGGACAAGGCCTTGATGCTCGAACATTTTGACGCCATGAATACGGCCGGCGTGCGTTTGGCGCCCGCGATGGAAGCGGCCATGGCGGCCGAGCGCAGCCGCGACTTTACGCCCGCCGTGGGCAATATCACGGTAGGCCTGTCGTCGGGCACCTCGGCGCGGCGCGCCGTGTTTGCCGTCAGCCCCCGTGAAAAAGCGCAATGGGCGGGCGTGATGCTGGCCAAGGCCTTGCCGGACGGCTTGTTTTCCGGCGAAAGGGTCGCCCTGTTCCTGCGCGCGAACAGCAATCTGTACACGGCCGTGCGCTCGCCGTGGCTGACCTTTTCCTTTTTTGATTTATTCCAGCCCTTCGATAGCTTGTGCGCCGCACTGGTGGTCTATCAGCCTTCCGTGATTGTCGCGCCGGCGCAGGTGCTGCGCCAGCTGGCCCTGGGCGTGATCGCCGGCAGGCTGGCCTTGGCGCCGAAAAAAGTCATCTCGGTGGCCGAAGTGCTGGAGCCGCAAGACCGGGCCTTGATCGTGCAGGCGTTTGGCGCCGTGCATGAGATCTACCAGGCTACCGAAGGTTTTTTGGCCAGCACCTGTGAACATGGCGTGCTGCATTTGAACGAGGAATACGTGCACGTCGAGCCGCAATGGCTCGATACTGAACAGCGCCGCTTCGTACCCGTGATTACCGACTTTACGCGCATCACCCAGCCCATCGTGCGTTACCGCCTCGACGATATCCTGGTTGCGCGGTCCACGCCGTGCCCATGCGGCCGGGCCACGCGCGCCATCGACGGCATCGAAGGGCGCTGCGACGATATGCTGGTGCTGCCATCTGCGCGTGATGGCGACACGGTGGCCGTATTTGCCGATGTGCTGACGCGCGCGCTGGCGCAAGCCTTGCCGCCCGACGCCGATTACCGGCTGGTGCAGCAGGGCGACGCGGGCTTGTTGCTGCACGCTGCCCTGGACGAGGCAGAATTGGCTGCGCTGCGTGAGCATCTTGCCACCGTGCTGCATGGACTGGGCGTAGACGTTGAGCGTCTGGAATGGACGCTGTCGGGCACACTGCCTGCCTTTGACCCCACCAAAAAACGGCGCCGTATCATGCGCCGCGCTGCGCCATGAAGATGTCTTCCCGTTTGCTGTACCTGCTGGCCGGCTGGGGCAGCGTGGGTCTGGTGTATTTTTCCAGCGACCTGCTGCAAGGGCAGGGCGCGCTCCTGCCCGAAACGGCGCTCGACCGTGCGATTCCCTACAGCGATGCGGCCATCTGGCTGTATCTGTCTTTCTTTATCCTGATTCCATACGCCTATCTGGTGGCCGATGCAGTGCGCGTGCGCTGGCTGGCGCGCGCCATGATGATTTGCGCCTTGAGCTGCGGCCTGGTGTTTCTGCTATACCCGACCACCCTGGCGTATCCGCCCGTGGGCAATGGCGGTGGCTGGAGCACACAGGTGCTGCGCTGGCTGCAGGCGGCAGACTCCACGCAAAACTGCCTGCCGTCCCTGCACGGCGCCCTGACCTTGTTGTGTGTATGGGCCTTGCATGACCGGCGGCGTCCTGTCCGCACCCTGTCAGTCTCTTTGCTGGGCATGGCCATCTGTTACGCCATCATCGCGCTGCGCCGCCATCTCGGCATCGACCTGGCCGCCGGCCTGGCCGTGGGGCTGGCGGGTGGCATGCTGGCGAAGCTGCAGCTATCGCTGTCTGACCGCCGCGCTCTTTCCATGAAAGCCGCCCCATGAACCCATTTGCCCTGTCTTTCCTCATCATGCTGGCCTTTGTGCTGGCCGAACTGCTGATCCTGAAATGGCTGCGCAAGACTGCCGTGCCCTGGAAGGACGTGATCTTCAACCTCAATTCCGGACATATCCTGATGTGGGTGTTTCGCGGCGTGGAAGTGGCCGCCTTCGGCCTGATGCTGCATTACGCAAACCTGCATATCGTCGACCGGTGGCCGGTGGCAGCGCAGTGGGTATTTGCCTTTTTTGCGTGGGACTTGTGTTTTTACTGGATGCACCGCTTGCACCACAAGTTTCCGCTGCTATGGGCCGTGCACGTGGTGCACCACCAGGGCGAGCATTTCAACCTGTCGCTGGGCGTGCGCAATTCCTGGTATTCCTCGCTGACGAATTTCCCCTTCATCGCCATCCTGGCCGTGCTGGGCGTGCCTCTGGAAGTGTTCCTTGTCGTCTCGTCCCTGCATTATTCGGTGCAGTTCTACAACCACAATGCGCTGGTCAACAAGTCGGGCATTCTCGATAAATTTCTTGTCACGCCCTCGCACCACCGCGTGCACCACGGCACGGACAAGCGATACATCAACCGCAATTTCGGCGGCACCCTGCTGCTGTGGGATAAAGTCTTCGGCAGCTTCCAGCCCGAACTCGATGGTGTGGAAATGCGTTATGGCGTGAAGGGCATGGCGCCCACGCATAACCCGCTGTTGGCCAGCAATGGCAAGCTGTTCAAGTGGCTGCGGGTCCGCTTCCCGCACTGGCAGTCGCGTGGTCTTTTCCATGTGCCGGAACTGTATATCGGCATCGGCGGCGTGATCCTGTTTGGGCTGGTGATTTATTACGTCAACCATGAAGCGGCGCTGGCTGGCGCGCAGCAAGCGATATTGTTTGCGCTGATCTTTGGCGGCACCCTGGCGCTCGGTGGCTTGTCCGATGCGCGCCGCTGGGGCGCCATCGCCTGGGTCTTGACCGCACTGGCCATGCCGCTACTGTTCTTTGGCTGGTATGGCGCGCGCGATGCCTGGGGCATGGTCTTCCTGGCAGCGTTGCTGGTGCATGGCCTCGATGGCGCGCGCCGCCTGTGGTGGCCCGCCGCTGCCGGTACGCGGGCATGACCCAACTGCTGCGTTTCAGCCCGGCGCACGCTTCCGCATTCCGGCGCGAGTTGCGTGTACGGGCCGAGACCTATCTGGCCGCTCAACATACACATCGTTTTGGCGACTGGCGTTTATACGCCAAGGCCACCTTCCTGGCCTTGCTGACGGCGCTGCTGTATGTGCTGGCCTTGCGTACCACAAGCACGCCTGTCTTTGTCGCCGCCTATGTCGGCTGCCTGGTTGCGGCCATGGTCCTTGCCATGAATACCCTGCACGATGCTGCCCATGGCGCCGTTTTTCGGCGCGGACTGCTGAACCGGTTGCTGATACGGCTGGTGGCCTTGCCGGTCGGCGTGGACACGGATTTCTGGACTATCCGCCACGTGCACTTCCACCACCCGTATGCCAACGTGGAAGGCCATGACCTCGATACGGAACCGAATCCTTTTTTGCGGCAAACGCCGTTCCAGCGCTGGTCGCCGCAGTACCGTTATCAGCACCTGTACTGGCCCATGGTGGCGGCGTTGTCCTTGACTTATTTGAACTGGTATGGCGACTGGCTGGACCGTTTCGGCAAGACGCCGGTGGCCGCGAACAGCCGGCTGCAGGGCTGGCCTGGCTGGCTGTCTTTCCTGGGCTGGAAGCTGGGCCATGTGACGCTGGTGCTGGCTTTGCCGCTATGGCTGCTGCACGATCATGTCGGCTGGGGCGTGGTGCTGGGCGCATATCTGCTGGGGCAGATGATGGCGTCCTGCGTGCTGGTGGCGCTGATCCTGGGCACGCACTGGGCCGAGGTGAAGTTTTTCCAGCCGCAGGCAGATAGCAGCCTGCCGCACGACTGGTGCCAGCACACGTTTTACACGGCCTGCGACTGGACGCCGCAGCCGCGCGCCTTGCGTTATCTCGGCTACTGGCTGGGCGGGCTCAATCTGCACCTGACCCACCATTTGTTCCCGACCTGGAGCCACCGCCACTATCGGGCACTGGCAGACATCATCGCCGAACTGGCGCCACAGCACGGCCTGGTCTACCGCAATCTGAGCTACCGGCAATTGCACGCTTCGCAGCAAGCCTTCCTGCGTGCCATGGGCCAGCCTCCCGCAAACAATTGAGCTATCGCTCTTGACTCGGTTTCCCTTGCGTCTTATATTTCTGCAACAACAGAAATAAGAGAAAATCATGGAGCTGAGTCCGACCACGCAAAAATATATCCTCCACTGGGGAGAAATGGGCACCCGCTGGGGCGTCAACCGCACGGTGTCGCAAATCCACGCGCTGCTGTTCCTGGCCAATGAGCCGCTGACGGCCGAAGACATTGCCGATACCTTGAATGTGGCCCGCTCGAACGTCAGCAACAGCCTGAAGGAATTGCAAAGCTGGGGCCTGGCCCGCATCACGCATGTGATGGGAGACCGGCGCGACCATTTCGTCGCCCTGCAGGATGTGTGGGAAATCTTCAGGGTCATCATGGAAGAGCGCAAGCGGCGCGAAATCGATCCCACCCTGTCGGTGCTGCGCGAGTGCGCGATCGAGGGCGAGCACGATGCCGCGATTCCACCGGCGACCCTGGTCCGCATGGGCGAAGTGCTGGCTTTCCTGGAAATGCTCAGTTCCACGTATAGCGACTATAAAAACCTGCCGCCCGCGACCCTGCAGCGCATGCTGTCCATGGGCGGCAAGGTGGCCAAATTCCTCAGTCCCGACGACAAGCCAGGCAAGTCCAAAAAGCCGGGCAAGCCATGAGCGGCCCTTCCGAAGGAGAACTGTTCCGGAAAGTGATGGGGGACGAATGGGGCAAGCTGCATCCCGATATCCGCCGCCGTTTCGAGAAAAACCCTGCGCCGGGCCAGCCCCTGTACTACCAGGGCGAACTGAGTCAGCTGCGCAGCTCGCGCCTGGGCAAGCTGCTCGGTTTTATCACGCGGCCCTTTATCGATGGCGCGCTGATCCCGTATGACGATACGGACTTCCCCGTCGATATCGAAGTCTATTCCCGGCCCGGTTGCCCGCACATCTACAAGCAGCGCAACTACCGCCTGCACGGCCGCCCGCCTATCCGCTTTACTTCCTACATGGCCGAGAGCGAGCGCGGCGAAGTGCTCGAATACGTGGGCATGGGCCTGGGCATGAAGCTGCGGCTGCATGTCGAGGACGGTAATTTGCATTTCACCAGCGACGGTTATTTCTGGGATATCTTCGGCTGGCGCATGCCGCTGCCCGGTGTGCTCACGCCCGGCAAAACCTTTTTATGCCACCGCAACGACGATCGCGAACAATTCAATATCCGCATCGAGATACGCCACGCCCTGTTCGGCACGACTTTTCTGCAGGTGGGCCGCTTCCGTGAAATCGCGGCCCCCGCACACGACAAGGAAAAATCATGAATACGCATCTGCTGGCCCTGCAACTGATGGCGGCGCAAGGCTGCCTGGGCGCCTTCGACACGGTGTACCACCATGAACTGACCGAGGCGCTGCCGCAAAAGACCTCGGCGCGGCTGGAGCTGTCCATCCACGCAGTGCGCGCCCTGATCTACAGCGCGCTGTTTATCGGCCTGTCCGCCTGGGAGTGGCACGGCGGCTGGGCCTGGGCGCTGGTGGCCATCTTCACTGTGGAAATCGTACTGACCCTGTGGGACTTCGTGGTGGAAGACCGCACGCGCTTGCTGCCCGCCACGGAGCGGGTCACGCACACGGTGCTGGCGATTAACGGCGGCGCCTTCATCACCTTGCTGGCCTTGAACAGCGGCGACTGGTCCAGCTTGCCGACGGCGCTGGTATGGCATCCGCAGGGCTGGCTTAGCGTCTTTCTGGCATTGTGCGGCATCGGCGTGGGCTTGTCCGGCCTGCGCGATGCTTACGCGGCCTGGCAGTTGCGCAGCCGGGAGCAACAAAAAGCCCAAGTACTCAGCTTTGGCAGTACACCACAAACGGTGCTGGTGACGGGCGCCACCGGTTTCATTGGCCAGCAGCTGGTGGCCGCCTTGCTGGCCGATGGCCATGTGGTGACGGTGCTGACGCGCCAGCCGAAAGCATCGGCCTGGCTGTTCGATGGCCGGGTGCGCTGCATCAAGTCGGTCCATGAACTGGGTGATGGTCAGCGCATCGATATGGTGATCAACCTGGCCGGTGCGCGCATCGTCGGCTGGCGCTGGACTGCAGCGCGCAAGGCGGCCTTGCGCCGCAGCCGGGTGGCCCTGACGCAGGAGCTGGTGGCGTGGATCGCCCGCGCGCAGCACAAACCGCGCGTGTTGTTGTCGGCGTCGGCCATCGGTTATTACGGCGTGCAGCCACAGTGTGACGACCGTGAACTGGACGAAGACAGCGCACCGCAGTCCATCTTCATGTCGCAGCTGTGCAGCGAATGGGAAGCGGCTGCGCGCGAGGCGGAAAAATTTGGCGTGCAGGTGGGCCGCATGCGTTTTGGCCTGGTCTTCGGCCATCAGGGTTCGCTGCCGCAAATGCTGTTGCCGATCAAACTCGGTATGGGCGGCCCGCTGGGCAGCGGCGCGCAATGGATGTCGTGGGTGCATGTGCACGATGTGCTGCGGGGCATCGCTCACCTGGCGCTGCGCAGTGAACAAACTGCTGTGGATGGCGCCTATAACTTCTGCGCGCCGGAAGCGGTCCGGCAGCGCCGCTTCGCACAAGTGGCAGGCCAGGTGCTGCACCGTCCCTCGTTCATGCCCACGCCCGCCTTTGCCATGCGGGGGCTGCTGGGCGAGCAGGCCGACTTGCTGGTGGAAGGCCAGCGGGTTGCTCCCAAGCGGCTGCTGGCCGACGGTTTTGTGTTCCAGTATCCGCAGCTGGAAGGGGCGCTGCGCAGCCTGTAAGCTGGTGTAGTATGGGCTATTGGAGACGCCCATGCCCCGATTCAGCCATACCATCGCCAGCCACACTTACCAGTTCGGCAGCCTGAGAGATTTGCTGGCCAGGGCCACGCCGCTGCGCTCCGGCGATGTGCTGGCTGGCGTGGCGGCAGCCAGCGCGCAGGAAAGAGTGGCTGCGCAAATGGCGCTGGCCGAGGTGCCGCTGCCGCTATTTCTCAATGAAGTGCTGCTGCCCTATGAAAGCGACGAAGTCACGCGCTTGATCATCGATACGCATGACCGGACCGCCTTTGCGCCGATTGCGCAGCTCTGCGTGGGCGACTTCAGGGATTGGCTGCTCAGCGATGCGGCCGACACGCCCACGCTGGCGGCTGTGGCTCCCGGCATCACACCCGAAATGGCGGCGGCCGTGTCCAAGCTGATGCGCCTGCAAGACCTGGTGCTGGTGGCGAAGAAGTGCCGCGTCGTCACGGCCTTCCGCAATACCTTGGGCCTGGAAAACCGCCTGGCCACGCGGCTGCAGCCGAATCACCCCACCGATGACGCCACCGGTATCGCCGCCTCCGTGCTCGATGGCCTGATGTATGGCAGCGGCGATGCCGTGATCGGTATCAATCCCGCCACCGACAATGTGGCGCAAGTAGTCTCGCTGCTGCACTTGCTCGATGCCGTCATCAGCCAGTACCAGATACCCACGCAGGCTTGCGTGCTCACGCATGTCAGCAATACCCTCGAAGCGATACGGCGCGGCGCACCCGTCGACCTGGTATTCCAGTCCGTGGCCGGCACCGAAGCAGCCAACCGCAGTTTCGGCATCGACCTGGCGCTGCTGGCCGAGGCGCGTGCGGCGGCCCTGTCGCTGGGACGCGGCACGGTGGGCAGCAATGTCATGTATTTCGAGACGGGCCAGGGCAGTGCGCTGTCGGCGGGGGCGCATGCCGGCATGGACCAGCAGACTTGCGAGGCGCGCGCGTATGCGGTGGCGCGCGCCTTCCAGCCGCTGCTGGTCAACTCGGTGGCGGGCTTCATCGGTCCCGAATATCTGTACGACGGCAAGCAGATCATGCGCGCGGGCCTGGAAGACCATTTCTGCGCCAAGCTGCTGGGCCTGCCCATGGGCTGCGACGTCTGTTACACCAACCACGCGGAAGCGGACCAGGATGATATGGACGCCTTGCTTACCATGCTGGGCGTGGCCGGCTGCAATTTCATCATGGGCGTGCCCGGTGCGGATGACATCATGCTGGGCTACCAGAGCACCTCCTTCCACGATGCGCTGTATGCGCGCCGCGTATTGGGCTTGCGCGCCGCGCCCGAATTCGAAGCCTGGCTGCAGACCATGGCGATTACGGATGCGCAGGGCCGCCTGAGCGGGACGCTGGCGCCAGCCTTCCAGGCAGCGCTGCTGCGCCTCGAAGGCAAGGGAAGCCCATGAACAGGCACGACCCATGGCAAACCTTGCGCCGCCATACGCCGGCGCGCATCGCCCAAGGGCGCAGCGGCGTAAGCACGCCCACTGCCGCGCACCTGGCGTTTCAACTGGCCCATGCCCAGGCGCGCGACGCCGTGCATTTGGAACTGGATGGTGTGGCGCTGGCGCAAGCTTGCTGTTTCGATGGCCATGCGGGTCTGCTGCTGCATAGCGCGGCCGCCAACCGCAGTGAATATCTGCAGCGCCCCGACCTGGGGCGCCGGCTCGATCAGGCTTCGCGCACGCAGTTAGCCAGTATGCCGGCCGGTGTGGACCTGGCGCTGGTGGCGGCCGATGGCTTGTCGGCGCTGGCCGTGCAGCGGCATGTAGTCCCGTTCCTGGCTGCCCTGCGCGCCAGGCTGGCGCTGGAAACGTGGACGGTGACGCAGTTGATGATCGTGCAGCAGGGGCGGGTGGCGGTCGGCGATGAAGTGGGCGAGTTGCTGAAGGCGCGCGCCGTGCTGGTGATGATAGGCGAGCGGCCCGGCCTGAGTGTGCCGGACAGCCTGGGCCTGTACCTGACGTGGGCGCCGGCAGCGGGCTTGCGTGACGATAGCCGCAACTGTATTTCCAATGTGCGCCCCGAGGGGCTGCCGTACGGACAAGCCGCGTACCGCTTGCATTATCTGCTGTCGCAGGCGTTCAGCCGGCAGTTGTCGGGCGTGGCCTTGAAGGATGAAACGGTGGCAGAGGGCGCGGCCCTGGCGGGCACGCGCAATTTTCTGCTGGAGTGATCAGATTTCGCGGATTTCATCGAGCGGCCAGCGTGGCCGCACATTGAACGAATAGTCGTGCTTGGCCGCGTCCGGGTTGATCTGCAGGCGCATGGCGCCGGCGAAGGCGATCATGGCGCCGTTGTCGGTACAGAATTCCAGTTCCGGGTAATACACCTTGAAGCGCTTCTTGGCGGCCGCTGCGTTGAGCGAAGCGCGCAGCTGGGCGTTGGCGCCCACGCCGCCGGCGATCACCAGCCGTTTCAAGCCCGTGTGCTTCAGGGCCGATACGCATTTGGCCGTCAGCACTTCGACGATGGCGTCGACGAAACCGCGCGCGATGTTGGCCTTGTCCTGCTCGCAGATATTGGCGATGACTTTTTCTTCATGGTTTTTCACCACCGTCAGCACGGCCGTCTTCAAGCCGGAAAAGCTGAAGTTGAAATCCTTGGAATGCATCATCGGGCGCGGCAGCTTGTAGGCCAGCGGGTCGCCAAATTCGGCCAGGCGCGAAATGGCGGGGCCGCCCGGGTAGCCCAGGCCCAGCAGCTTGGCCGACTTGTCGAACGCTTCGCCGGCCGCGTCGTCCAGGGTTTCGCCCAGCAGGGTGTACTGGCCCACGCCATCGACGCGCATCAGCTGCGTGTGGCCGCCCGACACCAGCAGCGCGATAAACGGGAACTCAGGCGGTTCGGACGCCAGCAAAGGCGACAGCAGATGGCCTTCCAGGTGGTGGATGCCCAGCACTGGCTTGTTGATGGCCAGGCCCAGGCTGCAGGCG
>Ga0209913_1001405_pt1 | contig 13451 bp, 9 predicted proteins | sample PersoiDNA2013203_FD_185805 | JGI IMG/M metagenome (GOLD analysis project Ga0209913, IMG submission 185805) | Permafrost soil microbial communities from the Arctic, to analyse light accelerated degradation of dissolved organic matter (DOM) -... | ecosystem: Environmental > Terrestrial > Soil >... | reverse complement strand
TGCTACAGGAGCCGCAGGAGCCGGAGAAGTTGCCGCACCGCTCTTTGCCGCATTGAGCGTATCGCTCATGTCGATGCCGCGCGGCACGTCGCCGTTGCGCACCTTCTGCAAGCCGTCAACGATCAGCTTGTCGCCTGCCTTGAGGCCTGCACTGATCCACCAGTTGTTGCCGATGGCGCGCTCCACGGTGAGGATGCGCTGCTCGACCTTGCCGCCTTCGCCCAGCACCAGCGCAGTGGCCGTGCCGGTGGCGTCACGGCTGACGGCCTTCTGTGGCACCAGCATGGCATTGTCGCTGACGCCTTCTTCCAACACGGCGCGCACATACGCACCCGGCAACAGAATACCGTCCGGATTAGGCACGACTGCGCGCAAGGTAATCATACCGGTGCCGGTATCGACGCTGACACCGTTGAACTCCAGCTTGCCCTGTTGCGCGTAGGTGGAGCCGTCTTCCAGCACGATCTTCACTGGCGCCGCGTTCTCTCCGTTCTTCCTGATCTTGCCGCTGGCAAGTTCCTTACGCAGACGCAGCAGGTCAACGCTGGATTGCGTGACGTCGACATAAATAGGATCAAGCTGCTGCACTGTCGTCAGCGCTGTGGTCTGCTGCGCCACTACCAGCGCGCCGGGCGTCACGGTCGATTTTTCGATGCGGCCGGAAATCGGCGACATGATGCGCGTGTAATCGAGGTTGATGGCAGCGCTCTTGACTGCGGCGCGCTGCACTTCGACGTCGGCCTGATTCTGGCGCAGCGTGCTCTGCACATCGTCGTTGTCCTGCTTGCTGACGGCATCGATCTTGTCGAGCTCGGCATAGCGTTGCGCTTTCAACTTCGACGAGTTGAGCGTCGCCTCGGCTTTCAGCAGCGACGCCTTGGCGCTGTCATAGGAGGCCTGATAACTGGCCGGATCGATCTGATACAAGGCCTGGCCTTGTTTGACAGTCGAACCTTCCTTGAACAGGCGTTTCTGGATGATGCCGCCGATCTGCGGACGGATATCCGCAGTCAGATAAGCAGTGGTGCGGCCCGGCAACTCGGTGGACAAGGCCTGGCGCTGCGGCTGAACCACGATGTAGCCGACCTCGGGCATGCCGGCCATCGGTTTGTCGGCCGTCTTGGAGCAGGCGGCCAGCGCCAGCATGATTGCTGCGCCACACAATGCCAGGCGCAGCGGACGCTCGAATAAAGAACGGGGTGCAGATAAAGCGATTTGTTTGTTTTCTGGATGCATCGGAGACTTTCAGCCCGTCTCCGCCTTATCAGGAAGGCATCGTCCGGGCGCAATGAGCTATCGGACTTGCCATCATAAAAATCAATTGTGGAGGAAATATGAGGAAATTGAGGATTGCAAAATATCGCCACCGACAGCCGCGAACTTGCTACCCTAGCTGCTTGTCCCGGCTAGCGACTTGCGTGCGCTACCCCACTTTTTCATCGTGCTCAAGCTCATGTCCTCTACCGCCTCCGGCATCTATCAGCGCTTTTTCGCGCGGGCAAGTATTCGCCTCAAGTTGTTCTACGCCATGCTGGCGGTGATCGTGGTGATCATTCTGGCCATGGGAGGTACCGCACGCTATATATTCAATCGCGACTTCCTGGGCTATCTGAACGAGCAAAGCCAGGATCGCATGGAAGCCCTGATGCCGCGTATCGAAGAAGCCTATCGCGCCAACGGCAGCTGGGATTTCATCAGCAACAATCCGCGCGCGTGGTTTGACCTGTTGCGTCCCATCATCATCGATCACGACGATGCCATTACCATCACGGCCGCCCTGCCCAAGAATGCCGACACCAAACACATGCCGTCGCAGTCGGATCTGACCGGCGTGCCGATGCGGTTTTCCTTGCTCGATGCCCAGCGCAAACTGGTGATTGGCAATCCTTATATTGGTCCGGATGCGCGCATACGCCCGGTCATGCGCGACAGCGAAATCGTCGGCTGGGTCGCCCAGACGCCATTCCAGAATGTCATCGGCTCGGCCGACCTGCGCTTCCAGCAAAGTCAGCTCGTCGCCCATTTGCTGATCGGCCTGGTCGCGCTGATGCTGGTCGGCCTGATCGTCATGCGCATCTCCGGCGTGCTGCTCAAACCGCTGGTGCGGGTGGCGCGGGCCACGCACAAGCTGGCCGGCGGCGACTACACCATCCGCGTGGCCGTCGATACCGAGGACGAAGTCGGCCGCCTCGCCAGCGATTTCAATCAGTTGGCAATGACACTCGAGCGCAACGAAAAGCTGCGCCGCGAGTTCATGGCCGATGTCTCGCATGAACTGCGCACCCCGTTGGGCATCCTCAACGGCCAGCTTGAAGCGGTGCAAGACGGCCTGCTGGAACCGGACGAATCCACTATCCGCTCACTCAAGAGCGAGGTGACGCATCTGAACAAACTGGTCAACGATCTCTACGACTTGTCGCTGGCCGACGCCGGCGCACTCACGTATCGCAAGACCGAGATCGATCTTGCCATGCTGTTGCGCACGACCATGCAAAGCTATGACGACATGTTCCGCAAGCGCGGTCTGAACCTCTACGCGGATGCATTCCCTGATGTCATGCCGGTGCATGCGGACGCCGGCCGCCTGCAACAGTTATTCAATAACCTGTTTGAAAACAGCCTGCGCTACACGGATGCTCACAGCGATGCAAACAATGGCATTGGTCAGTTAGCGCTCAGTTGCCGGCGCGATCAGCAATACTGGATCGTGCAGCTCGACGACAGCGCACCGGGTGTTGATGCCGCCGCGCTGGACCGGTTGTTCGAACGTTTCTACCGCGTCGAAGCATCGCGCAATCGCGCCAGCGGCGGCGCCGGTCTTGGCCTCGCGATTTGCCGCCGCATTGTTGATGCGCATCAGGGCAGCATCCACGCTGAGGCGTCGCCACTAGGCGGTTTGCGCGTGAAGGTCAGGCTACCTGTCCATGAAGGCGGCACCGCAGAAGGGAGCCCGGCATGAGCACGCCCGCCTTTCAGTTCGAAGCCCCCGAGGCTGCCGATATCCTCATCGTGGAGGACGAACCCAAACTGGCAGAACTGCTGCAAAAGTATCTTGCCGCCGCCGGCTATACCTCGCGGCACGTCGCGCATGGCGACGACGCCGTGCCGCAGGTACAGGCGCAAAAGCCGGATCTGGTCCTGCTCGACATCATGCTGCCGGGCCGCGACGGCTGGCAAATCTGCCAGGAGTTGCGGCGGTTCAGCGATGTACCGATTCTGATGCTCACGGCACGAGCAGAAGAGGAAGATCGTTTGCGCGGTCTGGAACTGGGCGCGGACGATTACATCAGCAAGACGCCGTTCAGCCCGCGTGAAATCGTAGCGCGCGTCAAAGCCATGCTGCGCCGCAGCCGCCGCGAACAGGAAGTATCCTTGGAAGGCAGTAGCGACGACGACGCATCTTCGCCATCCCCTCTGCAGATCGATGACGCACGCCATCAGGCCAGCATCAGCGGCGCGCCGGTCAACCTGACGCCGCTGGAGTTTCGCCTGCTCAAAGTCTTCGCAGCTGCACCGGGTCAGGTTTTTTCACGCGACCAGTTGCTCAACCATGTCCATGACGAATACCGCTCCGTCACCGACCGCGCCATCGATACCCACATCAAGAATCTGCGACGCAAACTCGAACCTTTCTTCCCCGGTCATAACGCAATTCAGGCCATTTATGGCGTCGGCTACGTATTTGAGCTGCCACCCGCAGACATGCAAGCATAAGCGCAGTTCTTATCGTCTCAACTACCTTCTTATTTCGGTCTTGTTACCTTCCCCTGCCTGCAACACCCCGTCCAGCCTCATTGCATGACATTCGCACAGGCATGTATAATTGAGAATAGTTCTTATTTAATAAGATTGTTTTCTGAACAGATAAGCCGGGGGGCTAGGGGAATTCATGGCGGCGACCGACTCATCCATGCAGCATGTGCAGTCGTTATACAGCCATCACGGCTGGTTGCTCGCATGGCTGCGGCGCAAGCTGGGCCATGTCTCCGGCAATGCCGAGGCCGCCGATCTGGCGCAGGATACCTTCGTGCGGATCATCGTTGCGCACAAGCGCGAGCAGTGCGGTGTGCAATCCTCCGAGCAGACAATGCAGGCGTTGCGCGAGCCGCGTGCTTACCTGACCACCGTTGCCAGCCGAGTGCTGTTCAACCACTATCGCCGCCTGTCGCTGGAACAAGCCTACCTGCAAGCGCTGGACCAACTCCCTGAAATCCACGCGCCCTCACCGGAAGAGCGCCTGCTCATCCTGGAAACACTCAATGAAATCGACGCCATGCTGCAAGCCCTTCCTGGTCAGGCCCGCAGCGCCTTCCTGCTGTCCCAGCTTGAAGGCATGTCCTATGCCGATATCGCCGTCAAACTGAACGTCAGCTTGCGCACCGTAAAGCGGTATATGGCGCAGGCCTTCGAAGAATGCATCATGCAGGAAAGCTGAACATGGCCTCGCCCCTGCCTTCGTCCACGTCATCGTCTTTCTCGTCATTATCTTCAGCCGAACGTGCCGGCCCGCCCGACCGCACCATCGCCAGACAAGCCGCGCAATGGCTGGTCAAGTTGCATGACGAACATGTCAGCGCCGCCGACATCGCCGCTTGCGATCGCTGGCGCGCCGTGCATCCCGAACACGAACGCGCCTGGCAACGTGCCGAAGCCATCGGCGGCAAACTTGCCGGCCTGCCCGGCGGTGTCGCGCTGCAAAGCCTCGGTCGCAGTAATCGCGTGGAGCGCCGCGCGGTGCTCAAGACCATTCTCTTGCTGATGTCGGTGCCGGTCGGTTATGCGTCTTATCGCACACTGCCGTGGCAGCAGTGGAGTGCCGACCTGCGCACTGCCGCCGGCGAACGCCGCACCGTCATGCTGGCCGACGGCAGCAAGCTGATCCTGAATACGTCGACCGCCGTCGATGTCCGATTCGACAGCGAACAGCGCCTGCTGCATTTACACGCCGGAGAAATCTTCATCGAGACTGCCCGGGATCCCCTCTCGAAAGAGCTGCAAACGGGCGCTAATCGTCCCTTTATCGTCCGCACCGCTCAAGGCAACGTACGGGCCTTGGGCACGCGCTTTGTGGTATCGGCCGCCGACACCCATCCGCGGCTGGCGTCCTCGACCAATGTCACGGTATTGGAGCACGCGGTCGAAATCCGTCCTGCCGTTGCAGTCGAACGCGCCCGCGTCATCGAAGCCGGTCAGCAGATCCGCTTCACCGGCACCACGATCGATGCGCCCCAGGCGGCAGATCGCTATGCGACGGCGTGGGTTGACGGCCGCCTGATCGTCAACGCCATGCGGCTCGACGATTTCCTGGCCCAGCTCGGCCGTTATCGCAGCGGGCTGTTGCGTTGTGATCCCGAGGTGGCGGCATTGCGCATCACAGGCGCTTTTCAGCTCGACAACACCGACGGCATTCTCAACGCCTTGCCCGATACCTTGCCGGTCGCGGTGCTGTTCCGCTCACGCTATTGGGTGACGGTGATCCCTTCGCCTTTTTCGTCTTAAAAAATATTTTCATTTTTTTGTTTTTCTGTGTCCCCTTTTGCGGATCCCGCGTGTCATCGAGATAAGAAGCACAAAACACGCAACGCTATCCGATCATTTGTTCAGGGACATCCACCATGCAACGACTTTCTCGGCAACACCCACCGGCCGCTCCGGCGGCTCCAGCCATTTCTTCCATGCATCGCGCCGTTCGCGGCGCGTTGTTAAGCATTGCGCTGGCGGCGCCGTTCCAGTATGCGCTCGCAGCTGATGCCATCGGCACCGGTTCCGGTTCCAGCACGCAAGCACGCCGCCACTTCGACATTGCCGCCGGCCCGCTGGGCGATGCACTGAATCGTTTCGCCAGCGTTGCCGGCGTCACGGTCCAGATGGACGCGCGCCTGGTCGACGGCCGCCGCAGCAACAGCATCAACGGCAACTACACCGTCGCCGAAGGATTCGCCGCGCTGCTCGGCAATGCCGACCTGCGCGCCATTGAAGGCGCCCCCAATACCTACGTCCTGCAACCCGGCGCAACCGCTGCGCCGGGCGCCGATGCCGCCGCACAAACCTTGCCGGCCATCAGCGTCAATGCCGTCGGCGAACGCGAAAATCCGCTCGGCCCGGCCAACGGCTATGTCGCCACCCGCAGCCGTACCGGCACCAAGACCGATACCTCGCTGAAAGAAACACCGCAATCCGTGTCCGTTGTCACACGTGAACAGTTGGATGCCCAAGGCGTCGAAAGCATCGCCGAAAGCCTGCGCTACACGCCCGGCGTCGTCACGCAATACGGCAACACCGACCTGCGCTATGACTGGCTGACCGTGCGCGGTTTTGTCCCGGGACGCTATCTCGATGGCCTGCGCCTGCCCTTCGGCTCGCGCGGCTACTCGCAGCCACGCATCGAACCCTATGGCCTGGAACGCGTGGAAGTATTGAAAGGGCCGACTTCGCTGTTGTACGGTCAAGGTACCCCCGGCGGCCTCGTGAACATGGTTAGCAAGCGTCCGACCACGGACACCGTGCGCGAGGTCGAACTGCAATACGGCAGCCACAACCGCAAGCAGCTGGCGCTGGATCTGGGCGGCAAACTCGATGAAACCGGCGAGCTCAGCTATCGCCTGGTCGGGCTGACGCGTCGCAGCGACACCGCGTACGACTACGTCAACGAAGAAAAAACCTATATCGCGCCATCCATCACCTGGCGTCCCAACACCGACACGCACCTGACCCTGATGGCGCAATATCAGAAGCTCAGCTCCCAGGGCGGCGGCGGTGCACCGGTGTTGCCGGCCAACGGCACGCTTTACACCAGCGTCTACAAAGCGCTGCCGCTCGACACCTTTGCCGGCGAGCCCAACTTCGACCATTACAGCAACGAGCAATATTTTCTTGGTTATGAATTCGAGCATCGTTTGAACGACACCTGGACCCTGCGCCAGAACCTGCGTTACGGCGAGACCATGTCAGACACCAAGCGCGTGCAGCTGTTCTGCCTCACGACTGCCTGCAATCCAACCAGCATGGGCCGCTATGCGTGGGCCTTCCCGGAAAAATCGAAGCTGTTCACCGTCGACAATCAGGCGCAGGCCACCTTCAGCACCGGCCCAGTCAAGCAAACCGTATTGATGGGGGTGGACTACTCGTCTGAACGTTCGGTCTATGACGAATCCGCATTGAGCCCGCTGGCAACCGCCTTCAATGTGTACGCACCGGTCTACGGCACCTATAACGGCGCCATCCCGGCGATCGCCACCCATATCGAACAAAACCGCGAGCAACTCGGCGCTTACCTGCAAGACCAGATCAAACTGGATCGCTGGACGCTGGTAGCCGGCGGTCGCTATGACTGGGCCGATACCACGACACGCACGGTAACCAGCACCGCCAATAACAATGTCAAACAAAGCGACGGTGCTTTCACCGGTCGCCTCGGCCTGCTGTACAGCTTCGACAACGGCATCACGCCTTACGTCAGCTATTCGACGTCGTTCCAGCCCGCAGTCGGCACCAGCCGCACGTTGCAACCGTTCCAGCCGACCAAGGGCAAGCAATACGAGACAGGAATCAAGTACCAGCCTGATGGTTCCAGCACGATGGTCACGCTGTCAGCGTACGAGCTGACCCAGCAAAACGTCACCACGCCTGACCCGATCAACACCAACTTCAGTGTGCAAACTGGTGAAGTGCGCATGCGCGGTATTGAGCTGGAAGGAAAATTCAAACTGCAAAAGGGATTGGATCTGATTGCATCGTACGGCTACACCGACAGCAAGATCACCAAGGCCAATGCCAGCGGCGCAGGCGTCAACACCACCGGCAACCGCCTCGCCTTCGTCCCGCGCAATCAGGCCAGCGCCTGGCTTGACTACACCGTGCAAAGCGAAGCCCTGGCCGGTCTCGGCATGGGTGTCGGCGCACGCCACATCGGTGAAAACTACGGCGACAACGCCAACGTGTATCACATGCCCGGCGTGACCTTGTTTGACGCCGCCTTGCGCTTCGACTTCGGCAAAGTCAATCCGCAACTCAAAGGCTTCAGAATGGCGTTGAATGCATCCAATATTCTCAACAAAACCTACGTCGCCGCTTGCTTGTCCTCCGCAGGTTGCTATTACGGCGATGGCCGCAATGTCTATCTGACGCTCAAGTACGGCTGGTAAGCTGGGAAGTTAAGGCGGCCGGCCGGGTCCATGCCACGCCGGCCGCAGCCTGATCACCAATCGCTCGCCACGTCCCTCAGTCGATTCCAACAGCAGCATCTGACATCAACGCCCGCAAGGTATCGCCGAAACCGCCGTGCATGCGACTGTGCAACCTGCTGCTGGTTGTGACACGTGGTGCGGCACTCCATGAGATGCGCGCGCCGCAGGCGATCAAGGCTTGCACCATGGCGACGTCTTCGCCGCACTCAAGGCCGCTGAATCCTCCAGCCTGCCGATAAGCCGCCGCCGACACGCCGAAGTTGGCGCCATGAATATGCCGATGCTGATCCTGATCAAGATAGGATGCGTCAAAACGGTGTCGCAATATTTCCGCCTGCGCGCCATGCTGTAGCCAGTCGTCAACGGCCACGGTTCCACACACAGCATCGGCCTCCAGCGCAAGCTGCGCTGCCAGCCATGCATGCGACACCACACTGTCGGCATCGGTAAAGGCAAGCCAGCGGACTCCGGCTTCCAGCAATTGCAAAGCGCCGGCGGCGCGGGCCAGCCCGACGTTGCGCGCCGCGATTTCGACCGAATCCATCCCCAGCGCTTTGACGATACTGCCCGAGTTGTCGCTGCAGGCATCCAGCACCACCATCACCCGCACCTCCTCCATGGCAAGCGCCGGATGCAACGCCGCCACCTGTATCGACGCCAGACAAGCGCGCAGGTAGTCTTCTTCGTTGTGAACAGGGATGACGACGCCGATCATATTGACTCCAGGGGTGTGCTTTACTGTCTTGTTCTAAATCAGCTCCGCCAGTTCGGCCAGCGATTGCTTTTCGCGGCTCCAGAGATCAAGCAGAAAGTCGGCGTCTTCATAGCGCGCTGCGTGGTGCCAGTCCGGCACATTCTCAAAGCCTTGATGGATGTCTGCAGTCCGATGACGACGCTGCGCAAAGTCACGCTTCCAATGACACAGCACCAGGACGCCGTCGGGTGCCAGGGAAGCATTGACCAAAACCGGCAAAGCCCGCAGGGCTTCGTCATCGAGGTAGTAGGCGAATTCGCTGATGACGATCAGGTCGAATACGCCACCCAACTTTGCCGGCCATTGATGCGGCACCGCCATGCAGGCGAAACGCGCTACACACTCCGTGCGGCGCGAAATACTCGCTTGCTGCCAGCGCTCATGCGCGATGTCGACTGCCGCCTGTGCAAAATCCCCCGCAAGAATGCGGTCACAGCGCCGGCCGAGATCCACCGTCAGTTCGCCGCTGCCGCAGGCCGGCTCAAAGGCATGGCGAAAACGGCCGCGCGGCAACATCGCCATGATCAGGCTGCGCTTACGCTGCTCATACCAGTTGCCGGCGATGCGCCAGGGATCGTCGCTGCGCTCATAGAGCGCGGCGAAATAATCGCGCGAAGCCGTGAGTGTTGTCTGTGTGCTCTGTGTGGTCTGGGTAGTCATAGTTGTCGGTGCCGGCATGTCCGCGCTCAGGTCTTTCAGACAAAGAAAACTTCAAACGACCGGTGGAAATGCGCCAGCACCTCCGGCGGCAAAATCGCTGCGTTGCCGGTAGACTGGTCGGGCTCCAACTGGCTGCGATAGCAGGCCAGCGCCGCTTTCTTGCGCTCCTGCATCGGTTCATCTAGTTCCAGCTTGCGCGCGCGTTGCCACGGAATCCCGGCGTCATCAGGGGTGCGCCAGTGCCACATCCAGATCGGGATTTCGATGAGGCGGCAACCGAGCGCGCGCGCCGCTTCGCGGCATGCTTGCCCGACCGCTTCGTGATCGGGATGACCGTCGAACTGCCAGCTGGCAAACAAGGTATCTCCGGGCAAGAGATAGGCGCCCAGCAAATCCTGCAACTTGGTGCGATGCCCGGCCACATCGCTATCGGGCAATTGCGCGCGGATGATGGTGATGTCGCTGACACCGAGCAGCGACAGCGCCTGCGTCGTTTCCGCCGGACGGAGATGCGAGAGCAAGGCCGGGCTCAGCACAGAATCCCGGCTGTGACTTTTTTCACCGTCGGAAACCGCCACCAGCAAAATCGGATGGCCAAGCTGCGCCAGATACATCAGCAAGCCGGCACAGCCAAGCACCTCATCATCCGGATGCGGCGCGACGATCACGGCACGTGAACCGGCGGCGATCAATGTCTCGGCGTGCACCGCAGGCACACGTGCAAGCCGCGGGTCATCGCGCCATAGCCCCTCATCTGTCGATGCAGGATGCAGTTCATCAACCTGCATCTCTTCAGGCCGGATCTCTTCTATAGTTGCCATTCTTCTTCTCCATTTTCTGCTTCGCCATCGCGCTGCAAGAGCGAATGCGCCAGCGCCTCCAGGTCTCGATCCGCATGGCTCTGGCGTAAAAATACCGGCAAGTCCGCCATCATTCGTGCAGCCCAGGGATCGCGGCATAACGGCGCCGCACCCAACGCACGGCCGAACGCTTGCATGACTTGGTTTGCAGCATCTTCTGCAATCAGGCGTACCCGCATTGCCGGGCGATAGGCATCACTGGTCGGCGCTGTATCGATGTGCTGTGCCGCGGCACGCAAACTGGCCGCACAGGCACTGAGCGCAACATCGGCGCGCCCCAGTTGAGCCAGTGCGAGCGGATTACTCTGTTCGTTCAAATGCTGCCGCAGATACAGGGCAAGTTGTGCCGCCGCGCCGTACCAGCAAGCGGCGATGCCCGCGCCACCGTGCCAGAAGCCGGGCCGCCCGGTATAAAAATCGGCACCGCCGATGGCGACCCCGCGCACGTTGTCGAACAGGACATCTACACTGGCGGTTTCCGCCATACCGACGGCGTGCCAGCCCTCGTTGGTCACGGTGATACCTGACTGGTCGAGATCGACAGCGGCCAGGCAAGGCCGCCCATCCCGGTTCCAGCCGCTTACGACCGCGTGCGTAATCGCGTTGGCTCCCGAACACCAGGCTTTGACGCCATCGAGCACGACAGCGCCTGCTTCTTCCGCGGCGGGGTGATGAATATCCAGCCTAGCCTGCGGCGGCTCTGCACACCACACGCCCCAGACACGCAAAGGCAGTTCGTTCTCCACCCCTGCTTCGGCGAGGATCGCCAGCGCATCGGTATGGGCTTCATACAACTTGGCCAGACTGAGATCGTGTGCGGCGACCGCCGCAAGTGCCCGCCAGCGCTGCAAAGTTTGTCCGCCACCGGGGAGGCTCAGACGATCCAGGCCGGCATCCACCATGGCGCACAGCACCTGCCCGGCACTGTCTTTTCGACTGCCCTCCGACGAGTCTGACAGCATCGGTAAGCCGGCGAGAAATTTGCGTATCGCAGAAACCGGATCTTTGATGGAAGAGGTCGTCATCTCACACCACCGGCGGATCGGTTTCGCGGCCAAGCTCGCGTGGCCCTGCCAGTGCCTGGATGAACTGAGCGAGCGCTTCGTCGAGCTGTCCGGAAGCGGCGTGGATCAGAGAAAAATCCGGATCGCCGGTCGGCAACACCGCCGGCAACTCAGCCCGATCCAGCATCGTGGCACCCTCGTCGAGCGCCATAATGGGCTTGCAATGACGATACTGATCCTTGATGAATTCGACAGCCAGCCCGTGTGCGCACAAGCTGATGGCGGAAGCATCACCTGGTGGGACGATCAGTGCATCGTACAGCGCTGACGGCGCTGCATCGATGGTGACGTCAGCCTGCCAGGTAGCTGCGCCCTTGCCTTTGACGGCTCCCAGCCTCGGTGCGACGACACGCGGCACCGCGCCATGTTCTAGCAAGACATCATAGATTTTTCCCAAGACGACCGTATCAACGCCATCGGCAGCCAGAATCGCCACCTTGCGCGTGGCAATACCGCTATCGCCAGGATAAGAGGTCAACGACAGCGCGGGCGATGGCGCATATTCTGGCGCCGGTGCACCGGCTATGACGGGCGCGGGAGCAGGCATGTCAAAACCGAGTCCTGCGGCGACGCCTTCCGCCAGGCCGTCGTCGACATTGGCCAGCAGAGATACCACACGCTGGCGGATTGCCGGTGTCTGCACTCGTGTCAGCTCAAAACGGAAAGCCTTGATGATGTGCATCTGCTCTGGAAGCGACTGGCTGTTCCAGAACAGCTTTGCCTGCGAGTAGTGATCCGCGAATTTCTCCGGCTTGATGCGCAGTTTGTCGCCCTGCTCCGCTTGCGGAAAACTGCTGAAACCTGCCGCGCCCGCCTGAAACGGACAACCGCCGCCAAGTGAGTTGGGCTCATACGATACGCGTCCCCGATGCACCGCCTGGCGGTGCATGCCATCGCGCTGGTTATTGTGCACCGGAGCCAAGGGCGCGTTGATTGGCAGTTCGTGAAAATTGACACCGCCGAGGCGGCTGATCTGCGTATCCAGATACGAATGAATACGCCCCTGCAACAGCGGATCGTTACTGAAATCGATACCCGGCACCACGTGTGCCGTGCAAAACGCGACCTGCTCGGTTTCCGCGAAAAAATTATCGGGGTTACGATCGAGAACCATCCTCCCGACCGGCGTCAGCGGGACCAGTTCTTCGGGCACAAGCTTGGTCGGATCGAGTACATCGAAGTCAAAATTCCCGGCCTGTTCTTCCGTGAAAATTTGCAGGCTCAGCTCCCATTGCGGCGCATGACCGGCCTCGATCGCTTCCCACAAATCCCGCCGGTGATAGTCGGGATCGGCACCGCCGATTTTGACGGCCTCGTCCCAGGCCAGCGAATGCGTACCCGCCAGCGGCGTCCAATGAAATTTGCAAAACACCGATTCCCCGGTGGCATTCACCAGGCGGAAAGTGTGCACGCCGAATCCTTGCATCATGCGGTAGCTGCGCGGGATGGCGCGGTCCGACATTTGCCACAGCAGCATGTGGGTCGACTCAGGCATCAGCGATACGAAATCCCAGAACGTATCGTGCGCGCTGGATGCCTGGGGCATGCCGAAATGCGGCTCTGGTTTGAGAGCATGCACCAGATCAGGAAACTTCATTGCATCCTGAATGAAGAATACCGGGATGTTGTTGCCCACCAGATCCCAGTTACCTTCGTCGGTATAGAACTTGACGGCGAAGCCGCGCACGTCACGCACGGTGTCGGCAGATCCGGCGCCGCCCGCCACCGTGGAGAATCGCACAAATACCGGCGTGCGCTTGCCGGCTGCGGCGAAAGGTGCGGCACGCGTCAACTCGCTGAAGTCGCCATACGATTCGAAATAGCCATGCGCAGCCGAACCGCGTGCATGCACGACGCGCTCCGGGATACGCTCATGGTCGAAGTGGGTGATTTTTTCGCGCAGGATGAAATCTTCCAGCGCAGTGGG
>Ga0209913_1001403_pt1 | contig 13463 bp, 9 predicted proteins | sample PersoiDNA2013203_FD_185805 | JGI IMG/M metagenome (GOLD analysis project Ga0209913, IMG submission 185805) | Permafrost soil microbial communities from the Arctic, to analyse light accelerated degradation of dissolved organic matter (DOM) -... | ecosystem: Environmental > Terrestrial > Soil >... | reverse complement strand
GGGCCGGCCGATGGCAGTAAGGACGCGGGCCGCAACCAGATCCCGCTGCATTCGGTCAGGAAGCCCAAAGTCTTGTCGGCTATAATGCTGTGGTCCTGAAATTTGCGTGCCTTCATATCTGCATCTTGCTCGCTTGCCCGGATATTGCCAGGGCCTTAATGTCGAATATCTCGCTGATCGCGGGAACGCCTGCCTTCCGAACTCTTGCACGCCGACGCTTGCCAATTTTTCCAATAGTTGCCATTGACTTGAATTTTTATCCAATTCTTGTCCAATGGCGAATGACAAACCATTAATTAACGTTAGTTTTTGTGAGTTCTCAACCTATCCCGATCCCCGTAGAAGGCAGCGTTCCAAGCGGTTCCGCGTCGAAATACGGGCCTCGCACAATCTCTGTCGCGCCCATGATGGACTGGACCGACCGCCATTGCCGGCTGTTTCATCGCCAGATCACGCGCCATACCTGGCTCTACACAGAAATGGTGACCACCGGCGCGTTGCTGCATGGTGATGTGCCGCGACATCTCGATTTCAATCAGGAAGAGCATCCGGTTGCCTTGCAACTGGGTGGCAGCGAGCCCGAGGATTTGGCCAAAAGCGCCAAACTCGGTGAACAATGGGGCTATGACGAAATCAACCTCAATTGCGGCTGCCCCTCCGAACGCGTGCAGCGTGGTGCTTTTGGCGCCTGCCTGATGGTCGAGCCGCAACTGGTGGCCGATTGTGTCAAGGCCATGCGGGATGCCGTGACGATTGATGTGACCGTCAAGCATCGTATTGGCATCAACGACGTCGAATCCTACGACTTTGTGCGTGACTTTGTCGGGACGATTGCCGATGCCGGTTGCCGGACTTTCGTCGTGCATGCGCGCAATGCCATCCTCAAGGGCCTCAGCCCCAAGGAAAATCGCGAAATCCCTCCGCTGAAGTATGACTACGCCTATCGTCTCAAGCAGGATTTTCCAGAACTGGAAATCCTGATCAATGGCGGCATCAAGACCGTGGCCGAAATCGACAGCCATTTGCAGCACGTCGATGGTGTCATGCTGGGCCGTGAGGCATATCACAACCCTTTCCTGATGGCTGGTTTTGATGCGCGTTATTACGGCGACCTCGCGGGTGGTTTGCAACCGACCCGAACTCAAGTGCTGGCGGCAATGGCCGACTATGCACGCATACAACTGACGCTGTATGGCGGCGACGGCAAGGGTTTGCGCCTCAACAGCATTACGCGTCACATGCTGGGTCTGATGGCTGGCTTGCCGGGTGCGCGTGCCTTCCGCCAGACCTTGTCCGATTCCAAACGACTAGCCTTGGGCGATCCGGCCTTGCTGCTGGAAGCATTGGCGCATACCCAGCGCATGACACTCGAATGAGCGCAGAAACAACAGACAAGAACCCGCCAGAATATGGATGAAGTGGCCGCAAATCCTTTAAAATACGGCCCTACTGAAGGAATACTTATGCCTATCGCAACAACAGAAGAAATCGTCGCGGAACTGCGCGCTGGCCGCATGGTGATCCTAGTCGACGAAGAAGACCGTGAAAATGAAGGCGACCTGATTTTGGCTACTGACTTTGTCACGCCCGAAGCGATCAACTTCATGGTCAAGCATGCGCGTGGTTTGGTATGTCTGACACTGACTGCTGAACATTGTGATCGTCTCGAGTTGCCGATGATGTCGACCCGCAACGGTACCCAGTTCGGTACCAATTTCACCGTCTCGATCGAAGCTGCCGAAGGCGTCACCACTGGCATCTCGGCCGCCGATCGGGCCCGCACAATCCAGGTTGCTGCAGCTCCCAACGCCAGTGCCGCAGAGATTGTGCAGCCGGGTCATATCTTCCCGCTGCGGGCGCAAAAGGGGGGCGTGCTGATGCGCGCCGGCCATACCGAAGCCGGTTGTGATCTGACCCAGATGGCTGGATTGACACCAGCAGCCGTGATTTGCGAAATTCTGAAAGATGACGGCACCATGGCGCGTCTGCCAGATTTGCTGGAATTCGCCGAGCAACACCAACTGAAAATCGGCACGATTGCCGACCTGATTCATTACCGCAACCAGCACGAGAGTATTATTGAGCGCGTGGCCGAGCGTGAGATGCAGACCGTGCATGGCAGCTTCAAGGCAATCGTCTATCGCGACAAGCCTAGCGGTGGTGGTCATCTGGCTCTGGTGCACGGTGACATCATGCCTGGCGTCGAGACGCTGGTGCGCGTGCATCAACCGGTATCGGTACTGGATTTGCTGGAAACCAAGGCAACCACGCATTCATGGAACATTGCTGCGGCGATGGCAGCGATCAAGGCAGCGCCGAGCGGCGTGCTGGTGCTGCTGAACTGTGAAGAGTCGGCCGAGCAAATGTTTGCCCAGTTTGCCGCACTCGATAGCAAGCCAACTGCCAAGCCGACCCGTGCCGATCGCATGGACTTGCGCACCTATGGCATTGGCGCACAGATTTTGAAAGACTTGAATGTCTGCAAGATGCAGTTGTTGGCCAGCCCGCGCAAGATGCCGTCGATGACTGGTTTTCAACTGGAAGTCACTGGTTTTCGTGCCAAACCGGAATAACGCAGCCGCGGTTGCTGCAATCACCACACACTCAACACAAGCGCAAGTTAGCGTATAAGGAAAAGCCATGACAATAGGTACTTACGAAACAGATCTGACTGGCGACGGCTTGCGCATTGGTATCGTACAGGCACGTTTCAACGAAGACGTCTGCCACGGCTTGCTGGCGTCCTGCCTGGCTGAGCTCAAGCATCTCGGCGTTCAGGATGAAGACATCCTGCATGTGAGCGTGCCGGGCGCATTGGAAATTCCGCTGGCGCTGCAGAAGATGGCCGAGACTGAACAGTTCGACGCCTTGATTGCACTGGGTGCGGTCATTCGTGGCGAGACTTACCACTTCGAACTGGTGTCGAATGAATCCGGCGCTGGCATCACGCGCGTCGGTCTCGATGCGGGTATTCCGATTGCCAATGCCGTGCTGACCACCGAAAACGACGAGCAAGCTGAAGCGCGCATGGAAGTCAAAGGCGCTGATGCGGCCCGCGTTGCTGTCGAGATGGCGAATCTGGCACTGGCGCTGGAAGAATTGGCCCAAGTCCCCGACGAAGAATAAGCGCGCGCCTTTGTTTCCGCCTGCGCGATGGCGCGGGCATCCTCTCTTTTTTGTATCAAACCGGCACGAGCATTCACCATGACCAATAAAATCCAACACGCCAATCCCAGCAAGAACCGCACGCCGCGTCATCGCGCGCGCGAGTTTGCATTGCAGGGGCTGTATCAATGGCTGCTCAACAATGAAGATGTCGGCGCTATCGAAGCGCATATCCGCGAAGCCCACGGTTTCGAGAAGGCAGATGCCGAACATTTTGATGCCCTGTTGTACGGTGCCATCAAGCAGGTTGTCGAGTTGCGCGCTGGTCTGGAACCACTGATCGATCGTTTGATCACCGAACTGTCGCCAGTGGAACATGCGGTCTTGCTGATCGGTGCTTTCGAATTGAAGAACCATATTGAAATTCCCTACAAAGTGGTCATCAATGAAGCGGTTGAATTGACCAAATCGTTTGGCGGCATTGATGGGCACAAATACGTCAATGGTGTGCTCGACCGGTTCGCGGCCAGCGTGCGCGAAGTCGAAGTGGGCGCCGCTCGGCGCTGATGCATGTGCGGCTGGCGTATCTGTATTGATACGTCATGCTGTGCTGGACGACTTTCTTCTGATTGCCGCTGTGATTCCTGCTGGCGGCAATTTTCTTCCTTCCTTTTTACCTGCGCTGCATCATGAGCTTTAGCGATCTCGCTTCCCGTTTGCAACACATCGCGCCGTTTCACGTCATGGAGTTGGCCAAGCGTGCTGCAGTCTTGGAGCAACAAGGCCGGCATATTATCCACATGGGCATCGGCGAGCCCGATTTCACCGCGCCGCCGGCCGTTGTTGCCGCAGCGACACAGGCGATGACCGAGGGTAAGATGCAATACACCTCGGCTACTGGTTTGCCAGCCTTGCGAGAAGCGATTTCAGCGCATTATCAGCGCGTCTACGGGGTCGAGGTGGCGCCGGCGCGTATTGTGGTCACAGCGGGCGCCTCTGCGGCGCTATTGCTGGCCTGCGCTGCGCTGGTGGAAAAAGATGCCGAAGTCTTGATGCCAGACCCGTCGTATCCGTGCAATCGCCATTTCGTTGCCGCCTTTGAAGGTCGAGCTACCTTGATCGACAGCGGACCCGAGCACCGTTTCCAGTTGTCGGCGCAGATGGTGCGTGAACATTGGTCTGCGGCAACCCGTGGTGTGTTGCTGGCATCGCCGTCGAATCCGACCGGTACCTCCATTCTGCCCGGGGAATTGGCACAGATTATCGAGGTCGTGCGACAGCAGCGCGGCTTCACGATTGTCGATGAAATCTATCAAGGCCTGTCCTATGAAGGAACACCGTTTTCGGCACTGTCGCTTGGTGACGATGTGGTTGTGATTAACAGCTTCTCGAAATATTTTAATATGACCGGCTGGCGGCTGGGCTGGTTGGTGGTGCCGGAACACCTGGTACCGGCCATTGAGAAGCTGGCGCAGAATCTGTTCATCTGTGCGTCGTCAATTGCGCAATATGCGGCACTGGCTTGCTTCACGCCAGAGGTGATTGCCTTGTATGAAGAGCGCAAGGCGGAATTCAAACGGCGGCGCGATTACATCGTGCCGCAATTGCAGAGGCTGGGCTTTACGGTACCGGTGGTGCCGGACGGCGCGTTTTATGTCTATGCCGATTGCAGCGCCATCAGCGACGATGCCGATCAACTGACAATAGACTTGTTGGAAAAGGCAGGATTGGTGCTGGTACCAGGACTGGATTTCGGGCCGGCCACTGCGCGCCGTTATATTCGCCTGTCCTATGCCACTTCGATGGAAAATCTGCAGCAGGCCGTGGCGCGCCTGGAACACTATTTGGCGACGCGTTAAGCTGCAGTCCGCATGAAAAAAAGGAGCCCGAAGGCTCCTTTTTTCATTGCTGCGACTTACCGGTATTCTGATTGCCGTGATTACAGGGCAGCGAGTTCTTCCACTGGAACCTGCTTCTGCGGCACGGTGACAGCAGCGATTTCACCGATCGTGTTCGTTTTGGCCGGTGCACCTGGCGTTGCTTGTGCAGTGGCCGGCAGCGCTGGGCGCGGCTTGATCAATGCAGTAGTGAAGATCGAAATATTCTTGCCGAGTGCTACTTCCCTGAGGTTCTGATACTCGGACAACACTTTTAAGCCATAGCCGCCATCGTTATCCATATCGGCAGCGCCGACATAGCTCTTCAGGCCTGCTTCGACCGAACCGCCACGAGTGACGTATTCTTTCAGGATCAGCGAACCGACTTTGATATTGGCGACAGGATTCAGCGCCGCCTTGACGCCGCCGAGCTCCTGGAACTTGTCGTAGTGGACCTTGGACATGACCTGCATCAGACCTTGTGCGCCCATAGGGCTCTCCGCGAACGGATTGAAGCGCGACTCGATTGCCATCACCGCCAGAATCAACAACGGATCAAGTTTGATTTCACGTGCGGTCAGATAAGCTGCCGATACCAGCATGTCGGTCGCGTCACCGGCGACGCGGTAACGCTTGGACAGCCAAGTGGTGACCAGTTTCTGCTGGCGCGGTGTACCGAGGATCATGCGATCCTCTTCGCTCATCGGTGCGGTCGACACGGCGGCTGCAACTGCCGCTGCAGCAGGTGCTGTCGCAAACAGGGCCGGTGATGGCGTATCCATCAGATTGGCCAGCGATGGCACCACTGGTGTCACTTCTTCGGCCTGATTGTCCGAAAACGGCGACAAGGCGATGATCTTGTCGGCAAAGTCGGGATTGAAAAACATCATGCCCAGCACAAACAATGCAGCAATACCGAGCAACGTAACGGCATAATGCGCCGCAGTAAAAAAGCGACCAATGCGGGTCGGAATGGATTTGGCCCATTGCGCCGATTGGTCAACCATGTCAGAGGCGGCGCTTGACGACGCCTCGATGGGTTGGTTTAACATTGAACCTCCTGAATGTTGCAACTTATATAGAGCAATTCCGGCCAAGAGTAAAAACCGGCTCACTGACTACACGCATCACAATCAATACACTACCGTCGCACAGCGTTACGGCAAGCTACGAGTTGTTTGCAATCCCTGCAGGGCCATCGGCTCCGGTGCAGTGCAATACAACCAAGTTCGGGGGAGAAGGCTGACGCCTTTTGATAACACTCCTTAAAAATGCCAGTGGGACCCCGCTCCCGTGAAACCTTGTGAGCTGATTCGGGTTCCTAACCCGGCTCCTTTAATCAAGGTGCGCGAATTGTAGAAGCCACTTTATATCAAGTCAATACTATTAAACTGATTTAATATAACTTTTATGTCTAGTTTTTGCGGAGGGGTATCCGCAAAAATCAATAGAATCAACCGTTTGCCCGGCCTATCTCACCTAAGGGCTGTCTAAAAGAAAACCAGCGAAAAAAATGAAATATACAGATTTACGCGATTTTATTTCGCAGTTGCAACAATCCGGAGAGCTAAAACGCATCTCTACGCCGGTCTCTCCGTATCTTGAAATGACCGAAATTTGCGATAGAACCTTGCGCGCATCAGGTCCGGCGATTATTTTCGACAATGTCCCTGGAAAAAATATCCCTGTATTGGCGAATCTTTTCGGCACTCCACGTCGTGTCGCGCTCGGTATGGGGGCTGAAGATGTCAGCGAATTACGTCGCATCGGTCATTTACTGGCGAAACTGAAAGAGCCGGAACCTCCCAAAGATTTTAAAGATGTGATGGGCTTGGGTACCTTAGTCAAGTCCCTATGGGATATGGCGCCGAAAGAAAAGCGTTCGGCGCCGTGCCAGGATATTGTCTGGGAAGGCAATGATGTCGACCTTGATCGTTTGCCGATACAGCACTGCTGGCCAGGCGATGTCGCACCACTGATTACCTGGGGTCTGGTGATCACCAAGGGGCCGCACAAGAAGCGCCAAAATCTTGGCATTTACCGCCAGCAGGTATTGGCGCGCAACAAGGTGATCATGCGCTGGCTGGCGCATCGTGGCGGCGCACTCGACTTCCGTGAACACTGCCTGGCGCATCCGGGCCAGCCTTATCCGGTGGCGGTGGCACTCGGTGCCGATCCCGCTACTATATTAGGTGCTGTCACGCCGGTGCCCGATAGTTTGTCTGAGTATCAGTTTGCCGGTTTGTTGCGCGGCAGTCGTACCGAACTGGTCAAGGCCATCGGCAGCGAATTGCGTGTCCCGGCCTCGGCTGAAATTGTGCTGGAAGGGCATATCTATCCTGATGAGTCGCACCCGTCCGGCTATGAGCATGCCCTTGAGGGCCCCTACGGCGACCACACTGGTTATTACAATGAGCAGGACTGGTTTCCGGTATTCACGATCGACCGCATCACCATGCGCCGTGATCCGATTTATCACTCGACCTATACCGGCAAACCGCCCGATGAACCAGCGGTGCTGGGCGTGGCGCTCAATGAAGTGTTCATTCCCTTGCTGCAGAAACAGTTCAGTGAAATCACCGATTTCTATCTGCCGCCGGAAGGATGCAGCTACCGCATGGCGGTGGTGCAGATCAAAAAATCCTATGCCGGTCATGCCAAGCGGGTGATGTTCGGGGTCTGGAGTTTCTTGCGCCAATTCATGTATACCAAGTTCATTGTGGTGGTCGATGAGGATGTCAATATCCGCGACTGGAAGGAGGTGATCTGGGCCATCACCACGCGGGTTGACCCGGTGCGCGATACGGTGTTGGTCGACAATACGCCGATCGATTACCTCGATTTTGCTTCGCCGGTCAGTGGCCTGGGTAGCAAGATGGGGATCGATGCCACCAACAAATGGCCCGGTGAAACACAGCGTGAATGGGGCACGACAATCAACATGACAGCGGCAGTCAAGCAACGCGTCGACAGCATTTGGGATGAGCTGGGTTTGTAGCCACAAGTTGCCTGTAGCAAGACGGCGTTGGTGACCAACGCCGTCAATTTATCTCCGGCCGTGCAGATCGCTATACAGCGATACGCCAAGATGAGGTACAATTCGTTCCGGCGGGCCCCTGCGCATTGTGGCATGGTCAACCTGGTCAGGTCGGGAACGAAGCAGCCACAGCCATTTCCTGCAAGTGCCGCAGACAAGGCTCGCCTCTTTCATTACCGCAAAGTCGTAACACGCCGTGCAGCGCAAGCTGCGATGCGCCTCAGCAGTTCTTCTCTTTCAGTACCTCCACACGTTGCCGCCTACCGCCTCAGGTCGCTTTGCCGCCCACGGTAAAACCGATTGTCGTCTGGCCGTTGCGACTCTGGGCAAAGGTTGTGCCGCCATGCATCAAGGCAATTGCTTTGACGATTGCCAAGCCCAGGCCGTGACCATGGATGCCATTGAGGTCGCGGCGCGCTGTGTCGACGCGATAGAAGCGGTCAAACAGGCGCGGTAAATGGTGTGACTCAATCGGCGCACCGGGATTGGATACGGCGACCCTGACATTGTCTTGCTTGGCATCGATCGTCACACAAATACGTGCGCCGGTCGGTGAATGCTGGATGGCATTTTGCAGAAGATTGGTCAGTGCACGCCGGAACAGTGCGGTTTCGATCATGGAGCTGGCGTGAATATCGCCAGTCACTTCGACCTGCATATCCATTTCGTCGAGCACGAATTCAAAGAACTCGATGGTCTTTTGCACTTCGTCGGCGACCGCAGTATGCACCAGGCTGGTGGCAGCTTCGCCTTGGTCGCTACGGGCCAGAAACAGCATGTCGTTGATGATCGAGCGCAGCCGATCGAGTTCTTCCAGATTCGATTGCAGCACGATTTCAAATTCTGGTGCGCTGCGCTCACGCGATAACGCTACTTGTGTCTCGCCGATCAGATTGGCCAGCGGCGTGCGCAATTCATGGGCCACATCAGCGTTGAACGCTTCCAATTGCTTGTAGGCGTTCTCCATGCGATCGAGAGCGCCATTGAAGGCTTGCGCCAGATCCGACAATTCATCAGGCAACGCCGACACGGTCAAACGTTCCGACAGCGTTTGCGGGCTGAGCGTTTGCGCCTTGTCGGACATGATCTTGAGTGGCTGCAAGCCGGCGCGCGCGACCCAGTAACCAAACAAAACCACCAACATCGTGCCCACCAGTGACAGACCGATCATGGCAGCGACGAAGGTCCGCAGGGTTTCGAAATAGGGTTCGGTATCGACGCCGACGGTCAGGCGGATAGCGGGGCGGTCGAGATAGGCTGGCAAGACCTTGGTGATCGTGTGCATGGGAAATGCCTTGCCCTTGATGCGCAGCCGGCCAATATTGTCAGTGTTGTAGTCGAAGTCGTGCAAATCAGCCAGATCCTTGCCATAGCTGAACTGCGGGTTGTCGCTGAAGATCCAGAAACGCACCTTGCCATCCGCCGGCGTGAGCGTATCGAGCTTGGCTTGCACTCGCACCCAGCGCTCGGTGGTGCCGACCCGCGACACCATGTAGTCGATATCGTTGAAGGTGGTGACCAGGCCATCGCGTTCATGGCGCAGCAATTCGCCTTTCACCACCACATACAGTAGCGTGCCAATCAAGGAAAACACCACCAGCGCCGCCGCGGCGAACATCAGAACCAGGCGTGTGATGATCGAGTGTTTCATGCTGAATCCTGCTCGTCGGCTGGCTCGGCAGCGCTGATGTCGCGTGGTTCCAGTACATAGCCCATGCCGCGAATGGTATGCAGCAGTTTTTGCCCGAATGGGGCATCAATCTTGGCACGCAGACGTTTGATGGCGACTTCCACAACATTGGTATTGCTGTCGAAATTCATGTCCCAGACCAGTTCGGCAATGGCAGTCTTGGACAGGATTTCACCTTGCCGGCGCGCCATGATGGCCAGCAAGGCGAATTCCTTGGCGGTCAGATCAATGCGGATGTTGTTGCGATAAGCCTTGCGGCTGAGCAGATCGATTTGCAAGTCGCCGATGCGCAGTTGCGCCGGCTCCTGTGCGCGGCCGCGCCGGGTCAGCGCCTGCAATCGTGCCAGCAATTCCAGAAACGAAAATGGCTTGATCAGGTAATCATCAGCACCATCATGCAAGCCCTTGATACGGTCTTCCACGCGGTCGCGTGCGGTCAGCATGATGACCGGTGTCTGCTTGACGGTGCGCAATGCGCGCAGTACCGAGAAACCGTCCAGGCCGGGCAGCATCACATCCAGCACGATCACGTCGTAATCGTGCTGAATCGCCAGATGCTGGCCGTCGATGCCGTTGGCGGCCAGATCAACAGTGCAGCCCTGCTCGGTCAAACCTTTGCAGAGATACTCCGCCATCTTGTGCTCGTCTTCGACGATCAATATTTTCATGCCTGCTCCGGTGTTGCACTCATTGATACACGTTGGTTCATCTTGCTCAATGCGATTCTATTACAGGAGCCGCCTTGCCGAGACGCGCTGCCTTGCGTGCAGCACGGGCTTCCTTGCGGCGCATGTACCAGTAGTGAGCACGATCGAGGTACAAGTAGATCACTGGCGTGGTGAACAAGGTCAGTGCCTGCGACAACACCAGGCCACCGACCATGGCGAAGCCAAGCGGGCGGCGCAGTTCGGAACCGGCGCCATGGCCCAGCATCAGCGGCAAGCCCGACAGTAAGGCGCACATGGTAGTCATCATGATCGGCCGGAAGCGCAACAGGCAGGCCTGGTAAATCGCTTCTTCCGGCTTCATACCATGTTGCCGTTCGGCGGTAAGGGCAAAGTCGATCATCATAATGCCGTTCTTCTTGACGATGCCGATCAGCAGAATGATGCCGATCAAGGCAATCACACTGAGGTCATAGCCGCCAGCCATCAGAATCAGCAAGGCACCGACGCCGGCCGAAGGCAAGGTCGACAGAATCGTCAAAGGATGGATGTAGCTTTCGTATAGCAAGCCTAGCACGATATACACCGCAATCAGCGCCGCCGCAATCAGATACGGTTGCGAGGATAATGAATCGCCGAAAGCCTTGGCCGTGCCCTGGAACGCGCCAGTGAGTGTGGTCGGCACACCCATGTCAGCCTGCGCCTTGTTGATCGCATCGACCGCTTCGCCCAGTGCGACACCTTTGGCCAGGTTGAACGAAATCGTCACGGCCGGGAACTGGCTTTGGTGACTGATCGACAGGTAGGCCGTCTTGGTGGTGTCAACCTTGATGAAGGTCGACAGTGGCACTTGCTGGCCGGTCAGTGGCGAGGTCAGATACAGCTTGCTAAACAGCGATGGATCGGTTTGCAGCTCGGGAGTCACTTCCAGCACTACGTGATAACTGTTGATCTGGGTGAAATACTGCGCTACCTGGCGTTGGCCGATCGCATCGTAAATCGTCGCATCGATGAGCGCCGGCGAAATGCCGAAGCTCGATGCGCGCGCACGGTCGATGGTGATGGTGGCGGTTGCGGCACTGTTTTGCTGGTCGGATGCAACGTCAGTCAATTCCTTCATGCTGCGCAAACGGTCGACGACTTTCGGTGCCCAGGTATTGAGTTCATCGAGGTTGGAGTCGGTCAGCGTGTACTGGTATTGGGTACGCGCCAGACGACCACCGACGTTGATATCCTGGCTGGCCTGCATGAACAGGTTGATGCCTTGCACTTTGCCGACTTGCGGACGCAGTCGGGTGATGATTTCACCGGCATCGAGCGTACGCCCCTCATCCTTGGGTTTGAGCGCAATGAAGAAGTTGCCGGTATTGAACGTGGTCGAACCAGCGCTCATGGCGAAACCGGTGACATCGGGATCCTTGCGCACGATTTCAGCGACCTGCAACAAGCGCTGCTGCATGGCGGCTGAGGAAATGTCCTGTGACGATTCGGCAAAGCCGACAATCACGCCATTGTCTTGCTGCGGGAAGAAGCCCTTGGGAATGATGATGAACAACACCACCGTGATCGCCACCGTACCGAGGAAGGTCAGCAGCGTGATGAACTGATGCCGCATGACGACATCGAGACCGCGCTTGTAGCCGTTAAGCAGGATGTCGAAGAAACGTTCGAACAACTGGTACAGCTTGCCATGCTTCTGGCCGTGGGTATTGACCAGGAAGCGCGAGCACAGCATTGGCGTCAAGGTCAGCGAAATGATCACCGACACGCCGATGGTCAGCGTCACTGTCACGGCAAACTCGCGGAACAGACGGCCGACAATGCCGCCCATCAACAGCAGTGGAATGAACACCGCCACCAGCGAGACCGAGATCGAGATGATGGTGAAGCCGATTTCGCCCGCGCCCTTGTAGGCGGCTTCCATTGGCGACATGCCTTCTTCGACATAACGGTAGATGTTTTCCAGCATCACGATCGCATCATCGACCACGAAGCCGACCGCAATCGTCAGCGCCATCAGCGATAAGTTGTCGAGACTATAGCCGACCAGATACATGACCCCGGCTGTGCCCATCAATGCCAACGGCACGGTGATGCTGGGAATCAAGGTCGCGGCGACGTTGCGCAGGAACACAAAGATCACCATCACCACCAGCCCAATGGTCAGAATCAGCGTGAATTCCACATCTTCCACCGACGCGCGGATGGTCTGGGTGCGGTCAATCAGCGTATTGATATTGACGCTGGCAGGTATTGCCGCGCGCAGGCGTGGCATTGCGGCCTTGATACGGTCGACAGTGTCGATGACATTGGCGCCAGGCTGCTTGGTAATGGCCAGCACGATGGAGCGGCCATTGGACAGTGTCGAGCTGCCTGGCACCGCTGCCGCACCGACATAGGCCCAGGCAGCGATCTTGTTATTTTCTGCAGCATCGATAGCGACCCCGATATCGCGGATGCGAATCGGTGCGCCGTTACGGTAAGCCAGCACCATGTCATTCCAGGGCGCGGCGCTGAGCAATTGATCGTTTGTATAGACGGTGAAACTTTGCTTGGGACCATCGACCGTGCCTTTTGGCTGGTTGACCGTGGTATTGGCAATCACGGTGCGGATGTCTTCCAGGCTCAGGCCCAGCGTAGCGAGCTTGGCCGGATCGACCTGAATGCGCACGGCCGGCTTTTGCTGACCGTTGACGCTGACCAGGCCGACGCCGGAAATCTGCGAAATCTGCTGCGCCAGGATGTTATCTGCATAGTCGTTGACTTCGGTCAGCGGCAGCGCATCCGATTGCACCGACATGATCATGATCGGTGAATCGGCCGGGTTGATCTTGCGGAAGGTCGGCGGATTCGGCAAATTGGCCGGCAACTGGCCGGTCGACGCATTGATGGCCGCCTGCACGTCGAGTGCGGCGGCATCGATGTTGCGGTTGAGGTCGAACTGCAAGGTGATCTGGGTACTGCCCAAGGCACTTTGCGAGGTCATTTGCGTCAAGCCGGCGATCAGCGAAAACTGCCGTTCGAGTGGCTGCGCCACATTCGAGGCCATGGTTTCGGGACTGCCGCCGGGCAGGCTGGCGCTGACTTGC
>Ga0209913_1001399_pt1 | contig 13498 bp, 14 predicted proteins | sample PersoiDNA2013203_FD_185805 | JGI IMG/M metagenome (GOLD analysis project Ga0209913, IMG submission 185805) | Permafrost soil microbial communities from the Arctic, to analyse light accelerated degradation of dissolved organic matter (DOM) -... | ecosystem: Environmental > Terrestrial > Soil >... | reverse complement strand
ACTCCTGCTTGTTCTCGAAATACAGATACAAGGTACCCTTCGATACACCCGCCCGCTTGGCCACATCCTCCAGCCGCGTCGACGCAAAGCCCCGTTCGACAAACAAATCGAGGGCAGCGGCGAGCAATTCCTGTGGGCGGGCATCCTTGCGCCGCTCCCAGCGGGGCTTGGTATCAATCTGGGCTTGCATGTCTGATCCGGGTAACTTACTTTCGAGTCATTAATGTTAGACCTGTATACAAGGCAGGTCAAGCGTTGCCGTCGGACGACAGATGAGCTTGCACTGGCGGCACATAAGATTGCACCATACGACGCATGAGTTTGCATCGGACGTATCTAGATGATCAATGGCGTGTACGGCCACTAAACGGCATCTGAATGTGCATAACAATCTGACAAGAATCGCTGTCAAGTAAGCCGTCAATGTTCGTTTGCTGGCAGCATTGCCCTTCTCAGTTTGCCCCTCCCGCCACACCCTCGCGAACGCCGCAACCCTGTCGTAAGCCCCCTCGAACCCCAAGTCATTCAGTCCTCATGGATCTGCTTCAGCTTGCACCGCTGCTTGCGTGACTTGGCCGCCTCAGTCTTGAGGAGCGCCGAAAGTTGGAGCGCGTATTTGCCGATGGTGCGCGTGGAGCGCTGCTCATTGCATTCCCTGGACCTGTTCGTAAGGTAACCGCCCGGTAATATCGAGTCCGATACCGCGATAGCCGATGAAGCGCCCGGCGCCATCAAACCGTGGTTCGCCGCTGACCTGCAGGTACTGCTTATCACCACTGGCACTGATGCGGTGGTAGATGAAATCGATGAAGGGTTCGCGTCTTGCAATCAGCTGATCCAACTCCCTTCTCTGCTCGGCGTCCCAGCCCCCCCCAGACATAGCGATGACCGTTACGCCGTCTTCCGCCAGTTTCAAGTCGAGCATTTCCAGCACGGGGCCGGACATACTGGTAAAACGCCCTTTGGCATCCTGTTCCCAGTACCAGTCGGAAGAGAGTTCGGTGAAGCTCTTGAAGCGCGCTTCGCTCTCCCTCAACTCGGCCGTCCGTTCGATCACAGTCTGCTCTAGCACTTGGTTGTGCTGCTCCAATCGCTGGTACAGCAGCCGCACTTCTAGCATGTTTCGAATTCGGGTTTCAACCTCCACCAGGTCGAACGGCTTGCTGATGAAGTCCCGTGCGCCGGCCTGGAGTGCCCTGAGTTTGTGATTTGGCTGCGCCGTCAGCACCAGTACCGGCAGGTAGCCGCTAGGTTCGATAGCCTGCAGCTGCGACATGACAGCGAAGCCATCCATCAACGGCATCTGCAAGTCCAGCAGAATTAAATCGTACCGGTGCGCAGCATGCAGAGCTGCTACTTCGGATGGAATCATGGTGCTACTGACACGCGTGTAGCCCGCGTTGCGCAACAACGCTTGCAGCAATAGGACATTGGCTTCCTGGTCATCGACGATTAGCAAATTCGCCTTCTGCATTTCCGATACCGCGATCATTGGCTTTGCTCCTTATGTTCCAGCGCCTTGCCGGCCGCGTAATCTAGCGCAACATCAAGCGCCGTCATGAATTCGTTAATATTAATCGGTTTGGTAACGTAGCGGAAGAATCCCGCGCTCAAGCCCTGATCGATATCGTTTTGAATAGCGTTGGCCGACAGCGCTAGCACCGGGATATGAGCGGTAAGACTGTCCGCGCGCAAAACCTTCATCGCGTCCAATCCACTGATGCCTGGGAGATTAATGTCCATCAGAATAACGTCAGGAAGCGCAGAACGGGCGATATCGATCCCACCCTGACCATCTACCGCTACCAGCAGCCTCAGGTCGCTGCGGCGCTCGATCAGCTGTTCCACCAGATTCAAATTAGCCGTGTTATCTTCGACATATAGAAGGGTCCGCAAGGCAGCATGTGGAGCTCCGCTGGTCCGCTGTTCAAGCGCGGGCGCGGGGGAATATGATGTCACGGCGTTCCCGGAGGTGGCGGCCAGCTCAAACCAGAAAGTGCTGCCTTCACCGGCTATACTGTCGACGCCTATTGTCCCGCCCATCAGCTCCACCAATTGTTTGGTCACCACCAGGCCAATGCCGGTGCCTTCTGCGCTGCCGGCCTCCTGTCCCAAGCGATTGAACGGCTGGAACAGCTGCGTCAACTGCTCGGGAGACAAGCCGATGCCTGTATCGCCGACGCTTACTCGCAGCCTTTCTCCGGGAAGCTGCTCGCAGTGGACGCTGGCCCGACCACCGTCGCGGTTGTACTTGATCGCATTAGAGAGCAGGTTAATTAGTACCTGTTTGATACGGGTGCGATCGGCGTGGACATAATACGGATCATCGCCAGCCGGGAAGTCAATCGTAATGCCGTGAGACAGGGCCTGCGGTGCAATCATCACTTCGCAGTCTTTCAGCACCTCGGAGAGTGACATCGATTCCAGTACCATCGACAACTTGCCGGACTCGATCATCGCCAGGTCCAGTATTTCGTTGATCAGTCGCAGAAGATACCAGCCGCCTTTCAGGATTTGCTCGATGGACAGCTTCTGCGCCGGAGACGGCAGCGGCGTCGCGGTCTCCATCAATTGCGCAAAACCCAGCACGGCGTTGAGAGGCGTCCGCAGCTCATGGCTCATATTTGACAAGAATTCGGATTTGGCCAGGTTGGCCTTTTCTGCCGCAGCGCGGGCATTTTCGAGTTCAAAGTTTTTCTCCTGCAGAACGCGCTCAAATTGCTTACGCTCGGCAATGTTGCGGGCCGCGGCGAACACTCCGCGCAAGGCGTTATCGCGGTCATGGAAAGTGGTGGCGTTATAAGACACCGGCGTCTGCACGCCATCGCGCCTTAGCGCAACCAGTTCGCAATCGATGATCTTGCCATCGCGCAGCACCTTGCTGATCGCCGCGTCGGCTAATTCAGGGTCGCTGAAATAAGTCTTAAACGGCGTGCCGATCAGCTGCTCGCGACTACATCCGGTTAGCAAAACCATCTGCTGATTGACATCGCTAATGAGTCCCTGCGGATCGCAGGTCATCAACGCGTCGATATTCGATTCGATCAAGCTGCGCGTATAGAACTGCTGATCGCGCAGGCGCTGGTCCAGCACCGCCTGTTCTGCTTCAGCGCGCTTGCGCTCGGTGTTGTCCGTACCGATCAGCAGATAGCCGATAATGGCGTTGGCCGCATCGCGCAGCGCGCTGATCGAGACGCTGGCGGCCAGGCGGGCACCGCCCTTGCACAGGAAGGTCAATTCCACGACATCCTCGATTCCTTGCGCTGCCTTTGCCAGCAAAGCAGGCATGCCCGGCAACGGTTCGGTACCCGGTTCGTTGCGCAGCGCCTTAGCGCGCTTGCTCATTTCCTCGGCGTCGGCCAGGCTGTCGGGGGTGACCAGGCCGACCACCTCTTGCGCGCTGTAACCCAGCATGCGCTCGGCCCCGACGTTAAAGATCTGAATAACGCCAGCCGCGTCGGTCGCGATGTATGAAAAGTGCGCGTTGTTGAAGATGGCATGCTGAAGCACGTCGGTCTGCAATGGCGTAGAGAGGCGGCGATCGCCGGTGTGCTGTTTAGTTTCCATTGCGCATTCGCTTAAAGGGATTGAATTGTGACGCCCGCTCGGGCTGTTATCGGAAAGCGCCAGCGCTAGAGGCGGGAGGCAGCAGGCGGGCGAACTCCCGCTTGACGACGTTGTAGCATTCGCAAACATCCTGCTCCAAGCCGGCGCGCCGCACTACCGTGATATGCCCGCGCCGGTAGCTGATATAGCCGTTGCTTTGCAACTTGCCGGCGGCGACCGTCACTCCTTCACGCCGTACGCCCAACATATTGGCGATGAGCTCCTGCGTGATCTTGAGTTCATTGGTTGACAGACGATCCAAGGTCAGCAGCAACCAACGGCACAGCTGCTGTTCGACAGTGTGGTGGCGGTTACAGACCGCCGTTTGCGACATTTGCGTCAGCAATGCCTGCGTGTAGCGCAACAGCAGACGCTGCAATGGACCGCTGCGTTCGAACTCTTGCAGCAGTATCGCCGCGCTGAGGCGGTAGGCGATGCCACTGGCTTGTACGACGGCGCGGCTCGGCGTCGAGTTACCGCCCATGATCAACGCCACTCCCAGCATACCTTCGTTCCCAACACCAGCGATCTCCGAGGAGCCGCCGTTTTCCAGCAGGTAGTGCAGGGAAATCACGGCGCTGACCGGAAAATACACATGGTACTGACGGTCACCGGATTCGTACAAGGCATCACCGACCAGCAGATGAACAAGTTCCAGGTGCGGCGCCAAACGGGCGAAGTCTTCGGTAGGCAAGACTTTCAGCAGCAGATTGCGAGTGGGGTCATTCAGATGAGTCATTAAATATTCCTAAAAAGGAATATTTCAGAAACGAAAAACTCCTTTTCCAGCATAACACGTAATTATTATTTGGCCCGCACGATATGCGAGGCCAGCTTTGAATCCAGGATACCGCGTGACTGCGGCAGACATCGTAACGCACAGATCAAGACGGGTACGCGGATAGAATCGAAGTGTGATGCTTACACAGTACAAGTCTGGGATGCGTTTTTATATGCGTCAAAAAGCCCGCATAATGCGGGCTTTTTAAATACACAAGCCGTGCTAAACCATTTTCCCCACACCCTGGCTATCTGCCAAGTGTCCGCGGCCGGTTGGAGCGTGGCCAGTCTATAATTAACTGACGACCTGAATGTTGCCTGCTTTTTCACCCTTAGGACTAGCGCTGCGCTCAAAGGAGACGCGCTGATTTTCGGACAAGCTTTTGAAGCCAGTCGATTGAATGTCCTGGAAGTGTGCGAACAAGTCCGGGCCACCGGCATCAGGCGTAATAAAACCGAATCCCTTGGCGTCGTTGAACCATTTGACTATACCTGTTTGTTGAGTATTCATGAATTTTCTTTCAATTATAAAAATAAGGGCAGCATTGCCATAAAGGCACTTGGAACCAAGAAATTAAAACCGAAGGAGATAAAACTGAACGACTTGGGATAACAGCCATGCGGAGTTGAGACCAACAAGATTACGACTTGATGCAAGTACAAAGCCACTATACATGGCCGCCGATGAATTACCTAATGTTATATCCAGTTAATTCTAAAATACAGCATCTTTTTTTGTGATGCGTGTATGGGGTTTATATTGCTTGGTCTACTTGATATTTTTCGCATGGAATGTACGTTAGCGTACGGACTTCTGATTGATAATGATTACAGCTGCCGGGGCAGCGGTTTTTTCAGATAACTGTTTTCTTCGGTTGCAAAATATACAAACGACGATTGTGATTCCAATAACACGTGGCTTAAAGTGACGCGCCTCATGAAGAGCAGTTTCCCCGTCGTAAACCGCGAGTGCCTGAATTCCACATAGCCGAAGATAATCAGCAATGATGTCGGCAGCATCGCGATTATCATCGACGATTAAAACTCGTTTCTGTGATTTTGGCAGTTCCATGACAATTTTCAAATCATGTTTCAAAAAATATCAGAATATGTATCAAGGGCTTAATTATTTATTTTAAATTAATTTAAAAATCATTATTGAATTTTCTCTAGTTTGCCAGTTGCTCGTGAGCCCTCAAACTACTGCTTTTTCTCATTGATCAGGGACAGCCCGTTATTAGACAGAACCGCGATGAAGTTTCTAAATTTACAACATCTCGATGTCAGTCAAAGGTATACTGCTTGCTTCGTCATTCTCTTGGCACACTTCCATCGGCATGAGCACTAGGTTCGAGCTGGGAACCAGCTATGACGGAAATTGAGCTGCTGGCGGAAGATCGAATTAAGCTTGATCCTTATGCCCGGCCAAGGACAGCGGCACCTGCCATCAGCTCGTCGACCAACGAGCGCGAACTGTCGCCGCTAAGCGCGAACGGATCGAACTCGGGAAGCATCGAGTACCGCAGCAGCGTACCCGGGTTGAGCTTGTCGAGGTTGGTCTGCCCCATAGTCCAGCCAGCGTAGCGGCGCTCGCTAATTTCTTCGTAGTGCAGCAGTGTTACTCCGCTGTGTCGTGTGTCGGCGAGAATGCGGGCATATAGGCTGTTCACCTGTTGACGTCCGCCTTCAATCAGCTGCAAGTAAAACCGTTCGCTGTGGCATAGGACGCCGGTTATGCCACTGGACGGATTATAGTGGCGAGACTGCTGGAGTATGGCGCCGATGGTAGCCACATCGATAGTGCCAGCGGCCCGGCTGGCATACAGTAAACGGACGAGCATAGGAACTCCTTTGACGGTGTATCAGCGTTTGATCAGTGAGAGGAACTCCCGCCGCAGCGCGGAGTCCTTGAGGAAAGAACCATGCATGACGCTGTTGATCATACGCGCGTCATTGTCCTTAACGCCACGCCACTGCATGCAGAAGTGATCGGCCTCCATGATCACGGCCAAGCCGTCCGGCTTAACCTTTTCCTGCAGTAGTTCGGCCAGCTGGACCACTGCTTCTTCTTGTATCTGCGGGCGGCTCATGATCCATCCCGCCAGCCGTGCATACTTGGACAGGCCGATCAAGTTGGAGTGCTGGTTGGGCATCACACCTATCCATACTTTGCCCATGACGGGGCACAAATGGTGTGAGCAGGCGCTGCGTACGGTGATCGGACCGATGATCATCAGCTCGTTCAGGTTGGCGGCGTTGGGAAATTCCGTCACGGGCGGCGAGGGGATGTAGCGCCCGCCGAACACTTCCTGCAAGTACATCTTGGCCACCCGGCGCGCAGTGTCCTGCGAGTTGTGGTCGTTGGCGGTGTCGATCACCAGACTCTCCAGCACGCCCTTCATGCGCAGGCTAACTTCGTCAAGCAGTTCATCCATTTCGCCAGCTTCGATGTAGTCGGCGATATTATCGTTGGCGTGGAAGCGGACACCGCTCTCCATCAAGCGGGTGCGTATGCGTGCGGAGGCAGGCGTGCCGGCGACACGGTAGTTAAACTGCTTTTCATTCATCATAGGAATTCCTTGTTGTTAGTAGTGCGCTGTATCGTTTATCCGAGCAGGGCCGGATTGCGCTGCCAGATGCACAAGCACAGCCCCCCCGGCAAAGCTTACCCATGCGAGCTAGGGCCATAGCAGCACGGCGGCGAGGCGTTCGCGGCGGACGAACAGCACGATGGCCGCCGATATCATCAGCCACAACACGGCGATGCAAACAAACGCCGCCGCACCCATATGCCAGGCGAAGAATAGCCAGCTCCATAGCGCGTTGACCGCTAGCTGCGCCAGATAAAGCGGCAGCGCCGGGTACGTGCCGGGTGCAGCGCTGCGGCCGATGCGCCAGGCCGCGATGGCCATCATGAGATACAGCAAGCTCCACACGGGGCCGAACAGCCATGGACAAACATGCGGCGGAAGATCGCCTCTATCGCTACACCACCGCATGCGTTGTTGAACGGATCGCGAAAATGCGCGTCCACCTGCAGCAACTCCTCGGCCAGCGCGGCGCCGATGCCGCATGATGCGCCAAGCAGCCACACGCGCCGGCCCGCCCATGCCGTGATGGGCCGGTTCAGGGTGCGCATGCACGCCTCCTGAACATCAGCGTGACCTGGCCCAGCTCGACGCCGAACTTGGACATGCTGGCGCGATTGATCATCGTGCAGCCATCGATCAGGAACATCCAGTCGTCAAAGGCCATCTCGTAGGTGCTGCCGTTCACCGGCAACAGCAGCGTATATTGCCAGCGCAGCGCATTGCCGGCCAGTTCGCCCAGGGCCTCTCCCTTGACGTCGGCGGCGCGGCCATGCCAGCGGCCGTCGGAAGCACGCGTCAGGTTCCATACCCGACGCTGGGTGCTACCATCGTCATAGTGGAACTGCTCGTCCAGCGTTAGCGCGCCGTCGCCTCCAGTACCGGTGATGACGACATGGAAGCGTTTTTCCACGGTGCCGCCGCGCCTCTGGAACATGCCCCACGCATCGGTGGTACCGCTGAAGTACGCCGCCAGGTCCAGCGCAGGCTGCTGTGCTTTGTATTGCTGGACGTCGGGGCCGGCGCAGCCGGCAAGCAAGATTAGCAGCAAGCTGCATAACACGGTTTTCATATTGAACTCCGGTAGTGTGTGGCAAGCAGGCAGGGGACGGCGGCATGCATCAGCAGGAGCACCGCCCGCTGCCAGGCGAAACTAGGCCTTCTGGAGCAGGAATTGGACAACATCGGTTCGCCCCTCGTCAAAGGCAGCCTCGCAATAGGCGAAGTACATATGCCAGATCCGCATGAAGTGTTCATCGAAGCCCAGGTCCGCGATCTGCGGATGGTGCCGGCGGCAGCTGGCATCCCAGCGGCGCAGCGTTTCGGCGTAGTCGCGGCCAAAGGCGTGGCGTTCGACTGGACGCAGGCCGCAGAGGGCCGCCTGCCGTTCGAAACGTTCGACGCTGGGCAGCATACCGCCGGGAAAAATATACTGTTGGATGAAATCGGTACTGCTGCGGTAGCGTGCAAAATGCTGTTCGCCGATGGTGATCGACTGTACCAGTGCCTGTGCACCGGGCTTCAGCCGCGCTGCAACGGTGCGGAAATACTGCGGCCAGTACTGCTCGCCTACGGCCTCGAACATTTCAATCGACACCACGGCGTCGTACTGGCCACGCAGGTCGCGGTAATCGCGCAGCTCCAGCTTGACGCGCTCGTCCAGCCCCAGCGACTGCACGCGGCGCTGCGCCACCTCCAGCTGGGACGGCGAAATCGTCACGCCATGTACGTGGATACCTTGCTGCGCGGCATGCTCGGCAAAGCCACCCCAGCCGCAGCCGATTTCCAGCACGCACTGACCGGGCCGTAACTGTAGCGTGTCGATGATACGCTGGTACTTGCGCCGCTGGGCGTCGTGCAGCGTCAGCTTGTAGTCGCCGTCGAACAGCGCGCTGGAATAAGTCCAGCTAGGATCGAGCCAGAGCTGGTAGAAGTTGTTGCCGATGTCGTAATGCGCGTGGATGTTGCGCAGGCTGCCCTTGCGCGTATTGGGGCGCAGCCAGTGCCGCAGCCGGTACCAGCAGCGCGCCAGAGCGCCGCCGAACACCAGCTGGTCCAGCGACGCTTCGTTGCGCAGCGCCAGGCGCAGTAGCGCGGTCAGGTCGGGCGTGCTGGTCCAGCCAGCCGCATAGGCCTCGGCAAAGCCGATGTCACCCGCGCGCAGAATCCGCTGGCAGGCGCTCCAGTCGTGCAGCTTGAGTGTCGCGCTGGAAGATGCATGGACATCCCCAAATACCATGCGAGTATTGCAGGGAGTGATCAGTTCCAGGTGCCCGTGGCGGAGATTATTCAGTAGCCTGAGGAATAACCGTGCGCCGATGGGAGCGGACAGCGTGACGGTAGATACGGTGCGATTCATCGGGCAGTCTCCTGGTGCACGGTGGTTTGATGAGCGGGGGCTGGCGGCTTGCTGAAAAACGGTACGCGCTTCAGCCAGAGCCTGAACGCCTGCCAATGAATGCGGAACACAATGCCCAGCCCCAGAAGCGGATAGCGCAGCAGTGCGCTAGCCAAAGCCCTGTCGGTCATCGGCACGGGACGGCCGCTGAGCGCAGTGCGTAGTAGCACGCCGTCGCCGTCGTGATAGTCAAGCCCGGTGCAGTGGCTGGCACCGTCCAGGCGGAAGCGAAAGCGGTAGTGTCCCTGCACCTCGCAGAACGGCGACACGTGCATCTGCTTGTCGGCAGTGGCCGTGTCCGAGCCACCCGCCGTGTGGGCGATGCGCATCAGGTAGCGGTGGCTTTCGCCGAAGGTGTTGTTGACCTCGGCCAGCACGGCGCGCAACTGGCCAGCCGCGTCGTGGCAATGCCAGAAGCTGACCGGATTGAACACATAGCCAGCGACGCGGGGAAAGGTTTGCAGCCAGATTTCGCCGTCGGCGTCGATGTGGTGGTCGCGCAGTAGAGCGTGCATCCATTGTTCCAGACTGGAACCATCGCGCGGGCCATAGTCGCGCCGCCGTATCGACAGCGGCCGCAAGCGGTCCACGCCGAACCAGCGCGAATTACATTCGTCCAGCCGGGCCAGGTTAAGGCGCACATAAAACAGCGGATAGACGAAACGGTGCGGCGCCGGACGCAGGCGTGCATGCGTCACCTGGCCGTGTAACAGTTGGGCGGCAGGCTGCTTCATGGCAGCGCACTCCAGGCTGGCGCCGTGTCGAATGCCGTGGCGATGCGCAGTGCCGATTTCAGGCCGTCTTCGTGGAAACCGTAGCCGGTCCAGGCGCCAGCGAACCAGGCACCGTCCTTGCCCTGGATCTGCGCCAGCTGCTGCTGCGCACGTACGGTGGCCTGGTCCATCACCGGGTGGGCGTAGTTAAACTTGGCCAGCAGCTTGTTCTCGGCCGGCAGGGTGTGCGGATTGAGCGTCACGATCACCGGTGCCTCAAACGGCAGCGCCTGCAGCTGGTTAAGCCAGTAGCTCACGCACACGGGGCGCTGCCCGTCCGACTGCGTGCCCGCCAGGTAGTTCCAGGCCGACCAGACCTTGCGCCGCCGTGGCATAAGATTCGCGTCTGTGTGCAGGTAGGCCGTGTTGGGCTGGTAGCGCACGCCGCCGAGGATGGCGCGCTCTGTCTGGCTGGCGTCGTGCAGCATGGCCAGCGTGGTCGGCGCATGGGTGGCGAACACCACGGCGTCGAACTCGTCGGCGCCCGCGCTACTGCTCCACACCTGCGTGCGGCCTGCGCTGCGCCGCACTGAATACACGGGCGTGTTCAGACGAACGTCAGGCAGGGTTGCGGCGATCTTGTGGACATAGTGGCAGGCTCCGCCTGCGACCGTGCGCCACTGCGGGCGGTCGTTGACCTGCAACAGACCATGATTGAGGCAGAAACGCAAAAAGGTTGCCGCTGGAAACCGCAAGATGTCACTTGGCGAACTGGACCAGATCGCCGCCGCCATCGGCAGCAGGTAGGCTTCGCGGAAGCGCGCGCCATAGCCTTCCTGCTGCAGAAGCTGTCCCAGCGTTAGCGCGGTCTGGTTCGACCTTTGCAGAAAACGTTCCGCGTTGCGGTTGAAATGCAGGATGTCCCACAGCATGCGCAGGAAGATAGGTGAGCAGGCGTTGGAGCGCTGCGCGAACACGGTATCGAGGCTGGTACCGGCCCATTCCAGCGCTCCAGCATCCATCGACACGCCGAACGACATGTCGCTCGCGATACTGTCCACTCCCAGCTCGTCGAATAGCGCCACCAGATTGGGATAAGTACGCCCGTTATAGACCAGGAAGCCCGTATCGACGCCATGGCAGCGTCCTTCCAGCGTCACATTCACAGTATTAGTATGGCCGCCGAGATAATCAGCCGACTCGAATAGCACGACGTCGTGTTTGCGGTTGAGGAAGTAGGCGCTGGCCAGGCCTGAGATACCGGAGCCGATTATGGCAATACGTTTGCGTAGCTGATTCATGTCATTTTGCTCGTTATTCTTACCGGCTTTGTACTAGCGTGCTAATATTACTACTATCGAAAAACAAAAGCTACTAATTAGTATCTAAAACTACCAATGAGTATACTTCCAAGATTAAGCTTTAAAAATCAAGCATTTAAACTGCGTGAGAATGCGATCCTTGATGCCACAACTGCAGTACTGAGCCAAAAAGGCTATGACTTGATGACCATGGATGACGTCGCAGGAACAGTGGGCATCTCCAAACCCAGCCTTTACAAGCACTTTAAATCGAAAGAAGAGCTAGTCGGTGAGGCGCTGATACGGCTGCTTGACGGCGCCCTCGATTACGTGGCCGCGCTAGACAGCGCACTCAGTCCACTGCAGAAATTGTCGTCCCTGCTGGAGTGGGCGCTACGGGTACGCCTGGAAGGCGGCTTGCCGTTCTTGCCCTCGACCAGCCCGCATGTGCGCGAGATGTTGATCCGCAATGTGAAGTACATGCTGAGAGTGATGAAACTGAACCGGCAGCTAGAGGCCCTGGTGAAGCTGGCACAGCAGCAGGGGCAGTTGAACAGCGAACTACCCACCGACGTTATACTGTTCAGCTATTACGCGCGCACATGCGACCCGGCGGTAGAGTATCTGCAGAAGTACACCAAGATGGCGCCTGACGATATCGTGCGCCATATGCTCAAAGTATCTCTTGAGGGCTTCAAATAAAACAGACATTATTATTGTGCCCGCCCTTCGCCAACTGGTGTCAAGACAGCGCGTTGCTGCGTCGTTTGGTATCGGACTTCATGCATACGAAACTGGGCCTGATGCGCTGTGGGAGCGATGAACTGCCGTCGTTCACATGGCTAGAAGGCGTGCAAATGGAAGCTAAGGCGGCCGTTGATTCACCAGTCCAATCGGGGAGGCCAGCGCCCTCGGCCTCCGGATAGAACGGTTCAATGAGCTTTTACAGCTTGCCCCACAGTGCCACACTGTCGATCTCGGCCAAGAAACGGTCGCGTCGTATCAACTCTTTCTTGGCGGCCTACTCAAGGCCGGAAAATCTCTTTTTTATCATCGATAGTAGACGGCCGGAATGCCGTTATTGTCTCTGTCCAACGCGCTGCAGGGAGCGGCGGGTGATGAATGGTGTTTTCCTAAGCGCGCGTCAAGCGACCGCTAGCTCAAAGGGATGTCAGCGTCGCTCCTCCCATCTATGGGGAACAGAGAAGATAATTCAAGAATATATTAAAATTGTGCGCCGAAAAAATCCTCCTTATTGCTACCATTCAAGAACATACGCCTAGGCTGAGAAGGGGGCGAAAATCCTAAGCTTCTGATTCTAAAGAGGCCTATTCACAACATGGCCGCCATTTCACGCAGTGTGCCGCTCACGATCCACCAAACCAGTTATACCCCTGGTTTTCCCAGTAACCACCCGGATAGTCATTGGTCACGCTGATCGCCACGATATGCTTGGGGTTCTTGTAGCCGAGCTTGGTCGGAATGCGCAGCTTCAGCGGAAAACCGTATTGCGGTGGCAGCACCTGGCCGTCATAGCTCAACGTCAGCAAAGTTTGCGCATGCAGTGCGGTGGGCATGTCGATGCTGGTCCAGTAGTTGTCGGCGCAGTGCAGCGAGACGTACTTCGCGGTGAGGTCGGCGCCTGCATGCCGCAGGAAATCGGCGAAGCGCACGCCGCCCCAGTGGCCGATGGCGCTCCAGCCTTCGATGCAGATATGGCGCGTGATCTGGCTCGCTTGCGGCAGCGCCCGCAATTCCGCCAGTGTCCAGGCACGTTTGCCCTTTGCCAGGCCGCTCACCTGCAGGCGGTAGCTGGCGGTGTCGACGTCGGGAACATCATCGATGCCGTAAAACGCATTGAAGGGAAAAGGCCGTGTGATCATCGATTCGGGATACGTGGGCGCCATCTGCTGCGGGTTGAACAGCAACGCTTGCACCTTGTCGTTGAAGCCCGACATTGTGCGCAGCATCGCGTTGACAGAGGTATCGGTGGATAAATCACAGCCTGACAGCAAGCTCAGCCCGCCCAAGGTCAGCACTTGCTTGCCCAGCAGCCGGCGCGCGGGATTGTCCAGTTCCTTGTGCGCATCGCTGATGATGGCTTCAGTGTGG
>Ga0209913_1001398_pt1 | contig 13506 bp, 8 predicted proteins | sample PersoiDNA2013203_FD_185805 | JGI IMG/M metagenome (GOLD analysis project Ga0209913, IMG submission 185805) | Permafrost soil microbial communities from the Arctic, to analyse light accelerated degradation of dissolved organic matter (DOM) -... | ecosystem: Environmental > Terrestrial > Soil >... | reverse complement strand
ACGCCACGACCGCTGACGAAGTTAACCGATACGCCGACCGCCGAGTTCGCATAGCTGACCGTGTCCTGTCCGCCGCTGCCGCCGTCGAAACTGTTGGCGTCAATATTGGCGACAAACGTATCATTCCCGGCTGACCCGATAACGTTTTGAATGTGGACATAGGTATCGCCGGCGGCCGAACCACCGGCACCCACGCCGGTAGTCAAATTGACCGTCACCCCCGTGCCATCGTTGGCGACAGGGCTGGTCGCATAAGACACAGTGTCAGAGCCGCCACTACCGCCATCGAAGTGATTTGCCGACAGATTGGCGATAAACAAGTCATCGTGACTGCTCCCAGTCACATTCTGAATGTTGGTATAGGTATCACCCTGGGCATAGCCGCCGCTACCGGTGTTCGTAATCAGATTGACCGTCACGCCCGAAGTCGACGTTGCATACGACACGGTATCGGAGCCGCCGCTGCCGCCATCGAGATTATTAACCTTGTTGTTGGCGACAAAGGTGTCATTGTAGGCGCTGCCGATCAGGTTCTGGATGTTGCTCAGGACATCGCCTTGCGCATCGCCGCCGGTGCCAAGCCCCGTCGTCAGATCGACCGTCACGCCCGCAGTGGACGTCTTGTAACCAGCTGTATTGACGCCCTGCGTGCCGCCAGTGAGAACATCTGCACCGGCGCCGCCTTCAAAATAGGTGTTGCCGCTACCGCCGATGATGGTGTCGGCTCCGGCACCGCCATAGATCAAATCGTTGGCGTTGCTGCCGTAAATGGTCACGCCGCCATCGCCGGCATGAATCTCATGCGGCGTACCCTGTGCAGGCAAAACCCAGACGCTGCTACCGTTCCTTGGATCAAGATAAATCAGATCGGTATAAACACTGGCATCTTTGATAACCACCGAACGGGAATCCAGCAGATGGGTGGGACCATCGTTCGTCACCACCGTGGTGTCGAAGCTGATGATTGATGTACCGGCCGTCGGCGTTGTAGGACTGGCAGCCGCCGTACTGTACTGAACTTGCAGGTCAAATGTTTTTTGACCTGTTGACGTCGGTGTGACCAGATAACTACCGCCTCCAAGGTTGGTCGCGTTCAGGATCGTCATTGTTGACGGCACGCCCGAAATCAAGACCGATTGCACAATACCGTCGCCGGTAATGTTGACCTCAAAAATCTTGACGAAATCAGTTTGCGTAGCGCTACCGGTGGCATAGATGGTATGAACATCGTTACCAGCAACAATTTTCTGCGTCGAAAACTGTGCAAGACTTGAACCATCGGTGGCCGACCCAGGATTGCCGCCGCTGCCATACAGCACGCTACCAACCTGCGTAGTGGTGGCCACGTTAAGCAGGTTGAGACTCATCGCCGGCGACTGCGGCCCCTTCACGGGATCCGTCAACGCCGCCCCCGAACGTTCCTGGATCACCGGGGACACCAGCTTGAGCTGCATCTGGATGTTGTCCGACACCGGTGGCGCTGGCGGATTCGGAATTGACGGCAAGGCCAGATTTTGCAAACCGTTACTGGTCAGCGAACCGGCATTGTCCTGAATGATCTTCGCCAGCTGGCTGGTCGCAGCCGGGTTGACCTGAGCGTTGTTGTTGGAGGTGAAATGATTGTCTGCAGCGGCGTCCGCAATGGGATCCGAATTGAGGATCTTCGACTGATCGCTGTTCGCCAGAGGAATCTTGCCGACGAGGTCAAACAAACCGGAGGTGCTCTGCGGAGCATCGCTGAAGATAATCTGGGAGTTATCGTCCATTGCTCCCAGCGCACCACCGGCCAGCACGACCTTGCTACCGTCTGCCATCTCCAGAACCATGTCAACGTCCACTACCTGCACATGTTTGACAGCACTGCGCGGCACGTTGAGGTGAAAACTGCCTGCCTGATCGGGCATCGCCACACTGGCCGACCCGGTGACGGGATTGGCAGTGTTCGCGGCGCCATTCGCGCCACTTTCAGCATTGGCCGCATTGCCGGATTTCGCCGGCGTCGGTTTTGGGGTAACTGCAGTTGCCATGGTGAGCCTCGCTATCGGAGTCTGATCACAAATTCACGAATTCTTTGTTTGCTTCAGTTTGTTCAATATCACTGCAGCTATTGCTGCAAAATCTGCGCACTCGGCCCGTCGGCGACGATCTTGCCGTCGTTGAGCACGATGATGCGATCCATCTGTTTGAGCAGTGCGGTACTGTGCGTTGCGATGACCACCGTTCGCCGCGCCGAAAACGCGCGAAGCCGTTCGATGATCCGCGCCTCGGTCGCCAGATCGATGCCGGTGGTCGGTTCATCCAGCAACATCACGGTCGGCATGCCGGCCACGGTGCGCGCCAGCGCTACCATTTGCCGCTGGCCGCCGGACAGATTGCCCGGTGCCTTCAGCATCTGATCCAGGCGCAGTTCACCGCGCGCGATCAGATCGTCGACGCTGGAAACTGCCAGCGCCGCTTCATACACTTTGCTGTCGACACGATCGCCGACAAAAATATTGGAAGCCAGGCTGCCATCAAAGATGAAGGGTTCCTGCGGTTTGTAGCCGATGCAACGCATGCGCACCGGCGTTGCATACGCTGCCACGGCAACGCCGTCGATCAGCACCTGCCCCTTGCCCGGCTCGACCTTGTGCAAGCCGGCCAGGGCGCGCAGCAAACTGCTCTTGCCGGAACCGGACCGGCCGACAATACCCACCTTTTCACCGGGCTTGATCTCCAGGGAGATGTTGTCCAGCGCCGGGCGCTCGTTCTTGTCCAGATGCAGCGTCAGGTTGATGACCTGGATCAGGCCGCTCATTTCTTGTCGCAAGACGTCGGCGACTTCCTGGGAATCTTCGTCGTCGAACATGTCTTCGAACGCAGCGCGTGCGCGCTTGAACATCTCCAGCCGTCCCAGCACCGTTGCCACCGACGATATCATTGAGGTCGAGCGGCTGATCAACAGCGAGCTGGCAATCAGTGCACCGACGGTCAGTTGATTGTCCTCCACCAGGTACACGCCGACCACCAGCGTACCGACAGAAATCAGGGTATTGCCCACGGCCGAGCTGGCGTAACCGATGTTCATCCAAAAGCGGCTCTTGGCCTGGCTTACTGCGTTGTCGGCAGCATCGGACAGGAAGGTCTTCACCAAGCGATATTGCAAAGGCGAGGTCTTCAGGGTTTCCATCCCGAACACCAGACTGGCCAGCTTGTCGGTCTTGCCGATGCCGGATTTCAACGCAGCGTTGCCGTAGTCGGTAGCGGGAATCTTGCACAGCAGTTGCGCGCTCACCAGTATCGCGCCACCCACCAGCATGACCCACACCAGATGACCGCCGATCATCCCCACCGCGACAAGATAAAGCAGCAAAAATGGCAGGTCGACCAGCACCAGCATGTAGTTAGACGACAGCAAGTCCCGCGCATTGCTGAGATCGCGATACTTGGCCAGCACTACACCGACCGGCGCATTGACCTTGGACTCCAGCAAACGGCGCACCGAGGTGCCGTCGAACTCGATGTCGAAACGTCCTGCCAGTTGCTCGACGTAATACACCCGGATGACCCGCAGGATCAGCTCCAGCACGATGAACAAACCCATGCCCAGCGTCAGCGCCCACAAGGTTTCCGGAATGTGGTTGCCGATTACCTTGTCGTACACCAGACGCGAATAGATCGGCATGAAGAGGCCGAACACATTGATCAGCACGCCGGCGATGATGATCTCGACGAAGCGGCTGCCGTAAGCGCGCATCAGCGTCAGATACACCGGATCCTTGCGCAGGGAGCGCAAATCGGCTTGCGGCTGATCGACGTAGATTTGGTCGCTTTCGTTCATGAGATTATCGGCTTCGGATTCGGGTTCAGGTTCGGGTCCCGGTTATGTTCAGGCTGCTCTGCGTATCAAGTGTTCCTGGAAGCCGAGATTTCGCGCAGGGCCTCGCGGATTTCGAGACGCAAATCCTTGACCATGGTTACACGGCCAGTGCGCATTTCGTCGATGACAGTTTGCGTATTGATGTTCTGACGCATCAGCGCTTCGGTGATCGAGGTCATCGAAGTCGGGATGGCGCCGAGGTTCTTGACGCGGTCGTTCATCATCGCCATGTGCTTGGCCAGGTCGATCTGCAGCTGGCGCGACGACAAGGCGTCGCGCGTCATGTTGCTGGAGTTCTCGCCGATGGCCTTGCCTAGTTCGCCCAGACGCTCGGACACAGCCGAGTGGATTTCGCCCTGATGCTGGATGGCGCCCAGTTCGTCGGCAATACGGATGGAAATCTGATTGAGCAAGGTCGGCATCTGCGCGATGTGCTGCGCTGTTTTTTCGGTCATGTTGGCCGCTTCCGACTGTTGCGCCTGCAGGGACGTCAGCGCCGACGACAGCGACATCTGGCCGCTTTCCATCGTGGAAACGATCTTCGGCAGCATGTCGAAACTGCGCAGGGCGATATCGCCGTTGACCGACAGGCGCTCTTCCAGCATTGACAGGCTTTGCGTGAGGTCGCGCGCCGAGGTCATCTTTTGATTGATGATCTGACCGACGTTACGGATTTCTTCCAGGGTCTGCTGACCGACTTCATGCATGCGCGGACCGAAGGAAACCAGCTGGCGCAGGTTCTTCGATTCATCCATGCTGGCATGGAACAGTTCGACGATGTTCTGTAGCCGTTCGTTCATGCCTTCGAGCTTGATGCCGGCCTGCATGGAGGCTTCCGAGCTGGCGCGCGACGCCATGATGGATTCGCGCTGCAGCACCATCAAGTCTTGCAGGAACTCGGCCAGAAATTGCTCCGATACGCCCTGACGGCCGGAAGCGCCCGCACCGGGACCGCTCATGTCGTGAATGACGTGCTGCACCATCTCGCTGATGCATTCGCGCGCACGGCCGGTGAGCTTTTTACCGGCGCCGCGCAACGGCGTCAGTGTCAGGCCCAATGCCAGCGAACCGATCAGACCGAACATCGATGCCGAAAACGCGGTACCCATACTGGCCAGCGGTTTTTGCAGGTCGGACACCAGATGCATGAAGGAGGCATCCATGTCGCCGCCCTGCGTCGCCTTGCCGAAGCCGTCGATCAGTGCAGCGGTGCCTACCAGTGTTTCCAGCAGGCCGATAAAGGTCCCGAGCAGACCCAGCGCAATCATGAAGCCGGTCAGGAACTGCGGGAATTCGGTTTTGGCTTCCAGATGCGCCTGCAAATCCGACAAGGAACGTTCGATGGTTTCCTGTTCGATACGCGAGGTCAGACGGCCTTTGGTGCTGGCGACGCTGGTCAGCACTTTGCCGATTTCGCTGTTCTGGAATTCCGGCGCCTTGGCCAGCTCCATCATGTCTTCGCCGCCATTGACGCGGGAGTAAAACAGCATGAGCTTGTTGTATTCCCAGTTCACGCGCCAGATGTTGTAGACGATCAGTGAGACGCCGAAGACGGCCACACTGATGATGAACAGGTTCAGGAAAGGATTGATCCGGATCGCATGCAGCACGAAATCCCTGAACAGGAAGCCACCCAGTAACAAGAACATGGACGGAATCGCAGCGAGTGCATAAAAATTGCGCAGGTTTTTCATACGATCAGGTTCCGAAAAAAGGAAAACAAATAGTTAAATAATCAAAATACAGCTTGTTCATTGCGGCCTCATGACGCCATCACGGCTGGCCCATCAGGCATCCAGACTTAGCGCGGCTCCCGCAGCGCGGTCTGGCCAAAGCGATTCAGCGGCGACATCAGGTACTGCCATACGGTGCGACGGCCGACAATCATGTCGGCGGTAGCGGTCATGCCGGGCATGAGCGCCACGCTGTGATCGATCTCGCGCGGATCGCGCGTGACTTCAATCTTGACGCGATAAAACCGTTCGCCGCGCTCTTCCGGCACGGTATCGGCGCTGACTTCCGTCACGACGCCTTTCATCGAACCGTAGACGCCATAGTCATAGGCCGATACCTTCACACGTGCGGGTGCACCGGTCATCAATTGGGCACGGTCGGTCGGCGAGACTTTGGCTTCGATCACCAGTTTGTCGTCAGTCGGGGTCATTTCGATGATGGCGTCGCCGGGCTTGACCACACCGCCGACGGTGTTCATCAGCACCCGGTTGACCACGCCATCCATCGGCGCACGCACTTCGGAACGCGAGACACGGTCATTGCGCGATTTGATTTCTTCCTGGAGGCGTGCCAGTTCGTTTTCGCTGACGGTCAGATCACTACGCGCATCAGCACGGAAGCGCGATGAGGCCTCACCCATCTTGGCCTGTGCTTCGGCGATAGCGGCATTCAAGCGCGGGATCATGGCATTGGTAGCGCTGAGACGGCTCTGCGCATCCTGCGCTTTGGACAGCGACTGGATGTCTTCCAGCTGCGAGGCGGCATTGCGCTCGAACATGCTGTGCACCAGCTTGTATTGGCGTTGCGCCAGATCGTATTCGGAGATAAGACTCTTTTGGCGGCTGGCGGCTTCGCCGACTTCCGCCTGGCGCTGTGCAGATTGCTCGCGCAACACGCTCAACTCTTGCGTCAGTTTGGCCTGGCGCGCAGTGAAAGAAGCAAGCTCGCTTTGCACCGAAGGATCATCGCTCTTCAGATCGGGCGGCATGGTCACCGACGCTGCTCCGCTGGCTTCTGCCTTGAGGCGTGCAACACGAGCGCGCAGGCCGAGAATCTTGACGTTGCCTTCGCCGAGATCGGCATTGGCGCGCACGTCGGCAATCGAAATCAGCGTCTGGCCTTTTTTCACGGCAGCGCCTTCACGCACCAGGATGGCGGAGACGATGCCGCCTTCCAGATGCTGGATCACCTGATTATGTTCAGAGGCAACGATACGGCCGGCGCCGCGCACCACCATATCGATCTTGGCAAACCATGACCACACCAGCAGGCATAGCAACACACCCACGGTAATCAGGATGAAAAGACGCGGACGCGGCAATTGCTGATGGTCGCCCAGTGGGGCATCAACCTTCGGCGCGATCAGACGCATCAATTGATAGCTGCGACGGCGTAACTGCAGCCGCAGACGCAGGTCCCAACGCAGCTTGTCGTTGGGTAGCCCGCTCATTTTTCACCTGCCTGATATTGAATGATCACGCGCGCGTTGCTCTCTGCGGTGTTCTCCGAAGTCGCCACGCGGCTGACCACACGTTCTTTCTCGACACCGGCGTCGATCAGATGGTTACGCACGGCGACGGTGCGATAGTAGGCGCGACGACGGGCTTCGCTGAACTCAGCCGAGCCGATCACGCCGGTGATGACGATCTTGCCTTGCTGCGATTTGACCTTCTTGACCCATTCGCCGATGCTGGCGTCGAGCGTCTTGCCGCTCTCTGCGCTCAACTCGGTGGCATCTTTGTCGAAGTTCAAAATGACGGCTTTGTCACCACCTGCAATGGACAGGCCGGGTGCAATTTCCTTCGCCTTCTCGACACGCACTTGAATATTGTTGTTGCCGCTGGCGCCGGCATCGCTGCGCAGGCTGCCTGCTGAGGCTTGCAGCGGCGGCGCCGCTTGCCTGGTCTTGAGCTCGGAAATTTCGCGCCTGAGCTTTTCGATCTGATCGGACTTGTCGCGGTTCTCACTCTTCAAACGGGCGGTATCAGCGTCCTGGCCTTCAGGCGCATTGACCTCGTCCGGCTTGACCTTGGTGGAACCGGTCTGGGTCTGGACCATGCCTTTGGTGACCATCTTGTTGACGCGAATTTCCGCCAGCTTCTGCGAGTAGTAGAAGAGCGTCACGACGAACACAACCACCACGAAAATCATGACGAGCACGACGTTAGAGAGGGCGTCCACAAACCCCGGCCAGAAATTCTGTTCTTTTCCGCTATCCATCGATCCCCCAGACCTTCCCTATTTGCCCGCAGGCAATTTATCCCCGGGCGGCGTCCATGCCCGGCCGGTGTTTCGTAAAATTTGATAACTGATGTCCGCCTGCTGAAATAACAACACAGCAAAATCCATGCGCGTCTGGTAGGCCTGCTGGTAGGCATCGAGCACGTCAAGCAATTGCTTGCCCCCGGTAAACATTTGTTCCAGAGAGGCATCCGCGACACTGGCATTGGTTGAATAGGCATCGCGCGAGAGGGGCATGCGCTTTTTCACTGCGCCGAGTGTGCGGTAGTTGATCTCGATCTGCTCCTTGAGCTTACGTTCGAGATCGGCGGCGGTGTTGCTCTTTTCCACCAGCTTGGCGCCGATCTGGCTCTGGTAATACATATCCGTACCGCCGTTGAGCAGGTTCATGGTCAGCACCAGCATCAGGCGGCGATCGGTGGTCAGAGTCTGGTCGCCACCTGCGCCGCGGGTTTTGGTCTGCGTCCACTCGACGGCAAAGGTAGGCGAAAACCTCGACCGAGCAGACTTCAGTTCTTCACGGACAGCTTCAGCATCGCTGCGGGCGGCGCGAATGCCCGGATTGGATTCGTAGACATCCTGCAAGGCAACGCGTGACGTCGGCGGCACGATTGGCATCATGCGTTCCGGAACCTGTACTTGCTGCACACGCCGGCCGATCAGTTGCACCAGCGAGACCATGGCGCTTTCCAGTGCGCCTTCGTTGTCAGCCACCGTGCCTTCAGCCTGCAGCGCGCGGCCGCGCACGCGATCATAGTCGAGCTTGCTGGCGCCGCCGCCCTCCACGCGCTTGCGCATGTAATCGAGCAAATCATTCATGCGCTTGGCGTAGCTACGTGAAAACGATAGCGAGGCATAAGTACGCAACACATCGTAGTAGGCCTTGATGGCAGAGTAATACAGCGACTCGCGCGCATCGTCGCGGCGCTGATCGGCAGCGCGCGACATGGCACGCTGCTTCTGAAAGTCAAAGTAAGAACCGGCGGCGAAGATCGGCTGCCGACCGATAAGTGTCGCATCCCAGCGCTTGTGCTGGTCGGCCGAGATGATGTTGCCGTTCTCGTCGCGGATCGATGCCGGCGAGGAGTATTCACGGCCTTTTTGCGTACGCACATCGAGCGTCGGCCCCAATTGTCCGAGCGCTCCTTTGGCCGCATAGTTGGCCTGATCAGCCTGCGCAGCAGTGGCGGCATAGCTGTAACTGTTATTGAGCGCCAGATCCAAGACCTGATCCAAGGTCAGGAACGGGACTTCCTTGTCGTCTACCGTTTCCACTTCCACCGCAGGCAAATCGATGGAGCTTCCAGAGAAATCCGGGTCGGCCTGGCGCAACATGGCCAGAATCTCATCGTTGGAGTCGCCGCTGACCAGTTCGTCCTTGCTCTCGGCATTTTTACCAGGCCGAACAATGGAATCAGCCTCTCCTTCAGGGCCTACTCGCATTTGCGGTGGCATATCCAAAGGCTTTTCGTCAGCTTTTGCCTGGGCGAGCGAAATTATTCCGGCGTTTAGTTTTCCAGAGGGAAATTTTTCACTGGGAAGCGGAAAGGTTACGGGCGTATTCGCTGCAGCAAGTGCCTGCGACGCGACCGAGAATACCAATACACCAAAGACTAACTTCGTGTTTCTTCTATATGTCATTGTCAGATACAACAGACCAGCATGAGAACTGGCCCCCCTCCCCTCATACGAAAGAAATTCAACAAGCCATCAAACGGACCGACTTCGATCGTCCCCGGTAACTGCCATATCTTCTTGTTGTGTATTCTTTTGGGGCATTTAGTTGCTGCGGAATTATACGTGAGACATCGAAAACTATCTGCTCGCGTTACAAATTAAACAACAAATTTTATCAAGTTTCTTCAATGGAAATATGAATTTATGGTTACAGAAACGACCGGTCGTGCGCTTCATTGCTCGCAAACAATTTCTTCGACCGTCCATTGAAAATCGCCCAACTACCCTCATTCTCCTTACAATACGCGGTCGCGACACTCAGGCATTCCCTGAGGCGTGGTTAAGAAACTACTCTTTCATTCACGAGGTAAGTACATGGCAGCACCCGAGAAACAGACCCTGGGCTTTCAGGCCGAAGTCAAACAGCTGTTGCAACTGATGATTCACTCCTTGTATTCGAACAAGGAAATCTTCCTGCGAGAACTGGTCTCCAACGCATCCGATGCATCCGACAAACTGCGCTTTGAAGCGATCAACAACAGCGCATTGTTCGAGAACGACCCGGAACTGAAGATCAAGGTCAGCTTCGACAAGACGGCGCGCACGATCACCATCTCCGACAACGGTATCGGTATGAACCGCGATGAAGCGATTTCCCATCTGGGCACGATCGCCAAGTCCGGCACCAAGGAGTTTTTCTCGAAACTGTCCGGCGACCAGCAAAAAGATGCGGCGCTGATCGGCCAGTTCGGCGTGGGCTTCTATTCCGGCTTCATCATTGCCGACCGCATCACGGTCGAAACCCGCCGCGCCGGCACACCGGCCAATGAAGGCGTGCGCTGGGAATCCGAAGGCGCCGGCGAGTTTTCGATCGAAGCGATCGACAAGCCGAACCGCGGCACCGACATCATCCTGCACCTGCGCGAAGGCGAAGATGAGTTCCTGTCGTCGTGGCAGTTGAAATCCATCATCCGCAAGTACTCCGACCATATCTCTCTGCCGATCCTGATGCAGAAGGAAGAATGGGACGAAGAAAAGAAGGAAACCGTCCAGAAGGACGAACTGGAAACCGTCAATCAGGCCAGCGCGCTGTGGACACGCAGCAAGTCCGACATCACGCCTGAGCAGTACGAAGAGTTCTACAAGCACATCTCGCACGACTTCGGCGCACCGCTGGCCTACACGCACAACCGCGTGGAAGGCCGCAGCGAATACACCCAGCTGCTGTACATCCCTACCCGCGCACCGTTCGACATGTGGGACCGCAACAAGCGCGGCGGTATCAAGCTGTACGTCAAGCGCGTGTTCATCATGGACGATGCCGAGCAACTGATGCCGGTGTACCTGCGTTTCGTCAAGGGTGTGATCGATTCAGCCGATCTGCCGCTGAATGTCTCGCGTGAAATCCTGCAAGAGTCGCGTGACGTCAAGGCGATCCGCGAAGGCTCGACCAAGCGCGTGCTGAGCCTGCTGGAAGAGTTGGCCAACAGCGACGAGCAAGCGCAGAAAGACAAGTACGCCGGCTTCTGGACCGAATTCGGCCAGGTGCTGAAAGAAGGCATCGGCGAAGACGCGGCCAACAAGGAGCGTATCGCCAAGCTGTTGCGCTTTGCTTCGACGCACAACGAGTCCGACGCGCAAACCACTTCGTTCGCCGATTACATCGGGCGCATGAAGGAAGGCCAGAACAAGATCTACTACGTCACCGGCGAGAATTACCATGCCGCCAAGAACAGCCCGCATCTGGAAATCTTCCGCAAGAAAGGCGTGGAAGTCCTGTTGCTGACCGATCGCGTCGACGAATGGATGCTGTCCTTCCTGCAAGACTTCGACGGCAAGGAACTGGCTTCGGTGGCCAAGGGCGGCCTCGATCTCGGTTCGCTGGAAAACGAAGCCGAGAAGAAGCAGCACGAAGAGACCGAGACCCAGTTCAAGGATCTGGTCGAGAAGATGAAGACTTCGCTGGCCGACAAGGCCAAGGACGTGCGCGTGACCTTCCGTCTGACCGATTCGCCGACCTGCCTGGTGGCGGATGAGGACGAACTGTCGGGCAACCTGGTGCGCATGCTCAAGGCTGCCGGACAAGCTGCACCGGACGCAAAACCGATTCTGGAAATCAATCCGGATCACCCGCTGGTACAACGTCTGAAGTACGAAGAAACGAAATTCGACGATTGGGCGAATATCCTCTTCGATCAGGCTCTGCTGGCTGAAGGCGGTGCGTTGACGGATCCGTCCGGCTTCGTCAAACGCCTCAACGACATGCTGCTGGGCATGGCGTCGAAGTAAAGCTACACGGCAGACGGGCAACGGCAACACCGTTTGCCAGGCAAGGACTGCGGCGACCTTTGGGTCGCCGCAGTCGTTTACGGTTGCCATATCGACGTCTGATCCTATACAGTGAGGCGCAGAACGCCGAAGCCGGTCTGCGAGCAGTTAAAAAACCGGCGGCTCCGCCCACACCACTAATCGATACACAATGCGCCGCCTCCTGCCTGCACGGAGGCGATCGCAACATGCACATATGGAATTTCACTTCCTTTCACCGCGCAAGAACGCGCTGGTCTATCTCATCAAGATCCTCAGCGGCTCGCTGATCCTGTGGTACGGCTTGCGTGCAGTGGGGTTGCCGGAGCCCTACTGGGCCATGATTTCGCTGATCATCGTGACCGAGCCGGACATGATGATCGCCAAAGCCAACTTTCGCGCACGACTTATCAATACGATCTCCGGCGCGATCATCGCGTGTCTGTGCCTGATTATCTTCGGCGCCAACTTTCTCTCGATGTTGATTGCGCTGACGACGGCGGTGCTGGTCGCCATGCTGTGGCAGAACTACCCCACCAACTGGCGCCTCGGTCCGGCGACGGTAGTAATCCTGATGTCGGCGGCGTTTGCCGGTGGCGGGCTGCATCAGGAATTGCATCTGGCTCTGCTGCGCGTGGCGGAGGTCATTACCGGCAGCACGGTCGCCCTGCTGCAGACTGTCGTGTATATCGGCATCGTCAACCGTTTGCGCCATGTCGACTGAACCACGGCGCTCACGCATCCTGCTGCGCCCCTGGCGCAAAAGCGATCTGGAGCCTTGTGCGGCAATGAATGCCGATCCGGAAGTGATGCGGTATTTTCCCGCGGTGCTCAACCGCAGCGAGAGCGATTACCTGGTGCAACGGATTGAGGAACATATCAGCGAGCACGGCTTTGGCCTATGGGTGCTGGAGATTCCCGGCGAGCTGAGCTTTGCCGGTTTTGTGGGGCTGTTGCGCGTACCGTTTGACGCCCATTTCTCGCCGGCGGTGGAAATCGGCTGGCGCCTGGTGCCGCAGGCCTGGGGCAAGGGTTATGCCACGGAAGCAGCCCAGGCCGTTCTGAGTCACGCTTTCAATGTACTCGGCATGAAGGAAATCGTTTCCTTTACTACGGCCGGCAACAAACGTTCTCAAGCGGTGATGCGGCGTATCGGCATGCACACGCGCGTGGAAGAAAACTTCGAACATCCTCGCTTGCCTGCGGGCCATCCGCTCCGCGTACATGTGCTGTACCGCCTGCGCCGCGAGCAATGGTTGCTGCAATCAGCCTATGCCGCCGCCGGCGGACTGCCCTGGGCTGCCGGGCTGTTTAACGGAAATGAAAACGAAAACGGACGCCTATAAAAAAACCGCCGCCGCTCAGCGTTAAGGCTGAACCGGCGGCGGTTTTTTTCTTCTTTACTACTCAGCGATCAGGCGCGCTTACTACTCAACCTCGCTCCCAAATCCCTTGTAATGCTTAGTGCGTCACACGTGTAGTACGGCCCGACGACAACAAACGCACACGTTCACCGACACGGAAGATTTCATCCGCATCTTGTGTGATGGCGCGCAATTCACCGTTATCCAGACGTACTGTGATTTCCAGGCCAGGCTTGTTGGCGATACGCGACTCGACCTGATTGCCGGCCACGCCGCCGATCAGTGCGCCGACGATACCAGCGGCCAATGCGCCGTTGCCGCCGC